>QFCS01005113.1_pt1 | contig 353829 bp, 314 predicted proteins | sample 3576561 | NCBI WGS metagenome assembly QFCS01 | reverse complement strand
GGACGAAGCTATCGGCTCAAAGAGGCCGCTGAAGCCCTTGCCCGGGAAACAATGTCAAACTAACAATCATCATGTCCTGCCTCGCGGGGTGGAGGAATTTGACTGACCACACCCGGAGGAATTTGAAGTGACCCGCGGGGTCTGAAATGCGATGAGTTGGACTTTTGACCGGTCGGCCAGGAACGGGAATTTGCACCGCAGAGACGGGCGGTCTGAAACCATTGAAATTTGTCACTATCCGCGAGCAGAGACAGACACTCGGAATGACTACCCCGGAAAGCCCGCGAAAAACGGCCGGTTTGCTCAATACGCAAAGATGTCGGGTTTGCCGGGACTGGATGGTGGGCGCGACAGGGATCGAACCTGTGACCCCCTCGATGTCAACGAGGTGCTCTCCCGCTGAGCTACGCGCCCTTAAAGACCATTGGTGCCGGGATGCGTCCCTATATCGGCTTGAGCAGCCGCAGGCAAGGACGGGAAACCATGATCTGGGGGCAAATTTGCCCCGGATCGGCAGCCCTCAGGCCGCCAGCATCTTGTTCACTTCGCTGACCAATTCGCGCAGGTGGACAGGCTTGGACAGCACCTTGGCGTTTTTCGGGGCTTCCGAGTCCGAATTCAGCGCCACGGCGGCGAATCCGGTGATGAACATGATCTTGATGTCCGGATCGAGTTCGGAGGCCCGGCGGGCCAGTTCGATCCCGTCCATCTCCGGCATCACGATGTCGGTTAGAAGCATTTCAAAAGGCTCTTCCCGCAACCTCTGATAGGCTGACAGGCCGTTGTCGTAGGACGAAACCTGGAAACCGGCATTCTCCAGCGCTTTCACCAGAAAGCGGCGCATGTCGTTATCGTCTTCGGCAAGGAGAATTTTGTGCTGCATGGTCCTGGTCCCGTATCCGGCGCTTGCTTCGCTCGCAGTGTCTTTCCGAGCGAATACCGGTCGTCTGATCGCGTGAATGGAGAAGTCCCCTGCCCTCTATTTGCCCGCAGGAGAGTAAATTTCGGGTGAAAGAGAAGTTCCTATTGGCAGGCAGGATAGGTTTGCAGACAATGGCGATCAACAAAGCACCCGCTTTTCCGGCAAAAATATCCTGGCCGGACAGGCATTTCAGTGGCGGAGAGACTCACGCCGCGGGTGAGACGGGCGAGGAGACGAGGTGGAATGACCCGGTTTGAGGACGCCCTGTCGCCTCCCTTCGAGATCGTCGAACCGGCGATCTGGCGCGCGCCGATCATTTTTAATTCCCCGCATTCGGGATCGGTCTATCCGCGCGAGTTTATCGCCGCTTCGCGCATTGACGAGATGGCGCTGCGGCGCTCGGAAGACTCGTTCATGGACGAAATCATCGCGGATCTCACAGGCCGCGGATTTCCCGTGGTGCGGGTGAACTTTCCGCGCTCCTACGTGGACGTCAATCGTGAGCCTTACGAACTCGATCCGCGCATGTTCGCAGGCCGCCTGCCGAGCTTCGCCAATACCCGCTCCATGCGCGTGGCCGGCGGCCTCGGCACGATTCCCCGCGTGGTCGGCGATGGCCAGGAAATCTACGCCGAACGCCTCGATGTCGAAGAGGCGCTGAACCGCATTGAATCGCTCTACAAGCCTTACCACCGCGCGCTGCGCCGCCTTCTCAACAAGGCGCATCAGGCCTTCGGTACCGTGATTCTGGTGGATTGCCATTCCATGCCGTCTGTCGGCGTGACGCGCGACGAGCCCAGACGCCCCGATGTCGTGATCGGCGACCGCTACGGCACAAGCTGCGCGAACCTGCTGTCCGATACGGTCGAGCAAACGCTGACCGCGCAGGGCTATTCGGTCGGCCGCAACAAGCCCTATGCTGGCGGCTTCATCACCGAGCACTACGGCAACCCGGCCAGCGGCCTGCATACGATCCAGCTGGAGCTCAATCGTGCGATCTATATGGACGAGCGGCGGCGGGAGCGCGGTCCGGACTTCCGCAAGGTCGCCGACGATTTCACCGTGCTGGCCGATGCCCTGGCGGGGATTCCGCTGGACAGCCTCGGCCCGTTTCAGGCCGCCGCAGAATAGGATTGTCCTGCTCCGCCGGGCGCGACCACTCCTCCGCGTGCAGACAAGAAAAAAGGGCCACTCGCAAATGATGCAAGTGGCCCAAGTCTAGGGAGGAAACGCCCAAGGAGGGCAGCGATAACGCGAAGCGCTATCGCACCGCAACAATATGCAACCGCAGCGCACTCAGCGCAAGTATTTTTAAAGAAATTGCCATGTCTTCAGCGCATGACAGACTTGCGGCTACAAACTTTGCCAGCAACAAGTTATGCAAGTCTATTCAATGGCTTATGAGAAAACAGGCGACGTCACGATTGTCGAAAAAGCCGATATTTGGCCTCATGAAATGAATTTTAAGACTAGTTCTTGGGTTGGGAGACTTTCGTTTTGATCTTCGCTTTGGAATCGTGAGGTAAGGAATGAACAGTCGAATTACTGCCGCGGGTCAAAACTCCCGATGATCCCGTCACCGCATTAGGGCTGTAACCGGTTCGCATTTACACTCAGACCCGCACAGTCGCATCAAAGGATTCCCCGTGACGGTTATCGACTTCACCGCGTTTATCGGACGGCTGGCAACGGCCTCCGGCGACACCATCCTTCCCTTTTTCCGGACCTCGCTGAGTGTGGACAACAAGAACACCGGGCGCGATCTCGACCCGGTCACCGAGGCCGATCGCGCGGCGGAAGCGGTGATGCGGCGGATGATCAAGGACAGCTTTCCGCTGCACGGCATCGTCGGTGAGGAGTTCGGCTCCGAGCGGGCCGATGCGGAATATGTCTGGGTGCTCGACCCGATCGACGGCACCAAGTCCTTCATTGCCGGGCTGCCGATCTGGGGCACGCTGATCGCGCTGATGCATCACGGCACGCCGGTGTTCGGCATGATGCACCAGCCGTACATCGGCGAGCGTTTCAGCGGCGACGGCGGCTCCGCGCGCTATGAAGGGCCGTCCGGCAAGCGCAAACTCTCCGTGCGCCGCTGCGGATCCCTCAGCGAGGCGACGCTGTTCACCACCAGCCCGCGCCTGATGCAGGCTCCGGATCGCGCGCATTTCGAGAGCGTCGAAGCCAACGTCCGGCTGTCGCGCTATGGCGGCGATTGCTACGCCTATTGCATGCTCGCATCCGGACATCTCGATCTCATCATCGAGACCGAATTGAAACCCTACGATGTCGCCGCCCTGATCCCGATCGTCACCGGTGCTGGCGGCATCATCACCACGTGGGAAGGCGAGCCCGCGCAATCCGGAGGGCGCATCATCGCCGCGGGCGACAAGCGCGTGCATGACGCAGCGCTGAAACTGCTTCAGGCGACATAACCTCGCCCTGCCGCGCCTTCAGATTTTCGCGAATGTCTTGAGATGATCGCAAAACTGCTGTACCGGCCGCGGCAATGACGGACGGCTGCGCATGCAGACCGCCAGCCTGCGACTCGCCCACGGATCGCTGATTCGGACGGTCTTGAGGCGGGCCGCGCGGCCGGCGCGGCGGGCAGCTGCTTCCGGAATGATCGCGAGACCGAGGCCGGCTTCCACCATCTGGCAGATCGCATCGAAGCCCCGCAACCGCGCGCGAATCCGCAGCCGCACGCCCAGTTTGGCGGCCTGCATCGCGATATGATTTTGCAGCGCGCTGGCCTCTGTCAGTCCGATAAAATCACGCCCGGCGACATCACGGAAACTGGTCTGGCGTCGCGTGACGATCTCGTCGCCAGCCGGCGCGACAAGAACCAGCCGATCCTCGCAGAACGGAAACCGCTCGAGTCCGTCGGGCAACATAGCCTCCACCGCAAGCCCGATGTCCGCGGCGCCCGACGCCAGGGCCGTCGCAATCTCCGCGCTCTCACGCTCCTCGATATCGACGCTGATGGCCGGATACTTTGCGAGAAACCCCGCCAGCGCCTTCGGCAGATGTTCGCTCGCGCCCGATGTGTTGGCGAGCATGCGAATGCGGGCTTTCATACCCCGCGCGTAGGCCGTGAGTTCGCCCTGCATCACCGCCACCTGATGCAGCACGATGCGGGCATGATCGAGCAGGCTTTCGCCCGCCGCGGTGAGCCGGACGCCGCGGCGCTGCCGTTCCAGCAGCGGCACGCCCAATGCCGCTTCCATGCTCTTGATCCGCGCGCTCGCCGAGGCCAGCGCCAGCGCCGACCGCTCCGCGCCATGAGTGATGCTGCGGGCCTCCGCCACCGCCACGAACAGACGCATATCCACCAGATCGAAATGCATGGCGACCGCCCTTTACATGGCCTTCGTCAAACCCGAAGGCTCGCTCCGTATTCTCCAGATTGTGCGGCCCGCCGCTTCCGGTCAATGTGAGGCCATGTCCAGTTCTCTGTCAGATCCGCTTCTCGTCATCATCGCCGCGGTTTTCCTGCTCGCAGGCTTCGTCAAGGGCACCATCGGCATGGGGCTGCCGACCGTGGCCATGGGCCTGCTTGCGACGCGCATGCCGCCCGCGCATGCGCTGGCGATCGTGATCGTGCCGGCGATCGTCACCAACATCTGGCAGACCTTTGTCGGCCCTTATCTGCGCGACATTGTCAGGCGGCTGTGGCCGCTGATGATCGCGACCATGATTGGCATCTGGTCCGGCGCGGGCCTGATGACCGGCCCCTATGCGCGCTACGGCACCGTGGTGCTCGGCATCCTGCTGGTGATCTACGCGATCATCGGCCTCTCCAAGGTGCGTTTCAGCGTCCCGCGCAGAAACGAGAAATGGATCGGCGGCATCGTGGGGCTGATCACCGGCGTCATCTCCGCCGCGACCGGCGTACAGGTCATCCCGTCCATGCCCTTCATGCAGGCGATCGGCATGGAGAAGGACGAACTGGTTCAGGCGCTCGGCGTGTTCTTCACCACGGCGACGATCGCGCTGGCCTTCAACCTGACCGGAGCCGGCCTCTTGAATGCGACGGTTGCCATTCCCGGGCTGATCGCGATGGTCACGGCCTTCGCCGGGATGTATCTCGGACAATTGCTCCGTTCGCGCATGGATGCGGAAACCTTTCGCCGCTGGTTTCTGATCGCCCTGCTGCTGCTGGGTATCTATCTCGCAGGCGAGATGCTCGCGAAGATCCACGGCTAGGCTGCCCTGAAAGACGGTGCCTGCGTCACGGGACCGTGCTAGGGATGGGCATGCTCCGAGTCACCCGCGACATCACGATCGACGAGAAGGACCTCGACATCGCCTTCGTCCGCGCCTCCGGGCCGGGCGGGCAGAACGTCAACAAGCTCTCGACCGCCGCGCAATTGCGTTTCGACGTGAACCGGATTTCGCTCGCCCCAGATGTCATGACACGGCTGACCGCGCTTGCCGGTCAGCGCATGACCAGGGATGGCGTCATCGTCATTCACGCACAGCGCTTCCGCACCCAGGAGCGCAACCGCGCCGACGCCATCGACCGGCTGCTGGACCTGCTGCGCGAAGCCAGCATCCGCCCCAAACCGCGCCGCGCCACCAAGCCCACCCTCGGCTCCAAGATGCGCCGCCTCGACGGCAAGAAACGCCGCGGCGACATCAAGGCCAGGCGCAACTCGCGCAGCTTCGACGATTGAGAATTAGCGGGTAAAACATATCTGTACGCAGGTACAATCGGCCCCATCCCCGGATAAACTGCGCCGAACCAGCGAATCGTCCCGGAACTCCATGCCTGTCCGCCAGCTTCCCATTCAGGTCGTCAACCGCATCGCCGCCGGCGAAGTGGTGGAGCGGCCAGCAAGCGCGGTGAAGGAACTGGTGGAAAACGCCATCGACGCGGGCGCGACCCGCATCGACATTTTCACCGAAGACGGCGGACGGCGGCGCATTGCCATCACCGACAACGGCGCGGGCATGACCCGCGACGATCTCGCTCTCTCCGTGGATCGTCATGCGACCTCCAAGCTCGACGACGAAGACCTGCTGCGCATCCGTACGCTGGGTTTTCGCGGCGAGGCTTTGCCGTCCATCGGCGCAGTCTCGAAACTCGTTATCACCACGCGCCACGCCAGCGAACCGCATGCATGGGCGTTGAATGTCGACGCCGGCGCGAAGTCGGACATCCTGCCGGCAGCGCTCACATCCGGGACGCGCGTCGAGGTCAGCGATCTGTTCTACGCGACACCCGCCCGGCTGAAATTTCTCAAGACCGACCGCACCGAGGCCGAGGCCGTCCGCGATGTGGTGCGCCGCCTTGCCATGGCGCGGCCGGATATCGCGTTCTCCCTCTCCGGCGAAGAACGCGCACCGTTGACATGGGCGTCGGCGCTGCCCGGTGCGCCGGGACAATTGACGCGGCTCGGCGACATTCTGGGCGCGGACTTTCGCGCCAGCGCCATCGCGGTGCGCGCCGAACGCGACGGCGTGATTGTCGAAGGCTTCGCGGCGGCGCCATCGCTCACACGCGCCAATGCGCTTGGACAATATCTGTTCGTCAACGGCCGCCCGGTGCGCGACAAACTGATCCTGGGCGCGGTGCGCGCCGCCTATGCCGATTATCTGCCGCGCGACCGGCATCCCGTGGTCGCCCTGTTCGTCACGCTGGATACGCAGGAGGTTGATGCCAATGTGCATCCAGCCAAGACCGAAGTGCGTTTCCGCAACGCCGGGCTGGTCCGTGCGCTGATCGTGCACGCGCTGAAAGATGGCCTTGCGCGCGAAGGCAAGCGCACCGCGGCGAACTCCGATGGCGCGGCGATCATGGCGTTCCGGCCCGGCAGCATTCCGCGCAGCACCGGCTGGGACTGGCGCCAATCGCCGGGCTTTCCAACGGCTCCCGTTACACCCGCCTATGCCAACGCGGTTACCTCGAATGCTTTCGCTGAAGCTGCCCAAGCCGCCTTCGACACCGGCGCACCGACAGCGGATATTCGCTATGAGCAGACACCGGCGACAAACCTGGTCGACAGCCCGCTCGGCGCGGCGCGCACGCAGATTCACGAAAACTACATCGTCGCCCAGACCCGCGATGGGCTGGTCATCGTCGATCAGCATGCCGCCCACGAGCGCATTGTCTATGAGCGGCTGAAAGCCTCGCTCGCGCAGAACGGCGCGCAACGGCAGATTCTGCTGATCCCCGAAATCGTCGAGATGGATGAAGCTACGGTCGAGAGGCTATTGGCGCGCGCGGACGAGCTGGAAAAGTTCGGCCTCGGCATCGAATCCTTCGGCCCCGGCGCGGTGGCTGTGCGCGAGACTCCGTCGCTGCTCGGCAAGACCGATGCGGCCTCGCTGCTGCGCGATCTGGCCGAGCACATGGCCGAATGGGACGAGGCGCTTCCGCTTGAACGGCGGCTGATGCATGTCGCCGCCACCATGGCCTGCCACGGCTCGGTGCGCTCCGGACGCATTCTCAAGCCGGAGGAAATGAACGCGCTGCTGCGTGAGATGGAAGTGACGCCGAATTCCGGCCAGTGCAACCACGGCCGCCCGACCTATGTCGAACTCAAGCTCGCCGACATCGAGAAGCTATTCGGACGGCGATAAAGCCCGTTTCAGCAGTCGCCCGACTCGCCCCTTTAGCCGGCCAAGCACCGTTGGACGCTCGTCGTGATCGCCTTGGGGCGCGTGAGCTTCCGCTTCGAGCGAGAATCGCCGGATCGCGATACCGAGGTCCCGCAAATCGGCCGACAATCCCAGCGACCTTGGCGACGCAGGCGAGCGGATGCTCATCACGATCTGGATGTCGCCGCTCGCCGACACCGCTGCGGGAAGTTGCACATGACGCCATGACCAGTTGCGGTCAGCGGCGCGGCTTGAATCGAATGACCACTCCGCCACCGGCACGCCATTCGCGGTTAATGCGACGTCGAGCCGTGAATGGCCTTTCGCCAGAAACGGCCGCACCAGCGCATTGAAGAACAGCGGCGGTGCGCCGGGCCTGAGCGAGACGTTGATCTCCGCACGATCACCATCCGACCAGGTGCCGAAGCCTTCATCAGCAAGACTCCAGCCTTCGCCGAAATAATGCTGCGAGCTGAGAGCATCGGTCGCGTCGGTCATGGAAACCCGTGACAGGCGCATATCGGCGGCTGTTCTGGCCAATGCGATCATTCCGTCGAGATTGTTCGCACAACTGTTTTCCTCGCGGAAAGGCCGCGCGCAGCTATCGGCGAGTGCTCGTAGGCTGACGCGCTCCCGGATCACCTTTTCAACGGCGGCGGCCATGTCGGAAGTGGTGTTGCTGTCGAACAGAACTCCCGCCGCCCGGCCTTCCTCGACATGATCGGCCATCCACGTTCTCGCGGGGATGAGCGCGATCTTTCCCATCGCGACCGCTTCACAGAACACGCCGGACACGATCCCCCGGTATTCAACAGGCCCATAAGGCAGCAGAAGCACGTCGGATCGCGCGATGGTCGCGAGATAATCGGAATGATCCTGCTCCGAAGGAATAATCTCCAATCCGCCGCTGGCCAGCGCCTCCGCAGCCTTCCTGCGGACATCAGACTCGCCAGGCGCATGCTTGCTGAACCGCACCAGAAACCGCACGTCCTTGTTGCGTGACAGGATACCGCCGATCAGATCGACAATCCGGTCCGATATCTCTCCCGACCTGACATTGACGTAGATGTAAATCGTAAGCGGCCCTGCTGGCCGGGCTTCCGCGGAGCCGATCGTTCCATAGTATTTCGGAACAGGCAGATAGAATGCTTTTCGCAGACTCAACGCCTCGAGATGGACGAGTGCTCTGGCATTGTTCAGCGTAAAGAACATGCGCTCCGCGCCGGGGGATTTATGAAGCACGCGCGAGGCAAAACGGTAAATCCACGCCACCTTGCCGAACGTCTTCGCCTCGAAGTCGTAGAAATCAGGGCCCAGAAACCGGAAAAAGACGGCAGGCCTTTCAGCAGCCGGGCGCGCGCGGAGCCACTGAGCGATTCCATAAATCGCCTGCGGCCGCGATGACGTGATGACCAGAATATCCCCCTCCGAAATTCTCTGCGCGTCGAGATCGTTCCAAAGGGGCGTGAGTGCATGATAAGCCTCCGCAAGGCTTGCAAGCGCGCTGCCGAGTTCGCCGTTCAGCCACGGGACAACCGAAAGAATCGCCTGCGCATCGAGTTCGCGGGCAATCGCGGGGTCGGCTTTTCCGGAAATATAGATCCTTGTTGCGATCCCGCGGTCCCGGGCGGCTTCCCGAAAGCCGAACACCTGATTGAAGAAATGGCCGGGATATCCGACCAGATCAAAATCGACGATGAAAACACGCGGGCCCGCAGTCATGGCTGATCGCACCGAGCCATGGAAGGTTGTTCGCCGCTCTGGTTTCTGACCCGGATCATGAAATGCCCGGCTGTCCTGTCAAGTCGATGACAACATGCGCGGAGCCTAGTTTCGACAACGCTGACGCATACTGATCTGCACGCGATGTGACGACCACCATTTCCGCCCATGCCATCAGTTCATCGACGTCATCGGCAAGCAGTCCGTCGAGACCGTCCAGCGCGTCGTCTGTGTAGTCATGCCGGGTGGTCAGCCGCCGCCCGCGCGACACATCCGGATCGAACCCGCGAACACTACATCCCGCCTGGACGAGCCGCTGCGCCAGCGCCGCGATCGGACTGCCGCGAAGATCGCCGACCCCCGCCTTGTAGGCCAAGCCCAGAAAAGCAATGCGGGACACACCCGTCCCAAGTATCCGGGAGCAAACGCGGGCAACGACGTGTTCGTTGCTCTCGGCAATATGAGCCAGGATCGGAACTTCCAGACCGTTCGACCGGCACCACTGCGTCAAAACATCGACATCCTTGGGCAGGCATGGCCCGCCGAAAGCAAAGCCGGGCTTGAGGTAAGCCGGTGAAATATTGAGCACGGTGTCGGCGCAAAAGATCGTCATCACCTCGCGGCTGTCCACATGCGCAACCCGGGAGAGCGCATCCATTTCGTTCGCGAACACCACCTTCAGGGCGTGCCAGGAATTGTCGGCGTATTTGACGGTTTCGGCAACTTCGGCGCTGGTGCGGAAGATTTGGGATTGAATCCCGCCATAGATCGACGCCAGCCTGTCGCCCGTCTGAGTGTCGATTTCGCCGATGACAATGCGCGACGGGTTGCGGAAATCGGCGACCGCCGAACCTTCGCGGGTAAATTCCGGATTGTTCGCCAATCCAAAGGCCTCGCCGGCGACCCCTCCGGTTGCATGTTCCAGCAGGGCCGAAAAGCGGCCGCGGGTCGTACCGGGCAGCACAGTCGAGCGGATAACGACCGAGTGAAATGCCGTCTTTGCCGCAATCGCCTTACCGATTGTCTCCAGAACGGTTTCGACCGCGGAAATATCCTGTGTGCCATCCGGATTGCGCAAGGTACCTACGCACACGAACGTCAGGTCCGTTTCCGCTATGGCGCGCGCGATGTCGGATGTGCCGCGCAATCGGCCGGTGCGCCAGACTTCGGCGAGCAGGTCATCAATCAGCGGCTCCAGAATGGGTGCGCGCCCGCGTCCAAAAAGATCGACCTTTCCAGGATCGAGATCGACGCCAACCACCTCGTGGCCCAGTTCACAAAGGCACGCACCGGTGACCGTGCCGACAAATCCCAAACCAACAACGCTGATCTTCAAGGCAATCCCGCTCGATAATGGAAGCGTCCCGTCAACGTGAGACGCGAAAAAATATCTTTGTCTGATCGGTCCGCAAAAATGCAGCGAATGGAATTATCTCAACTTGCCCGCAGAAACACAAACTCGGTCTCATCATAGACGCGGCGTTCCAGTTCCTCAAAGCCTTCCGGCGCAGCAAATGCCGCAGCCTTCGATTCTTCGACCACGACAAGCGCGCCCGGCGTCAGCCAGCCGCCGTCCCGCAGCGATATGACGGCTTTTTCGGCAAGCCCGCGGCCATAGGGCGGATCGAGAAACACCAGCGAAAAGGGCTCGACCGGATAGGCCGGACCAAGATTGGCCGCGTCGCGGCGATAGACCTTGGTGACGCCGCCCAGCCCCAGCGCCTCGACATTGTTGCGCAACAGCGCCCGCGCTTCCGCACCATTGTCCACGAACAGCGTGAAGGCCGCGCCGCGCGACACGGCTTCGATGCCGAGCGCGCCGGTGCCCGCGAACAGATCGAGCACCCGCGCGCCGTCGATCGGGTTGTTATAGGCATGCATCAGGATATTGAACAGCGACTCGCGCAGACGATCCTGTGTCGGACGAATCTCATTCGACGACGGCGAGGCAATGTTGCGGCCCCTGAGGCGACCACCGACGACGCGCATGACTAACCACCGTCATGCCCGGCCTTGCGCCGGGCATCCACGTCTTTTTCACCGAGGTTCGCAGAAGACGTGGATGGCCGGGACAGGCCCGGCCATGACGCCTTGAGCATTGAGGATTGCGCGCGAACGATCACGCTTCAGTCTTCCGTGGTGTCTCGTGGCTTCAGGTCGCGCTTGCCTTTATAGCCGCGCGTCGGGCGGCGCGGCGCGCCGTAGCCGCCGGCCTCCTCCTCGTTGCGGGCGCGCGCTTCCTCGCTGCCCGCGCGCGTCACCAGAATCTTCCGGCCCTTGCGATCCGCGATCAGCGCATTCTTCGTGCCTGCAGGCTTGACCCGGCCCTTTCCGCGCGGCGCATCGTCGTCCTCAGCAGCGTGCTTGACCGGCTTGTCGAACTGCGCGCCCGACATCGCGACGATCTTTTCGCCGAGTTGCTCGCGCAGCACCCGCGACTTGATCTCCTCGACCTGCCCTTCCTCGATTTCGCCGAGTTGGAACGGACCGTAGGACACGCGGATCAGGCGATTCACCTCAAGGCCTAGATGCGCCATGACGTTGCGCACTTCCCGGTTCTTGCCTTCGCGGATCGCGAACACGATCCAGACATTGGAGCCCTTGTCGCGCTCCAGCGTCGCGTCGATCGAACCGTACTTGACACCGTCGACCTCGACACCGTTCTTGAGCTGATCGAGTTGCGCCTGCGTGACATCGCCATGGGCGCGCACGCGATAGCGCCGCAGCCAGCCGGTGTCGGGATGTTCGAGTGCGCGCGACAGGCCGCCGTCGTTGGTCAGCAGCAGCAGGCCTTCGGTGTTGAAGTCGAGACGGCCGATGCTGATGAGGCGCGGCAATCCTTCCGGCAGGTTGTCGAACACCGTGGGGCGTCCTTCCGGATCGTCGTGGGTGGTCATCAGGCCGCGCGGCTTGTGATAAAGAAACAGCCGGGTGCGTTCGCGCTCGGGCAACGGCTTGCCGTCGATGGTCACGACATCGTTGGCGGTGATATCGAGCGCCGGCGAGTTGATCACGCGGCCATTAACCGCGACACGGCCCTGCACGATCCATTCTTCGGCATCGCGGCGCGAGCAAAGGCCCGCACGGGCGACGATCTTGGCGATACGCTCGCCGGATTTTTTCTTTTCCGGCGCGGCGCGCGGCGCGCGCTTGTCGGTGTCGGGTTTGCGCTCGCGGTATTCGCCACGCCCGCCGAAAGCGGGCCGTTTGACGAAAACCTTGGCGTCGTCCTCGTTGTCACGGCGGGGACGATCATCCCACCGCTTTTCGCTGCGCGGATGTTCATGCCAATCAGTCCGGCCTGCGCTACGGCCACGCGGGGCGCGATCCTCACGCGGGCTGTCGGAACGGGGGCGCGAGAAACGCGGACGTTCGCTCTGGTCGCGGTCGCCATGGTCAAAACGCGGCCTGTCGAACCCGCCTTCACGGCGTGGCGGACGGCTGTCGCGACGATCATCACCACGCTTCTGCCACGGCTTGTCATTGCCGCGATCATCGCCACGGCTGAAATCCCGGCGCGGACCACGATCCGGCGCGCCGCGCCGATCATCGCGGTTGAAACGCGGGCGCTCGTCGCGCTGCGGGCGGTCATCGCGTTTGAAACGTGCGGGGCGTGAATCGCCGCCTTCCCCGCGCGGCGTATAAGACCGCTTCTCACCGAACGTCCTGTCCCCGAATTTCTTGTCCTGAAAACGTCCGGCGCCCGCGCTGCGCGGCGCGCGGTCATCACGGTCTCGCGGCTTGAAGGAGCGGCCTTCACCACGATCCTCGCGTGGTTTGAACGCGCGTCCCTCGCTGCGGTCGCCGCGCGGTTTGAACGAGCGCCCTTCGCCCCGATCTTCACGCGGCCGGAACGGACGCCCCTCACCGCGATCGCGCGAACCGAAGTCCTTGCGCGGCCCGCGCTCGGCGCCGTCCTTCCGGAAATCATCACGCTTGCCGGCATAAGCGCGCTTCTCACCATACGGACGCTTTTCGCCCGACGCACGCTTGTCGCCAAACTTCCGGTCACCGAATTTTTTCTCGCCACGCGGACCGGACGATCGCGCCGGGCGCTCGTCGCGCGAGCGGCCTTCGCCACCGCGCGAGCCTGCACCGCCTGCGCGTCCCCCGCCACCGGCCTTGAAGCCCCGCCCCGCTCCGCCATCACGGCGCGGCGGACGGCCGTTGTTTTTGTCGTTGTCGCGGGGCATGAATGTTCTCTCGGAGCGTTGGCGGAATAGGGACTGTCGCGCAACGCGAGAATGGCTGGCGGCACGCGCCCCTTGTAAATCAGGGCGCATTTTCGCGCAAAACCGGTCTCGCGTTTGCTGAAGGCGCTCTCCTAACAGAGTTTATTGCCGGAAACGAGGCATGACGGCACAATCTTTTATGGATTTGGCCCTGAAACAGGCCGAAATCGCCGAATCCGCCGGGGAAGTGCCCATCGGCTGCGTCATCGTGCGGGACGGCGCGGTGATCGCACAGGCGGGCAACCGCACCCTCGCCGACCGAGACCCGACCGCCCATGCCGAAATCCTGGCGATCCGCGAGGCCGCCCGTATCACGGGCAGCGAGCGGCTGACCGGCTGCGATCTCTATGTCACGCTGGAACCCTGCACCATGTGTGCCGGGGCCATCTCCTTCGCCCGCATCCGGCGGCTTTACTACGGCGCAAGCGATCCCAAGGGCGGCGCAGTGGATTCGGGCGTGCGCTTCTTCGCTTCGCCCACCTGCCATCATGTGCCGGAAGTCTATCCCTCGGTCGGGGAAACCGAATCTGCCGCGCTGCTGACGAATTTTTTCAAGGCTCGGCGCTAAAACAGATTGATCTTCATGCCCTCATGCGAGGCGTCGAGGCCGAGCCGGACATAGAAGCGCTGCGCATCGGCCCGCCGCTTGTCGGTCGTGAGCTGCAACTGCTTGCAGCCCCGTGCACGCGCCTTCGCGATCACAGTATCCATCATCTGCTCGCCGATGCCGAGGCCGCGCAACGAACGGTCGACACGCACCCCCTCCACCTTCGCAATCCAGCTTCCGTGATAGGACATGCCGGGAATGAAGGTAAGTTGCAGGCAACCCATCACCTCGCCCTGATGGTCCCAGACGTACAGCGTGTTGTTGGGATCGGCGGCGATGGCGTCGAATGCGGCTTCATAGGCCGCCATGTCACCGGAGAAATCCTCGCGCCCGCGCGCGACTTCATCGTCCGCCAGCATCTCGACGATCCGGCGGATATCCTCGCGGCGCGCTTCACGTAACGGCATTCAGTTTTTCTCCGAAAAGAACTTTAACAATGCGTCGGCGGTTGCTTGCGGGTTTTCTTCCGCAAGAAAATGACCTGAATCAATTGGCTGGCCGGTGACATTCGTCGCCCATTTGCGCCAGATGTCGAGCGGGCTGGACGCCGACGCGGCAATGCCCGCGCCGCCCCACAGCGCCAGCAGCGGCACGGTGATCTTGTTGCCGGCCTCGGTGTCCGTCTTGTCCTGCTCGAAATCGGTGTAGGCACCTGCGCGATAATCCTCGCATGCGGCATGAATGCGCAGCGGATCGCGAAACGCCCTCAGATAATGTTCGACCGCGCGCGGATCAAACGGATTGGGCGCGTCCTGCTTCGCCCAGCTTTTGAATGTGCGGCCAAAATAGTCGTCGGGATTCGATGCAATCAGATTTTCCGGCAATGGATGCGGCTGCGCCAGAAAGGCCCAGTGATAAATGCGCAGCGCGAAGGCGCGATCCATTTTCAGCCAGTAATCATAGGTCGGCAGGATGTCGAGCGTTGCAAGGCGCGAGAGCCGTCCCGGATGATCCAGCGCCAACCGATAAGCCACGCGCCCGCCGCGGTCATGGCCCGCAAGGCCAAAATGCACATGGCCAAGCTGTTCCATGACCTCGACCATGACCTGCGCCATGGCGCGCTTGGAGAACGGCGTGTGGTTCTCGTCGGTCTTCGGCACGTCCGACCAGCCGTAGCCGGGCAGGTCCGGAATCACGAGGGTGAACTTGTACGCCAGCATCGGCGCAACCCGGTGCCACATCACATGGGTCTGCGGATAACCATGAAGCAGCAGCAGCGGCGGCCCCTCGCCGCCGACGCGTGCGAAGATGCGTCCGCCGCGCGTGCTGATCCATTCGGACGCGAAACCGGGAAACAGGTCGGCAAGGTCGGGCATGGGCTATCCTCAATCTTGCCCCGGATCAGCAACGCAGCGCGAAGCGGTGCGTTGCTGATCCGGGGCCGTTCCAGATTCCGAAGTCGCAACGATCCCGGGTCTGCGCAGCAATGCTACGCATTGCAGCGCGCCCGGGATACGTGTGCCTTACGTCTGTACGTCCGTCTCCCTTGCCACCGCCTGCCAGCCGATATCGCGGCGGCAGAAACCTTCCGGCCACCTGATGCGATCAATCGCTTCATAGGCGCGGCGCTGGGCTTCGCTCACGGTCTTCGCGGTCGCCGTAACGTTCAGCACGCGGCCGCCGTTGGCGAGAATTTTATCGCCGTCCGCCTTGGTGCCGGCATGAAAGATTTCCACGCCCTCGACCTTCGCGGCCTCGCCGAGACCTTCGATGGCCGTGTTCTTGGAATAATCTCCCGGATAGCCCTTCGCGGCCATCACGACGGTGAGCGCCGGCTCCGGATGCCAGCGCAGATCGAAATGCTTCAACTCCCCATCGACAGAGGCCAGCAGCGCGGGCACGAGATCCGACATCAGGCGGATCATCAGCACCTGCGTTTCCGGATCGCCGAAGCGTGCATTGTATTCGATCAGCTTCGGACCATCCTTCGTGATCATCAGCCCTGCGAACAGCACGCCCTTGTAGGGCATGCCCATGACTTTCATCGCACGCAGCGTCGGCAGGATGATCTCGGTCATCGTCCGCTCGCGGATCGCATCGGTGAAAACCGGCGCGGGCGAATAGGCGCCCATGCCGCCGGTGTTCGGTCCCTTGTCGCCGTCGAAGGCGCGCTTGTGGTCCTGCGCGGCCGCCAGCGGCAGCGCATTCTCGCCGTCGCAGAGCACGAAGAACGAGGCTTCCTCGCCTTCCATGAACTCTTCCACCACAGCTTCCGCGCCTGTTGTCGCAAACAGTGCATCGACCGCCGCCTCCGCCTCCGCCAGCGTCATCGCCACGACAACGCCCTTACCGGCCGCGAGGCCGTCGGCCTTCACGACAATCGGCGCGCCGTGCTTGCGGATATAGGCCTTCGCGGCCTCACCATCGCGAAACCGCTCATAGGCCGCGGTCGGAATGTTGTTCACCTTGCAGATGTCCTTGGTGAAACCCTTCGAGCTTTCGAGCTGCGAAGCGGCCTTACTCGGCCCGAACGCCTTGATGCCGGCCTCCGCGAGATCATCGACAATGCCCGCCGCCAGCGGCGCTTCCGGTCCGACCATCACAAGATCGACCTTGTTGACCTTGCAGAAGTCGACCACGGCAGCATGGTCCGCTACATCCAGCGCAACGCATTCGGCGTCCTGCGCGATGCCGGCATTGCCCGGCGCGCACCACAATTTGGTGAGAAGCGGCGAGGCCGCCATTTTCCACGCCAGCGCGTGTTCACGCCCGCCGGAACCGATCAGAAGGATATTCATGGATAAGGGTCGAACCGCAGTTTCTGGAATGGTACAAGGGTTTATCATGACACTTCCCAGCCGCAACCGATTCGACTGAACATGCCTGCCGCGCCCGCTGAAATTCTGTCCAATTCACCGGAATTCACCGTTTCCGAGCTGTCCTCGGCGCTGAAGCGCACGGTGGAGGACACCTATGGCCATGTGCGGGTGCGCGGCGAAATTTCGGGCTTTCGCGGCCCGCATTCTTCCGGCCACTGTTACTTCGCGCTGAAGGACAACAGCGCCAAGATCGAGGCGGTGATCTGGAAGGGCGTTCATGGCCGGATGCGGTTCAAGCCGCAGGAAGGCCTCGAGGTCATCGCCACCGGCAAGCTGACCACCTATCCCGGCTCGTCGAAATACCAGATCGTGATCGAGGCCATCGAGCCCGCCGGCGTCGGCGCGCTGATGGCGCTGATGGAAGAGCGCAAGAAGAAGCTTGCCGCCGAAGGTCTGTTCGACGAAGCACGCAAACAGCTTCTGCCATGGCTACCCGAAGTCATCGGGGTGGTGACGTCGCCGACCGGGGCGGTGATCCGCGACATCCTGCATCGCCTCGAGGACCGTTTCCCGCGCCGCGTGCTGGTCTGGCCGGTGCGGGTGCAGGGTGAAGGTTCCGCCGAGCAGATCGCGGCCGCTATCCATGGCTTCAATGCACTGGAGGACGGCGGCAAAATTCCGCGCCCCGACTTGCTGATTGTCGCGCGCGGCGGCGGCTCGCTGGAAGACCTGTGGTCGTTCAACGAGGAGATCGTGGTGCGGGCGGCCGCGGAGAGCATGATCCCGCTGATCTCGGCCGTCGGCCACGAAACCGACGTGACACTGATCGACTTCGCCGCCGACAAACGCGCGCCGACGCCAACGGCGGCAGCGGAAATGGCCGTGCCTGTACGGGCTGAACTGTTTGTCGAAGTCACGTCGCTTGCACGGCGCAGCCTCGCCTCATGGCAGCGCATCCAGGAGCATCGCCGCAGCGAGTTGCGCAGCGCCTCGCGCGCGCTGCCAAAACTGCACGACCTGCTGGCCATCCCGCGTCAGCGCCTCGACCGCGCCAGCGCGCAATTGCCGCGCGCGCTGCGCGCCAATGCGCATGTCTATGAGCGGCGGCTCTCCGCCATTGGCGGACGCCTGACCGTGACCACGCTGCGCACGCAGATCGACCGTGGCAAGGAGCGTGTGGAGCGGCTGGCTGCAAGCGCGCGCCGCTGCGCCGATCTGCACATTCGGCAGCGCGAGACGCGGCTGAAATATGTCGCGCAGCTTCTCAATGCACTGTCCTACAAGGGCGTGCTGGATCGCGGCTTCGCGCTGGTGCGCGACGAACATGGCCAGCCGCTCCACGCCGCGGCGAGCGTCGATAACGGGCAGCGCCTGACCATCGAGTTTGCGGACGGCCGCGTCGGCGTGACAGCGGATAGCGATGGAACGCCTGCCGCGAAGCCGAAAGCAGTGCCGGCAAAGCCCGCGTCAAAGCGCACCACCGATTTCGGCGTGAAAAAGGTTCAGGGCGATCTTTTTTAAGGTTCGCGGCGGCGCGGCGCAGCACCAGACGCCTCAATCAGGGGTTTCCCGCACCGCCCGGCCAACCTATATTTGACCCAACTCTCCGGACCACATCTGCCGGACCCCGACAAGGACCATCATCGTGCTCAATAAATTCGGGCCTTCCGGCCAGGGCGAAGCGCAGGTCGAATATCTCGACGGCGATTTTCGCGTGACTTCCCCCGGCTCCTATGTGCGCTGTGCCATCACCGGCGAACACATTCCGCTGGATGAACTGAAATACTGGAGCGTCGACCGGCAGGAAGCCTATGCAACGCCCGAAGCCGTTTTGCAGCGGCACTATCCGGCGCAGCTCAAAAAGGCTTGAGACCTATTTTGCGCGCGCCTTGGTCAACCGCGCGATCACGAAATTCTTCAGCATTGCATCGTCGTCGAACGCCAGCGTGACCGCGAAGGCCGCGATCCTGTCCGCATCTGATCGCAAACGAACATCGCTGCGGATGCGCGCCATGTCCTTCTCGGTCGTCACCAGCATCAGCGACTTCGCCGCCGCAGTTGATGCCAATCGCGCGATTTCGTCCGGCGTGAACGGATGATGATCAGGAAAAACTCTTTCCTCGACCACATCCACGCCGTTCGCACGCAGCGTCGCGAAGAACCGCGCCGGATCGCCGATCCCGGCAAAAGCCAGCACGCGCCGTCCGCGCAGCTTCTCCACTGCAGCCTGATCCGGAAGCAAGCGCGCGCGCAGCACCGGTGCACCGCGCCGCGCAGCCGCTGAAGCGACATCATCGGCGGCATCGCCCGCCCCGATCACAACCAGTGCATCGGTGCGCGCGATCTGCGGCGGCAGCGGCGCACGAAGCGGACCGGCGGGAAACACGCAGCCATTGCCGTTGCCGCGCGACGCATCAATGACAATCAGCGAGGCGTCCTTGACCAGCGCCGGATTCTGGAAGCCGTCATCCAGCAGGACCACCGTTGCTCCTTGCACGCGCGCCAGCGCTGCGCCCGCCGCGCGATCACGCGACACAATGACCGGCACCTGCGCCGCCATCATCAGCGGCTCGTCGCCGACATCGGCGGCGGTGTGTCCCGCACCATCGACACGGATTGGCCCCGATAGCGCCCCGCCGTAGCCACGGCTGACGACATAGGGCTCTTCACCCATTTCGCGGAGCAGTTTCGCAAGCGTCAGCGTTGTCGGCGTCTTGCCCGCGCCGCCGACATGATAGTTGCCGATGCAGAAAACCGGAATTCGGGCGCGTGTGCCGGTTCGCGTCATGCGCTGCGCCGTGATCGCGCCATAGATCGCGCCGAATGGCGTTAGCAGTCGCGATATCCACGATGGCGGCCGATACCAAAAGGCCGGCTCACGCATCGGCGCTGCCTCCCTCGAGCCGCAACTGCAGCAGATAGGGTTCCAGCGCGCCGAGCGTCTTGTCCAGCGCGCCGCCGAGCCTGTTTACGACCCCTTCGGCGGCCTCCACCGAACGCTGCCGGGCAACCGGATTGACCAGCAACTGGCCGAGCGACTTGACAAAATCCTCATCGGTTTCGGCACGCACGGCGCCGCCGGACTGATCTAGCGCCTCATAGATATCGCTGAAATTGAACACATGCGGCCCGTGCAGAATGGCTGCGCCGAGCTTGATGCCTTCAATCGGATTCTGCCCGCCATGGGGCACCAGCGAGCCGCCCATGAACACCACCGGCGCGATCCGGTAAAACAGGCCCAGTTCGCCCATCGTATCGGCGACATAGATGTTCGTCGCGCCGCCCGGCAGTTCATCCCGCGAGCGCAGGGCGACCTGCATTCCGGCATCCGCCGCCATCTGCGCGATCGCCGGACCACGCTCGGGATGACGCGGGACGATCACGCTCAACAGTTGCGGCAGCCGCTGCGCGAGGCGGCGGTGCGCATCGAGCATGATTTCATCTTCGCCCGGATGAGTGGACGCAGCGACGAAGATCTGGCGGCGCTGCGCCGCTTCCTTCAGGCGCTCCAGCTTTCGGACATCCGCGGGTAACGCCTCGACATCGAGTTTCAGGTTGCCGGAGGTGACGACATTCGGACAGCCGAGCGCGGCAAAACGTTCGGCGTCGCGATCGGATTGCGCCAGACACAGATCGAAGCATTCGAGCAACGCGGAAATTGTCCCGCGCAGTTTCTGCCAGCGCGGAAACGAGCGCGGCGACATCCGGCCATTGATGATGACCATGGGAATGCGCCGCTCGGCGCTGGACAGGATCAGGTTGGGCCAGATATCGGATTCGATGAACAGCGCGAGACCGGGCTTCCAGTGATCGAGAAAGGCCGAGACGAAACGCGGCGAATCGAACGGCACATATTGATGGATGACGTCCGGCGGAAACCGCCGGGCCACGATCGCGGCGGACGTGACCGTTCCCGACGTCAGCAGGATGCGGATGTTGAGCGCCCGCAGCCGCTCGATCAATCCGGCGGCGGCCAGCACCTCGCCGACGCTTGCGCCATGAATCCAGATCAGCGGTCCCGCCGGGCGCTCGATGCTCGCGACACCACGGCGCTCGCCAAGACGTTCGGGATCTTCCTTGCCTCGTTTCAGCCGGCGCGCGATCAGCGGCGCCGCAAACGGCGCGGCAAGCGCCGACAGCCGCCGGTAGGTCGCAAGCGTCGCTGGCAGCGCGCTAGGCATGAAGACCCTCGTCAGGACGCCCGACCAGTTGATAAGCGCGGCGCGTTACGTCGTTCAGCTTTTCTTCAAGTTGCAGCCGCAACGCCTGCATGGTTTCATTGTCCGCATCGCGCGGCACCCAGATCAGGTCGGCGCCTGCGATGACGCCGCGCCCGAATGGCAAATGAATGACCGAACGGTCCCAGTTATTCAACCGCTTGAACCGGCTGGTGGCAATCGCCACCGGCAGGATCGGCCGGCCGGATTCCCGTGCCAGCATGATGATGCCGAGGCCCGCCTTGCGCGAGACTTTCGGCACGTCGGCGGTCAGCGCCATGTTGACCTTTTCATCTTCCAGCACCCGCAGCATCGCCTTGAATGCGGTGACGCCGCCCTTGCGATGAAATTCGGTGCCGTGATCGCCGGAGCCACGCACCGTTCCGACATTGAGGCGCTCGGCGGCGATGGCATTGATCTCGCCGTCGCGGTGGCGCGAGATCAAGACCTTGGCCTTGTATTGCTTGCGCTTGAGGAACGGCATCATGAAATGCTGACCATGCCAGAAGCCGATGATCAGCGGCATCTCCGGTTCCATGCGCTTGTAGACCTCGGGCGGGTCCAGCGTGAAGCGATTGGTCAGCCACACAAAGCGCAGAAACTCAGCCGCGATGAAACCCGCGACATGCTGCAGCCAGCTTGCGCGGCCCAATTTTCGGAGTGCAGTTTTCAAGTGGAGGATTTCGCATCTTGGCCCGGATCGAGCAGCCGGTGGAGGTGGACGATGAAATAACGCATGTGGGCGTTATCGACCGTCTGCTGGGCCTTGCTCTTCCACGCAGCATAAGCGGTGGCATAGTTTGGGAACAGGCCCACGACATCGACCTTGTCGAGATCCTTGAAGGTGACGTGATCGAGATCGAGAAGTTCGCCACCGATAACGAGGTGAAGCAACTGCGGTTGCACAGTTTCGGACATGAGGTGCTTTCCCAAAAGCAAGGACCGGCAGGTAAACTCAAGCAAAAAGCGTGCTCGCAATCACCACGGAATCGGGTTTTCCCGAAAATGTTTCACGATATGCGCGTGCCGCGCATGCCCCGCCGCCACCAGCAACCCATGGCGGACATCGGTTTGATTATAAACCAGGCGCTCGCCGGCCAGTGAGGTCATTTCCCCGCCTGCTTCGTGCACGATTAAGTCGGCGGCTGCAAGGTCCCAGTCCCGGCTGTTCCCGGCCGCGAATGCGGCATCGAGCCGCCCTTCCGCCACCCGAACCAGCCGCAAGGCCAATGAGCCGATCCGCGGATAGAGGCTTTCGCCCTCTTTCATGCCGCCCAACCGCTCGACCAGCGGCTTCGGCCCCGCAATCTTCGGGTAATTGATCGCCGCACCCGATGCTGCGGCCACCGGCGCGCCATTGAGATGCGCGCCGCGCCCGCGCGTTGCGAAAAAGAACTCGTCGCTGGCCGGCGCGAACACCGCGCCCAGAACCGGCAAGCCATCGGCAACCAGCGCGATCGAGACCGACCAGTCCTCCCGGCGCTCCAGATAGGCCCGGGTGCCGTCGATCGGATCGACGATCCACGTCAATGATTTGCCGAGCCGCGAGGTATCGTCGGCGCTTTCTTCCGACAGCCATCCATAGTCCGGCGTCGCCGCGCGCAGGCGTGTTTCGATCAGGTCGTTCACCGCGATATCGGCTTCAGACACCGGCGATGACTTGCCCTTGATCCAGGATTTCAGATCGGTGCGGAACAGGCCGAGCGCCAGCGCGCCGGCCTCCCGCACCACATCGTCGAGCAAGGCGGCGTCGCGCGTCAGGTTCGCATCGCGGATTTCGGAATCAGCGTCCGGCAATCGTCAGGTCCCCGATGCGGACGGTTGGCGCGTTGACACCGTACTTGAAGGTCAGATCGTTGGCCGGAACCATCGACTTGAAAATCTCGAGCAGATGGCCCGCGATGGTCACTTCGCTGACCGCATAGGTCAGCTTACCGTTCTCGATCCAGAAGCCGGCGGCACCACGGCTATAATCGCCGGTCACGCCATTGACGCCGGAGCCGATCAGATCGATGACATAGAAACCTTCCTTGATGTCGGAGATCAGATCGTTCGGCGACACCTGACCGGCTTCAAGATGAAGATTGTACGGACCCGGCGACGGCGATGACGACACACCGCGGTGGGCGTGACCCGTCGTGGCCATGCCAAGTTCACGCGCGGTGGCGGAATCCAGCAGCCACGTGGTCAGCACGCCCTCATCAATAATCGCGAGTTTCCTTGTCGCGACGCCATCGGAATCGAAACTCTGCGAGCGCATTCCGCGCACCCGCAGCGGATCGTCGATGATGCGGATGCCTTTATCAAACAGTTGCTGGCCGAGACGATCTTTCAGGAAACTGGTCTTGCGCGCGATCGACGCGCCGTTGACCGCGCCGACCAGATGACCGACCAGCGAATTCGAGACGCGCGGATCGAACACCACCGGCGCCTTGCAGGTCGCCACCTTGCGCGGATTGAGCCGCGCGACGGTGCGCTCGCCCGCTCGTTTGCCGACACTCTCCGGAGACTCCAGATCGGAGCCATGGATCGCGGAGGTGAAATCGTAATCGCGCTCCATGCCGGTGCCTTCACCGGCAATCGCCACAGCCGACACGCTCTGACTCGAGCGCAGATACGATCCGTGGAAGCCGGTCGACGTCACAAGCACCATGCCGCCGATGCCGGACGACGCGGACGCGCCGCCGGACTTCGACACGCCCCTGACCGCAAGCGCGGCAGCTTCCGCGGCCAGCGCGCGGCGTTCGAGCTCGGCAACGGACGGCACCTGCGGATCGAGCAGATCGAGATCGGGAAACTGTTTGGCCAGCAGCGCCGGATCGGCGAGGCCGGCATATTCATCGTCGGGCGACACCTTCGCCATCGCCACCGCGCGCTCGGCGAGTTTTGAAACGTCGCCGCCGATGTCGCTGCTCGACACCACCGCCTGACGTTTTCCGACAAACACACGCAGGCCGATATCGTCGCCTTCGGAGCGCTCGGATTCCTCGACCTTGCCTTCGCGGATTTCAACGCCCTGCGACACGCCCCGCACTGCGATGGCGTCCGCTGCGTCCGCGCCCGCGCGCTTTGCCGCTTCAACGAGGCGCTGCGCGAGATCACTCAGTGCGCTCTGATCGAGCAATCCCGACGCGGCTGATTTGTGCGACGGCGACAATGATGCGTTTGGTGAAGAGTTCACAAACAAATTCCCGAGGCTTGAAAGCGAATGCAACGTATCATGAGATGTGCCTGTTTTACGCGGACTTCAAGCGTTTTCGCGGCTTGCAGGGCAGATATTTGCCCACCCGTAGCAAGACCTCGTCAAGCATCCGCGCCAACCTCCTGTCAATCATGAGAACTGAAGCAATCGCAGTGAGAGACGATTAACCAGCCTTCTTAAGCGGATTCGGACGTCGCTCTGGCATGCTCCTCCCATCGACCGGGAACATAATTCCGGCGTGGGAGACAAGACCGTGAGGCGTCAATTCGGAGTCGGTGGGGTGCAACCCGCCGGGTCGAGCTGCATGTTGCAGCTCGACCCCCATTCCCTGCCCGTCAGCTTTCAAGCGCGCGATGGCCGCGCCGATGGCGGCGTCAGGCACATCGAAATTCATCGCGAACGCGTCACCGTGCGCCGTGCCGTCGGCGGCATTCGCATGGCGATCAATGTCCGCGTCCGCGATTTTCTCGGCATCGCCTGTCGCGAAACCAATGACGGGCGTGCGCTGGTTCTGGTCCACAGCGATCCGTCGCTGTCGGTGCCACTGCTTGTCACGGCGGATGAGCTTCAACTCGATCTTGCCTGGCAGATGTGGGGCGACCTGTTCGCCCTGCCGCAGATCGAGGACGAGACCGATGCGGCGCGCGAACCGGCGCCGCGCCGCCGCCGCCGCAACATCATCAAGGATCGCCGCCCGAAGTTTCTCGTCCGCCGCAAGGCCGGACGCGCCATGACGGAACGGCCGGTTTATCGCGGCGAACGCGAGATCATCGCGCGGAGCTAGGATCAGGCGCTGCGCAGCACCGCATCCGCCAGCAGGCCGGCGAACAGCAACAGGCCGGCGTTGCGATTCGATTTGAACAGCCGCAGGCACAGTGCCGAGTCGCCGATCCGGATGGTCCGCACCTGCCAGACCAGATGCGCGGCAAAGGCTGCAAGGCCGATCCACGCAAACCACCCCGATCCGCCGAGCCACAGCGCGACGCCGATCAGCACCACCGCCAGACTGTAGAAAATCGTCAGCGCCAATTGCGTGCGTTCGCCAAACAGCAACGCGGTCGATTTGATCCCGACCAGAATGTCGTCTTCGGTATCCTGATGGGCATAGATCGTGTCGTAAGCGATCACCCATGCGATCGACCCGGCATAAAGCACCAAAGCTGTCGCATTGATCTCTCCGAGCATCACCGCGAAGCCCATCAGCGCGCCCCATGAGAAAGCAAGACCAAGCGTGACCTGCGGCCAGTAGGTGATCCGCTTCATGAAAGGATAGACCGCGACGATGACGAGTGAGGCAATGCCGGTGAGAACCGCGAAGCGGTTGAACTGCAGCAGCACCGCAAGCCCGACCAGCGCCTGCAGCACCAGAAACGCCGCGGCCTGCGCCACGCTCACCTGCCCCGCCGGGATCGGCCGCGAGCGCGTACGTTCGACTTTCGCATCGAGCTTGCGGTCGGTGATGTCGTTCCAGGTACAGCCCGCGCCGCGCATCACCATGGCGCCGATCAGGAACAGCACGAGGACCAGCGGCAGACTGTGGAGGTCGCGGGCGATGCCTGCCGCGAGCGCGGCGGACCACCAGCATGGCATCAGCAGCAGCCACCAGCCGATCGGCCGGTCGAAACGCGACAATCGCAAATAGGGCCGCAACCAGACCGGCGCGTGGGTATCGACCCAGTTGGCGGTGGAGTCGGCGACGGGGGCTGCGGCGTTGCTCATCGCAACCCTTTTCGGTCAGGGCAAGTTAGCGGGTCAGCACGTTGCCGTTCAGCGTATCGAAGGTGCTGCCGCCGCGCTTCAGCGGCTTGGCTTCAGGCAGTGTCGCCGAGCCGAGCGCTTCACTCAGACTCGGACCCGCAGGCGCCGCCTGCTGCTGCTGCGCCGCTGCACACACCCGCTGCTGCAATTGGGTGGTATTGGCGTGACCCTTTTTCATCTGATCCGCGACCTGGGCCGGAATGCCGCACTTCTGCATATGGCTTTCGACGAACTTGATCATCTTGGTTTCAGCCTGCGCGAAATTTCCGATCAGCTTGCAGGCTTCCTGCGGCGGCGCCTTGCGCTTGCCGGCGGCCTGAATCAGCTTGGCCTTGGCCTCGGCGTCCGCGCGCAGCGGCAGGAAGCCCTTCTGACATTCCTCAGCGCCGGGCGGCGGGCCGCCCTGCGGCGCACCGAAGCCGGAGGCACCCACCGGAGGCGCACCGGAGGTGAAGGCGCTGGGCGACGGGGCGGGACGCGCGGGCGCGGCCGTCGCGCCATTAACCGGAGGAAACGGCGATGCGGCCGGCGCACCGTTAACCGGAGGAAACGGAGATGCGTTGCTCGCGGGAGCCGGGGCGGATTGCCCGGGCAGCGGAGCCGGGAACGCGCCCTGGGCGCGGACATCCGCAGCCTGCATGACGAACGCGGCCGCGGCCAGCAATGCGATGGAACGGATAGCGGTCACGGATTCTCCTCCGGCGGGTTCCGGTGTCCTCAAGTAAGGGCTTTTACGATTCTCGCTCCCGCTTAACAACCCGGTGAATCCGGCAGCAGCGGGGCAGTTCGCCGCCTGATCGGCTGCGAAGTTGCAATCATTCGGCTAAGAAGTCCTGAAATTAACGGATCCGCCCGATGCCCAAACTCGATTTCCGCAGCCCCCGGCTTTTCGTCGACGCCCCGCTCATTGGCGGAACGGGCGTCGCGCTGGATCGCGATCAGTCCAACTATCTCGGCAATGTGCTGCGGCTGAATGCAGGCGATGCCGTGCTGGTGTTCAATGGCCGTGACGGCGAATGGCAGGCCACGCTCGCAGGCCGCAAGCGGCCCGACCGCGCGGAGATCGTCAGCCAGACTCGCGCGCAGGACTCCCTGCCCGACCTGCACTACGTGTTCGCGCCGCTCAAGCATGCGCGGCTCGACTATATGGCGCAAAAGGCCGTTGAAATGGGGGCTGCGGCGCTGCGGCCGGTGACCACGCGCCATACCCAGGCGAGCCGCATCAATGTCGAGCGCATGCGCGCCAATGTCATCGAGGCCGCGGAGCAATGCGGCATTCTCAGCCTCGCTGAAGTCCACGAACCGGAACCGTTCGAGCGCTGGCTCGGATCGCGCGATGGCCAACGGCTTCTGGTGTTCTGCGACGAGGACGCCCCGATCTCCGATCCCATGGCGGCCTTTGCCGGCGCCGACTCGACCCATGGCACGGATGTGTTGATCGGACCTGAGGGCGGATTTGCTGAGGAGGAACGTGCCCTGCTGCTGAAGCAGCCCCATGTGGTGCGGCTGGCGCTCGGTCCGCGAATCCTGCGCGCCGATACGGCTGCAGTTGCCGCCCTGGCTGTGGTACAGACCGCGCTGGGCGATTGGGGGGGCTCGAATGCACGCTAGGGTTGCATTTCAGGACTGCTCTCATTAAGCCCTTTGCCGGATCGTCGTCGAAACCGCGGGTTTCCCGTGTTAAGGGACTGCCGATTCTAGCCTTTCTCTCTGTTGGAACATCGAAAATGAGCCAGACCAGTGCCGCATCCGCGACCGGGTCCGCCACACAGGCGGAGGCCCTGCTGCAGACATTTGCGCGGGCTGGCTACACCCATGCGCGCCCCCCGATCCTGCAGCCGGCGGAGCCATTTCTCGACCTGTCCGGCGAGGACATCCGCAAAAGCCTGTACCTGACCACCGACGTCACCGGCGAAGAACTGTGCCTGCGGCCCGACCTCACCATTCCCGTGGCGCGAGACTATCTCGCATCAGCGCGCGCGGGCGCGCCTGCGGGCTTCTATTATCTCGGTCCCGTTTTCCGCTATCGCGGCAGCAGCGCCAGTGAATTCAATCAGGCCGGCGTGGAATCATTCGGACGGCAGGACCGCGCCGCAGCCGATGCCGAAATGCTGGCGCTCGGCGTCGAGGCCGCAGCAGCCTTCGGAGTCACAAGCCTCGATATCCGCACCGGGGACGTTGCGCTGTTCGCCGCGCTGATCGACGCGCTCGATCTTTACCCGGTCTGGAAGCGGCGTCTGATCAAGGATTTCAACCGCAAGATTTCGCTGGCGCAGGACCTGCAACGCCTGACGCTGGAAACCGGCAAGACCCGCAATGAATATGAAGGCGTGCTGGCGGCCCTCGCCGGCTCAGACCGCAAGGCGGCACTGGCCCTCGTCACCGACCTGATGTCGATTGCCGGCACCAGCAATGTCGGCGGACGTACGGTGTCGGAAATCGCCGACCGCTTTCTGGAGCAATCGACACTCAAAGGCGGCGCGTTGCCCCGCGATGCGTTGCAACTGATAGAGCGCTTCCTCGGCATCGCGGGCGAACCGGATGACGCGGCGAAGCAACTGCGCAAGCTGGCGTCGGATGCGAAGCTCGACCTGAGCGCCGCCATCGACCAGTTCGAGAGCCGCACCAAATTCATGGCCGCGCGCGGCATCGACATCAAATCCATCCGCTTCTCCACCGCGTTCGGACGCGGCCTCGATTACTACACCGGCTTTGAATTTGAATTGCACGCGAGGGGCAACGGCGCCGAACCGCTGGTGGGCGGTGGCCGTTATGACGGGCTGCTGACACGGCTCGGCGCGCGCGAACCGATCCCCGCCGTGGGCTTCTCGATCTGGATCGAAGCGCTTTCGCAAGGGAGCGCCGCATGAGCACGCCGTTCGTCGTCGCCGTTCCCTCCAAGGGACGCCTGCAGGAAAACGCCGAAGCCTTTTTCGCGCAGGCCAATCTCACGCTCGCAAAGCCGCGTGGCGCCCGCGAGTATCGCGGCACCATGCCCGCCATCGACAATGTCGAGATCGCCTATCTCTCGGCCAGCGAGATCGCGGCGCAGCTCGCGCGCGGCACGGTGCATCTCGGCATCACCGGCGAGGACCTGATTCGCGAGAACATCCATGACGCCGACAAGCGGGTGATGCTGATCGAAAGCCTCGGCTTCGGCAGCGCCAATGTCGTGGTCGCCGTGCCGCAGGCGTGGATCGACGTGCGCACCATGGCCGACCTCGACGATGTCGCCACCTCGTTCCGGGCGCGGCACAATCACCGTATGCGGGTGGCGACCAAGTACATCAACCTGACGCGCAACTTCTTCGCGGCGCAGGGCGTCGTCGATTACCGCATCGTCGAAAGCGCCGGCGCGACCGAAGGCGCTCCGGCGGCGGGAACGGCTGAACTGATCGTCGACATCACCACCACCGGCGCGACGCTCGCCGCCAACGGGCTGAAGGTGCTCGACGACGGCGTGATGCTGCGCAGCCATGCCAATCTCGTGGCCTCGCGCGATGCCGACTGGTCGGGCAACGCCCGCGAGACCGCGCGGATCATCCTCGACCACATCGCCGCCAGCGCCCGCGCCCGCAAATACAGGGAAGTCCGCACCCGCTTTGCGGCGTGCAACGCCGACCTGCTCGCCGAAGCGCACAAGAAATTCGGCGTCGTCTCGCCGTTCGGCGGGCCGACCTCGTCCGGCATGGTGACCCTGCACTGTCCGCCCAACCAGCTCTATGCCCTGAGCAGTTTCCTGCGCGACAACGGCGCAGACACCGTGTCGGTCGCATCGCTGGACTATGTGTTCGACCGCGAGAACCCGCTGTTCGCCAAACTGCAGGCGTTCCTTGGGAAATAAGCGTCACGCGCGCGGAACCGCGACGCCTTGGCGGCGGCCCGGCGATGACCATATGCTCTGTTATCAGGGCCACCCTTTGAGGCTGCCGCAAGAGCGGCGGCACCTCAGGGTGACAAACAACGAGAGACCGTCATCCTGAGGTGCGAGCACTTGCGAGCCTCGAAGGATGACTGAGCAACCAGGATGCTTTTGGAAACCGACCGATGACGCCAAGTGCGGACATTTCCAACCTGTCAGGCAACCGCATTCCGGCGGCGCAGGAGGCTGCGCGCGCGGGCCTGTCCATCGTGGTGCCCGCCTATAACGAGGCGGCGGGTCTTGCGCTGCTGCATGAGCGGCTTGGCACCCTCGCGGGTAAGCTGAAGCAGGACTATGGCCTTGCCTGCGAAGTGGTCTATGTCGATGACGGCTCCGCCGACAACACCCTGGCCATCGCACGCAGCCTGCCCGCGACCGCGCTCGACGTGCAGGTGGTGTCGCTGTCGCGCAACTTCGGCAAGGAAGCGGCCTTGATGGCCGGGCTCGATCATGCCCGCCGCGGCGCGGTGCTGTTCATGGACGGTGACGGCCAGCACGCGCCCGAACTGGTCGAGCAACTGGTCCGGCACTGGATCGCCGACGGCTATGACGTGGTCTATACGGCCAAGGCCCATCGCGATAACGAATCCGCGCTGCGCCGCCTCGCGGTGCGCACGTTCTACGTGCTCATCAACTGGGGCGCGCGACAGAAGATCCCTGAGGATGCCGGCGATTTTCGCCTGCTGTCGCCGCGCGCGGCGGCCGCGCTGCGCCAACTGCCGGAACGTAACCGCTTCTTCAAGGGTCTCGCGACCTGGATCGGCTTCAAGCAGATCCGTGTCGACTACGAGCCCGAAGCCCGCGCCCATGGCGTCACCTCGTTTAGTCCGGGGCGCCTGCTCGGCCTCTCCATCGAGGGCCTGACATCGTTCTCGGTGGCGCCGCTGCGCGCCGCGAGCCTGCTCGGCCTGCTGCTTGCTTTTGTTGCGTTCCTGTTCGGTCTCTCGATCCTGTGGGAGACCGTCGTCAGCGGCAAATCCGTCCCCGGCTATCCCTCGCTCGTGGTCGGCCTGATGACCATTGGCGGCGTGCAACTCATCATGATCGGTGTGGTCGGCGAATACATCGGCAAGATCCTGTCCGAGATCAAGGCGCGGCCAATCTATTTCGTTGCCGAACACAGCGTGAAGAATGCTGATAACGCCACCGCCGGCACCACGCCGCAGTCTGCCGCTGAATGAGCGTGACCTCACCGCGCCGCATCTGGCTCTGCGCCGACGATTACGGCATGAGCCCCGGTGTCAATCGCGCGATCCGCGCACTGATCGAGCAGAAGCGACTCAACGCGACATCGGTGATGGTGGTAGGCGCCGCCATCGACCGCGCCGAGATCGACGGCCTGTTGCAGGCTGTTGCCGCCAATCCGAATTGCGCCATCGGACTTCATGCGACGCTGACCGCGCCGTTCGCGCCGCTGACCATGCACTTCAAGCCGCTGGACGGCGGCCAGTTCCTGCCGCTCGGCAGGCTGTTGCGTGCGAGCCTGTTGCGGCGACTCGATCCGGAAATCGTGCATGCCGAATTGCTGGCGCAGATCGCCGCCTTCCGGCAGATGGTCGGGCGCGCGCCGGACTACCTCGACGGCCATCAGCATGTGCAACTGTTTCCGCAGATTCGCGATGCGTTTCTCGCCGCCATGAAGGAAGCTGCCCCGAACGCCTGGGTGCGCCAGTGCGGACGCTCCCTGCCTCTTTCGGAGCGGCTCGGCAATCCGAAAGCGCTGCTGCTCGACATCCTGAGCGAAACGTTCCGCAAAAAGGCTGTTCACAAAGGCATCGCGTTCAACACGGGCTTCGCCGGCGCCTATGACATGGTGCGCGGGCGCGACTTCGCCGGCGCAATGACTGAATTCCTCGCCGGACTGCCGGATGGCGGCCTTGTGATGTGCCATCCCGGACATGTCGACGAGATCCTGATCGGTCTCGACAACGTGACCCATCAACGCGAGCGCGAGTTTGCGTTTCTGAACAGCGATGCGTTCCCGCAGTTGCTGATGAACAGCAACGCGACACTGGAGATGCCGTCACCCTGAGAAGCGGCGCACGCGCCGCGTCTCGAAGAGCGACGATGATATCCAGAACAATCATCCTTCGAGGCTCGCCGCGAACGCGGCTCGCACCTCAGGATGACGGGAGGTTCAACATTGCCCTTACGGCTTTTTGTCGCACCGCAAGCGCCAGCTTTCCTAAAATTAATTCGCGCCGGGACTTACCCCGACATAATGCAACGTTACATCTTTGCGCGTATTCGCATGCCGGATGCTTCAGGAGGACGTCATGACGCCACAGGAACGCCAACTCGTTGACGATCTGTTCGACCGCTTGTCGCGGGTCGAGAATGCGCCGCGTGAACCCGACGCGGAGGCGGCGATTATGCAGGGCCTGCGCCGCGCGCCGAACGCGGTGTACGCGCTTGTGCAAACGGTGCTGGTGCAGGATGAAGCGCTGAAGCATGCCGAGGCCCGCATCCAGGAACTTGAAGGCGGCGCCCAGCCGCAGCAACCGTCCGGCGGCTTTCTCGATTCGATGCGCGACGCCATTCTCGGTCAGGGCCGTGGTTCGGTGCCGAGCATCCGTCCGGACGAGCAGCGCGGCGGCCCGGTTTGGAACAGCGGTCAGGCGCTGGGACAGGCCGATCGCTACAATGGTGATCCGCGCATGAGCGATCCAAGAAATGATCCAAGGGCGGGCAATTCCGGCGGCGGCATGTTCGGCGGTGGCGGCGGCTCGTTCCTCGGAACGGCGGCGGCGACCGCGGCCGGCGTGATCGGCGGCTCGATGCTGATGAACAGCATTCGCGGCATGATGGGCGGTGGCAGCCAGCAGAGCTTCGGAAACACCGGAGAGTCCGGCGGCAGCAAGATGCCGTGGGGCAACGATCAGTCCTCAGGCAGCCTTGCCCGCGATGCTGGCCTCAATGATATCGGCAAAAGCGGCGGCGGCGACAGCCAGCGCCAGAGCGCCTTCGATCAGGCGCGGGCCGATGCCGATCAGGACCAGGATCAAGATCAGGATCAGGACGACGACGATGATTACGATGGCTTCGATGATGGCGACAGCGATTACGCCTGATTGAGGTCATTGTCGAAGACATGAAAACGGCCGCTGCAGACAGCGGCCGTTTTCACAGTGACTGAGACTTGTGTCAGATCACGACAACCTTGGTGCCCACCGGCACGCGGCCATAGAGATCGATCACGTCTTCATTGCGCATCCGGATGCAGCCGGACGACACATTGGTGCCGATGGTCCATGGCTCGTTGGAGCCGTGAATGCGATAAAGCGAGGTGCCAAGATACATCGCGCGCGCGCCGAGCGGATTTTCCGGACCGCCCTCCATGTGACGCGGCAGATCGGGACGGCGCTTGAGCATTTCCGGCGGCGGGGTCCAGGCCGGCCATTCCTTCTTGGCGGAGATCGTCTTCACGCCCGACCAGGTGAAGCCCGGCTTGCCGACGCCGATGCCATAACGCAACGCCCGTCCGCCGCCCTGCACCAGATAGAGAAACTTGTTCGGCGTATCAATCACGATGGTTCCGGGAGCATGCTTGCCGCCATACTCAACGACCTGCTTTTCGTATTTCGGATCCATTCCAGGGCGGCCCGGCTCAATGCCCATGTCGCCCTGCCGCATCTCATAACGATATTGCGGGTCCATCGGCGGCAATCCGCCGCGCGAGGGCATCTGCTGATAGCCTTGCTCGTAGCGCGGCGCCGGATAGCTCGCATCGCCGGACGGCCCGCCGCCAAACAGGGCTTCGATCAGTCCGCCGCCCATATTGGAGCGCTCATTATAAGCGACGCGGATCGGCATCGGCGGCGTTGAGGTCTGCTGCGCATAGATGACGCGCGGCTCGGCGGGAACATCCTCGTCGAACGCGAAGGCAGGACTTGAACTAGCACTGAACGATACGGCGCCGGCCAGCAGCGCGAAGGACAGGTTTCTGATCATCGACGTACTCTGCACTGTTTCGTCGCTGACGCGCGGACTGCGCGCCTTGAATACGAACACTTAAGGTTAAAAGCGCGTCGGTTTGGTAAACAAAACCGCGTTGGCGATTCACCACGTCGGCGCGGAAAGTCTGTTCTTCGCGGTAGCGTTTATTTTCGGTGAAGACGGCACAGGCATGGTTAATCGTTGGTTTGCGGCGCGGTTTGTATCTGCCGGACGGCGTTCCCGTTTGAAACTTCGCGTTAAACGACGGCGGGTTACAAAGGCCTTCTCAAGAATGGGGAGACCGATGGCCGTCCAGCGCAAGCAATTCCGTATTGAAAGAGTTCAGTCCGGCGACATGCCGAAATTCGATCACGCAGAGGGCGACGCCGCTCCGCATCACAACCAGATCATGAGCGAGTTGCGCGCCATTCGCGTGCAGATGGCCTCCCATCATCACAGCCCGGTTAGCGAAGCCGGCGAGAATCCTACGGCGCAGGAACTGACCGACGCGCAGCAACTGCTCGGCAGCTATCGCGCGCAGATCGAGCAGTGCGAGAAGCTGAAGGTCGAACTCGATCTCATTCACGACGCCATCAATCGCACCAAGCAGGAAATCGCCGTGCTCCACGGCAAGAGCTTCAGCGGCGACGAGATGGCCAAGGTCACCGGCGAACTCGGCGCGGTGGTCGGCGGAACCGAAGAAGCCACCCAGCAGATTCTCGAGGCCGCGGAATCCATTGATCAGGCGGCCAGCGCGCTCGGCAAGGCCATGCCGCTCGATCAGCAGGCGCAGCTCAGTGAGGACATTCAGGAGCGCGTGGTCAGCATTTTCGAGGCGTGCAATTTCCAGGACCTCACCGGCCAGCGCATCAGCAAGGTGATGACCACGATGAAGTTCATCGAGCATCACATCAATGTCATGATGGAAATCTGGGGCGGCGTCGATGCGATCAAGCAGCATGCGCCTGCGATCGTCGACACCCGGGTCGGCGACGCTCGCCTTCTGAACGGGCCGAAGGGCATGGACGAAGAAGGCCATGTTTCGCAGGACGACATCGACGCGCTGTTCAACTGAACAACGCGCATCAGTTCATGGAGACAAACCCGGAGCATCGCTCCGGGTTTTGCTTTTCTAGGCAGGTTTCCGAAGGGCCGCGAAACAGACCAGCGCCAGCAGGGCCACGGCGATCAGCATGTCGAGCGCGACAACGCCCGACCAGCGGTCGATCACAAAGGCCAGCGCGAACGGCGACAGCGCCTGGCAGATTTGCGCCGGACGCGCGATGCGGCCCACCACCCGCCCGTAACCGACAGGTCCGAACATCGCCAGCGGCAACGCGCCGCGCGCGATCGTCACCACGCCGTTCGCCGCGCCGAGCATCACCGCGAAGGTCATCGCGATGCCGGGTGAAAATCCCGCAACCACGAGCAGCGCAAAAGCGCAGACCATCGTCGCCATCGCAATCCGCACCAGCCAGAGCGGATGGAGCCTTCCCCCGGTGACGAAATCCGCAATCCGTGTCAGCACCTGCGCCGGACCGAACAGCGCGCCGATCACGACCGCGGTGCTGGCGTCGATGCCTCCGCGCTGCAGGATCGTGAGCAGATGCGACAGGGTCCCTGACTGCAGGATCGCATGGCATGTGAAACCGGCCGCCATCAGCAGGAACGGCGCGCCCATCGGCGAGATGGTTTTCGCAGGCACCACCGCCGGCGCCCCCTCCGCCGCAGGCGGCGGTACATGGACGGCGTTGCGCGGCAGGGCAAAGGCGTACAGCGGTGCGATGACCAACGCCATTACGCCCGCGAACACGATATAGACCGAGCGCCATCCGCCATTGGCGATCAGCATTTGGGTCGCCGGCCATGACACGGTCGATGCCAGCCCGCCGACAAAGGTGACCAGCGTGATCGGCCGCCGCGACGCAGCGCCAAAAATTCGCGCCAGCGCGGTAAAGGCGGGATCGTAGAGATTGCAGGCCATCGCCACGCCGAGCAGCACCCAGCTTGCGAGATAGAGGCCGTAGTGGCTGGCGAACGGCAGAATGAGCAGGCCGAGCGCGCCGACCAGCGCGCCGCCGGCCATGATGTAGTGCCCACCATGCCGCTCGATCAGGCCGCAGGCAGTGGGCGCGGTGAGTCCCGAGACGCCGAGTGCGATGGAAAATCCGAGCAGCGTCTGCGCCAGCGACCAGCCATGGGCCGCCGCGATATGCGGCATCGTCAGGCCGGGCGGATAGAACAGCGCGCCCCAGCCCAGGATCTGCGTGATGCAAAGAACGATGACGGCACGGCTGGGCCCGGAGCGTAATCCCTGCAGCCTGACCATTGCGCGTTCACGTCCCCGATGCCGAGAATCATCTGTTATCGGGAAGAATAAACCAATGCGCTATGCGCGAGGCGCGCAGCGGACATACACCATGGTTCCGTAACGGCTGGAGGCATCCTTGTCGATGAACCGCGTCATCAGCACGCGCCCGTCGAACGAGACGATCTCGCGATCCTTATCGCCGCCGACGGGACCAGCCGGGCCGATATAATTCTTGCCGCTCTGGCTGCCCTTCAGGCGCAATTCCTGAGGCGTCGCCTCGTCCGGCAGATGCATGATGACGCCGCCGGTGGCGCCCTGACCGATCACATAAGGGTTCTTGCACTGCCCCCTCGCTGCGGCTTCGGTACGGGCGCGGTCTTCCGGCTTGTGGAACGAGGCGAGGCCCCAGCGGCCGACGATTTCATCGGCCCGGATGGTCGCCGGAATCTCGGGGGCAACCGCCGGTTCCTGCACTGCGGGCTGACCGCCGCCAAACCCGCTGAACCCGCCAAAACCGCCGCCGCCGCAGGCTCCGAGGAAACCCGAGAGCACCGACACCGCCGCGAGCGTGACGATCCTGGAGGCGCTGGTGGATTCGTTCATCTTGGTCATGCTGTCTCCCGGCAAGAATACATGGCTGCCTGCCAGACCGGCTGGCCGCCGTCACATCGCGCGGGCTGACCCCCGTCTCCGCGCAATGCTCCTGTTATGGTTTCCAGATCATCCCATATTGGCCTCACCAAGGCCTTAAGAGCCTTGCTTGACAGGATCGGCGGCAACCCATATTCCGGCCCCGTCATTAGCACTCTAGGAGCGCGATTGCCAAAGACAAGGTCTCATCCGTTAAGGGACGGCCTTGCCCATTATTCACGGTCCGCGCTCCGCTGCACGTCAAATCTGACCTCACCCACGCCCAAAGGACATCCTGATGGCCAAGACAACTTTCCGCCCGCTGCATGATCGCGTCGTCGTCAAGCGGATCGACGCCGATGAAAAGACCAAAGGCGGCATCATCATTCCCGATACCGCCAAGGAAAAGCCCTCGCAGGGCAAGGTTGTCGCCGTTGGTCCGGGCGGCCGCGACGAAGCCGGCAAGCTGATCCCGATCGACCTCAAGGTTGGCGACACCGTGCTGTTCGGCAAGTGGTCCGGCACCGAGGTGAAGCTCGATGGCGAAGATCTGCTCATCATGAAAGAGTCCGACATCATGGGCGTGCTGGCGTAAGCATGCCTTTTCCGTCTTCATAATTATCGACCTCATCCTTCGAGACGCGGCAGAGCCGCTCCTCAGGATGAGGATCACCCCAAGGAGCAAACCCCATGGCTGCCAAAGACGTAAAATTCTCCGGAGACGCACGCGACCGCATGCTGCGCGGCGTCGACACGCTCGCTAACGCCGTCAAGGTGACGCTCGGTCCGAAGGGCCGCAATGTCGTCATCGACAAGTCGTTCGGTGCGCCCCGCATCACCAAGGACGGCGTCACCGTCGCCAAGGAAATCGAGCTTGAGGACAAGTTCGAGAACATGGGCGCGCAGATGCTGCGCGAAGTGGCAAGCAAGACCAACGACACCGCGGGCGACGGCACCACCACCGCGACCGTGCTGGCCCAAGCGATCGTGCGCGAAGGCGCCAAGTCGGTTGCCGCCGGCATGAACCCGATGGATCTCAAGCGCGGCATCGATATCGCCGTGACCGCAGTTGTGAAGGACATCGAGAAGCGCGCCAAGCCCGTCGCTTCCTCCGCCGAAGTCGCCCAGGTCGGCACCATCTCGGCCAACGGCGACGCCACCATCGGCTCAATGATCGCCAAGGCGATGCAAAAGGTCGGCAACGAAGGCGTCATCACGGTTGAAGAAGCCAAGTCGCTCGACACCGAAGTCGACATCGTCGAAGGCATGAAGTTCGACCGCGGCTATCTCTCGCCGTACTTCGTGACCAATCCGGAGAAGATGACGGCGGAACTCGAGGACGCCTACATCCTGCTGCACGAGAAGAAGCTGTCGGGCCTGCAGGCCATGCTGCCGGTGCTCGAAGCCGTGGTGCAGACCGGCAAGCCGCTGCTGATCATCGCGGAAGACATCGAAGGCGAGGCGCTCGCGACCCTCGTGGTCAACCGTCTGCGTGGCGGCCTCAAGGTCGCGGCCGTCAAGGCGCCAGGCTTCGGCGACCGCCGCAAGGCCATGCTGGAAGACATCGCGATCCTGACCGGCGGTCAGTTGATCTCCGACGATCTCGGCATGAAGCTGGAAAGCGTCACCCTGAAGATGCTCGGCCGCGCCAAGAAGGTCGTGATCGACAAGGAAAACACCACCATCGTCAATGGCGCCGGCAAGAAGCCCGACATCGAGGCGCGCGTGAACCAGATCAAGGCGCAGATCGAGGAAACCACCTCGGACTACGACCGCGAGAAGCTGCAGGAGCGTCTGGCCAAGCTCGCAGGCGGCGTCGCGGTGATCCGCGTCGGCGGCGCGACCGAAATCGAAGTGAAGGAGAAGAAGGACCGTGTCGAGGACGCGCTCAACGCGACCCGCGCCGCGGTTCAGGAAGGCATCGTTCCGGGCGGCGGCACTGCTCTGCTGCGCGCCAAGAAGGCTGTCGGCCGCATTCAGAACGATAACGCCGACGTTCAGGCCGGCATCAACATCGTGCTGAAGGCGCTGGAAGCCCCGATCCGCCAGATATCCGAGAACGCCGGTGTCGAAGGCTCCATCGTTGTCGGCAAGATTCTCGACAACAAGACCGAGACCTTCGGCTTCGACGCGCAGAACGAGGAATATGTCGATCTCGTCGCCAAGGGCATCATTGATCCCGCCAAGGTGGTTCGCACCGCCCTGCAGGACGCAGCCTCTGTCGCAGGTCTTCTGGTCACCACCGAGGCAATGGTTGCCGACGTGCCGAAAGACGCGGCACCCGCGATGCCGGGCGGTGGCGGAATGGGTGGCATGGGCGGTATGGGTGGCATGGGCTTCTAAGATAGAGCCTTCCAAGCCGCTCCATCGTCTCACGACATCAAAGGCCGCCTGCGGGCGGCCTTTTTTGTTGTCTCACATTCAAGAAACATCGCGACAATCCGGTCCGCTTTTGAGATGGTCCGGCTTCCTTTCGACTCAGGATGACACCCATGCGCGCATTGTTGATTGGCTGCACTCTCGCACTGGCAGGAGCGATGCCCGTTCAGGCCCAGACCGCCAATGATGCGAAAGCTGCGCCCGGCATCAACGAGAGCCGCTACTTCAATTCGCTGGGCGACATTCTGGGCGACCTGCCGGTGGACGCCTTCATCAAGGAAACCCGTCAGGGCGGCAAGGTAACTTCGGCGGTGCTCGATGTCTGCTACTCGGTCTCGGCCCATTCCGACCGCAAGGATCGTTTCATCCTCGACCTGAAAGTCGAGGGCGAGAAATTGTCCGGCAGCGGACAGAGCATCGAGAACAAGACTCCCGTCACGGTCAATCTGACCCGCAAGGGCAACAAGTCGGTGTCGTTCGATGGCAAGATCACGCTCGGCGGCAACCTCACCTCGGTCTCGTCGCCGGACAATTCCGACGTCGATGAGAAGGAGTTCCAGCAGTCGCAGGTGGTCGATGATGATCTGAGTGAAGCGCCGAAGGATTTCACACAGGTCTCGCCGCAATCGCTGGCGATCCGGGTCAAGCGCGAGAATTTCGCCGGGCTCGTCAAAAGCCTGAAAGGCCAGAACGTCCAGATCGCCCTCGACAGCATCGCGACCGACTGCAACGCGCTGCGCTCGGGTCATCAGGTTCTGCGCATCTTCGTCGATCCGGCGCGCGCACCGGCGCTGATCGCGGCGCTGAAGACCGCGCCCGGCGTCACCGCCGCGGGCTGGACCTCCGGCACCTACGACATGGAGCGCGCGATCCGCTTCGCCGCAGGTGACTGGGCGCCGGACGGCAAACTGAACCGCGACAAGTTCGCCGCGACGCTGGCCGGCATTGCATCCAAAGTGATGGGCGCAAAGCCATCGACGACGACCTGGAACGACACCACCGGCGAACTGACCTTCACCATCAAGCGCCCGAGCCAGCTCGCGGAGGGCCTGGACCTCACCGAAACGCTGGAAGTCACCGCCCTGGTCAGCCCCGACAAGCCCGGCGGATCGGATCGCCTGGTGGTCTGGCTCGGCATTCCCACCAGCAAGACCACGGACGAGACCGCAGCGCCCCAACTGCAGTTCTCCGACAGCGCCGGCGGCGAGGAAGAGAGCACCTTCAACGACGACGACGGGATGATCAAGGCGATTGCGTCGAACCTGAAAGGCCAGCGCTGGGACACCGACAAGGCGGCCTGGAAATAGTGCGCCGCCTCCCGACAGGCCGCGACAGGTTCGACCGCGCATGACACGCTACGACGCTGTGATTATTGGCGCCGGTCTCGGCGGCCTCACCGCCGGCGCAATCCTCGCGCGCGAAGGGCGCAAGGTGCTCGTGATCGAGCGCAGCAATTCCGTCGGCGGCGCGGCGTCGAGCTACAAGGCCGGCGATCTTTTTGTCGAAGGCTCGCTGCACGAAACCAGCAACCCGCACGATCCGCGCGACCCCAAGCACGATCCGCTGACCCGCGCCGGTGTGCTCGATGCGGTGAAATGGATCCCCTCAGGCACCTTCTATGAAGCGCGCGGCGGCCCGATCGGCGCGCCGCTCACCCTGCCCGACAATTTCGTTGCGGCCCGACAAACACTGATCGAACGGTTTCCGGATGCGCGCAGCGGCATCGTGCGTCTGCTCGGTGAAATGGAGCAGATCGCCTCGGCCGTCGGCGTGTTGTCGCGCGGCCCCGGCGTGTTCAGATCGCCGGCGCAGGCCCTCGGCGCATTGCGCAACATGCTGCCCGCGATCCGCGACTGGAGCCTGTCGCTGGCGCAGAAGCTGGACCGTGTCTTTGGAAACAACGAAGCGGTAAAGGCCGCGCTGGCCGCGAACCTGTCCTACTATCACGACGATCCGGCGACGACCTGGTGGGTGTTCTTCGCCGCCGCGCAGGGCAGCTACCTCCTGAGCGGCGGGCGCTATGTGCAGGGCGGCTCGCAGCGTCTTTCCAGCGCGCTCGCCCGCGCCATCAAGGCCGCCGGCAGCGACGTCATTCTGCGGCGAACCGCAAGCGCCATCGCCCTTGACGCGCAGGGTCGCGTCGCAAGCCTGACCCATACGGCCAAGGATGGCAGTCATCCGCAGACGGTGGACACGTCACGCATCGTCGGCAACGCCGCGCCGGAAACGCTCGCGTCGCTGGTGCCCGCGGCAAGCGGCGCAAAGCTGCTGGCGGCTTACGCCGACCGGAAACCGTCGATCTCGCTGTTTGCGCTGACGCTAGGCCTGTCGAAGCCGCCGCGCGAATTCGGCGTCACCGGCTATTCCACGCAGTTGCTGCCGGACTGGATGACCAGCCTCGGCGATTACGCGCAAGCAACGGCGCTGATGGCGGATGAGCCCGGCACCCGCATGCCGCCACTGGCCATCGTCGATTACGCCGCCATCGAGTCAGGCATTCCGGTGCCGCCTTATGCTCTGTCCATTGCCGGTCCCGACCGGCTGTCGAACTGGGACGGCACCGACCAGAACAGCTATCGCGCCAAACGCGCCCGCTGGCAGGACGCCATTGTCGCGTATCTGGATCACCACTATCCCGGACTGGCGCAGTCCATCACGGCCTCGACCTTCAACACCGCTTTTTCCGTGAAGCAATATCTCGGCGCGCCGCAAGGCTCGGTCTATGGCTTCGCGCCGACACCGCCCCGCTCCCGGTTCAGCACGCTCAAGCGGACACCGGCGACGGTCATTCCGGGGCTTTATCTGGCGTCCGCCTATGCGGCATTTGGCGGCTATACCGGCGCGATCCAGTCCGGCGGCGCCTGCGCCGATATGATTTTACGCGAAGGCTAAACAGAAGGCCGCACAATCTTTCTTTTGTCGTCCCGTTGAGACATCCAGAACCAAACTGAAAGACTGCGATTCTTTTAGTTTGTGCTGAGACGAAAGCGCAGCGTTGTCGCGCCGATGAATGACACGAAATCACCCTGCCGTTTCCATGTCGCCGCGGCACCGAGCGCATTGATCAATGCATCATCGAGCTGCGCGCGTTCCGGCGTGCAACCGCCGTCGCTCATCGCGCCCGGCACGAAGATGACAGTGTCGTTGGCGACGGAAAATTGCCCCTTGCCTGATTTGCACCACAGGTCGAGCTGCGCCTCGCCGTTGTCGCCGATCTCCAGGGTCGGAATCCGCTTCGATCCCGGCTGCGGCCGCGCTTCGAGGGTCATCTCTGCCCCGAACGGAAACTCGCTCGCCGCATCCGCCGGGCCGGCAATGCCGATTGCCAGGACAAGACCGGCGAGAAAATATCGCAGAACCGTCATGAAGACCTCACGCATTCCAACGCGCGAGGTTCTAGACGTTTACGCCGTGATTTTCCAGTGCACGCACGGCGTAAAAATTGCCCCATCATGCGGCTTACCCCCGCAGGTGCTGATCAAGGAGCACAAGCGTGTGATCGGCATTCCATGCGCGGGTTCAGTCCTAAAACGCACATATTGCGCTCCAATGAAACCGGCTCCTGTTCCACGACCACGGTATGTTAGGATGCCCGCCGTCATGGTTGCGACACGTTAATCTTCGGCGATTTTCAAAGGCCCACAATTCCCGCAAGGAGAGTTTTTCTGTGAACGGCATTGGTTCGACGCTCAAGGCGGTGTGGCGGATTGCAGCACCTTACTTTCGCTCCGAGGACAAATGGGCGGGATGCGTTCTGCTCGCTTCCGTGATCGGGATCGAACTTGCGACCGTCGCGATTGATGTCCTGCTCAATCAATGGCGCAACCGCTTCTACAATGCGCTGCAGGAGCGCAACTGGGACAGCTTCGTCAGCGAGATTATCTACTTCACGGTCATTGTCACGATTTTCATCGCCATCGCCGTCTATCAGCTTTACCTCAATCAATGGCTGCAGATCCGCTGGCGCAAGTGGATGACCTCACGCTATCTCGGCGCCTGGATGACGGATGCGGCGCATTACCGGATGCAGTTGCAGGGTGACGCCGCCGACAATCCCGATCAGCGCATCACCGACGACGTGAAACTGTTCGTCGATCGCACACTCACCCTCGGGCTCGGCCTGCTCAATTCGGTTGTGACCCTCGTCTCCTTCGTGGTCATTCTCTGGGGCCTGTCGGATGCCGCGCCGTTCCATCTGTTCGGCAAGGAGATCGCGATCCCGGGTTATCTGGTCTGGAGCGCCCTGATCTATGCCGCAATCGGCACGTGGCTGACGCATGTCATCGGGCATCCCCTCGTCGGTCTCGACTATCGCCAGCAACAGTACGAAGCGGATTTCCGGTTCAATCTGGTTCGCGTCCGGGAAAATTCCGAGCAAATCGCATTGCTGCATGGTGAAGCAGCTGAACGGCAGCGGCTGATGGACAAGTTCGGACAAGTGGTCGAGAACTGGATGGGCATCATGAGCCGGACCAAGAAGATCACCGCCTTCACCGCGAGCTACTCGCAGGCATCCCAGATTATTCCCTACATCCTCGTTGCGCCGGCCTATTTCGCGAACCGCACACAACTCGGCGGCATGATGCAGGCCGCATCCGCCTTCCTGAGCGTTCAGGGCGCCCTGTCATTCTTCGTCAGCGCCTACCGCGCACTGGCGGAATGGCAGGCCGTGGTTGCCCGTCTTGACGGCTTCGAGCACGGTATCGCAGCGGCAAAAGCACTTGCTGACAATCCCGGCGCGATCAAACCGGCGACGGCAGCAAACGCAGGCGCCATCGCGCTTGACGATCTGCTGCTGACGCTGCCGAACGGCAAGCCGCTGGTGCAGACCTCCGCGTTCAAGTTGCGCAGCGGCGAGCGGACGCTGGTCACCGGTCCTTCGGGTTCGGGAAAGTCCACGCTGTTCCGTGCCATCGCGGGCATCTGGCCGTTCGGCAGCGGCACCATCGCAATTCCGCAAGGCGCATCGCTGATGATGCTGCCGCAGCGGCCTTACTTTCCGGTCGGCTCGCTGGCATCGGCGATTACCTACCCCTCGAAGGACGACACCTACAGCGCAGCCCAACTCGGCGAGGTGCTGAAGCTGGTCGGCCTGCCCGCGCTGGCGGAGCGGCTGAATGAGGAAGGGCATTGGAACAGGACGCTCTCGCTCGGCGAACAGCAGCGGCTCGGCATCGCGCGCGCGCTTCTTCATGCGCCGCAATACCTGTTCCTCGATGAAGCCACCGCTTCCCTGGACGAACCATCGGAAGCGCTGCTCTATCGGCTGATCGTGGAAAAGATGCCGCAGACCACCATTGTCTCCATCGGGCACCGGACGACGCTGGAAGCCTTCCACCAGCGCGAGGTGGCCCTGGTGCGGTCCGGCGACCGGTTCACGCTGGGCGACAAGCAGGGCGCGGCGGAGCCGGCTTAAGCCAGCGGCTGACCACCGCCATCAAGGGATATGCGCGGGCCGGTCGTTCGCGGCGGTGGCTTCAGTCCGCGTCTTGAAGATGGATTTTGCCAGCGCGTGATACAGCCCTTCGCTGACAACCGCCTTGGACGCCGCATTGGCGATCAGCGCCGAGGCCATCAGCGGGATCACCATGGCATGGTCGTTGGTCATCTCCGAGGTAATGACGAAGGCGGTGATCGGCGCCTGAACCACGCCGGTCAGGTAGGACACCATGCCGATCAGGACCAGTGCGCCGATCGGCGTGTGGGGAAAGAACAGGCTGAGATCCGAGGCCAGCCCCGCGCCGATCGCCAGCGATGGCGCAAAAATGCCGCCGGGAATTCCGCTGATCGCAGACAGCAGGGTCGCCAGATATTTCCAGGGGCCGTAGCTGTAATCTATGGTGTCAGTGGAATGGATGATGGCGCGGGCCTGCTCGTAGCCGGTGCCGTAGACATGCTCGCTGCTGAAAATCCCGCACAGCGCCACGCCAAGGCCGCAAGCCACCGCAAAGGCAACCGGATGACGCCTGATCGTGGTGCCGACCGGCCCGGAAAAGCCGTTGGCGAACAGGATCAGGATGCGGCTGAAGACGCCGCCGGCCACACCGCAGATGACGGCGCAGACCGGGACCACGATCCATGAGCGGCCAAGCGGCAGCACCGCGCCGGTCGAGCCGAAATAATTGTAGTCGCCGACAATGGCCAGCGACGTCAGACCCGCGGCGATGACCGCGCCGATAATCAGGCCGCTGGTGCGCATCTCGAACGAACGGCTCATCTCCTCGATGCCGAAGACAATGCCCGCCAGCGGCGTATTGAACGCCGCCGCAACGCCGGCGGCGGAACCCGCCAGCAGGAATCCGGGCTGCCGGAACGGCGCCCACTGTCCGATCGCAAACATGATCGACCCGCCGACCTGAACGGTGGGCCCTTCGCGGCCGGTCGAAGCGCCGCACAGCAGGCCGAGCGTCATCACCACGATCTTGCCGACCGCCACCCGCAGGGACACCAGCGGCGCGCGCGCCTCCTGGTCGGGGAGCTTGAGGGCGGCGATCACCTGCGGAATGCCGCTGCCCTGCGAGTTCGGGAACACCCTGATCGCCAGAATGGTGGCAAGGCCGAAGCCAATAGGCGTGACCAGCAGCGCCATGTAGGGCGAATAGCTCAACACCCTGCCGAACAGGGCCTGAGCGTGATCGGCGAGATACGCCATGGCGATGGCGGCAAGGCCGACCAGGACGCCGCCGACCAGGAACAGCAGGCGCCGCGACCAGCGCTTGAATGCGATTCTCGACCGGACGCCCAGATGTGCCGCATACCGATTGATGTTCATGGCGACGGTCTTGCAAGCCGCGGGCCCGAGACCGGCGGCAGCTTCGTTCGGGGAATGGACCGCCGGAAGGGGTTTGCCTTGGAACAAGCCGCTTCAGGCATGGTCCCTCTTAGCGGAAAGAGACGCGAAGACAAACAAAAAGGGCGGCAGATTTCTCTGCCGCCCTTCAATGTCTGAGATCGAGACGCTTACTTCAGAGCGCCGAGGGTCACGTCCGCCGAGAGCTTGGCGATGAACTGATCGCCGCACCACTTGGAGCCGAAGCCAGCAGGGTTAGCCAGCGTTACGCTACCGTTCTGAACTGCGCCGAAGTCGGAGGTGATGGCGTTACAGTTGCCCTGGCCCAGGTCGGTGCCCGAGTAGCGCAGATCGAGCGTGAAGACCTTGTAGGTGAAGCCGATACCGACGTTCCAGGTGTTGTAGTCCGGGAGCGGGGTAAAGGCATAGAACGCGTCGGTGGTGCCCAGCCACTGATGGCCGTACTCACCCGAGATGTATGCGCCGACGCCAGAGTTGCCGAACAGGCTGCTCGGCGCGGTGAATTTGGCGTTGACCGACGCGTAGGTCGAGTCGAAGCCGAAGTTCAGGAAGTTCGGCGAGTACCAGACGCTGCCGCCGAGAGCGAACATGTCGTTGAAGGTGAAGGTCGCCTTGCCGTACGCTTCGTAGTAGCTGACGTCGCCCTTCATCACGTTGCCGTTGAACAGCGCGCTTGATCCGAGCGGGCAGAGGTTGCCGCCGCCCTGAATCGTGTCAATGCACTGTCCGCTCGGATAGATGTAACCCCAGACACCGAAGTCGAGGGCGAGAGGACCGAAGGTCGGGCGGATACCGCCGTACACGTCGATTTCAGCCGCAGCGCGGTTGGCGAAGGAAATGCTGTTACCGGCGACACCGGCGTAGAGCTGCAGGTCTGGCGTGATGTTGTAGCGCGGCTCGAAATAGGCCGAAACCGAAGCGCCCCGGTTGGACTGCGAAATACCGCGGAACACGTAGTTGTTGGTGATCGCCGCGCCGAAGGCCACATCCCACGGCGAAACCACGACCGGCGGCGGAGCCTTGGTGTACATCTTGGCCGGGAGGTCGGCAGCGGAGGCCGAACCGATCCCCATCGCAGCAACTGCAACCGCTGCGATCGACAAACTTACTTTCTTCATGACGATCCCCATCATCGCTAAAAATCCAGTCCGATTGCCGAAAGTCCGAATGACAAGCGTTAATCGACTGCATGGAATTCAATTTCGTAGACCCACAGTGCTGGTCAAATTCCCGTGCGTGAAGCAAAAAACCCAAGCAATTGCCGCCTTTTTAGGCGTTTAGAGCGTTGCAAATGCGGTTGTGCCGCAGTGTTGCATTCGGACAACAAATTTCGGCCCCAATTCACACAATCGGCCCTTGCCGGCCTGGACAACCGGCGGTCCGAAAGTCTTGGAGGAGCAGGTTCCACGGCCTGATTCGCGGCGCGGCCGCCTGCCCTGAAAGGGGGTCGCCAAATGCAAAAGCCGCAGCGATTGCTGCGGCTCTGCAGGAGGAGCGGACCGGTCGGCCGAAACGGGCTTTCCGGATCAGGTGTTGTTTTCGTCGCCGGAGGACCAGCTTGCGGACGAAGCCGGAGCCGGGCTGGACCAGCTCGATTCCACAGCCGGGGCAGGCTCAGGAGCCGGCGCAGGCTTGGGGGCACGCTTCTTGACGGCCTTCTTGGGAGCGGCGGCCTTCTTCGGTGCAGTCTTCTTCGCGGCTTTCTTGCCGGACTTCTTCGCGGCTTTCTTCGACGTCTTCTTGGCCGACTTCTTCACGGCCTTCTTTGCAGATTTCTTGGCGGACTTTTTCGCTGACTTCTTCGCCGATTTCTTGGCAGCCTTCTTGGCCTTCTTCGCTACCAGCTTCTTCGCCTTCTTGGCCTTCGATTTCTTTTTCTTCGCCTTAGCCATTGTGGTCCTCCTGTTACCGCCAGCCCCACGATGAACCGGCGCTCAAGCACTCCCAATGCGGGGGCTCTTCATTGATCCTGTCAACACATCCGGCCGAGGTCCACCTGTCGCCCAGTCGAGCAGTTCAATCGTATGCACCACAGGGACTGACGTTCCATCGGTACCTTCCACCGAGCCAATCTGCACCATGCAACCGATGTTGCCGGCGGAGACAACGTCCGGCTTCGTCGATGCGATGTTGGCGATCTTCCGTTCGCGAAGCCGCCTAGCAATGTCGGGCTGGAGGATGTTGTACGTTCCCGCCGAACCGCAACACAGATGACTCTCGGGCACATCTTTCACCACGAATCCGCACTTGGAAAGCAATTCTTTCGGAAGCTGCGTGATTTTCTGTCCGTGCTGCAACGAACATGCGGAGTGATACGCAACGACGAGATCGCTTCTGTCCTTCGGCCATGCGACGTCGATGCCGGCGACGTACTCGGTCACATCCTTCGCAAGGGCTGAAATACGCGCGGCTTTTGCTGCAAAGGCTTTGTCCTCGCGCAGCATGTAGCCGTAGTCCTTGATGGTCGTTCCACATCCGGACGTGGTCACGATGATGGCGTCGAGGCCGCCCCGCTCGATCTCCCTTGTCCACACCTCGATGTTCGCCTTCGCCCGCGCCAGCGCATCGCCGTCGCGTCCCATGTGATGGGTCAACGAGCCGCAGCACTGCTCGTCCGCCACCAGCGCCACCTCAATGCCGCTGCGGGTCAAGAACCGGATCGCCGCCTGATTGATCCCGGGAGAGAGAACCTGCTGGGCGCAGCCCTGCAACAGCGCGACGCGGCCACGCTTCTGTCCTTCGGCAGGAAAGACCTTCCCGCCAGAAGGTCCGGGTGCGGGCAGCTTGCCAGGGGCGAGCGCCAGCATGGCGCGGAGCCGGTCGAAGAAGGTCGGCGTGACGCCGTTCCTGGCCGTCGCCGGGAGCAAGGTTGCGAATGGACGGGCGACACGGGCCCCCATCATGCTGAGACGAAACAGGCCGGGACGCGGCAGCACCCACGCCAGCACACCGCGCAGAAACCGCTCGGACAGCGGCCGTGCATACTCCTCCTCGACCTTCACCCGCGCCTGATCGACGAGGTGCATGTAGTTTACCCCGGAAGGACAGGTGGTCATACAGGCGAGGCACGACAGGCAGCGGTCGATATGCTTGACCACCTCCGGCGTCGGCGTGCGGTCGTTCTCCAGCATGTCCTTGATGAGGTAGATGCGGCCGCGGGGGCTATCGAGTTCGTCGCCGAGCAGGACGTAGGTCGGACAGGTGGCGGTACAGAATCCGCAATGCACGCAGGCGCGCAGGATCTTGTCGGCCTCGCGGATATCCGGATCGGCAAGCTGGGCGAGGGAAAATTCGGTCTTCATGGGATCACCGGTTCCGGATCACGTGCGCACCATCCGGCCGCGATTGAGAATCTGTTTGGGGTCGAAACTCGCCTTCACGCGGCGACCGAGCGCCGCGACGCCGGCCTCCTGCGGGTGGAAAACGTCGATGGCCGCGCGCACCTGATCGCTGCCGCGCAGCAGCGTGGCGTGGCCGCCGATTGATTTGAGACGTTGCCGCAGCAGCGTGGCATGAGCGTCCGGCGCAGGCGGCAGCGCCGCCCAGATCAGGCCGCCGCCCCAGTCGTAGATCACATCGCCGCCGGTCTCCCGCGCCAGCGCCTGGCCGAACGCGCCGCCGGAGGCCGGCGGACAGACGATGCGCCACACCGGCCATTCCCCGAGCGAGCCCGACGCCGCGAACGGCGTGACATCGCGGATCGACGCCCAGATCGACGCGGAGGCGTCGTCCTCGATTACCTCGGCGGCCCCGAACGAAGTCAGCGCCTTGCTCACCGAGCCGGCCCGATGCGGCACCGACGCGCCAATGCCCTCGAGCCGGATCAGCGTCAGCGCCTGCTGCGAACCTCCAAGGCCCGACAGCCCGTCGCCGGTATCGCGGAAAATCGACGACGGAATATGCGCCACACCGGACACGTCGTAAGGCGACCCGATCGCCGCGGTCATCACGCGGTTGGCGGTGACGTCGTCCAGACCCCGGAGCACCAGCGTGCGCTCAGTTTCTGCCTTGGGCAGCACCTTGAGCGTCACCTCGGTCATCACCGACAGCGTGCCCCATGATCCGGCGAGCAGCTTGCACAGATCGTAGCCGGTGACGTTCTTCACCACCTTGCCGCCGGTCTTGAACGAATCCCCGAAACCCGACACCGCATTCGCACCGAGCAGATGATCGCGCGCGCCGCCGGCCTTGATCCGGCGCGGCCCGGCCAGACCCGCCGCGATCATGCCGCCGACGGTGCCCGCGCCGCGCGGCGTTCCGAGCAGCGCCGACGTATCCATCGGATCGAAAGCGAATTGCTGGTTTCTGGAATCCAGCAGCGACAGCAGATCGGCCATCGGCGCACCGGCCTGCACGGTGACAATCAACTCCTGCGGCTCGTAGGACGTGATGGCATTGAGCGCCGACAGGTCGAGCACCGCGTTGGTCGCCATCGGCAGGCCGACGGCGCGCTTGTTGCCATGCCCGATGATCTCCAGCGGCTGTTCGGCCGCGACCGCGCCACGCACCGCGTCTTCTACGTCCTTCGCGTCGCGTACTTTCAACGTATCCACGAAAACTCCTTTTCACCTCTCCCCACTTGCGGGGAGAGGTCGGAGCCTGCGCGCAGCAAAGGCTCCGGGTGAGAGGCAAGATTTCGGGATCGGAACAACAGCCCCTCACCCGCTCGTTCACGGTCGGCAACGTGCCGACCGGCACGAGCGACCTCTCCCCGTGAAAAACGGAGAGAGGTGAAGAGCACCGCTGTTGCCGTCATGTTCACGCTCAAAACCGCGGAATATCGGGAAATGCCAGCTTGCCGTGATGGACGTGCACACGCCCGAGTTCGGCGCAGCGATGCAGGGTTGGAAACACCTTGCCGGGATTGAGCAGGCCCTGCGTGTCGAACGCGCATTTCAGCCGCTGCTGTTGCGCGAGATCGATGTCGCTGAACATTTCCGGCATCAGGTCGCGCTTCTCGACGCCGACGCCGTGTTCGCCGGTCAGGACACCGCCGAGCTTCACGCACAGCCGCAGGATGTCCGCGCCGAAGGCTTCCGCCTTGTCCATCTCATCGGGGATGTTCGCATCGTAAAGGATCAGCGGATGCAGATTGCCATCACCGGCATGGAACACGTTGGCGCAACGCAGGCCATACTTCTTCGACAAGTCGCGGATACCCGCCAGCGCGTCGGGCAGCTTGCCGCGCGGAATGGTGCCGTCCATGCACAGATAATCCGGCGAGATGCGGCCGACCGCCGGAAACGCCGCCTTGCGCCCGGCCCAGAACAGCAGCCGCTCCTGCTCCGAACTGGACACCTGACACGAGGTCGAGCCGCAGCCGAGCGCGATCTTCTCCACCCGGCCGATCAGTTCATCGACTTCGGCCTTGGGACCATCGAGTTCGATGATCAGCAGCGCCTCGACGTCGAGCGGATACCCGGCGTGGACGAAGGCTTCCGCCGCATGGATCGCGTCGCGGTCCATCATCTCCATGCCGCCGGGAATGATGCCCGCGCCGATGATGTCGGCGACGCAGCGCCCGGCGGCCTCGACTTCGGAGAAGCCGACCATCAGCGCCCGCGCCGTCTCCGGCTTCTTGAGGATGCGCACGGTGACTTCGGTGACGACACCGAGCAGGCCCTCGGAGCCCGTGATGACGCCCATGATGTCGTAGCCGTCGGTCTCGGGCGCCTTGCCGCCGATGCGCAGAATCTCGCCGGTGATGAGCACGATCTCGCAGCCGAGCACGTTGTTGGTGGTCATGCCGTATTTCAGGCTGTGCACGCCGCCGGAATTCTCGCCGATATTGCCGCCGATCGAGCAGGCGATCTGCGACGACGGATCGGGCGCGTAGTAGAAATCCTCATGCGCGACCGCCTGGCTGATGGCGAGGTTGGTCACGCCGGGCTCAACCACCGCGACACGGTTCTCGAAATCAATCTCGCGAATCCGCTTGAACTTGCCGAGGCCGAGCAATACGCCGTCCGCCAGCGGCAGCGAGCCGCCCGACAGCGAGGTGCCCGAGCCGCGCGGCACCACCTTGATGCCGTTGTCGTGGCAGTATTTCAGGACCTGCGACACCTGCTCGGTGGTGTCGGGCAGCACCACGACCATCGGCGGCTGACGATAGGCGGTCAGCGCATCGGATTCGTAAGGCTGCATTTCCCGCGTGGAGGAAATCACGCCCTCGCCGGGAACGATCTTGCGCAGGGCGGCGACGATCTCGTCGCGGCGGGCAAGCACGGCCTGATCGGCTTCAGGCATCATGATGGACATGAAATGTCTCCAGAACCTGGCGCGTGCAACCGCGCCTTATTGTTCTGACGTATCAAGCATACCGGGCAGGTTTTGAATAGTTCCAAAGACAAAGGCGCGGATGAAGCTATCCGGCCAGCGCGCCCAGTTCCCGCCGCGCAGGCATCACCGGCATCACGGCCTGAACCACAAGGCCGCGCGCGCGCGCATCCAGCACGCCGACGGCGCGCAGGGCGAACAGGGTAATCGCCTGCACCGCATCGCGCAGCTTCACGGGATCGTCGATATCGGCGGACGCCAGCGGGCCGACGAGGGATTCATGCAGCGCGCCAATCAGCGCCGTCGCGGCCAGTGAAATATCCTGCGCCGGCAGATGCCCTGCCCGCACCGCGGCTTCGATCCGCGCTTCGAGTTCGGCGGCGATCTCGCGGCGGCTGGCGACACGGGATTCGGTGACATCGACATCGACCGGCTCGGCGAGAATGCCCCAGGCGAGCTTGCGGTTCGACACCACATGAACCGCGATGGTGGTCACGGCCGCGGCCAGCGCCGAAGACGGTCCGGGCGCCGCATCGGCGGCCCGGCGGATCGCGGTCAGTTCGGCCCGCGACACATCGGCGATCAGTTCGGAAATCAGCTCCGCTTTCGAGGGGAAATAGCGATAGACCGTGCCCGCCGCGACATTGGCGCGAGTGGCCACCGGCGCGATCTGAACCGCCGCCATTCCACCTTCCGCAGCCGCATCGCGGGCTGCCGCAAGGATCGCATTGCGGCGCGCCGCAAGACGTTTCACGACTTGATGAGTTCGCCTGTAAACCATTGACGGCGTTTATCTCCCTAAAAGAAGTGAACACCAGTTCAAAAGCGCTGACAAGCAATTAGGTGAGCCGCGATTCAAATTCGCAGTGCAGCAAAAATTCCCTTACCTCAGACTGGCGCCAGCCCTCAGCCGCTGAACCCCAGCGCGCGGGCCAAGGCCGCCACCGCCATGCCGGTAATGACCGCGACGAACTCATTGCGCCGGATGATGGTGATCGCGACCGCCGCCCCGATGGCGAACAGCACGACGGCCCCGCCATTGACCGCCACCGGCAACGAGGCGGCGACAATGATCGAGCCCGGCAGCGCGTCGAGCATTCGCCGCACGCGCGGCGTGATGGTGACGTAGCCCATCAGCCAGTAGCCGCCGAGACGCGACGCCACCGTCACCACTGTCATCACCGCGAAGGCAATCATCACATCGGGGCGCATGAACTCGCTCATGCCGCGCTTCCGGTCTTCGCGTTGTCAGATGGCGGATCGTCCATCAGTCCGGCGCAGATCGCACCCGACACCGCGCCGGCGATAATGAACCACCAGCCGGGAACGAGCCAATGAACCGCAAGCGCAACAATGCCTGACACAGCCCATGGAATGGCGCGCCGCGGCCCCTTCCAGGCCGGCACCAGCATGGCCGCGTAAAACGCCGGCACCACGAGATCGACGCCGTATTTCTTCGGATCGCTGAGTTGGCCGGCGAGCAGATATCCCGGCACGGACGAGAGAAACCAGAGCACGTAAAGCACGATGCCGCCGCCGACAAAGAACCACGCATCCGCGCCGCCGTGATTGCGGTAGCGGGTGGCGGCGAGCCAGCCGCCATCGGTCACCAGAAGCATCGAGGGATAGGACTGCCACCACGGCAGCGTGCCGAACCATGGACGCAGGCTCGCACTCATCAGCGAGAAGCGGATGTTCACGGTCGCGGTCAGCAACGCCAGCGTTGCGATGGACGAAAGGGTCAGCGTGCCCGGCCACGAGGAGACGGCAACAAACTGCGAAAGGCCGCCGTAGACGAAGGCCATCATCACCTGCACTTCGGTCAGCGTGAAGTTCTTCTGCGCGCACAGCGCGCCGAATGCCATGCCGAACGCAATGGTCCCGGGCAGCATCGGCGTGATGGCGTAGATGCCCGGCATCACGGCGTTGCGCGACCAGTAGGCCGGCGCGTGGAAATGGTCGGGTAGCTCGTGGGATATGGCAGGTGTGGTCATCATTATGTCTGCGTGAACGCTGTCATGCGTGCGGCGAATGCAATGAGCGGTCAAGTCGCGCCGCTGCGGGGCTGATCGTCGTTTCAGGCAACGCAAAAACCAGACTCGCATCACGGGAGTGCTGTTCGCGTCATCCTGAGGTGCGAGCCGTCTTCGGCGAGCCTCGAAGGATGCGCGCGACAACAGATTTTCGACCGGTAACGCCGTCGCCCTTCGAGGCGCGGCAAGAGCCGCGCACCTCAGGATGACGGCGACCTAGAGCACGCCGATGCCGAAAGAAAAGACCCACAAACAAAAAGGCCGGTCTCAAGACCGGCCTTTTATATCAGAGTGTAACGAGCTTATGCCTGTGGCTGCGGCTCCAGCCCGGTGTCCGGACGCGGGCGCGGCTTGCCGGCGGGCGGAACCGCCGAGGTGCGCGGGCCGGTCGGCTCGAGCACCGATTCACGGTTCGGCTTCTTGCCGTTGAGCAGATCGGTGATCTCGTCGCCCGACAGCGTTTCAAACTCGAGCAGGCCCTTGGCGAGGGTTTCGAGATCCTCGCGCTTCTCGGTCAGGATGCGGGTCGCCTCGTTGTAGCCTTCCTCGACCAGGCGCTTCACTTCCGAGTCGATCTTCTGCGCGGTGGCTTCCGAGACGTTCTGCTGGCGGTTGACCTGCATCCCGAGGAACACTTCGTCGTTGTTCTCGCCGTAGGCCACGGTGCCGAGTTCGTCCGACAGGCCCCAGCGGGTCACCATCATGCGGGCGAGGCGCGTGGCCTGCTCGATGTCGGACGACGCACCGGAGGTGACCTTGTTGCGGCCGAAGATCAGTTCTTCGGCGACCCGGCCGCCCATCATGATGGCGAGGCGCGAGGTCATCTGCTCCAGCGACATCGACATCTTGTCGCGTTCCGGCAGTTGCATGACCATGCCAAGCGCACGGCCACGCGGGATGATCGTCGCCTTGTGGATCGGATCGGTCGCAGGCACGTTGAGCCCGACGATGGCGTGGCCGCCCTCGTGATAGGCCGTCAGCATCTTTTCTTCCTCGGACATCACGAGCGATTTGCGCTCGGCGCCCATCATCACCTTGTCCTTGGCCTCTTCAAATTCGGCCTGGGTCACCATCCGCTTGTTGCGGCGGGCGGCGGTGAGCGCAGCCTCGTTGACAAGGTTCATCAGGTCCGCGCCGGAGAAGCCGGGTGTGCCGCGGGCGATGGTCTTGAGGTTGATATCCGGCGCCAGCGGCACCTTGCGGACATGAACCTTGAGAATCTGTTCGCGGCCCTGCACATCCGGATTCGGCACCACGACCTGACGGTCGAAGCGGCCCGGACGCAGCAGCGCGGGATCGAGCACGTCGGGACGGTTGGTGGCCGCGATCAGGATCACGCCCTCATTGGCCTCGAAGCCGTCCATCTCGACCAGCAACTGATTGAGGGTTTGCTCGCGTTCGTCATTGCCACCGCCGAGACCGGCGCCGCGATGACGGCCGACCGCGTCGATTTCGTCGATGAAGATGATGCACGGCGCATTCTTCTTGGCCTGCTCGAACATGTCGCGCACGCGGCTTGCGCCGACGCCGACGAACATTTCGACGAAGTCAGAACCCGAAATGGTGAAGAACGGCACATTGGCTTCGCCCGCGACCGCGCGCGCGATCAGGGTTTTACCAGTGCCGGGAGGTCCGACCAGCAGCACGCCGCGCGGAATGCGTCCGCCGAGCCGCTGGAACTTGCCCGGATCGCGCAGAAACTCGACGATCTCCTGCAGGTCCTGCTTGGCTTCGTCGACGCCCGCGACATCTTCAAAGGTCACGCGGCCATGGGCCTCCGTGAGCATCTTGGCGCGCGACTTGCCAAAGCCCATCGCCTTGCCGGCGCCGCCCTGCATCTGGCGCGACAGGAAGACCCACACGCCGATCAGCGCGATGAAGGGCAGCCACGAGACGAGCAGCGACACGAACCACGGCACGTTGTCGCCCGGCGGCTTGGCGGTGATCGACACCTTGCCGTCATACAGGCGCTTGATCAGCGTCGGATCGTTCGGCGCGTAGGTGTGGAAGGTCGAGCCGTTGGTGAAGGTGCCGTTGATGTCCGGTCCCTGGATGACCACGTCGCGGACGCGGTTCTGATCGACCTCGGTCAGAAGCTGCGAGAACGAAATGTCCTGGGAGGCGGCACGCTGTCCGGGATTCTGGAACAGCGTGAACAACGCCAGCAGCAGCAAGACGATAATGACCCACAGGGCGAAATTGCGCAGGTTGGCGTTCATAGGGCTTCCTTCGTGGCCGCACCGATCGCGGCCTGATGTTCTTTAGGCAGGTCTTTGGGTCTGCAACACGTTGTCGGGTGCCGGTTGCACTTCAATCTAGGTGCCGGCCCCCCCGATGCCAAGGGAACCTCACGGGACTATTTAACGCATCTTAATGTCATTCCGGGTGAAATAAGGGCGGTTTAGCCGGGCTATTTCAATAACGGTTAAGGCAACCCAGCTACCCGGCCTCTTCTTGGGGGTGCCGGGATAACCTGAATCCGGCCTTTGGCGACGCTGATGACAGCACCGGCCAGCGTCTGCTTCAGGCGGGTGCTTCCGCTCCCTGATTGTTGGGCCGAACCGGTCCGGCCGATCGCCTCCGAGAGCGCCTCGACCTTGCCGAGTTCCGCCGGGCCCTCGTGACCGACCCGGTTGATCGCGCGCATCAGCAGCCGCACCCGGATTTCGGCGGGCAGAGCCGCGAAAGCCACAAAATCGAACCCGGCATTCGGGCCATCGCCCTCGCGGCTCGCCAGATAGCGCTCCGCGCCGTCCGTCATGACATCGAGGGCTTCGTTGGCGCGGGCGAGACGCGCCGCAAACCGCGCCAGACCGCGCGCATCCGCGCCCTCCGCCGCCAGCGCGGGCATCAGCGCGCGCAGCCGGGGCCGCGTGAACCGCGGATCGTGATTGGTCGGATCGTCGGCGAAGGCGATGCCCGCCTTTTCGAGCGTCGCCACGAGCCTCGCCTTCGGCACATCCAGAAACGGCCGGGCCAGCATCACGCCGCCGCGGTCAGTTTGCCGCGCCATCGCTGCCAGCCCCGCGATGCCGCTGCCGCGTGACAGCCGCATGATGACGGTCTCCGCCTGATCGTCCTGCGTGTGAGCGGTGAGGATGTGCGACGCGCCGCAGCTTTTCGCAGCGCGTGCGAGCAAACGATAGCGGGCGTCACGCGCCGCCGACGGCAAGCCCGTTTTCGGTTTGTCGCCGCGCCACTTCATGGTGCGGTGTTCGATCTCCAGTGCAGCGGCGAGGTGTTTGACATCGCGCGCCTCGCGCGCCGCCTCCCTGCGCAGGCCGTGATCGATCGTCACCGCCACCAGACGCGGGCCTCGTTTCAAGGTCTTTCGCCAGCGCGCGGCCAGCCACATCAGCGCGACGGAATCCGGCCCGCCGGACACGGCAAGCACGAGCGCGGACGAGGCCTTCCAGCCGGAAAACAGGCCTCGCGCCTCTTGAGCACTGACGATGGGAGCTTTGTTCGGCGTTGGCATCATGTTGTCCGGAAGACATCCGGAGCCAGCATAACGGGATCGGCGGTAAAAATCTGCGCCGGTCCCTTGCCCGTCCCGATCAGCAGCCGGCGCGTTTCTGCTCGCGTACCACGCCCTGCTTTACGCCGTTCGATGCACGCGGATACTTCCGGGTGACTTCGCCGAAGGCCGCACAGGCGGCTTCCTTCTCCTTGAGCGCGGCCAGCGATTGTCCGAGGCGCAGCAGCGAGTCCGGGGCCTTCCCTGCGGTCTCGTATTTCGTCGTCACGCCGAGAAACACTTCCGCCGCGTCACGATACTTCTGACGCTGATACAGGCTCTCACCGAGCCAGTATTGCGAATCCGGCAGCAGCGCATCGGTCGGATATTTCTGCGCGAAATTGCGCATGGTCTCCTCGGCCAGCGCGTAATCCTTGCGCTGAATATAGCCGATGCCGAGATCGAATTCGTCACGCGGCGTCGCGGATGGCGGCAAGGTGGTGAGCGAGGCCGTGGTGTTCGGTGTCTGCTGAACCGGACGCTGCGCCGGCGCGCCGGTGCCATACGGGTCGCGCGCGCCGCCGACATTCGACAGGTTGAGCGGTTCGCCGGCATCGCGCCCGCCCGGCGCGCCGACCGGTCCTTCCGTCACCGGCATCTGCCCGCCGCCCAGCGCACGCGGCACGCCCGGCGCATTCGGATTGCGGCTCGGATCGAACGCATCGCCACGGCGGCCGCTGCTGGCCACAGGCGCCGTAATCACGGGCGGCGCTTCGCCGACGACCGGAGGCGGATAGCCGGGATTTTGCTGGTAGCCGGAGTTTTGCTGATAACCCGCATTCGGATTTGGCTGGAGCTGCGGCGCGGCCACATTGGGATTGGCGGGACGCGGCGCTGCGGCCTGACCGGCCTGGGGTTGACCGGCTTGGGGCTGGCCGCCCTGAAGCGCCCGCAACTGTTCTTCAAGCTGGCGGTTGCGATACTGCAATTCCTCGTTCTGGCCGGTCAGGGTGCGGAGCTGGTTTTCCAGCCGCTCGATGCGCAGTTCAGGATCCATATCCTGCTGCGCAGATGCGCCCGTGGGCAGCCAAAGGGGCGCGGATACGAGGACCGCACAGGCGAACATTTGAAATCTGGATGACATTTTGACCCGGCGAATAAGCGGTTTCGCGAATGACATTGTCGGTTTCAGTACGCCGAAAATGTGGCTGGTTCCCACTTTCCGGCGTTCGCGTTCCGTCTCGCCGGCATCTTACACGAATTCCGGAGGCACTGGCGACAGGACCGGCAAAAACAAAACGGCGCCCGAAGGCGCCGCTTTCAGAAGCTCTCTCGAACTCGTTACGAACTGGCGTTCAGCACGGTGACCGCACGGCGATTCTGCGACCAGCACGAGATGTCGTTACACACCGCGACCGGGCGTTCCTTGCCGTAAGAGATCGTGCGCATGCGGCTCGGGTCGATGCCGCGCGAGGCGAGGAAGCTGCGGACCGACTGGGCGCGCTTGGCGCCGAGCGCGATGTTGTATTCGCGGGTGCCGCGCTCGTCGGCGTGACCTTCGATGGTGAAGGTGTAGCGGTTGTACTGCTGCAGCCACTGCGCCTGCTTGTCGAGGGTCGCGATCGCCTGCGGCGACAGTTCGGTCTGGTCGCTCTCGAAGAACACGCGATCGCCGACATTCACGACGAAATCCTGCTGGCTGCCGGGCACCGCCGCGCTCGCCATGGCATCGCCGCCGACCCCGTTCTTATTGGCGCAGGCGCCCATCGACAGCGCCACGGCCAAGACCGCGGCCAGCTTCAATCCCTGGAGGATACGCATCTGATGTTTCATTCCGGAGCCTCCACGCTCTGGTTACTAAAGGACTGATCTGGTCTACAGCGGGTTGGTTAAGCGAAGATTTCGTCAACCTTGACGAGGCGTTGCCGGACACACTCAAATGCCACACATCCGGCGAAACCGTTGCCGATGGTTAATGCGATATGAATATGGCGCGACGGTGAATGCCTAAGCAAAAAGGCCCCTGCATGCGGCAGGAGCCCTTTATATTCTTGCGGAAATCAGCATTTTGCGATGAAACCGGCTCAGGACCGGGGTGCGATGGTCGCCTGCGCGAACGGAAACTGCGGCAGGGTCAGAACGGAGCCCGCCTCCTCCACCGGCCGCTGGCCGCGCTCAAACAGCTTGCGCCGCTCGAAGAAGCTCGAGCGGAAGTAGGGATAGCGCTCATAGATGCGCTCCCTCACCGACAGATAATCGGCGGCCATCAGGCCCACTGGCTTCACCAACCCCGGAAAAAGACGCGGCTCGCAGAGCGGCTTCTGCAGAAAGACCCGGCGGTAAAACGCTTGATGTTCAGCGCGCACCGTGGCGAGGCCGATGTCAGCATTGAAGAAGGCGCAGGCAACGTAGCCGAGCCGCACCGTCAGATACGGCAGTTCCGGATAGCGCTGATCGCGGGATGGATCGGCCACGAAACGAGTCGGATCGACAATGGTTTTACCGGCCGCCAGTTCCGGCTTGAGAATATCCGGGAACACATTCACCGATGGTGACGCCTGATGGTCCGGCGTTGCGACACTGATGCGGATCGAACTGGCGAGTTCGCCGTCGAGATAGACACCGAAAATCCACGAATACGGCGACTCATCGAATTCGTCGGTCACCCGGCCTTCGCTGTTGGGCTTGATCGCGCCTTCGCGAAGGTAGGCGTCATAGCGCAGCCGGTAGATACGGTCCCTGTCAGCTTCAGATTCCACCAGCCTGTAATCGACGGCATCAAGAGGGTAGCTGCTGCGTTCGGAAGCCTGGCTGGCAGTCTGCACTGCTGGGATCATGTTCTTGCCTCGCGCGCCCGCGAAATCGCCATGCGCCATGGGTAAGAGGTTAATGCTTTCTTAACAACATGGCAAAGCGTTGTCTGGGTTAACCTTAACCCGCATCAACCATGAAAGTATTGACGTGCTGCGGTTCTGACAAACGACTGAGACGCGGATTGAGACGTGCTGAGGCTTCAGCGCAAGGTCTGCCGGATCGGAATCACGTCCTTGGACGACGAGCCGTGCGATGCCTTGAGCAATTCCCGCACGCGCGCAGCCGGAACCGGACGGCTGAACAGGAAGCCTTGCGCTTCCGTGACCGTGCCTTCGGCGCTGATCAATTCGAGCTGTTCGTTGGTCTCGATGCCCTCGACCACAACGGACATGCCGAGATCGGCGCTGAGGCGCGCGACACCGCGCAGCAGGGTCAGCGGCCGATGGCTGCCGATATCCTCAAGGAACGAGCGGTCGATCTTCACCTTCTGCAGCGGGAAGTTATGCAGATAGCTGAGGCTCGAATAGCCGGTGCCGAAATCGTCGAGCGAGATACGCACGCCGAGTTCGCGCAGTTGCGACAGCACATCGAGGGTCCACTGCGTGTTGCGCAGCAGTGACGACTCGGTGATTTCGATTTCGAGGCGATGCGGCGGCAGGCCCGAGACTTCGAGCGCGTAACGCACTTCGGTCATCACATCACGCTGATGGAATTGCTGCGACGAGAAATTGACCGCGACGCTAACCGGGTCCGGCCACTTCATGCACTCCATGCAGGCCTTGCGCAAAATCCAGCGGCCGAGATCGACCACAAGGCCCATATCCTCCACAACCGGAATGATGTCGGCGGGCGACACCGAGCCGCGTGTTGGATGATTCCAGCGCAGCAGCGCTTCACAGGTCGAGATGCGGCCCGATTTCAGATTGACCAGCGGCTGGTAGTAAAGCTCGAATTCCTCATGCGCGAGCGCGTGGCGCAGATCGAGTTCGAGCACGCGGCGCGCCTCGACGGTGTGCGCCATCTCGTCCCGGAAGAAACAGAACGTGCCGCGGCCGTCGGCCTTGGCGCGATAAAGCGCCATATCGGCGTTCTTCAGCAGCACATCGACGCTCGCATCCGGCGATGTCAGCGCAATGCCGATGCTGGCGCCGATCTCGACCAAGTGATGATCAATCTCGTAACGCTCGCTGAGACGGTCGACGATCCGCCGCGCCAGCGAGGCGGCGTCGTCCGCCGAATGGATTCCGCGCTGGAACACCACGAACTCGTCACCGCCGAAACGGGCGACGAAATCTTCGGGCCGCAGCAGCCGGCGCAGGCGCGCCGTCACCGCGCACAGCAGCTTGTCGCCGCTCGGATGGCCGAGCGTGTCGTTGACCTGCTTGAACTGATCGAGATCGACGAACAGCAGCGCGGACAGGCCCTTGCCCGAGGCCAGCATGCCTTCGATCTCGTCGCGGAAATGCACGCGGTTGGGAAGCCCTGTCAGTTCATCGAACCGCGCCATGTGGCCGATCCGGGCTTCGGCGTTGCGGCGCGCGGTAATATCTTCCACCAGCACAACGGTGCCGCCGTCGGCCATCGGCTGGAATGTCCAGGACAGCGCGCGCTCGGCGGGGCCGCTGGTGTCGGTGGTGACGATTTCGCCCACGCGCGAAGCCTGAACCTCCGCCACAATGGCATCGGCGCTGGCTTGCGACAGGGTTTTTGCCGCGACAGCATCTCCGACCACCGTTCCGACGGCCGCCGCGCGGTGCACCAGATCGCGCGGCAGATGGAGCATTTCGGTGAAACGATAATTGATGACGGCCAGCCGGCCCGTCGCCGTGAACATGCATAGCCCGTGCGGCATGTTGTTGAGCGCGGTATCGAACTGCGCGGCGATGGCCGCCTCGCGTTCGCTGGCTCCCAGCGCTTCGACATAGATCTGCTTCAGGCTCTGCGTGATGTGCTTCAGGCCGATGAAGAACAGTCCGTTGAGCAGCGCGAGGCCGATGTAATAGGGATCACCGCGCAGGATTTCCGCGACCGTCATCGGACCGCAGGCGAGCAATATCTGGAGATTGAAAATCCACGGGCGTCCGTAGGTGCGACCCGAACCGGCGGCGATATAGCCGGTGGTGACCACGATGCAGATCATGTGCGCGACAGGATCGTCGGTACCGAGAAGAACGACCGTGCTCCAGACACCCAGAACGGCCGCGTAAAGCAGCGCGCCGATCCGGTAGCGCCCTTCCCAGCGGATCGCCGCTTCCTGGGACAGGTGCGCGCCGCGGCGCTTGTACTGATGCATGTTGTAGGTGCGATAGAATCCGACCAGAACGATCAGCGCCATGCAGGGCCAAAGATAGACGTTGCCGGTCTTCAGCGCCGTCAGGGTCGCGGCAATCGCCATGCAGATCGCGCCGGCCAGCATCGGCGCGGGATTCTGGAACAGCGAATCCACCAGCGCCGCATAGACTGTCGGCGACAGGGACTGTTCTTCCGGCCGGTTCTTCCTGTGAACAAGTTGCATCGGGGCGCGCGCACGTCCTTTGGATCGGCACACCTTTACCCACCGCAGATGAAGTCTTTCTGAGCGAACATCGTTAGCGATGTATTGATGCGATCAGAGAACAGCGAAATACGCCTGCAATGTCATCCGATTAGGAAAGATTGCCGCAACGCGCGGCAATCGGGATCGCGGCTTAACGCTTCATTTACGATAACAGCGGCGACCAGGCCGGATCGGACGCATAACCCGGCGTCGGTACCTTCTGCTCGTTACGTCCGGAAATATCCACCGTGTAGAGCGACGGCCCGCCGCCCGCCTCGCGGAAGAACATCACGACACGGCCGTTCGGCGCAAACGTTGGTCCTTCGTTGTGGTAGCCGGAGGTGAGGATGCGCTCACCCGACCCGTCCGGTTTCATGATGCCAATCGAGAACTGTCCACCGCCCTGCTTCGTGAAGGCGATGTAATCGCCGCGCGGCGACCAGACCGGCGTCGAGTAGCTGCCTTCGCCGAACGAGATGCGCTGCGCCGCGCCACCGTTCGCGCCCATCACGTAAATCTGCGGCTTGCCGCCGCGATCAGACTCAAAACAGATGCGGCCGCCATCGGGCGCATAGGACGGCGAGGTGTCGATGGCCGGCGTATCGGTCAGGCGCGTGGTGGACTTCGAGCGCAGGTCCATCACGAACAGGTTCGAGTTGCCGCCCTGCTGCAGGCTCATGATGATGCGCTGGCCATCGGGCGAGAAACGCGGCGAGAACGACATGCCGGGGAAATTACCGACGATCTCGCGCTGCCCGGTTTCCACATTGAAGAGATAGACGCGCGGATCACCCTTGCCGAACTCCATATAGGTGATTTCCTGCGTCGACGGCGAAAACCGCGGCGTCAGCACGAGGTCGGTGCCGCGGGTCAGATAGCGCACATTGGCGCCGTCCTGATCCATCATCGCCAGACGCTTGACCCGGCGGTCCTTCGGCCCGGTCTCGTCGACGAACACCACGCGGCTGTCGAAGTAGCCCTTCTCGCCGGTGAGACGTTCGTAAATCTGATCCGAGATGATGTGCGCGATCCGCCGCCAGGATTCCGGCGAGGTGAAATACTGCTGGCCGGTGAGCTGCTGCGCCTGCGGCACGTCCCACAAACGAAATTCGGCCTTGAGGCGGCCATCGCCCTGCCGCGTGGCGCGGCCCGTCACCAGCGCCTGTGCGTTGATCTGCCGCCAGTTCGCGAACTGCGGCGGCACGTCGATGTTGGAGATGCGCTCGATATACGCCGCCTGATCGATCGGCGCGAAGAGGCCGCTGCGCTTGAGGTTGTTGGTGATGACCTGCGCGATGCCGGCGGCAACTTCACCATCGCCCTGCCCGCCCGGCACGAAATTCGGAATCGCAATCGGGATCGGCTGGAAGTTGCCTTCGGTGACAGTGACGCGGGCCTGCGCCAGCGCGCGGCGCATGGGCGATGCCAGCAAAAGCCCCGCCGATGCGGCGCCGGTCATCAGGTGACGTCGGGTGAGGATCATGTCGGGTGCGGCGATCTTCGTCTGCAGCTTGTCCGGATTGTCGTTGTTCAAATCTTGCATCCTGTCCAAATTCATTCCGGCAGCGCCGTTCATGCCATCAGATTTTCGTGTCACGAAAATTTCTCGGTGAATGCCGGCTCGAAGAATTTCCACTCGTCGAAATAGGCCGCAGGCAGATTATAGGGCTGGCACTCGATGATCGCGCGCTGCGCGCTCTCCTGATAGACGCGGAAATACGGGCTCGATCCGCCCGGCAGCGGCACCGGCATCGCTTCCAGCGTGCCGTCGCGCTTCAGCTTGATCGTAAAGACAGCTTCGACCTTCTGCGCCTCGACGCCGCCATAGGGTTTCTTCCAGCACCGCTCCACCTGCTGGCGGAACATCGCGCCCCAGGTCGCGGAATTGTCGGCGGCGCGGCCGCGTGCGGTACCAAGGGCAGCCTGCGAATTCAGCGCAGCGCCGGTAATGGATTCGCGCGAGGGATCGCGCTTGTCGAGCAAGGCTGCGATCTTCGATTGATCGAACACGCGCTCGGCCTTGTGCTTGTCGGGCGGAGGCGGCGTCGCTTTCACCTGCTGCGGCTTCGGCGGCTTCTTCGCCTCTTCCTTCTTCAGCGCCTCTGCGATCGGATCGACCTTGGCGTTGTCCGGCTTCTTCTCGGCCTGCTTCTGCTCTTCCTTCGGCTTGTTCTCGACCACCGGCTTGGGGGGATCTGGCTTCTTCTCCACCGGCTTCGGCTCGGGCTTCGGCACCGGCGGCGGCGCGGCTTCGGTCACAACGGGAGGTTTCTTGTCGTCGATCTTTCCGACGGCCTCGTCGACCGGCGGCTTCGGCTCGGCGACCTTCTCCACCATTGGTTTCGGATTTTCCTTCTTGCCGGTTTTCATGCCCTGCATCGCCTTGGCGAACTGCTCGGCGGACACGATATCGACGGGAACGGAATCCTCCGGCATCGATTCAAAGGCCTTGGTCGAGAACGACACGAGACCCCAGCCGATCACCAGGGCATGCAATGCGACAGACGCTGCGAGGGTCTTGTCGATCTTCACGTCAGTTTCCCTGCTCGACCTCGGTCACCAGAGCTACGCGCTTGAAGCCAGCGGCGGACAGGCGGCCCATCACGCGCATCACCGTACCGTAATCCACCTTTGTGTCGCCGCGAACAAAGATACGCTCGTCCATGCCGCCGCGCGCACTCGTAATTGCCTGCAATTTCGGCACCAATTCGGTCATCGGGATTTCGGTGTTGTTGAGAAACACCTTGCCACTGAGCTGAACGGAGACCGTCAGCGGCTCCTTGTCCTGGTCCAGGCTCTTGGCCGCAGTCTGCGGCAGATCCAGCGGCACGCCGACCGTCAAAAGCGGCGCCGACACCATGAATATGATGAGCAGCACCAGCATCACGTCCACCATGGGCGTGACGTTGATCTCGGCCATGACGTTGGCGCGGCGATAGCCGCGGCGTCCGCCGCCGCCCGAACCGCCTCCTAAGCTCATGCCCATGACGAATGTCCCAAGCCGTTCAACTTACGCACGCTCGTCGATCTGGCGCGACAGGATCGCCGAGAACTCATCGGCGAACCCTTCAAGCCGCTGGGCCTGCCGGTTCACCTCCGAGGTGAACTTATTGTAGAAAATTGTCGCCGGAATTGCGGCGATCAGGCCGATGGCGGTGGCAAACAGCGCCTCCGCGATGCCCGGGGCGACCACCGCCAGCGAGGTATTTTTCGAGGCCGCAATCGACTGGAAGCTCGACATGATGCCCCAGACCGTGCCGAACAGACCGACAAAGGGGCTGGCCGAGCCGACGGTGGCCAGCACCAGCAGCCGCCGGTCCAGCCGCTCGACCTCGCGGGCGATCGACACGCTCATCACCTTGTCGATGCGCATCTGCAGGCCGGCGAAGGAACGGGAATGGCTCTCGAACGAGCGCTTCCATTCCCGCATCGCCGCCACGAACAGCGCGGCCATGGATTGCGTCGGCTTGGCCGCCAGCGCGCGATAGAGTTCGTCAATGGACTGACCCGACCAGAACGCCTGCTCGAAGCGGTCCATGGCCTTTTTCGTGCGGGAATACAGCAGCATCTTGTCGATCGCGATGGCCCAGACCCACACCGAACAGGCGAGCAGGCCAAGCATGATCGTCTTCACGACAAAATGCGCGTGCCAGAACAGCGAGATCAGCGACACGTCAGCGGATGCCACCGGCAAGGCTGACTGCGCGACGTCGGCTGGATTCATGATCGGTATCCTCTCACGGCGATAATCCTGTTTCACGCGGCCTGCGCGGCTGGCCCGGTGGCCGCCCAACAGCAACCGTCGCAGCGAAACGCCAACGCTGCCGATCGCCCCGTTCCGGTGTCGCGTGGGATGGCCTGTCCCTGAGGCCGGGCTCTGCATCCCCTGCTAACGTGTCAAAACGAGGGCTGTCCGCACCGCTTTGGCCCTTCTAACCAATCGCTAATCAGGGTTAAGGCGGGGTTACCACACAAGGGTCAGAGCCGGAAAATGGCCGTGATGCCAGTGGTCGGCGGCCGTGGAACCAGCCGCCGGGCGGACTCTATGGCTGGGCGGCGGGGGTGCCCTGAAACCGCCGGACCAGCGGTTTGAGCAGTTGCGGAGAGACATAGATCGGGAACTGGGCCAGTGCGAAATACAGCCAGGTCAGCCCCGGGAGTACGCCATCTGTCGCCGCCAGCATCAGGCCCATATTCCGCTGGGACACCATCAGCCCGAGCGCCAGCGCCCGCTCCTGCCCGGCCCTGCGGAACACCAGCACGGTGGCGCCAAGCAGGACACCGAACCCGACGAATGCGAATGCGGTGAGCAGCAGCACCCGGACGGGCGCGACCCAGAAACTCTCCGCCACGGAGCCCATCACCGCACTGACGAACACCAGCAGGACGAGAATGTTGACGCCGTCGATCGGCTGCCGGTGACGGACGATGGCTTCTGCGCCGGCCCAGCGGCGGATCACGGCGGCGACAAGCATCGCGCCCGCCAGCATCGCCAGCAACTTCAGCCCCAGTGCGAGAGGTGACAGCGTCAGCGCTGGTCCGAAGAACAGCCAGGCGAACAGCGGCGCCGTGAGCGGCACCAGCGCGGTGTTCGTCACCAGCGTGATGAGGACGAGCGTTGAGTCCAGCCCCATCAGCGCCACCAGCGCCGGCGACGCCATCATCGGCGAAGCGACCGCCTGCAGCATCAGGCCGAGAAACAGGTCGGGCGAAACCTTATCGAAGCCGCTCACCATGCCGCCAAGGCCGAACAGCAACGGCACCACGAGGGCGCTCCAGAGCGTCGCGGCAATCACCAGCCTGGGTCGCGAAAAATAGCCGCGCATGGCAGCGACATCGACGCGCATGAAGGAAATGCAAAGCAGGACGAAAACCGCCTCGGTGACGTAGGGCTTGAGCACCGCGCCGAGCGGCGGAAGTGCGATGCCGATAAACACCAGCGCGGCGATGGCGCGCGTGCCCTGACGGCCGAGCCACGCCAATGCGGCGACAGACAAGGCGAGCACCGGCTGCGTGATTGCAGACATGATCTCTCCGAAAACAGTCCGGACCCGAAGGTCTGATGTACAGGTTTGATGGCGCGGTCGCGCAGACCGGCTCCCGCGCTTCAGCAGGCGTTGGCGCGCCAGACCCCGCTGCAGGACACCGAGCGCCACCAGCGGCGGCGCGATGAGATCACGTTCCTGATCATGCTTCATACAACCCGATCCGGCCCCGCATGACAATTGGGATAACCGCGCGCGGCTGCTTTGTTTGTCGCGCAGGATTGGATTTAATCGCCGCATGATATCGACCGTTCCCACCGCTGCAGAATCGTCCCCATCAAGACGGGGAGCATTCGCCGCGTGGATCCTGATCCTCTCCAATCTGTTGCCGCTCGCCGGCATTGTGTTCTGGGGCTGGGATGTCTTTGTGCTGCTGTGCCTCTACTGGCTGGAGACAGCGGTCATCGGATTCTGGACCATCGCGCGCGCGGCCACGATGTCGCGCGACCGCGGATCGGCGACAGGACGCAGCCTCGCCGGATCGCTGGCGCTGGCCGGATTCTTCACCGTGCATTCCGGACTGTTCATGTCCGTGCACATGCTGTTCATCTTCTCGCTGTTCGCAGGCCCATGGGCGAGCCGTGTTCACGACGCGCGGGATTTCATCCGCCTGATCGTGATCGGCAAGGACTTGTGGATTCCGCTGCTGGCGCTGTTCGTCGGCCAGGGCGCGATGTTCATCAACGATGCGGTCAACCGCTTTGTGTTCGCGAAAACGACGGCGAGCACCGACACCGGCGAGATCATGGGCGGCTTCTACAAGCGGATCGTGATCATGCATCTGGCGATCATGGGCGGCGCGTTTGTTGCGCAGGCGATCGGGACCGCCGCGCCGCTGATCGTTCTGGTGCTGCTCAAGGTGGCGATTGAAATCAGGTTTCAGATGAGGGCGCGGACCGTCAATGCTCTGTCACCGTCGGCCTAGCCGTTAACGAGCCGCGCAGCGTCGGATTCAATTTTCAAACAGCCACTTTCATTCACACATACGCATTCGTTCTCGCGCGTTGCGCGAGGTGAGCTTTGAGTTCTGCCCCTCGACATATGAGGGGCGTGGCGCGCCGAAAGGCGCAAAGGGTGGTGTTCGCTTCCCTCGGCGAGAAGGAAGCGCGTCGCCTCTCGGCGCGCCGCAGACAAGTTTGCGCAGTCTGCGCAAGCTCGACTGCTATTTCGCGGCGATTTTGGGCGAGGGGAGCGCTCTTCCGGGACAGGACGGACGCTTTCGCGCCCCGATCTGGCGGCTTTCGCCGCGTTCGTGCATGTCCGCGTCCAGCCATTGAAGGCAGAGCCACGTAGTTGGCCCGGGCGCTGACCCGCAGACAAGTTTACGCAGTCTGCGACTGCTATGCCTCCCGGGCGACGTGTGTGCGAGACACGCGCGCAGGCGCCGCATCCTGCTCCGCTCTCAAGACGCCTCTAGACAGCGCCCCTCGTGACCAGGACAATACGGACTATATTCCTAGATCGGGAAATGTCAAGTGCCGCGTCATCCTGAGGTCGAGCTTCGCTGGCGGTGAGCCTCTAAGGATGCGTGGCAAGACGAGGGATCGTGATTGCCCAACATCGTCATTCCGGGGCGCGCGGAGCGCGAGCCCGGAATCCACAATCACTTTCAGGATTCGAGGGAAGATGGATTCCGGGCCTGCGCCTGCGGCGCATCCCGGAATGACGCGAGGAGAGATCGCATGTCATCTCACCGCGTCGTCCCCGCGCAGGCGGGGACCCAGACCCTCCCTGGTTCTCAATTTGAGGGAAAGGCTGGAGCAGCCTTCGCGCCGTCACCATGACGTTCGGTGGTTATGGGTCGCCGCCGGAGCCTGTCATCGGACGGCGCTTTGCGCCGATTCGTTGGCGGGGACGTCATCGTGGGTGAAACGAGATCGCATCTTGCAAGCACCCTCGCCTCCGGAAGACAGCCACGGACGCGCAAAACAAAACCGCCCACCTCGCGAGAAGTGGGCGGCTTGCGAGCCAGTCAGGGAGACGGGGCTTGTCTTATCCCTGCGACGGCTGATCGCTCGGTGGCGTCGGGCGCTGCTTGTGCTGCGCCATGAAGGCGTCGAACTCTTCCTTGTCCTTGGCGTGACGCAGGCGGTCGAGGAATTCCTTGAACTCGGTCTGCTCTTCCTCGAGGCGGCGCAGCGTCTCCATGCGGTAGTCATCGAAGGCGCGGTTGCCGCTCGACGGCGCATAGAAGCCGCGGCCTTCCATCCGGCTGCGCATGCGGTCCATTTTCCACTGCATGCGCTCCATCTTGTCGGCCCAGCGGCCGTGACGATCGTGAGACCAGCAACCCATGTTTCTGCTCCAGAGTGAGTAAGCGAGAGCGGCCAGACCCAGCGGCCACCAGATGATGAAACCGGCAACGATCAGGATGATCCGCCCCGGATGGAACCGCGGCTGCCAGTCATGCCGCGAGTCGTAGCTGTTGTGCGGTTCCGTCCAGTCCGGGCGGCCCCAGCGGTCGAGGCGTGCGGTGTTGGCGCTTGTGTTCGCCATGGCGTCCTCCAGTTTTTCACGCTTCCGTGAATGTAAATAACATTTACATAGATAAACCAAGCCGGGTTTTTGTCAAGCGGAGCGGTTGTCGCAGTTCTGAAATTATTTTCGTGGCGGTTCCGGCGGCCGGTGGTGCTGATGCTGGTCGGTCGGGAAACCGAGGCCTTTCAGATAGATCAGCACGCCCGCTTCCAGCAGGTCTTCCGCCGACATCGGCAGTTTACGCCGCGCCGCATCGCCGCGCCCGAACAGCGAGGCGATGCCGTGCGACATCGACCAGATATGCAGCGCCATCATCATCGCCGGCGGGCGCGGCACGTTGGGCGGCGCCATCGCCACCAGCCGCTCCGATGCGGCCCGGATGACAGCGAAGGCGCGCTCACCGGCGAGCAGCAAGGCCGGGTTTGTTTCAATCGGAACGCCGGATTCAAACATCGCGGAGTAATAAGCCGGATTCTCGCGCGCGAAGGCGAGATAGGCCTTGCCGATGCGTTGAAACGCGGTCGGCGTATCGGGGCGGCCATCGTCCCACGCCGCGGCAAGCTGCGCCTCGAATTGCTCAAAGCCCTGCTGCGCAACGCTCGCCAGCAACTCGTCCCGATCGCGGAAATGACGGTAGGGCGCAGCCGGACTGACGCCGGCGGAGCGCGCGGCTTCCGCAAAGGTGAAGCCCGCCGGCCCTTTGTTGGCGATCAGATCCAGCGCGGCGGCAACCAGCGCTTCCTTCAGATTGCCGTGATGGTACCCGCCTTCGCGGCGGCCGCGGCTCTTCCAGCTCATGTCGGGTTCTTACTCATGTAAAGCCATTTTACATGAGTTGCCTGCCGCCGTCACCTCGCCATTAGCGTTTCGGGCCGCAGATCAGGTCCACGGTCCCCCGCGCCAGGGCCTCCAGTTCAGGGCGCGGCAGGCGGGCGCGCGAGCGGATCGCCAGCGCCTCGACCGTGGAAGCCGCGATCTGCGACAACACCTGCACATTGGCCCCCGGCGGCAGTTCGCCAGTGTCCACCGCCGCCTGAAAACGCTTCGCCAGCGTGCGCTGGGTCGATCCCAGCGCCTTCTGCACCAGCGGGCGAATTTCCGGATCGGCCATCTCTTCCGAGGTTGCGGTCATCACCGTGAAGCAGCCGCGCGGGCCGTTCTCGCCTGCGAGATAAACATCGAGCGCGGTTGCGTAGATCGCTTCCAGCATCTGCCGCAGCGTCAGTTTCGGATCGAAGGCATGGGCGAACTTCGCCGTCATCTCGGCGCGATAGCGCTCATAGGCTTTCAGAAACAGTTCCCGCTTGTCGCCGAAGGCGCCGTAAAGGCTCGGCCGGTTGATGCCCATCGCGGCACTGAGATCGTCCAGCGAGGTCGCGGCGAACCCGCCATCGCGGAACGTGTCCATCGCCTTGGCCAGCGCCACATCCGGCTCGAACGCGCGCGGACGCCCGCGCTTTTTCGGCGCCGCGGCCTCGGATGTCGGGATATTTTTCTTTTTTTGTACCATATCGCAAATAATTCTCTTGACCGCGTTTAATTTATGCGGAACGGTATAAAAATCAAGAACGCGCCCGGTTTCAAGCAAGGAGACGCATCATGGACCTCTATTTCTCTCCCCTCGCCTGTTCGATGGCAACCCGCATCGCGCTGTATGAAGCCGGCGCCGACGCGCGCTATCTCGAGGTCGATCCGAAATCGAAAAAGGTGCTGCAGGACAATTCCGATTTCCGCAGCGTGAACCCGCTGGGCCTCGTGCCGACCGTCAGCACCGAGGACGGCCTCGTGCTCACCGAGAACGCCGCAATTCTCCAGTATGTCGCGGAACGCTTTCCGGACGCGGGTCTCGGCGCAAGCGCAGGCATCGAACGCAGCCGCCTGCATCAGTGGCTATGCTTCATCGGCACCGAACTGCACAAGGGCCTGTTCGTCACCCTGCTGGACCGCAAGGCGCCCGCCGACGTGCACGCCTACACCCTCGCCAAGGGGCTTTCACGGCTCGATTATCTCAACAGTTATCTCGAAGGCCGTGAGTTCCTGCTCGACCACTTCAGCGTGGCCGACGCCTATCTCGGCACCGTGCTGAACTGGAGCATGGGGACGCCTCAGCTTGATCTCAAGACATGGCCTGCGATCAGCGATTATCTCGCGCGCTTCAAGACACGGCCGAGCGTGATGAAAGCGCTGGCCGAGGAATTCGAGCTCTACAAGGCCGAACTCGCGCGCCACAAGGCGGCGGCGTAGGAGATTCTTCGTCATTCCGGACAACGCGCCTGCGCGTTGATCCGGAATCCCGATGGGTTCTGCTGGATTCCGGGCTCGCGCTGCGCGCGCCCCGGAATGACACTAATTTTCAAGCAGCCTGCGCTCCGATTCCTTCAGCGCCCGCGCAAACACCTTCGGGTCGTCGAACGCGCGAGCGAGCACCAGTGCGCCCTGGATTTCCAGCACCGCCTGCTCCGCCTTGCGGCGGGCGACGCTCTTGTCGTCGCCGAGACGCCGCAGCACGGCGGCAAGCGCATCGACCCATCCGGCGAAATAGACCTTCACCTTCTCGCCGAACAGATCGCGCGAGGCGCCGAGCGCCACCACGCCGACAAGACACACACGCTGCCCCGACCGGAAGTAATCGCTGGTCGCCGCGTACATCTCCGCGATTCCCTTCGCCGGATCGGAGGCACCGCGCAGCGGCGCATAGAGTTTCTCGTTGAACCAGCGGTCGATGGAGCCGAGCACCTCATTCGCCATCTGCTCTTTCCCGCCGGGAAAGAAATTGTAGAGGCTGCCCTTGCCGAGGCCCGTGGCCTCGGTGATCAGCGCCAGCGTCGCGCCTTCGTAGCCGTGCACGCGAAACACCTCGGCCAGAGCGGCCAGAATGTCCTCTCGCGCAGCCTCAGGTTTCGCCATCTCAGTCCTTTTGAAGCAAGCTCACTTTGGCACCGGCGCCAGCCCCGGCACATCCGCCGGGCGCGGCCCCGGCGCGGTCCAGTGAAAGCGGCGCTCGCTGTCCTTGATCGCCACATCGTTGATGCTGGCTTCGCGGCGCTTCATCAAGCCGTGTTCGTCGAATTCCCACTGTTCGTTGCCGTAGGAGCGGAACCACTGGCCGGCATCGTCATGCCACTCGTACTGGAAGCGCACCGCGATGAAATTGCGGTCGAACGCCCACAGGTCCTTGATCAGCCGGTACTCGTGCTCCTTCGCCCATTTGCGGGTGAGGAATTCCACAATCGCATCGCGCCCCTGAAAGAACTCCGAGCGATTCCGCCAGATGCTGTCCTCGGTATAGGCCAGCGACACCCTGACCGGATCGCGCGAATTCCAGGCATCTTCCGCCATGCGCGCCTTCTGCGCGGCGGTCTCTCTGGTAAACGGCGGCAATGGCGGACGCGACATGACGAAACTCCTGCTTGTACCGATAAGTACAAACTTGTACCAATCGGTACAATTCGTCAAGCCGTAAAAATCACATCGCGTCCTGATCGGCCTTCATGGCGATGCGCAGCGCTTTGGGGATAGGCCGGGCACGTCCGCCTGACACGAACGCGACCTTGACCCTGGCCTCGACCAGCACGTCATCGCCGCGGCGCACTTCCTGTCCCAGCGTGATCGACGCGCCCCGCACCTCCACCGGCACGGTGACAATATCCAGAATGTCGTCCATCCGCGCTGGTTTGAGATATTCAATCTGCATCGCGCGCACCACAAAGGCGAAACCCGGCGCTTCGTTCTCGGCTTCGGCGAACAGCGCGCGCTGATCCGCGCCGAGCAGCCGCAGATAATTGGTGCGCCCGCGCTCCATGAAGCGCAGGTAGTTGGCATGATAGACAATGCCGGTGAAGTCGGTGTCTTCGTAGTAGACACGCACCTGCATGACGTGTTTGCCGTCGCGAATCGCGCCATCGAGCATCTTGAAAATCCCGTTCAGTCTTCGTCGCGGTCGAACATGCCGAACTGCGCCGGGTCGCGCGACGGTTCGGCCAGACCAAGATGCCTGAAAGCGTGCGAGGTCAAAAGCCGTCCGCGCGGCGTGCGCTGCAGGTAGCCGCACTGGATCAGATACGGCTCGATGATGTCCTCGATGGCGTCGCGCGGCTCGGACAGCGCAGCCGCCATGGTCTCGACGCCAACAGGACCGCCGCCATAGTTCAGCGCAATCGTCGTCAGATAACGGCGATCCATCGCATCGAGGCCCGCCTTGTCGACTTCCAGCGCGCCGAGCGCATTGTCGGCGATCTTGCGGTCGATAGCGCTGGCGTCGGCCGCTTCCGCGAAGTCGCGCACACGGCGCAGCAGACGCCCCGCGATGCGCGGCGTGCCGCGGGCGCGGCGCGCGATTTCGTTGGCGCCGTCCGGCGTCATACCGATGCCCAGCACACGCGCACCGCGGGTGACGATCTTTTCCAGTTCGTCCTCGGTATAAAAGTTCAGCCGCACCGGAATGCCGAAGCGGTCGCGCAGCGGATTGGTCAACAATCCCGCGCGCGTGGTCGCACCGACCAGCGTGAATTTGGAGAGATCGATTTTCACCGAACGCGCGGCAGGCCCCTCACCGATGATGAGATCGAGCTGAAAATCCTCCATCGCGGGATAGAGCACTTCCTCCACCTGCGGACTGAGCCGGTGGATTTCGTCGATGAACAGCACGTCGCGTTCTTCGAGGTTGGTCAGCAATGCGGCGAGATCGCCGGCCTTGGCGATCACAGGCCCCGATGTCGCGCGGAAGCCGACGCCAAGCTCACGCGCGACGATCTGCGCCAGCGTGGTCTTGCCGAGACCGGGCGGACCGACGAACAGCACATGATCGAGCGCCTCACCGCGCTTGCGCGCGGCGTCGATGAACACCTGCAGGTTGGCGCGCGCCTGCGCCTGCCCGACGAACTCTGACAGGTTCTGCGGACGCAGCGAGGTGTCGCCGATGTCGTCGGCGCGGCGCTCGGGCGTGACGATGCGAGAGGTGTTCATCGAAGTCGTGCTGTCCAATAACGTAGTACAAGCCATGCGACGATAGTTGGTACTACAAGATAGGCGAGAACATGCAGCGATAAAAAGGCGTCCCATTGCCAAATGGGAGGGCCGACCGCAGGTAATAAGTGCGCTAACGCCAGCGTCAACATTGCTGCGGCCAGGGCAAATCCTATCTGGCGCAATCCCGCGAACTCAACCAGCAATGCAAAGAAAAGTCCCGTGGCAAGCGCACAAGGCACTCCTATCATAAAGGTCATGACGATTGCTTGCCAAACAATGGTTGGCAGTAAATCTAGCGACACCTGATATCGATGATTAAAGAGACCTGTTACAATCCATTCCACTAGGAACATTACGCAACCTACGACAGACGCAGCTATTGCGAAGATCAGAAGTATACGCAAAATATTCTTTATGCGCTTGACGAGGGGCATTGGCGTCGAACTCACTTCGACAGTTCCTTCAGCCCAAGCCGAATAAGCTGTGCGGTCTCCGCCTTGTCACCTGCGCTGCGCGTTGCGGCCGCAATCGCAGCCGCCGCCTGCGGCTGACCATAGCCGAGGTTGACCAGCGCGGAAATCGCGTCGGCCACGGGACGCGGCGCGAGATTGTCATCCAGCGCACCGGACAGATGTACCACCGCCGGATCGACATTGCCAAAAGCCGGTGTCTTCTCCTTGAGTTCGGTGACGATGCGCTCGGCGACTTTCGGCCCGACGCCGGGCGTGCGCGCCACCGCCGCCTTGTCGCGCAGCGCAATGGCATTGGCGAGATCGGACGGCGGCAAGGTGGAGAGCACCGCGAGCGCGACCTTGGCGCCGACGCCCTGCACTGTCTGCAGCAGGCGAAACCATTCGCGCTCCATGTCGGTGCGGAAGCCGAACAGCTTGATCTGGTCTTCGCGCACATACGTCTCGATGGACAGCATAGCGGCTTCGCCCGGCTGCGGCAGCGCCTGCAGCGTGCGCGCCGAGCACTGCACCTGATAGCCGACGCCCTGCACGTCGAGGATCACATAATCCTCACCGTAGGAATCGATCAGACCTTTGAGTTTGCCGATCATGCGCCTGTCCGATGCCGCTTCGGTTCCCTCCCCCCTTGCGGGAGAGGGACAGGGAGGGAGGTGAACAACGAACGAAATTTGAAAAAGCCTACCCCCCTCTCCACCTCTCCCCCACAAGGGGGGAGAGAGCAGATTGCGCGTGCGGCCAGCCCTGTCCACCTCACTGCACTCATGCGCCCGCAACCTTCAACTTCAGGAGCGCGCTCTGCCGGTGATGCGCGTGGGTGATGGCAATCGCCAGCGCGTCGGCGGCGTCCGGCGTTTTCGGCGTGGCCTTCGGCAGCAGGACGCCCAGCATGACGCGAATCTGGTTCTTGTCGGCATGACCCGCCCCGACCACGGTTTTCTTCACCTGGTTCGGCGCATATTCGGCTACAGCTATTCCGAACATCGCAGGCGCCAGCATGGCGACGCCGCGCGCCTGCCCGAGCTTGAGGGTCGATGCGCCGTCCTTGTTGACGAAGGTCTGTTCCACCGCCGCTTCCGCCGGGTTGAACTCGCCCAGCACCCGCGCCAGCCCTTCATGGATCGCCAGCAGGCGTTCCGCCAGCGGCGCGGCTTCGCGGGATTCCACCGAGCCGCAGCCGACATAGATCAGCCGATTGCCGTCGATGTCGATCACGCCCCAGCCGGTGCGGCGGAGGCCGGGATCAATCCCCAGAATGCGAATCGCGCGTGACGTCATGCGGGCATTCTACCCGAATCGGGCGTCCGGCGTCACAGCAGCGTGCCGCGCAGAATCAGCAGCGCCGCGCTGAAATAGATCATCAACCCGGTGACATCGACGAGAGTGGCGACGAAAGGGGCCGATGCGCTGGCCGGATCGAACCCGACACGCTGCAAGGCGAAGGGCAGCATCGAGCCGGCGACCGACCCGAAGGTGACCACGCCCACCAGCGCTGCCGCCACCGTGAACCCCACCAGCATCCAGTGCTCGCCATAATCGTAGATGCCGAGCTTCTGCCACACCACCACGCGCGCAAAGCCGATCAGGCCGAGCAGTCCGCCGAGGATCAGGCCAGTCGGCAATTCCCGCAGCATCACCCGCCACCAGTCGGCGAGCTTCACGTCATGCAGCGCGAGCGAGCGGATCAGCAGCGAGGTCGCCTGCGATCCCGAATTTCCGCCCGAACTCATGATCAGCGGAATGAAAAGGGTCAGCACCAGCGCCTTTTCGAGTTGGCCCTCGAAATGCTGCATGACGCTCGCGGTCAGCATCTCGCTGACGAACAACACCGACAGCCAGCCGCCGCGCTTGCGGATCATGTCCAGCAAGCCGATCTGCATGTAGGGCTCTTCGGTGGCGGACATGCCGCCGAACTTCTGCACGTCCTCGGTGCTTTCCTCGATGATGGCGTCGATGATGTCGTCCACCGTGACAATGCCGAGGACGTGCCCGGCCTTGTCGAGCACCGGCACCGCGAGCAGATCGTGGCGGGTGATCAGGCGCGCGACGTCCTCGCGATCGACCAGCGGGAGCGTCGTGATCGTCTCGTGTTCGGGAACGAGGGTCAGGATGTTGGCCGACGGCTCACCCGCGATCAGCCGCCGCAGCGTCACCGCGCCGACAAGACGCCGCGTCACAGGGTCCAGCACATAGATCGCATAGACCGTTTCACGGGAACGTTCGACGCGGCGGATGTGCTGCAGCGTCTGGTCCACCGTCCAGTTGCTCGGCACGCTGACGAACTCGGTGGTCATCATCGCGCCGGCGGTGTTTTCCGGATAGGCCAGAAGCCCGACAATCGAAGCGCGCGAGATATCATCGAGCGCGCCGAGCAGTTCGGTCTTCGCAGGCTCCTCGAGCAGTTGCACGATATCCGCCGCCATGTCGGCGGACATGCCCGCCAGCAGCGGGGCGGCGACATAGCGCGGCAGCGCCTCGATGATCTCGGCGCCGAAATCCAGCTCGGGCTTGTCGAGGATTTCAATCGCGACATCGCGCGGCAGCAGCCGCACCACATCCGCGGCCTGCGCCGGTTCGAGCTTGTTGAGAATTTCGACGGTGTCGGCGACATGCTCGCCGATCAGGCTCGCGGCCAGCACAGCCGCGTTGAACTCGCCCTCTGGCGCGTGGATTTCCGTCATAGCTCACCTTCGGGTTCTGCCGGCAACAGCAGGGCGGTGAGCTTAAGAAGCGCTCTAGACCACCGGGACCGTTGTCGGCGAAATACGTGGACTGTCGCTTGGCATGGTTGATTGGTTTCCGGTGACGGGCGGCATGCGAACACCACCGCCCTGCGGCTGACATGATCCTTCAGCGGCGCGGCGTCAAGACAAAAACGAAAGACGGAAGACAGCCGGCCTTATGCGCTCATCTTGGCGGCGAGCGCATCCGAGACTTCAAAGTTCGCATAGACGTTCTGGACGTCGTCATGCTCGTTCAGCAGGTCGAGCAGCTTGAACAGCTTCTCGCCGGTCTCGTCATCGACCGTGATGGTGTTCTGCGGCTTCCAGATCAGCGCGGCCTTGCGCGCCTCGCCGAACTTGCCTTCCAGCGCCTTGGCCACCTCGCGATAGGTTTCCGGCGAGGCCAGAACCTCGTGGCCATCCTCGCTGGAGGCCACGTCATCCGCGCCGGCGTCGATGGCGGCTTCCAGCATCGCATCGTCGGAGGCCACCTTGGCGTCGTATTCGATCACCCCGACACGGTCGAACATGAAGGAGACCGAGCCGGTTTCGCCGAGGTTGCCGCCGGACTTGGTGAAGTAGGAGCGGATGTCGGAGGCGGCGCGGTTGCGGTTGTCGGTCAGCGCCTCGACGATCACGGCGACGCCGCCCGGGCCGTAGCCCTCGTAGCGCATTTCATCGTAGTTCTCGCCGTCGCTGCCGATCGCCTTCTTGATGGCGCGCTCGATATTGTCCTTGGGCATGTTTTCCGCGCGGGCCGCGGTGATGGCCAGGCGCAGGCGCGGGTTCATCGCCGGATCCGGGGTTCCCAGCTTCGCCGCCACCGTGATTTCACGGGCGAGCTTGCCGAACATCTTGGACCGCATGGCATCCTGTTTGCCCTTGCGGTGCATGATGTTCTTGAATTGGGAATGTCCGGCCATCGGAAGCCTCTCAAGGTGTCGGCAATGCGCTGTGTGGGTCCGGGCCATTGTTAACGCAAAGACCCCGGCGGGGCGGCGTTATAGTCCGGGAACAGTCAAAATTAAAGGCGGAATGCCCGATTTTCGGTATGGCGATACGTTCGGCCGCCTCGGGAACAGGCACAAGTTAACCATGAGTTCACGCCGGAGTGCGATAATGCCTCCTATTACTCATATTCCAGAGCTCCCTCATGGCGTTCGGTCTTTTTCGGAAGCGGCTGCCAGAACAGGTCACGCCGGATATTTCCCCTGATGCGCCTGTTGCGGCGCCGGAGCCGATTGAGGCTCCCCATCACGACTCGGCGCGCGAGATTCTCGAACTGCTGGAACTCGAACTCGCCGCCATGATCCGGCAGCTCGAGCGGGCGGCAAACTCCGTGGCCAGCGGCGCGCAATCCACCGCCACCACCCTCTCCGCCATCCGCCATCGCGCCGACACGCTCGCCGGCCGGAGCAGCGAAGCGCAGGCGACCGCCGAAACCTTCTCGCAGTCGGCAGACAAATTCACCCAGTCCGCCCACGGCATCGGCGCGCAGGTGCGCGACGCCAGCAAGCTAGCCGACGAGGCGAGTGAGGCGGCGCGCGAAGCCGGTCTCAATGTCGAACGCTTACGCGAATCCTCCGCCGCCATCGGCAATGTGGTCAACCTGATCGCGATGATCGCCAAGCAGACCACCCTGCTGGCGCTGAACTCCACCATCGAGGCCGCGCGCGCCGGCTCTGCCGGCAAGGGATTCGCAGTGGTCGCCTCCGAAGTGAAGGCGCTGGCCGTCCAGACCCAGAACGCCACCGAAGAGATCAAGCGCAAGATCGACGCCCTGCAGCAGGACGCGGCGACCTCGTTCGATGCTGTCCATCGCATCACCGCGGCGATCGACGCCATCAAGCCGGTGTTCGCTCATGTCAGCGGCGCGGTCGCCGAGCAGAACGAAACCACCGGCGAAATCACGCAAAACGCAGCCTCCGCCTCGCAGTTCATCGTTTCGGTCGGCACCAGCAGCGCCGAGATCGACAACGCGGCACGGGAAGCCGAAACCCATGGCGAGAGCGTCGCGCAGGCCGGCAAGGCGGTGACGATGTTCGCCGAAAAGCTGAAAACCCGCTGCGCCGTATTGTTGCGCCAGAACGAGAAAGAAGAGCGCAAGGCCGAGCGGATGCCCTGCCGTCTTCAGATCGAGATCGCGACCGGAGCCTCATCCATCAAGGCCGAGGTGTTCGAGATTTCCGTCGACGGCCTTCTGATTGGCGGTGCTGGCGCAGCGTCCCTGCCGCTGCAGCAGATCATGAAGGCGAACCTTCAGGACATCGGCGCGTGCAGCCTCCGCGTCACCGGTCACACGTCAGGCGGCGCGCAGGCCGAATTCGTCTCGCCCGATGCCACGCTCAAGGACCGGATCGAGGACAAGGTCTGGACCATTCACGACGAGAACACCGAGTTCGTCACCCGCGCGATGGAAGCCGGTGACGCGATCACAAAGATCTTCGAGAATGCCGTCGCGAAAGGCGACATCAGCATCGACGATCTGTTCGACGAGAACTATGTGAAGATCGAAGGCTCCGATCCGGTGCAGTACCGCACGCGGTTTCTCGACTGGGCCGACCGTGCGCTTCCCGCCATTCAGGAAGCGATGCTGGCGCGCGATTCACGCGCGGCGTTCTGCGCCACCATCGACCGCAACGGCTATCTGCCGGTGCACAACAAGATCTATTCACAGCCGCAGCGCCCCGGCGACATCGCATGGAATACGGCGAATTGCCGTAACCGCCGCATCTTCAACGATCCGGCGGGCCTCGCCGCAGGCCGTAACATCCGCTCCTACCTGATCCAGAGCTACGCCCGCGACATGGGCAACGGCCAGACAATCATGATGCGCGAGATCGACGTGCCGATCCGCGTCAACGGCCGCCACTGGGGCGGTTTCAGAACGGCGTATAAAATTTAGAACAAGATCACAGAGCGCCTGCTCAACTTCACCTCTCCCGTGGGGAGAGGTCGATGCACGAAGTGCATCGGGTGAGGGCGTAGAATCTTTCGATAGATTGAGAGCCCCTCACCCTAACCCTCTCCCCACCGGGGAGAGGGAGTTCAATTTTTGCGCGTTTCGACTATCGCGCCTAACTCACCAGAAATCCGGCACGGCGCGTTCCAGCAGCGGCCCGATCCGCACCGGCGCGACGCGCGTGGCAAGACCTGTCGCGTCGTCGGTTTCCACCGCCACACCGCTCAGGGTCGCGGCGCCGTCCGCAGCCTCGAAACGTCCCGCCGGATAGCCGCGCAGAAACCGTCCCAGCGGCTCCTCGCGCTGCATGCCGATGACCGATTCATAATCGCCCGTCATGCCGGCATCGGTCATGTAGGCTGTGCCCGCCGGAAGAATGCGATGATCGGAGGTCGGCACATGGGTGTGGGTACCGACCACAAGGCTGGCGCGGCCATCGCAGAAATAGCCGATCGCCTGCTTCTCGCTCGATGCCTCGCCATGAAAATCCACCAACACGGCGTCGGCAGCTTCGCGCAGCGGACAGGCGTTCAGCTCGCGATCCAGAATCGCGAACGGATCGTCGAACGGCTGCATGAAGACGCGGCCGATGGCGTTGATCACCAGTGCGCGCTTGCCGCTTTTGGTGTCGATCAGCGCGGCGCCCCGCCCCGGCGTGCCAGGCGGAAAATTCGCCGGGCGGATCAGGCGCGGCGCGCGCTCGATGAACACCAGCGCCTCGCGCTGGTCCCAGGAATGATTGCCGAGCGTGATCGCATCGGCGCCGGCTTCCTGCAATTCGTGATAGATCGCCTCGGTGATACCGAAGCCGCCGGCTGAATTCTCTCCGTTGACCACAACGAGATCGAGCTTCCAGTCGCGGATCAGGCCCGGCAGATTTTCGGTCACGGCCGCGCGGCCGCTTCGTCCCACCACGTCGCCGACAAAAAGAATGCGCACGTTTACAAACTCCGCAGGTCAATCAACTCGCGTTCCGTTAGCACACAATCGAGCTGTTCGTCGTGCGGAAGTCGCGGCACGGTTTCGATTTCCTGCACTGCAAACGCGAGGCCGATCACTGTCACCTTCTTTACGGCGCGGAGATTTTGCAGCGTGCGATCGTAGTAGCCGCGGCCATAACCGATGCGATGACCGGCACGGTCGAACGCCGCGAGCGGCACCAGCACGATGTCGGGATCGACTTCATCCGCATCGGATGACGGCTGGAATATGCCGAGCGGCCCGCGCACCAGTCCTTCGTCGGGCTCCCACGCACGGAAGATCAGCGCGTGATCGCGCGCGATGATCACCGGCAGCGCCAGCGTAGCGCCCTTGCGCGCGAATGCACGCATCAGCGGAAACGGATCGAGTTCGCTGTTGATCGGGGAGTAACCCGCGACGATGGTGCCCGGCGGCAATTCGAGCGGCAGCGTTCGTGCCGCGATTGCTGTTGCGGCGTCCGCGCGCGCCTCGGGCGTCAGCGCATCGCGCTGCGCCAGCGCGCCGCGCCGGAAATCATCCTTCAGATTTGCGAGGAAGCGATTTCCATCCACGGGCGGAGATTCCTGCCGCCCTTGCCGAGGGCCGGAGCGAAAAGAAAAGTGCGAAGCCACGATGGCCGTTGAAACACTCGATCCCGGAGCACCTACGAAAGTAGGTGGGCACCATGTGATCGGGTCCACGGACCCGGCCAGGGACAGTTCCCTAAAGGATCGATAAGGCCCCGGGGATTATATGGTTTCTGACGCGCGACGCAGCCTCGCAGGGCTAATGTAGTCATGATCCCGCCCGAGCGCCAGCGCCGAACGCGCTGATCACCCGAGCGCGATGCCGTTGCGGGCCGGGCGATTCAGTGCCTGCGTCATCTTCTCGATCCGCTCGGAGGCTGAATTCAGCGCATTGGCGACAGCAGATTGCGTGGCGCGGGCACGGTCGGCCGCCACAACGCGCACATCGCGCAGGGCATTGAGTTCTTCCTCGAGCGCGCGAATCCGCTGGCCTGCATCCACCAGTTCGTCGGCGACGGTGAGCGCAGCCATCACGGTCAGGCGGCCATCGCCGATCTCACCGAACTTGCCGCGCAGGTTGGCGATGCGCGCCTCAAGGCTTTCTGCCAGCCGCAACAGCCGGTTTTCTTGGCCCGCCTCGCAGGCCATCCGGTACTGGCGGCCATTGATGGTCACGTTGATGTGGCTCATTGCTGCTGATCTCCGGATTCAATGACGGAGCGAATGGTGTCGATGGCGACATCGAGACGTTCCGCGATCTCGCGGTTGGCCCGCTCCAGCGCACGCGAGCGCACCAGCGTTCCGTCGAGTTCATTGGCGAGCCTGGAGCGATCCGCGCCGAGCGACTGAATCCGCGCGCCGAGATCGTCGTCGATCCGGTCGGCTTCCCGCCGCCGTTCGACCGCGCTTTCCAGCGCATCGAGCGCCGCCGCCAGCCGCCTGGTGGCGAGTTCGATTTCGCTCGGGCCGCTCGGCGCGGGCTCGGAACTGGCAAATCCGTTGGCGGTGCGGTCGGTCATCACGGAACGGCAGCCTTTGTCGTCTGGCCGGCGGTGCAAAACTGGCGGGCCGGCAAGCAGTTAGGCGGATAAATTTACGGCCAGGGCGAGCCCCGCGCAACGCTGCGGGGAAGCTATGCACACAAAGCGAAAACGCCATGGCGAAAACAGGCTGAAAACAGCCTAATGCCCTTGGACTCAAGGGTTTCGCGATGCTATCCACCCTGCGAAAGCTCCTCCGGCCGTGGCATTTTTGAGACACGCGCCCACTTCCCACACCGAATGTCAGGCAAACCTCCCATGACTGTGCGTGTCGATCCCTCCCGTATGGCCAATGCGATTCGCGCACTCGCCATGGATGCCGTCGAAAAGGCGAAATCGGGCCATCCCGGCCTGCCCATGGGTGCGGCCGATGTCGCGACCGTTCTGTTCACCCAGTTCCTCAAGTTCGACGCCAGTGACCCGGCCTGGCCGGACCGCGACCGCTTTGTGCTCTCCGCCGGCCACGGCTCAATGCTGCTCTATGCGCTGCTGTATCTGACCGGCAATCCGTCGATGACCATCGACCAGATCAAGAATTTCCGTCAGCTCGGCTCGATCACACCGGGCCATCCGGAAAACTTCGTCACGCCGGGCATCGAGACCACCACTGGCCCACTTGGGCAGGGCATCGCCACCGCCGTCGGCATGGCGCTGGCCGAGCGCCACATGGCGGCTGAATTCGGCGGCGATATTGTCGATCACCACACCTACGTGCTGGCCTCCGACGGCGACCTGATGGAAGGCATCAGCCAGGAAGCCATCGCCTTCGCCGGACATCTCAGGCTCAACAAGCTGATCGTGCTGTTCGATGACAATGGTATCTCCATCGACGGCGCGATCTCGCTGTCGGATTCGGTCGATCAGGTGAAGCGTTTTGAATCCGCCGGCTGGGCCGCGGAGCGCATCGACGGCCATGATCCGAAGGCGATTGCGGACGCGCTGTCGCGCGCGCAAAAGTCTGATCGTCCCACGCTCATCGCGTGCAAGACCGTGATCGGCTTCGGCGCGCCGAACAAGGCCGGTTCCGAAAAGTCGCACGGCTCGCCGCTCGGCGCGGACGAAATCGCGGGCGCGCGCAAGAACCTGAAGTGGGATGCCGCGCCGTTTGAAATTCCGCAGGACATTCTCGACGCCTGGCGTGCGGCCGGTTCGCGCGGCAAAGATGCGCACACCGCATGGACCAAAACCCTCGGTACCAAGGACGCCGCTGCACGCGCGGAATTCGAGCGCCGCATGAAGGGCGACCTTCCCGCCAAGGCGCTGGCCGAAGCTGTTGCCAAGATGAAGGCCGCGCTCGCCGCAAGCCCGAAGGACATCGCCACTCGCACCGCGTCCGAGCACGCGCTCGAGGTTCTCACCGCAGCCGTGCCGGACATGATCGGCGGATCGGCGGACCTCACGGGCTCCAACAACACCCGCGTCAAGGGCATGGTTGCGATCTCTGCCAACAACTACGGCGGGCGCTATGTGAACTACGGCATCCGCGAGCACGGCATGGCGGCTGCGATGAACGGCATGGCGCTGCATGGCGGCCTCATTCCGTATTCGGGCACGTTCCTTGTGTTCTCCGACTATCTGCGTCCGGCCCTGCGCCTCGCGGCGCTGATGGGCGAGCGCGTGATCCATGTTTTGACTCACGACTCGATCGGTCTTGGCGAAGACGGCCCGACCCATCAGCCGGTGGAGCATCTCGCGGCGCTGCGCGCGATCCCGAACTGCAACACCTTCCGACCCTGCGACACCGTCGAGACGCTGGAATGCTGGCAGCTCGCCCTCGAAGCGAAGGAGCGCCCCAGCGTGCTGGCGCTGACCCGTCAGAACCTGCCGCAGCTTCGCCTGGCCAACGACGCCGACAACAAGTGCGCCAACGGCGCCTACGAAATCTCCAAAGCCGACGGCGAGGCGAAGGTTTCGATCTTCGCGTCCGGCTCCGAGGTCTCGCTGGCGGTCGAGGCGCAGAAGCTGCTGGCCGCGCGCGGCATTCCGACGCGGGTGGTCTCGGTGCCCTGCATGGACCTGTTGCTGGAGCTTCCGGCCGACAAGCGGGCCGCCATCATCGGCAAGGCGCCGGTGAAGGTCGCCGTCGAAGCCGCCATCCGTCAGGGCTGGGACGCGATTATTGGTTCGGACGGCATTTTCGTCGGCATGGACGGCTTTGGCGCCAGCGCCCCCTACAAGGACCTGTACCGGCACTTCGGGATCACCCCGGAAGCCGTGGCGGAGGCCGCGCAGGCCCGGCTTTAACCGCATTTCCATGCGAGCCGGGACCGGTTCGCATGGCAAGGATGCGCGAAATGATGGCCTGGAGCCCAATGGCTCTCCGGCGCGATAATCTTGGCCCAAGTTTGGGGATTCAAGTGATTGCATCAAACCGTCATTCGGGGCAAAAACCGCCTCGAAAATCGTCATTTCCGACCACATCGAGGAGAACTTGAGAATGGCAGTCCGTGTCGCGATCAATGGATTTGGCCGTATCGGCCGCAACGTCCTGCGGGCCATCTATGAATCCAAGCGCACGGACATCGAAGTCGTCGCCATCAACGACCTCGGCCCGGTCGAAACCAACGCCCACCTGCTCCGCTTTGACTCCGTCCATGGCCGTTTCCCCGGCGAAGTGACGGTCGAGGGCGATTCCATCGACATCGGCAACGGCAAGATCAAGGTCACCGCGGTGCGCGATCCGGCCACCCTGCCCTGGAAGGACCTCGGCATCGACATCGCGCTGGAATGCACCGGCATTTTCAGCGCCAAGGCCAAGGCTTCGGCGCATCTGACCGCAGGCGCCAAGCGCGTGCTGGTCTCCGCGCCGTCCGACGGCGCTGACGCCACCATCGTCTACGGCGTCAACCACGACAAACTGAGCAAGGATCACCTCGTCGTCTCGAACGGCTCGTGCACCACCAACTGCCTCGCCCCGGTGGCCAAGGTGCTGAACGACACCGTCGGCATCGAGACCGGTTTCATGACCACGATCCACGCCTATACCGGCGACCAGCCGACCCTCGACACCATGCACAGCGATCTTTATCGCGGCCGTGCGGCGGCCCTGTCGATGATCCCGACCTCGACCGGCGCGGCCAAGGCCATCGGCCTTGTGCTGCCGGAACTGCAGGGCAAGCTCGATGGCGTTGCGATCCGCGTGCCGACTCCGAACGTCTCGGTGGTCGATCTCAAGATCGTCGCCAAGAAGAACACCACGAAGGAAGAGATCAACGACGCGATCAAGCGCGCCGCGTCGCAGGAACTGAAGGGTATTCTCGGCACCACCAGCCATCCGAACGTGTCGATCGACTTCAACCACGACGCCCACTCCTCCACCTTCGCTTTCGATCAGACCAAGGTGCAGGGCGGCAACCTCGTGCGCGTGCTGTCCTGGTACGACAACGAGTGGGGCTTCTCGAACCGCATGGCGGATACCGCCGTGGCGATGAGCAAGCTGATCTGACCTCACGTTGAAAGAGACGGGGCAGGGGAACATTTGTTTCGTCATGCCCGGCCTTGTGCCGGGCATCCACGTCTTTACGATCTATCTGCAAGACAGGCGTGGATGGCCGGGACAAGCCCGGCCATGACATCTGAGACGCAGCACTGACCACAGGAAAGTACTTACAATCGCCATGTCCGGATTTCGCACTCTCGATGATGTCGACGTGAAGGGAAAGCGCGTGCTGCTGCGCGTCGATCTCAACGTGCCGATGGACAATGGCCGCGTGTCCGACACCACCCGTCTGCAGCGCATCGCCAAGACCATCATCGAACTGTCCAAGGCCGGCGGCAAGGTCATCATCCTTGCGCATTTCGGCCGCCCGAAGGGACCGGATCCGAAAGACTCGCTGAGGCCGGTCGCCACCGCGCTCGGTTATGTCGTGAAGCATCACGTCGATTTCGCGCCGGACTGCGTCGGCGAGATCGCCGAAAAGGCCGTCGCGGCGATGAAGGACGGCGAAATCCTCTGCCTCGAGAACACCCGCTTTCACGCCGGCGAAGAGAAGAACGATCCGGCCTTCGTCGCCCAGCTTGCGAAGCTCGGCGACCTCTGGGTCAACGACGCCTTCTCCTGCGCCCATCGCGCCCACGCCTCGACCGAAGGCCTCGGGCGCGTGCTGCCGGGCTATGCCGGCCGGACCATGGAGGCGGAACTCGACGCGCTCGGCAAGGCGCTGGAACAGCCAGTCCATCCGGTGATCGCGATTGTCGGCGGGTCGAAGGTCTCGACAAAAATCGAGCTTCTGGAAAATCTCGTCACCAAGGTCGATGCGCTGGTGATCGGCGGCGGCATGGCCAACACCTTCCTGCATGCGCAGGGCGTCGATGTCGGCAAGTCGCTTTGTGAAAAGGATCTCGCTGCGACCGCGCTGCGCATCCTGGTGAAGGCGAATTCCACCAACTGCGCCATCATCCTGCCGGTCGACGCGGTCGTCGCCGAGAAATTTGAAACAAACGCGCCGTCCCATGCCTATGGCCTCGACGCCATTCCGGCGAATGGCATGATTCTCGATGTCGGCCCGCAGTCGATCAAGCGGATCGACGCCGCGATTGATAACGCCGCGACGCTGGTGTGGAATGGCCCGCTCGGGGCGTTTGAAATGTCGCCATTCGACCGTGGCACGGTGCAGGCCGCGAAATACGCCGCCGCGCGCACCAGGGACGGCAAGCTGGTGTCTGTCGCCGGCGGCGGCGACACCGTTGCGGCACTCAACCACGCTGGCGTGGGACGCGATTTCACCTACGTTTCGACCGCGGGCGGCGCTTTCCTTGAGTGGATGGAAGGGAAACCTTTGCCCGGCGTGGAAGTTTTGAGAGTACGCTAAATTTTCAACAGATCTGGCGCCCTTGGCGCTGCCTTCAAGACCGCGGAGAACACAACCCCATGGCTCGCATCACCTTGCGTCAATTGCTGGATCATGCCGCCGAACATAATTACGGCGTGCCGGCCTTCAACATCAACAACATGGAACAGGCGCTGGCCATCATGGAAGCCGCCAACGCCGTGGATGCGCCGGTGATCATTCAGGCCTCGCGCGGCGCGCGCTCCTATGCCAACGACGTCATGCTGAAGCACATGATGGACGCGGTGACGGAAATCTATCCGCACATTCCGGTCTGCGTGCATCTCGACCACGGCAACGAACCCGCCACCTGCATGACCGCGATCCAGGCCGGCTTCACCTCGGTCATGATGGACGGCTCGCTCAAGGCTGACGGCAAGACCCCCGGCGACTGGGACTACAATGTCGGCGTCACCAAGACCGTCACCACCATGGCGCATCTCGGCGGCATTTCGGTGGAAGGCGAACTCGGTGTGCTCGGCTCGCTCGAAAGCGGTGAAGGCGAGAAGGAAGACGGCCACGGCTTCGAGGGCAAGCTGTCGCATGATCAGCTTCTCACCAATCCAGACGAAGCCGTGAAATTCGTGAAGGAAACCCAGGTTGACGCACTGGCGATTGCGATGGGCACCTCGCACGGCGCCTACAAGTTCACCCGCAAGCCGGATGGCGACATCCTCGCCATGAACGTGATCGAGGAAATTCACCGCAAGCTTCCGAACACGCATCTTGTCATGCACGGCTCGTCGTCGGTGCCGCAGGACCTGCAGGACATCATCAACAAGTTCGGCGGCCAGATGAAGCCGACCTGGGGCGTGCCGGTCTCCGAAATTCAGCGCGGCATCAAGAACGGCGTGCGCAAGATCAACATCGACACCGACAACCGCATGGCGATGACCGGCCAGATCCGCAAGGTGCTGCAGGAACATCCGAGCGAATTCGATCCGCGCAAGTATCTCAAGCCCGCGATGGAAGCGATGACCAGGCTCTGCAAGCAGCGCCTGGAAGAATTCAATACCGCAGGTCAGGCCAGCAAGATCAAGAAGGTGCTGACCACCGCCCAGATGGCGCAGCGCTATGCCAAGGGCGAGCTCAACCCGAAGATCGCCTGACGATCACGAAGAGGGCGGGACATGATCCCGCCCCTTTTTTGGCCGCAGTCCGGTGATCTGTTCCGCATTCACACGAGCATCACACCGCCATCATGGCCACTAAACCTCCCCCGCCGCGTCCCGCGCCTCGTCTCTATCTCGCAACGCCCGTCGTTGCCGATCCCGCGCAGCTTGTCGCCGAATTGCCCGCGCTGCTGGCTGCGGCGGATGTCGCCGCCGTTCTGCTGCGCCTCGCGCCCGGGGATGAGCGCAGCATCATCCAGCGCGCCAAGGCGCTGGCGCCCGTCGTTCAGAAAGCCGATGCGGCCCTGCTGATCGACGGGCATTTCGCGCAGACAGCGCGCGCAGGCGCGGATGGCGCGAATGTGTATGGCATCGAAGCGATGCAGGAGGCGATGCCATCGCTGAGGCCTGACCGCATTCTCGGCGTCGGCGGCCTTGTCACGCGGCACGATGCGATGGTCGCGGGCGAAGCCGGCGCAGACTACGTGCTGTTCGGCGAGCCGGATGCGAACGGCGAGCGTCCGTCTGCGGACGCCATTTGCGAGCGGCTGGACTGGTGGGCCGAACTGTTCGAGCCGCCTTGCGTGGGGTTCGCAACCACAATTGAGGAAGCCGGGTTATTCGCCGCCGCCGGCGCGGATTTCGTTCTGCTCGGTGATTTCATCTGGCAGGATTCGCGCGGGGCAAAGACCGCTCTGATCGAAGCCGGCAAGGCTGTCGTGCGCGGGTTTGAAAAATCCGTTGCGCAAGCCGCTGTCACAGGAGAATAAAGCCGCGATGACCGCGCTTCGCCGCAGAGCATCACTCGCCGCCCGTGCAAGACTTCTTGCATCGGTGATGGCCGGTGTTGTCACGCTGTCCGCGAACGCGTCCGCTCAGGGGCCAAATCCGTTTCCGGAGCCGATCAAGCCTGCGGAAAAACCCGCTCCAAAGGCTGCGCCGAAAGCGGCCCCGAAGCCGAGAACCGGAACGCCCAAGCCGAAGAAAACCGAGCCCGCAAAAGCCGCGACGCCCGCACCTGCTCCGGCTGCCGATGATCCGAACGTCGATCTTGCCTATGGCGCCTATCAGCAGGGCCTTTACCGGACCGCGTTCAACATCGCGTTGAAGCGCGCGCAGGAAACGGGCGATCCGAAATCCATGACCCTGCTCGGCGAGCTTTATTCCAATGCCCTCGGCATCAAGCGCGACGACGCCAAGGCGGCGGAATGGTACAAGCAGGCCGCCGACCGCGGCGACCGCGAGGCCATGTTCGCCCTCGGCATGATGAAGATTGCCGGACGCGCAGGCCCCGCCAACCGCGAGGAAGGCGCGCGGCTGCTGGCCTCGTCCGCCAAACTTGGAAAGGCCGCCGCCGCCTACAACCTCGGACTGCTTTATCTCGAAGGCCAGACATTTCCTCAGGACGTCAAGCGCGCCGCGGAACTGTTCCGCCAAGCGGCCACGGCGGGCAATCCCGAAGCGCAATACGCCCTCGCGACGCTTTACAAGGAAGGCCGCGGGGTCGAGAAAGACCTTGTCGAAGCCGCGAAGCTGATGCGGCTGGCCGCGATGGCCGACAATCTTGACGCCGAAGTGGAATACGCCATCGCGCTGTACAACGGCACGGGCACGCCGAAAGACGTCCCGACCGCCGTCGCCCTGCTGACGCGCGCCGCGCGGCAGAACAGTCCGATCGCGCAGAACCGTCTCGCCCGCATCCTGATCGAGGGACTGGGCGCGCCGATGGACAAGGTTCAGGGCTTCAAGTGGCACCTGATCGCGAAAACCGCCGGCAACGGCGACCCCGATCTCGACGCGCAGTTCGCGGAGCTGTCTCCCGTTGACCGGGCCAAGGCGGAAGACCTTGCCAGGAAGTGGTTCGGCACCAAGTAGCTGGAATCTCCCGCGCTGCTGGCACAGCCCGATTTGAGATACTTATCAATGCGAAACCGGAGCCCCCGCTCCGCCCGAAAACGCCCCCAACGCCCTTGACGCGCCTGCGCTTTGACGCCAAGCATCGCCCTTCAATCCTGTCCATATCCGATCCGGCCCTTTGCCGATCCCACCAAGCCGAGACAATGCTTCAGTCAGCGCTCATCAATGTCATGGTCAAGGCCGCGCGCCGTGCAGGCCGCAGCCTCAAGCGCGATCTCGGCGAGATCGAAAACCTTCAGGTCTCGCTGAAGGGGCCGGCCAACTTCGTCTCGCTGGCCGACAAACGCGCGGAGCAGATGCTTTATGACGACCTGACCAAGGCACGGCCGGGCTATGGCTTCCTCGGCGAGGAAGGCGGCACGCGCGAGGGCACCGACAAGTCCAACACCTGGATCGTCGATCCGCTCGACGGCACGACGAATTTTCTTCACGGCATTCCGCAGTTCGCGATCTCGATTGCCCTGCAGCGCGAAGACACCATCGTGGCCGGCGTGATCTACAATCCGGCCAACGATGAACTCTACACGAGCGAGCGCGGCAAGGGCGCATTCCTCAACGACACGCGCCTGCGCGTCGCCGGACGCAAGCAGCTCAACGAATGCGTCATCGCCTGCGGCCTGCCGCATATTGGACGCGGCGACCATGAACTCTCGCGCCGGGAAATGGCCGAGATGCAAAATCGCGTGGCGGGCCTGCGCCGCTTCGGCGCGGCATCGCTCGATCTCGCCTTCGTCGCGGCGGGCCGTCTCGACGGTTACTGGGAACGCAACCTGCAGCCATGGGACATCGCGGCGGGATTGCTGATGGTGCGCGAGGCTGGCGGCGTGGTCAGCGGCATCGAGGGCGGCGACACCGCGATGGCGACCGGCCATGTGGTCTGCGGCAACGAGACGATCCAGCGCGAACTGGTGAAGATTCTCAAGCCGCTGTGACGCGGAACAGACTGAATTGAACCGTCATTCCGGGGCGCGCGTAAAGCGAACCCGAAATCCAGCAGAACATGTCGGGATTCCGGATCAACGCGCCATGCGCGGTGTCCGGAATGACGGTATGGGGGAACTGATTCTCTGTAAGGTGGATTCCGCCGCTTTATTCCACGTCTGCCTTCCTTCCCGCCGCCGCTGTGCCATATTGATGTCAACGATGTTCCACGGACAAGGATTGACGATCCCCCATGGCAAAGACTTCCGGCACAGCCGCCGACATCAGTGTCACAAAACTGTCGACGCCCCGCATCTTTCTGGTCCGGATGCTGGTGTTCCTGATCCTGTGCGGACTGGTCGGGTTCGTTCTTTACAAGCAGATATGGCAGGCCTTCCTCGCCAATCCCGGTCTCAACGCGCTGATCGGCGCGGTCCTTGCCATCGGCATCATCCTCGCATTCCGGCAGGTGATCCGGCTTTACCCTGAGATCTCCTGGATCAACAGTTTCCGCATTTCCGATCCCGGCCTCGCGGTCGACCGCCGCCCGGCGCTGCTGGCGCCGATGGCCGCGATGTTGAGCAACCGCTCGGGCCGCATGACCATCACGCAGCAGACCATGCGGCATCTGCTGGACTCCATCGCCACCCGTCTCGATGAAGCGCGCGACCTGTCGCGCTACATGACCGGCCTTCTGGTGTTTCTCGGCCTGCTCGGCACGTTCTGGGGCCTGATCGAGACGGTTGGTTCGGTCGGCAAGGTGATCGAGGGCCTGAAAGTCGGCGGCGATGCCGGTTCCGTCTTCGACGCCTTGAAGGAAGGCCTCGCCGCTCCGCTCGGCGGCATGGGTATTTCGTTCTCGTCCTCGCTGTTCGGCCTCGCCGGTTCGCTGATCCTCGGCTTTCTCGATCTGCAATCGAGCCAGGCGCAGAACCGCTTCTACACCGATCTGGAGGACTGGCTCGCCGAGACGGTGCAGGAATATGCCGGTGACGGTCATGGCGTGACCGGCGATCTCAGCCCCGCGCTCGACAAGCTGCGCGCCGCCATGGAGGACATGGGATCGAACCGGGCTTCCACCGCCGCGATGGCGAATCTTGCCGAAGCGATTCAGGGCCTCGTGCATCACATGCGCACCGAGCAGCAACTGATCCGCGAATGGGCCGACAGCCAAGGCGAGCAGAACAAGGAAATCAAGGCGCTGCTGGAGCGTCTCGCACGCCAGCCCGAGACCAATTGAACCGGAGATAGCCGATGGCGCTTTCGCGTTCACGCCGCAGCGACAGCGGCTTCAACTACTGGCCGGGCTTCGTCGATGCGCTGTCGACGCTGGTGCTGGCCGTCGTGTTCCTGCTGTCGGTCTTTCTTGTCGTGCAGTTCTTCCTGTCGCAGGAGGTCACCGGCAAGGACAAGGCGCTGGAACGGCTGAACGCGCAGATCGCCCAGCTCAACGAGCTGCTCTCGCTGGAAAAACTCGGCAAGCTGAACCTTGACGAGCAGCTCTCGCAAATGCGCGCCGGACTGGCCTCGGCGGAAGCCGAGCGTGACCGCGTGAAGGGTCTCTATGATGGCCTCGCGGGAGCCGGTGCGAGCGCGCAGGGCCGCGCCACTGAACTGGGCAAGGCGCTGGAGTCCGAGAAGCAGGTCTCCGCCCGCGCGCTGGCGCAGATCGAAGTACTGAACCAGCAGATCAGCGCGCTGCGCCGTCAACTCGCCGCGCTCGAGGAAGCGCTCGACGCCTCGGAAAAGCGGGACAAGGAATCCCAGACCAAGATCGCCGATCTCGGCCAGCGATTGAACGTCGCGCTGGCGCAGCGTGTGCAGGAACTGTCGCGCTATCGCTCCGAATTCTTCGGCCGTCTGCGCGCCATCCTCGGCAACCGCCCCGACGTGCGCATCGTCGGCGACCGTTTCGTGTTCCAGTCCGAAGTGTTCTTCGACACCGGACAGGCACAATTGCTGCCGGAGGGCCGCGCCGAACTCGACAAGCTCGCGAGCGCGCTGATCGACCTCGACAAGCAGATTCCAGCCGAGATCGCCTGGGTGCTGCGTGTTGACGGCCACACGGACATCCGCCCGATCAACAGCCCGCAGTTCAAGTCGAACTGGGAATTGTCATCGGCCCGCGCGATCTCGGTGGTGCAGTATCTTGTGTCGCTCGGTGTTCCGGCGCAGCGTCTCGTGGCCGCGGGCTTTGCGGAATTCCAGCCGCTCGATCCCGAAAAGACCGAAGAGGCCTTCAGGCGCAACCGCCGCATCGAACTCAAGCTGACCGAGCGATGAGCGAACCCTTCACGCTGCGGCCCTATAGCGCCAGCGATGAAGATCCCGCAATTGCCCTGTGGTACCGCACCTGGAGCCAGGCCTATCCGTCGATCGACTTCGCGGAGCGGCTTGACGGCTGGCGCGCGCGCTGGCGCAATGAACTGGTGCCGACCGCGCAGATCGTCGTGGCGGAGCGAGACGGTGCCATGACCGGATTCGTCACCATCGATTCATCCGGCTATCTCGATCAGCTTGTGGTCGCGCCGGACGCCTGGGGATCGCACCTCGGCAATCTTTTGATCGCACAGGCGAAGGCGATGTCCCCGCACGGCATCACGCTGCTGGTCAACACCGACAACGCCCGCGCGATTCGCTTTTACGAGCGCAACGGCTTCGTTCACACCCATGACGACGTCAATCCGGTGTCGGGGCGCAAGGTCTGGGGCATGGCCTGGACGCCGTGAGACTCCAGCATTTGAAGCTCTATCGAATGCTTGAAATGTGGGTTTTCGTCATGGCCGGGCTTGTCCCGGCCATCCACGCCTTTTCTTGCCGCAACATCCTCAAGACGTGGATGGCCGGAATAAATCCGGCCATGACGAACTGATAGATAAGTGCATCAACGCACGCATCGCCTTCGGCTAACACACTCAAGCCGCTTCCAATAGCGCCACCGTTCCCTGCCCGCCATCGGCGCAGATGCTGACAATGGCGCGGCTGCCCTTTGGCATCGCCGCCAGTTCCTTCACCGCCTGACTGAGGATGCGCGCGCCGGTCGCGCCGAACGGATGACCGAGCGCAATGCTGCCGCCGTTGGGATTGACGCGATTGCGCGGAAACTGGCCAAAGTCAACGCTCACGCCCACCTTGTCGCGAATGAAAGCAGGGCTGTCCAGCGCCTTGATATGCGCCAGCACCTGCGCTGCAAATGCTTCGTGGATTTCCCAGAGTTGCACGTCGGCATAGGTCAGCGACTGCCGCGCCAACAGACGCGGAATCGCATAGGGCGGCGCCATCAAAAGCCCTTCGGTGCGGAAATCCACCGACGCGATTTCCCAATCGACCAGTTTCACGCGCGGCGTGTTCGCGGGGAGTTTCTCCAGCCCCTTCCGCGAGGCGACCCAGATGCTCGATGCGCCGTCGGTCAATGGCGATGAATTGCCCGCCGTCAGCGTGCCCTTGCCGCTCTTGCGGTCGAACGACGGCGGCAATCGCGCCAGTTTCTCCAGCGACGTATCCTTGCGCGGAATGGTGTCACGGCGCACGCCATCGAACGGAATCACAAGATCGTCGAAGAAACCGCGATCCCACGCCGCCACCGCATGCTGATGACTTTCCAGCGCGACCTGATCCTGCGCCTCGCGCGAGATGTGCCATTCCTTCGCGGTGATCTCGGTGTGCTCACCCATGCTCATGCCGGTGGTGCGGTTGCTGACCGCCGGAATGTAGAGACGCACATCACTGAGCTTGAGGTCGATGGCGTGGGTGAGTTTTTGTCCGAGCGAGCGCGCGGTCTGGAATTGACGCACCCAGTTCGACAGCGACATGCCGAGGCCAAGCTGCACCTGGCTGAGGCTGTCGACCCCGCCGACCAGCGCAAGGTTTCTCACCTCGCCGTCGATCATGCCGGCGGCTTCAAACACACCCATCATGCTGGTGGAGCAGGCCATCACCGTGGAATAAGCCGGCACCGTCGCATCGACGCCGGCATCCATAAGAATTTCGCGGGCGATGTTGCTCCAGGTCAGATTGGGCACGACATTGCCCCACACTGCGAAATCCGGCTTCGCGCCGCCAAGACGTTCCATCATGTGCTTGACCACGGGCACCGACATCGCGATGGCGTCGACATTGCTGAGGGGGCCGTCCACTTTCGCAAACGGTGTGCGCAGGCCCGCGGCCAGCCAGATGTCGGATTTTGCAGATTGCGCCATACACTTGAACTCCGGGCTCGAACGCCCTGTCAGGCGCGCCCGGAGACTAGTCGATCACCCGCAGGGCGTACAAGCCGACGGCGGCATTCGGATCGGACCATCAATGCGCGGCCAGCAGCGCCTCGTTTCGCAGCCAGCCCGCGGTCGCGGCCTGCTTCCAGCTTTCGCAGGGAATATCGGTCGCGCGATAGAGCGGCTTTTCAAAGCGAACCTGCCGCCAGTCGCTCGCCATCCCGCCGAACGTGTAGCCGGCCTTGCGGGCGAGACCGATCATCTGCTCGTTGTTGCGGAAGGTTTCGCCGAACAGCCGCAGCGCGCCGAGCGCCGCCGCGCGGCATTCCAGATTCGACAGGATCGCCGATCCGATGCCCTGGCCCTGCCACTCGTCACCGATCGACAGCCCGAATTCGGTGGTCTGCGTGTCGGTATTGTAGCTGTAGCGGGCCTCGCCAACGATGGTGTCGGCGCTATCGACCCGCATTTCGGCGATCACCGCGAAGCGGCTGCCCTCACCGACATGAAGTGTCTTGTCGAGCTCCGACGGCGGCAACTCGCTCACCGCGCCCATCAGCCGATTGTAGCGCGACTGCCGCGACAGTCCGCGGAAGTAGGCCATCAGCCCGTCGGCGTCTTTCTGTTCGATAAAGCGCACCGTCAGCGGACGCCCGCTCTTCAGCCGCACGATATCGGTGTAGCGGCCGAGATCGGTCAGGATGGAACTGCGATCGGGCTGGGCGAGCATGGCACGCTCCATCAACTCTTTGCCGGGATGGCTTTAAAGGAGGACCGGGTCCGGTTCAGCGAACCGGGCCCGGTGGCAGGCGGTTACTCGCGCCAGAACGGCTTGCTGGCCTCGTAGGCGAAGTCGCTCCAGCTAGCGCCGACATCGTGGAAATCCTGGTCGGTCAGCCGGGCCAGTTCAGCCCGCCGCCTGGAACGCTCGCCCCAGGTGTGCAGCAAGTCGGAGATCGCGGCCGCAACCGGATGAGCGATTGACGAATGATGATGATTTGTCATCAAGTTGGTGGTGGTAGCAGACATGGTAGCCTCCTATAACGAATTTGATAGTGGGAATATCTGCTTCAAACCCCCTATTGACAAACGACACGTTGTCCCTCGTAATATGAGATAATCTCATACATGAGAGGCTGCATGGTCGCCCGGTTACCCTCCTTGAACGGCCTGCGCGCGTTTGAAGCTGCGGCGCGGCATCTCAGCTTCACCCTTGCGGCTGAGGAATTGAACGTCACCCAGACCGCCATCAGCCATCAGATCCGGCGGCTGGAGGAGGAACTGGGCCTCAAGCTCTTCATCCGGCAAAGCCGGTCGCTGGCGCTGACCCCGCAGGCCGCCGAGTATCTTCCCGGCATCCGCGCCGCGTTTCAGGACTTGCGCACAGCCACCGACCGCCTGCTGCGGAAAGGCGATGATCGCGTGCTCACGGTCAGCACCCTGACCTCGCTGGCGGTGAAATGGCTGCTGCCCAGATTGTCGTCGTTTCAGGAACAGCATCCGGAGATTGACGTCCGCATCACCACCTCGACCGAACTGGTGGATTTCCGCACCACCAATGTCGACGCGGCCATTCGATACGGACAGGGACGATGGCCGGGACTGGATGCCGAGTGGCTGATGGCGGAGCATCTGTTTCCGGTATGCAGCCCCAAGCTGCTGACAGGCGAGCGCGCGCTGCGGCAACCGGAGGATCTCGCCCATGCCACGCTGCTGCACACGTCAAGCACCGCCGACGACTGGCGTCTCTGGTTGACCGCCGCAGGGCTGCCCGCGCACTTGTCGCAAAACCGCGGCCTGACATTCGATCTCGCCTTCATGACCATTCAGGCGGCGATTGATGGACTCGGTGTTGCCATGGGCCACACCGCCTATGTCGCGGATGATGTCGCCAACGGACGGCTGGTGGTGCCGTTCAATGTCTCGACGCCCTCGGCGGGCTACTATTTCGTCACGCCGCAAGACCGTCCGGTGACGCCGAAACTCAAGCTGTTTCGCGACTGGCTGACAACGGTGTCGGCGCAGCAGCCTGCATAGGACCGAAAGGCTGCGGCATGCCTCAAGCGCGCCGCAGCCTTCCAGAATTCAGGCCCGCGCCCGCATCTCGCGTGCCGCCGCGACCATGTTGACCAGCGCAGGCCGCACCTCGGCCCAGCCCCGGGTCTTCAGGCCGCAATCGGGATTGATCCAAAGCTGTTCCTCGGTCAGCCGCCGGCGGGCAAGCGACAGCAGTTCCGTCATCTCGGACACATCCGGCACGCGCGGCGAATGGATGTCGTAGACGCCGGGCCCGATTTCATTTGGATACTTGTAGGTGACGAACGCATCCAGCAACTCCATCTTGGAGCGCGAGGTTTCGATGGAAATCACATCCGCATCCATTGCGCCAATGGCGTCGATGATGTCATTGAACTCGGAGTAACACATGTGGGTGTGGATCTGCGTGCGATCCGCCACGCCGGACGCGGCGATGCGGAAGCTGCCCACCGCCCAGCCGAGATAGGCCTTCCATTCCGAGCGGCGCAGCGGAAGCCCCTCGCGCAGGGCCGCCTCGTCGATCTGAATCATGGTCGCGCCGGCCTTTTCAAGATCGGCCACCTCATCGCGGATCGCCAGCGCGATCTGCCGGCAGGATTCGCTACGCGGAATATCGTCGCGGACGAACGACCAGTTGAGGATGGTGACGGGGCCTGTGAGCATGCCCTTCATCGGACGATTGGTCAGCGATTGCGCATATGTCCACCATTCCACCGTCATCGGCTTGGGCCGAGAAACATCGCCGAACAGGATCGGCGGGCGGACACAGCGCGAGCCGTAGCTCTGCACCCAGGCATGCTGTGTGAAGGCGAAGCCGGAGAGCTGTTCGCCGAAATACTGCACCATGTCGTTGCGCTCGAATTCGCCATGCACCAGCACATCGAGGCCGATCTCCTCCTGCCAGGCCACTGCGCGCCGGGTTTCCTCGCGCAGGAACCGGTCGTACTCCGCCTGCTTGATCGTGCCCTTGGTGAAGGCCGCGCGCGCCTTGCGCACCTCGCCGGTCTGCGGGAACGAGCCGATCGTCGTGGTCGGGAACGCCGGCAGCCTGAAGCGGTCGCGCTGAACCTGCGCACGCGCCGCGAACGCGCTGCGGCGATTGGCCATGTCTGGCGTGATCGCGGCGACACGTTCGGCGACCGCCGTGCTGTGAACTTTCGGCGACGCCTTGCGCGCAGCCGCCGCCGCGGCTGAGGCCGCAAGTTCGTCGTTCACGCTCTCGCGTCCCACGAAAAGCGCTTTGCCGAGCGTGGACAGCTCGGTCATCTTCTGCAGCGAGAAGGCAAGCCAGCTCTTCAGGTCGGCGTCGAGCTTCGTTTCGCGATCCAGATCGACTGGCACATGCAGCAGCGAGCACGACGGCGCGAGCTGGATACGATGCGTGCCCACCTGCTTTACAAGCGTTTCAAGCCGGTCCAACACCTTCGGCAAATCGCTGCGCCAAACATTGCGCCCGTCGATCACGCCGAGAGACAAAACACAATCCGCCGGAAGCTGGCGGATGACGCTTTCGATCTGATCCTGTCCACGAACCAGATCGAGATGAAGTCCAGCCACCGGCAACTTGGCCACAAGCTCGGCATTGTCGCCCAACACGCCGAAATAGGTCGCAAGCATGATCCGCAGACCGGCCGTCTTCAGTGCAAGCTCGCTATAGGCGGTCCTGAGCGCAGCCTTCTCGGCAGCATCGAGATCAAGCACAAGACACGGCTCGTCGATCTGCACCCAGTCCGCGCCCTCCGCAGCGAGTCTCCTGAGCACATCAATATAGACCGGCAGCAGCTTCGGCAGCAGCGACATCCGGTCCGGCAACTCGCTCTTGCCGAGTTTGAGGAACGTCACCGGCCCCAGCAGAACGGGCCGGGTCTGGTGACCCAGCGCCCTGGCTTCCCTGTATTCGTTGATCGGCTTGGCGGAGGACAGCGCGAAGGTCTGATCCTTCGCGAACTCCGGCACCATGTAGTGATAGTTGGTGTCGAACCACTTGGTCATTTCCTGCGCCGGCGCGCCGTGGCCATGATGCTGATGGGCATGACCGTGTTCGCATGTCTCCCCACCTTGCGAGCCGCGCGCCATCGCGAAATACGTCGCCAGCGAAACCGGACCGCCCTGCCAGCCATAGATGGCCGGAATCGCGCCGACCATCACACTGGTGTCGAGCACCTGATCGTAGAACGAGAAATCGTTGGACGGGATGACGGTGACGCCGCGCGCCTTCTGGCGCGCCCAGTTGTCCGCGCGAAGCTGCGCGGCGGTCGTGACCAACGCAGCCTCGTCAATCTTGCCGGCCCAGAAATTTTCCAGCGCGGTCTTCAGTTCGCGATGCGGGCCGATACGCGGCGTGCCCAGCGTGGCGACAGGAATGGAAACGGACGAATTCGACATCGGCAAACCCCGTGATGTTGGGGCAGGGCCGGACATGCGCGAACAACAGAGACGGCGCGTGCCGTCCTCTCGCAAGCGACACACCGGGGCACCCCGCCCGTGGACGTTATGTGATCGCGGCAGGTCTCCTGGCTCGCGGGTCGCAGCCTTGTGTCCGCCTTCCCGAGGCTTGCGCCGCAGTGGCATTCATGGACAAGGCTCGCCGCTGACAGTTGCGGGGGCAGCTCCGGGATCGCGGATCATTTCCGCTCACCGGATTCCCTCTTAGCTTCCGGGCTCACACAGCCGGAAGAACCACGATGAGAAGGTTATGCGGGAATGGCGCGAAGCCGGTCAAAGGGAAAACTTCCCACCGCGCGGACGCAAACCGCCGGCGCGACAGCAGTGGGCAGAGGACACGCAGAAATCGCGGCACTGATTCGCGCTGCCGTGCGCTGCGCATGGGCATGCGAAAGGCTGACAGACGCCGTGCGCTGAAAAATATCTTTCGCCGTTTTCGCGTGCATTCCGTGCCTTTGTCGCACTGGCCCCGTTATCCACACCGCCAGCCGCTTGACATCCAATCCACCAAAGCACCAGATGTAGACGTCACGGTCCGTTACGTCACAAGGCGTGGTGGCTAAGAGAGAAGCCCGGTGGGCTGCAGAAATGCAGCGAATCCGGCACTGCCCCCGCAACTGTAAGCGGCGAGCTTCTGTTCACGTAAGCCACTGAGGCGCAAGTCTTGGGAAGGCGGACAGCAGCACCGACCCGCAAGTCAGAAGAACTGCCGCGACACCGAGAAAACGTCCACGGACGGGGTGTCCGGCGGCCGTGTGCAAACGGCTGTCTGCCGGATGCTCATGCGCCTTCGATTCCCCGTCACTTCAGAAAAGCATCACGGGGTCATTCGATGTCGCTCAACCTGCATTCCACGAACAACGAAAATCAGCCGATCATCCAGTTGAGTCTCGAATCGCTCGCGCAGTCCGCGCCAAGCGAGCCTGCGATGCAGGTAATCCGCCGCAACGGCACCGTGTCAAAATTCGATCCATCGAAAATCTCGATTGCGATGACCAAGGCGTTTCTCGCCGTGGAAGGCCACACCGCAGCCGCCTCGCGCCGCGTGCATGAAGTGGTCGAACAGCTCACGCAGGACGTGACCGCAGCATTGACCCGCCGCCTCAGTGAAGGCCGCACCTTCCACATCGAGGACGTGCAGGATCAGGTCGAACTCGCGCTGATGCGCAGCGAGCATCACAAGGTGGCCCGTGCCTATGTGCTGTACCGCGAGGAGCGCGCCCGCGAACGCGCCGAGAAGATCGTCGCGCAGAAGGCTCCGGCCGAACCCGTTCTACACACGACCCTGGCGGATGGCACGCGCGTCGTTCTGGATACCAAGCGTCTGGAAGCGATCATCGCGGAAGCCTGCGCCGGTCTCGATGGCGTCGATGCCGCTCTCGTTCTCGCCGAAGCGCGCCGCAATCTTTACGACGGAATCGGGCAGGACGAACTCGCCCTCGCCTCGATCATGGCCTCGCGCACGCTGGTCGAGCAGGAGCCGAACTATTCCTATGTCTCCTCGCGCCTGCTGCTGGACAAGCTGCGCGGCGAGGTCCTGAGCTTCGTTCATGCTACGCCCATGACGGCGACACAGGCCGAAATGACGACCCGTTACGCCGAGTATTTCTCGGCCTATGTGAAAGTCGGCATCCAGACTGAACTGCTCGACCCCGAACTCAGCCGCTTCGATCTCGCGCGGCTCGCCGCGGCGCTGAAGCCCGAACGCGACCTGCAATTCCAGTTCCTCGGGCTGCAGACGCTGTATGACCGGTACTTCCTGCATGTCCGTAACCGGCGCATCGAACTGCCGCAGGCATTCTTCATGCGGGTCGCGATGGGCCTTGCCATGCGCGAAATCGACCGCGAAGCGCGCGCCATCGAATTCTACAATCTGCTCTCGTCGTTCGATTTCATGGCTTCCACCCCGACGCTGTTCAACTCCGGCACGCTGCGCCCGCAGCTCTCGTCCTGCTTCCTCACCACGGTGTCGGACGATCTCGACGGCATCTTCAAATCGATCAAGGACAATGCGCTGCTGGCAAAATATTCCGGCGGCCTCGGCAATGACTGGACGCCGGTGCGCGGCCTCGGCGCGCACATCAAGGGGACCAACGGCGAGAGTCAGGGCGTCGTCCCGTTCCTGAAAGTCGCGAACGACACCGCCATCGCTGTCAATCAGGGCGGCAAACGCAAGGGCGCGGTCTGCGCCTATCTGGAGACCTGGCACATCGACATTGAGGAATTCCTCGACCTGCGCAAGAACACCGGCGACGATCGCCGCCGCACCCACGACATGAACACGGCGAACTGGGTGCCGGACCTGTTCATGCAGCGCGTCGAGCAAGACAGCGAATGGAGCCTGTTCTCGCCGGACGAGACACCGGACCTGCACGATCTCTACGGCCCGAAGTTCAAAGCGGCCTATGAGGCCTATGAAGCGAAGGCCGACCGTGGCGAGATGCGCGTGTTCAAGCGCGTGCGCGCCACCGATCTTTGGCGGCGCATGCTGACCATGCTGTTCGAAACCGGCCACCCCTGGATCACGTTCAAGGATCCGTGCAATCTGCGCTCGCCGCAGCAGCATGTCGGCGTCGTGCACTCCTCCAACCTCTGCACCGAAATCACGCTGAACACCTCGGCGGATGAAGTCGCAGTCTGCAATCTCGGCTCGGTCAACCTGCTCAACCACACCACGAGCAGCGGCATCGATCATGACAAGCTGAAGCGGACCGTCACGACGGCCGTTCGCATGCTCGACAATGTCGTCGATATCAATTTCTACACCATCCCGGAAGCGCGGCGCTCCAACCTGCGTCACCGCCCGGTCGGCCTCGGCCTGATGGGCTTTCAGGACGCGCTGCATGCCCAGCGCATTCCGGTTGCCACCGAGAAGGCCGTCGCTTTCGCCGATGAGAGCATGGAGGCGATCAGCTATCACGCCATCTCGGCCTCGGTGGATCTCGCCGCCGAGCGCGGACGCTATCCCTCGTTCAACGGCTCGCTGTGGTCGCGCGGAATCCTGCCGATCGATTCGATTGCGATCCTGTCCGATGCGCGCGGCGGCGCGGCGTTCGACACGACGGCGACGCTGGACTGGCCGAGCCTGCGCGAGCGCGTGCGCAAGACCGGCATGCGCAACTCCAACGTGATGGCGATTGCTCCAACCGCGACAATCTCCAACATCTGCGGTGTCGCGCAGTCGATCGAGCCAGCCTACCAGAATCTCTATGTCAAATCGAACATGTCCGGCGACTTCACCGAGGTGAACGAGTTTCTGGTGCGCGATCTCAAATCACGCGGGCTGTGGGACGAGGTGATGGTCTCCGACCTGAAATATTTCGACGGCAGCGTCGGCCAGATCGACCGCGTGCCGGACGACCTCAAGGCGCTCTATGCCACCGCGTTTGAGATCGACACCGCATGGCTGATCGAAGCCGCGGCCCGCCGCCAGAAGTGGATCGATCAGGCGCAATCGCTCAATCTTTATATCGCGAACCCGTCAGGCAAAAAGCTGGACCAGCTCTATCGTCTCGCGTGGAGCCTCGGCCTCAAGACCACCTATTACCTGCGTTCGCGCAGCGCCACCCATGTCGAGAAGTCGACGCTGAAGGGCACCGACGGCAAGCTGAACGCCGTGTCGGCAACGGCCACCGCGGCCGCTGCCCCGATCATTGTGCCGCAGGCAGGAAAGCAACCGGACTTCGCGGAAGCATTGGCCTGCTCGATCGACAATCCCGACTGCGAGGCGTGTCAGTAGCAGGCGTCGTCCCCGCGAAGGCGGGGACCCAGCCCTTTGTGCCGCAAATCACAGCGACTGATCTTCAGATTTTGTCACCGATGTCTGCAACGCACTGGGTCCCCGCCTTCGCGGGGACGACATCGAGAAAACAGGAACACCTCCATGCTCGACTGGTCAGACTCCACGTCACCTGCCACGCCCTCCGCCGCAGCCATCTTCAACACCCCGCCCGGCGCGGAACAAACCGGCCTCGGCACCATCGACCGCAGCGGCGGGCGCGTGTCCGTCGACGAAAAGCGGATGATCAACTGCCGTGCCGACGTCAATCAGCTTCTCCCGCTCAAGTACAAATGGGCGTGGGAGAAATATCTCGCCGGCTGCAACAACCACTGGATGCCGACCGAAGTCTCGATGCAGGCGGACATCGCGCTGTGGAAATCACGCGACGGGCTGACCGACGACGAACGCCGCGCCATCAAGCGCAATCTCGGATTCTTCGCGGCCTCCGAAAGCCTTGTCGCCAACAACATCGTGCTGGCGATCTATCGCCACCTCACCAATCCCGAATGCCGGCAATATCTGCTGCGTCAGGCATTCGAGGAAGCGGTGCATACCCACACCTTCCAGTATGTCGTGGAAAGCCTCGGCCTCGATGAGGGCGAGCTGTTCAACATGTACCGCGAGGTGCCCTCGATCACCGACAAGGCGGCCTGGGCGCTGAAGCACACGCAGAATCTCGACAATCCGGATTTCACCACCGGCACGCTGGAGAGCGATCAGGCCTTCCTGCGCGATCTCGTCGCCTTCTATGTCGTGTTTGAAGGCATGTGGTTCTACACCGGCTTTGCGCAAATTCTTTCGCTCGGACGGCGCAACAAGATGGTCGGCATCGCCGAGCAGTACCAGTACATCCTGCGCGACGAGAGCATCCACCTGAACTTCGGCATTGACGTGATCAACCAGATCAAGCTGGAGAATCCGCATCTGTGGACGAAGGAGTTTCAGGAAGAGGTCCGCGGCATGCTCAAGGACGCCGCCGAGCTGGAAGCCGCCTATGGGCGGGACACCATGCCGCGCGGGTTCCTCGGTCTCAATGCCGCGCTGTGCGAACAGTATATGCATTTCATCGCCAACCGCCGCTGCGCGCAGATCGGCCTCGCCCCGGTGTTCGCGGAGACCGACAATCCATTCCCGTGGATGTCGGAGGTGATGGACCTGAAGAAGGAAAAGAACTTCTTTGAAACGCGCGTGATCGAATACCAGAACGGCGGCGCGCTCTCCTGGGATTGAGACGGCAGGGAGCGGACCGGGCCGAAAGCCCGGCCCGCGCCTCTCGCCATGGATAGCCAACGCCGCCACGCCTTGCTGAAAGGCGAAAAAGCTGCGGTCAGCGGCAAAGCTACATTAAGGTCTGTTTGCGAGACTTCCCCGATTGGGGGATCCCGCTTTGGACGATTCATTTTTAATCAGATGCACCAAGTGCAAGGGAAGTTTCCGCGACAAGGCGCGAAGGGTCCAGAACGGATACTCCCGGCAATGCCCGATGTGCGAGCGCGTCCTGTTCTTCGAGGAAGGCACGCCCGACAAGAATGTCCAGAAAGCGCTGGTTGACGCGCGGCACCTGCGAAAGGCGCTGCGTGAGTATGAGGACACCAAACGGCCGGCTGCTCCGTTCCGGTTTCGCCGATCCTAGTTCTCCGGCTGCGGAACGTCATGATGATGGCGAGCACGCCCGCCAGACGCGACGTTCTTACTCCCGATCAATCGTTGCGGTTGGTCCTCAATCACCAGTCCGCTAAACTTGCCAGCCTACGCGCGCCGGATCGGGCGGAATGTATCGGGCCAAGGTAACAGTGAGTCGGATTCTACTCGAAAACCCGCATTTTTCAGCAGGCGGAGACTCGGATTTTCGAATAGCGGTGACTCGGATTCCCGGGTTTCCCGAATAGCGGTGAGTCGGAAGCTCATCGGCTTGCACGGCCCTTCAATTGTGCCCGACAATGACCCCTGCATCAACATTTCCGGGGGATCCACGACGTGTCTGGTGGATCTGGAGAGGCACGACCTGGTTGCGGACGACGTGTTCGCGAAGCAGGCGAGAGGCACAGCATACGATCGGCGTTGTCAGTCGGTCTCGCACCATCCGGCGCTTCACCGTTATCCGGGACGACTCCAGTGCTATTCGGGAACGACTCACCGTTATTATGGCGGGTATTCGGACGGGACCGGTCAGGACGGAGGCGCCCGTCCCGAGCAACGGATCAGCAATATCTACAAGATGTACCGGATCTCTCGGGATCATGCGGACACCGGCATCGACCCGTCACAGCAGGTCGTCTTTTACGATGCCGGCCTCGGTACCGACGTCGGCACTACCGCCCTGACCTCACCCGTGCGGATCGTGCAGAAGCTGATGGGCTCCGTCACGGGCGCCGGCATCAAGCGAAACATCGCAGACTGCTACGAATTCATCGTGAACCACTATGAAGAGGGAGATCGCATCTTCCTGTTCGGGTTCAGTCGCGGCGCCTACACCGTGCGCAGCCTGGCCAACCTGCTCATGCTTTGCGGCGTGCCGACCACAACGCCGACCGGTCCGCTCCTGCGCTTCCGCAAGGTGGTGAAGGATATCGCCTGGGAGGCGGTCGACACCGTACTCGAACACGGTGCCGGGCATCCGCGCGAGGAATTCGAAGCCGAGCGCTTGGAACTCGCGCGCCGATTTCAGCTCAAATACGGATCCGGCAACGGCACCGATACGAATGCCGCCGCCTACTTCATCGGGGTCTTCGACACCGTCGCCGCTCTTGGCGCCGAGGGCGGCAAACGCCTGGCCATTCAGGTCGGCCTGACCTTGGGCGTCGCAGCCGCGGCATTCTTGGCCTCGCTGATCCCGGCTGCGGTGATCGGCATCATCACGGCCATCGTATCGGATGCCGGGTTGCTCTGGGGCTTCATCGTGCCGGCATGGTTCGTGACGCACATCGCGATGATCGTCGCCGTCGCCTGGTTCTGGAGGCGGCAGACCGTGGCGAACAAAAAGACCATCCACGACTTCCCGAAGCCTGGCGACCCTCCCCGATCGCATACCGCCGAATGGACCGGCAAGCACTTCGACCGTCTCCTCAGCAAGCACGTCCGGTTCGCCCGTTCGGCCAATGCTATCGACGAGACGCGCAAAGACTTCCAGCGTGTCGGTTGGGGCGGCACCGAACCGTCCGTGCACCCACAGACGCCGGGTGTCCGGCGTCTGATCCAACTGTGGTTCGCAGGCAATCACTCGGACATTGGCGGGTGTACCCCGAACCGGAATCCCGGCTCTCCGACGCGTCGCTGATGTGGATGCTCCAGCAGGCGCTGGAAGTCCCGGACGGACTGAAGACAGGCCCGATCAACGTCACCGGAGCGAAGCTGCCGGGCAGCGGAGACTCCGGCCCTGCGCTCAATCTCTATCCGGCAGCCAGCGGCCCGCAGCACTGCGAGGTCGCCGGCATGCGCGATACGCTCGACGATCTCGCGACAAGCTACCCAAGTGGAAATGGCTTCAGCGCCTCGTCGCATCTTACAATTGGGAAGTCGAAGTGCGGCCTATCGTTCACGATGCGCCCGTCCATGAGACTGTCCCGATGCGGTTCGCGCTTGCGGCCGTCACCCAATGTTCGAAGGTCGGCGCCTACCGCCCCGAAGCGCTGCGAAGCCACGACGAGTTCAAGAAATTTTATGGAGAAGGCGGGACCGTCGAGCAGACTGTACTTCCAGCCGAGGCGAGTTGATCCGGTCCGTTCGGCGCCGATACGCGGCGCCGACTTTGGCATCGCAAAAAACTGCGAACTCCACTAAAGCCAGGGTTGTGTCATCCACCCGCGACACCGCATAGATCGAATGCGTTGTCGGAAATGGGTCGGCGGGAAACATCGGGAGCAAACGTGGCAAAACCTTTTTCGGATATCGTCGTGGTGATCCCAGGACTGATCGGGTCCGTTCTTTCCAAGGACGGCAAGGCCTTGTGGGGTACGTCGCCGGGCGCTTTGTGGCGGGTGGTCGCGGGCGGCGCGCTGGATCAACTCGCGCTTGGCGGATCCGATAACGAAGAGGATGATCTAGGAGACGGCATTTCCGCGACGGCGCTCATCGACAACATCGAGATGATACCGGGTCTTTGGAAGCAGGGAGGCTATTCGATTCTAGCCGACAAGCTCGTCAAAGGCATGAGCCTGGTCCGAGACGAGAATTACTTCGAATTCCCCTACGATTGGCGGCGCAGCAACCGGGTATCCGCCCGCAAGCTTGCTGCACTCGTTCCAGGATGGCTGGCTTCATGGCGCACCAAGAGCGGCAACGCGGACGCCAAGGTCGTATTCATAGTGCACTCCATGGGCGGCTTGGTCGCACGCTATTACATGGAGTGTCTGGACGGATGGCGCACGACGCGGACCCTCATCAGCTTCGGAACGCCCTATAGAGGTTCGGGCAATGCGCTCGGATTTCTGAGCAACGGCTTCGCCTGGAATGTCGGACCGCTGAAGGCCTTCGATGGCACCAAGGCCATCCGATCGTTCGATTCCGTGTACCAATTGCTTCCGACATATGGTTTCGTAGATGCCGGAGGCACCGGGCTGGTGCGTGTCTCCGAACTCGATCTTCCGAATGTGGACCGGCAGCGCGCGACGCGGGCCCAGCAGTTTCACGAAGAGATATTCGCCGCTCAGGAGCGAAACAGGTCGTCGGAAGGGTACGGCCCGACCGTCAGGCCTATCGTCGGTATCGAACAGCCAACCTTCCAGTCGGCGAAACTGGAGGAAGGCACATTGAGCCTTCTGACCTCGCACGAAGGCACCGACAACAAGGGCGACGCGACCGTACCGCGCGTCTCGGCGATTCCCTTCGAGATCGATCAGAACGCCGCGATCTACATCGCGAACACGCATTCCGCGCTTCAGAGCGACGACACCTCGGACGCGCAGTTGAGGGGCATTCTGACGGAATCCGGCATCGATCTGCACAAGTACCGGGACGCGGGCTTCGCCGGCAAGATCGGACTCCGTGTCGACGATGCCTATACGTCGCGAGCACCGATCTCCGTCGCCGCCACCCCAAGCAAATACGTGCAGAAACTCGACGGCGTCGTTCATCGGCTCGACCAGCAGGTCGCGCCGATGAACATCGTGCTCTGGCCATCCGATGGGCATTACAAGAGGGATTTGACGCTTCCGGCGGGCCTTTATCGCATCGAACTTAAGCATGAGGGCTTTCATCCGGTAAGCGACGTCTTTCTTGTCGCGGACGAATGACATGACTGGATCTGCGGAAATGCCGAACGATTTGCTTTGGTCCTGGCAGACGCGACGTCATGATCTCGGTTGGAGCGTCGACGAGGTGCGCGACAGCCGACAGGAGCTTTTAGATCCCGCGATCGCTGGACACCAGCGCGCCTGGATGGACCCGTCTTGGTTCGAGACGATCGGATCTCTCAGAAGGATGAGCGATCAGCTATTCGAGTTGAGCATCGAGTGCTTCCGGACGAAGATGATCGTGACCGGCAACGTCATCAGCGAAACGGCGAAGCACCGGATACAGTCCGTCCTCGTCCGGTATTGCACGCCGAAGGGGATCAGGCTCGCGAACAGGTTGGAGGTCACGGCTCCTTTCCACCCGGCCGAGGACAACGAATACGAACGCCCCGTTTCACGTCGTATCGCGATGGACTCGGCGTTCGTCCCCCCTCCGTCCGAGCCGCCGGTGGGCATTGTTGTCGATCGCTACCCGGCGATCCGATCGGATCAACTACCGGTGGAAGGCGCAAACTTCCACTTCGAGGTCGACCTGAAAGCGGAGCCTGACCCTACGACGGATGCGGAGCCGGTCTCCTTCAAGGACGTGCCCAGCAATTGGCGGAGCATGGAAGTCGGCGTCGAAGTCCACTCCTCCCGGCTCGTCTTCAGGGAAGGCGAGAACCGAAAGACCATCACCGTCCTGCGCGAGGGAACGACCCTGCCGGTCGGTTTCTCGGCGACCGTGTCGGCTTCGACGGGCAACGCCTCGCCGTTGGAAATTCTCGCCATCTTCACCTACCGAGACCGCTTCAGCGGAATGGTTAGGCGGTCGTTCGAGGTGCAGCCAGCGCCCATCTCCGCTCCGCAGGTCGCTGCATCGGGATCGGTCGGACGCGTGAGCCTGGTCGCGACCGACGCGCCGGATCTCACCGTCAAGATCATCAGTCTGGACGGAGATGGAAATTACCTCTGGAGTCTCGACGCGCAAAACGGGCGAAAACTTGGGTTGCCGGCCCGCGAGGCAAGGATGAATCTCGGCACGTCGACGGGAGAATACGCGAGCGCGTTGCTGGCGGAGTGTCCGCAATTGGGTCGTCCCCGTCACGCCAGCGTGCTGCGCGGCATCGGGGAAACGATCTGGAAGGCAAGCCCGGATGCCTTCAAGGCTCTCTACAGAGACCTCCACGTCAAGTTCGGACCCGAGTTCGCCATCCAGATCGTCACTGACGAACCCCACATTCCTTGGGAGATGATGCATCCGGACGATACGTCCGGAGTCCCAGCGCCCGATCATCTATTCATGACCCATCCGATCGCCCGCTGGTTCTTGAGTTCCGGCGGGATCATGCCAGCATCCTTCGAGCCCGGTTCGATCGCGAGCTTCGTGCCCGAATATGAGGACGGCAACAGTCTCCCCGCGGCGCTGGAAGAGGGAAGATGGCTTCAAAGGGAGCTTGGGGCGCTTCCCCAGACCGCGACCTACGCGCACTTCACCGAGTTCTGGGGCGCAAAGGCGCACGCCGAGCCCGTCGCCGTTCTTCACTTCGCAGGGCATGGCGACACGGATCAGGCTGGCGTCGCCAGGATCGAACTTCTCGACGGCTGGGTCGACTGCAACGAAGTCCATAGCGGCGTGACCCTGGGACGCCGAAACGGCACTTTCGTGGTACTGAACGCATGCAAGACCGGCGTCGTCAGATACCAGATCGGGCTGGCTTCGGGGTGGGCGGCAAGTCTAACGGGACGTGGATTCGGCGGCGTCCTCGCACCGCTGTGGGCGGTCCAGGACGGATGCGCATCGCAGATCGTCCAAGACTATCTGAAGAGCTTCATCGCAGGCATGCCGGTGGGCCGCGCCATGCTCGCCGCCCGGACGGTCGCACGCCATGATTCTTCTACGCCGTATGCATACGTCGCGCACGGCGACGTGATGGCACGCATGAAACAGGCGTCCGCCTAGACCGGGACGGTCGCTAGAAGCTCGGCTGGAATCTTCGGCAGCACTTCCGCGAACAGATCGCCGCCGGCGTCGGACGGCGTACGGATGGAGACGATCAATGAATAATTGATGCGCCGTTCGTACCTATCCTGGCCCGGCATGTCGCCCCACCATCCGCGCATGGGCACGACGGAGATCCCGCTGCGACCGGCCATTTCGTATGCGGGTCCTCGCCAAACATCCTGGACCAGCGTTCCCTTCGAACGGGACGACAGGATCCATCCGCTGTCGCTTCCCGGGCTTTGGATCATCTCGCCGCTTGCAAGCTCGTTGTTGCGCAGTTGCGCCCTGCTGTCGCTTTCGCCGTTCCGCTGTACGTCGAACTTGAGACGGTGCGAAGCATACCGGTCCGCGGCGCGGCCCCTCGATGCCGCATGCGGATCCGGCTCGATGAAGTAGGAGAGCGTGCAGCGCATCTCGACCACCGTCGACGACAGTGCGCGAAGCACGACCTCCGGCCATGGCAGCTTGAAATACTTCATCTGCTTGAGCCTGATCGTCGAGAGCTTGCCCCCCTTCATCAACCGCTCATACGGCTGCAGGTCGTCCTCGACGATCATCGTCAACGCGTTGGAAGCGCTTGAGAAGAGGCGCTGTTCGTCAGGCACGCCCCAACCGTACCGTCCCAGCAACAGATTTGCCGCCTGCTGGGCGTTGGCGCCGGCCTCGCGCAGGCGGGTGGCCTGCTGCAGCATGGCTGGCGTCCACTCCGCCGCATGAACCATGAGGCCGCGGATCGTCTCCATCCGGTACATCGGATAACGCGCCGCCAATCTGGTCGCGAGACCCGCCGCCAGTGCCGTCGCCGTGCTCGTCTCGCCTGATGTCGCCAGAGGCGTCGCCGGCGTCAGTCGGGACGTCGTCAGCACCATGTGTTCCTCGGACGGCCTGGTGTACAGCCCATCGTCGTCGATCGAGAAGTTGCCGCCTTCCATGACGATGTCGGGCTTGCTCGCGTGCGGACGCAGCCAAGGTCCGGCCGTCCTCGATGTCGGCATGAGATCTCCGACGGGTGCGACCAGCCTGCTCCAGCCGTGATCCTTCAGACTTACGGCGCCGACCGACAGCGCATTGAATGCCTGGGCCGGCGACTGGATGCCGAAGCGATCGTTGCGGTCCACGTAATCCGCGACCTGATAGGGCTCCAGCGGCGAATGCGGCACATTCCCGACCGCAGCACAGAACAGACGGGTTTGCTCCCCGTCGCCATAAGCAAGTTGGTCCAGAACGGCAGAAGTGCTTGTCGGGCGACCGTCTTCCGTTTCGCCTTGAGCCGTCTGGGCAAGGCAGAACACCCTACGGTGAGGCTCCTTCTCGACCAGCGCCACAGCTCTGCCGAGCGCGTCGCGGGCCGGGATGTCGCCTGGCGGCGTGGGCGATGCGACGACCACCGACTCGAGTGCCGTCTCGAGGATAAGCGGCGCCGACGAGGAAGTGACGTCCTGCAGATCTCCGAACTGGGCGATGCCGGCCATCTTCGTGCCATGGCCCCTGGAGTCGCTCGCTCCCCACGACTGTCTGAGAGTGTAGCACCGCGCTTGTGGCAGCGAGCTCGCCAGCAGGGGGTGGCTCCTGTTGACGCCGGTGTCGAGGATCGTGACGCGAGGAGCGCCCAATGGGGGGCCGGAGATGCGGGACGCGATGTCCTCCACGGTCCGGAACCGCTGTTCGGGCTCCATGTCGTAGAAGTCGGACACGAAAGTCGAGGCGCTCCGCAATTCCACGACGGCGGCACTCGATCGTACCAGCGATTCAAGCTGCTGCGGCGTGGCGGACACATTCCGGACGACCGTCTCCACGAACTCGGTTGGCATCCCGATGGACTCGATCCCGAGCCTCTCTGCCGCCTTCGAGAACGACTTTTCGAATCCGGGCCGCGTCCAGACCTCCCATTCGGTCTTCGTTTTCTTGCGCGGGAAGAGTTCGATCCGATCGGTCCAGTAGTCCCTAAGGGTGGCGCTGCGGATGGTCGCGCCACTCTCGAACAGCCAGAAGTTGGGCGGCTTCGAATTGTCTTCCTCCTCGTCTTCCTCCTTGTTCGAACCCTCAACTTCGGAGGGATCCTCTTCCCACTCGCCGTAGCTCTCGATGTTCTTGCGCAGCGTCTTGAGACTGTTGTTGCTGATAAAGAAGGTCGCCTGCTCGGGATGAGCGACATCGCCTACTTCCGTGACTGCCCTTCGCAGGTTCAGAAGCTTCAACCCGGGTGAGGTCGATCGCTTGTTGCCGACATCGATGGCCACTGCGGGATGTGCGGCGATCGTGATCGCGGTGCCACGCTTGTTGACCGGAACGCCGTCGGCTTTTTGCAGGGCCATCGAAGCGTCGATGTCGGCGACGCTTGCTTCCAGTTGGCGGCTCAGCGCTGCGGCGTGCGCCGGGCGGTCTTCGACTGCCGGAGGCCTCGGGGGGTCTCCGCGGCCTCGCGCTCTGAACTTCTCGGACTCCTTACCGAGACCTCGAATGTGGATGTGCCGATAGAGCTTTGCTTCCGCCATTGCCGCCAACGCTCACCCGTCGTGCGGCACCGATTCGCCGCCTACTCGCGGTGGATGTTAGCGCGATCCTTCAATGCGCGACAGAGAACTTCCGTACTCAACACGCGGTGGTTGTCGAGAATCGCGAAGCGGGCTGCGTCTTCGGCAGAAGCCGCCAAGTCCGCTTGGCTCAGACCGTTGGTGAATGCGTCGACTTCGGTCCACTCGATCGCGTCCCTGTCGAAGCGTAGCAGATTGTTGCATAGCACCCGGCGGGCTTCTTCGGCCGAGGGATTGGAGTACAGGAACGCTGCGTCGAAGCGACGGAAAATCGCGGCATCCAAAAGGGAGCTATGGTTGGTCGCGGCGATGATCAGGCTCTGGGACTGGTCCTCTTCCAGAAACTGAAGAAACGAATTGAGCATTCGACGGGCTTCGCCGATGTCGTTTTCGGAGCCGCGGCTGGATGCCAATGCATCCACCTCGTCGAAAAAGTACACACCGCGGACGCTTTGCATCGCGTCGAAGATGAGCCGGAGCTTTGCGGCCGTCTCGCCGAGGAATTTGGTTATCACACCGTCCAGGCGGATCTTGAACAACGGCAAACCGAGCTCGCACGCCAAGGCGGATGCGGTCATTCCCTTTCCTGTGCCGGGCGGCCCCGAGAACAGGAACTTCCGTCTTGGCTGCATTCCCTCCGCCTCGAGCGTCTCTCGCTCGCGGTGTTCGCGGATGATCCGCAGGATGCGCTCGCGCAGGTCCGTGCCGACCACCAGATCGGAAACACGCACTTCGGGATACGACGTGCCGATCAGGCCGGCCAATTCACCGCGGGGCGCCGCGATCGGGATCGGCTGCGGACGGCGCTGGTCGTTGGCTTGGTTGCGGACCCGATTCACAACACTGGTGATCTCGTCGGCGACCCTGCTTTTTCCCGCGCGGCTTGCATCGGCGGCGATGTGCTCCGCGATCGATAGAAACTGCTGGTTATCTCCGGCTGCATGGCTCTGGATCATGGCGATCAACTGCTTCGAAGTCGTCATGGCCTATTCCTTCGCGCCGGTTCGCTCGACGAGGTTCTTGATTATTGCTTCGGCCAGCGGCAAAAGGCCAGCAAATTTTTGCAATACTTGCACATCTTTGACACTTAGCGCCCTCTCATCGCCAACCGCTTCAGGCAACGTTTTTCGCAACTCGAAAGCAGCCGGATCGGCCAGCATCGCGCGCACCCTTTCTCCGAGGTCTTCCGAAAAACTGTTTTCTTTCAGAGATCTAGTCAAAGTCGTAGTGGCGACACCTAGATGTCTGGCCATGACGGCATTGCTGATTTTTGCATCGATCCGCCGAGCGCAAAGTTCGGCTGCGAGTTGCGCATCTAAAGCTCTTTTAGGGCGTCCCACCATCGTGCATTTATTGCAGAAACTCGATTTATTGCAAGTGAACGCTATCTGCTGATCGCGGCGCTGGCGTCGACATAGCGCCTTGTAGACGTCCGTCGAAAGGCGCGACGATCCCAAGCTCCGCGCCAATTCGATATCCGTCACCTGCTTTTTGGCTCGCTGGGCTGTACGACAAGATGACTGGAACCCTTACTTAACGTCCCCATAAAGATCTCTTGATATGGCTTTTTTCTGAAACCCTAATTATAAATAGCGCAACCGGCCGTCAGATTAGGGTTTTGACATGAAGCGAGACGATCTCAGCCATACGATCCGGCAGACCCTAAAGCGTCTTCCGCCTCCCCACGATGCCCATTATGGGATCGTCCCTCCGCCTCCTCCCGAGGAGGGTGTTCCAATTGCCGGAGCCATGAAGGCCTTGGATCGAGCAAGGGGTGCATTCGGCCAGATCGATACCGTCGCCAAGCAATTGAACGATCCCTACATCGTCAGCAGAATCCTGACCAGGCGCGAAGCCGTGAGCTCGTCGTCGATCGAGGGCACGCAAAGCACGCTCGACGAACTGCTGTCGGTCGAGGAGACCGGAGGAGACGACTCCAAGGACGCCGCGCGACAAGTCCGCAACTATGCCGTGGCACTGGACGAATTCCTGCCGCTCGCGAGCGAAAAAGGTTACACGGTATTTACGGTCGATCTGCTGAAGGATCTCCACCGGGCCGTCATGACGGACGATCCCGACTACAAGGACGAACCCGGCGAATTCAGGGACCGCGTGGTGTGGATCGGCGGCGGACGGGACATCGCGTACTCAACCCTGAATCCTCCGCCGCCTGACGACATCGCGGCCTGCATCGAGCATACGGTCGACTACCTTCGTAACCAAGGCATGCAGCAGATGAACCAGAGCCTCCTGACGCGGATGGCAATTGCTCACGCGCATTTCGAAGCGGTTCACCCGTTCCCCGACGGAAATGGACGCGTGGGACGCCTGCTGCTTCCGTTGATGATGGCCGCCGAAGGCCACGTGCCGATCTATCTGTCGCCCTATATCGAGACAAGAAAAGGCGTCTACTACGCCTCGCTGAAGGACGCACAGCAACGACTCGATTATCAGCCGCTCATCGCTTTCATGGCGGACGCCGTCGCCAGCACCGTCGATGAGCTCATGAAAACGCGAACCGCTCTCACCGCGCTGTCCGAGCTATGGAAGGAACGGCGCAAATTCCGAAAGGGTTCTGCCGCGGCACGCGCGCTCGAAGAACTCCCACATTATCCCGTCGTCACCGCAAAGCGTCTCGGCGAATTGCTCTTTATCAGTCCGCCCCAGGCCCACCAGGCCATCGCGCAACTGGAGGAAGCGGGCATTCTGGCGGAGCGGACCGGATACGCGCGTAACCGCATCTTCGCAGCGAACGAAGCGCTGAACATCATCAATCGTCCTTTCGGCGAAGAACCGATCCTTCCGAACGATGACGCACCTGAACCGGAACCAATGTCTGGCCCCTCCGGACCCTGAACGGGCCTCCCGGTTTGGCTAGACGCGGCTATCTCAGGTGACCATCGTATCCCGCGCAGAAATCAGGAACCGCACCACTCACCCTGGATCGCGGAATTGGCACAGCGGATACTGGCCGTCGAATGGGGCGGCCTCCGCTGAGCATCAAATCCGGAACGGTCGAGACCAAGGTCCGGCTGACCGACGAAGCTCGTCAGCGCATTGAGGCGTTGGTCGGGCCAAATCGAATGGCCGTTTTCATCCGTGAAGCCGTCGACGCGGAGCTCGCTCGGCGCGAATTAGAAGTCGCGCGCGCGAACCGGCGCCGCTCCCGGACAAAAGGCGTCCAAACCTGACCAGAACGACGCCTAGCTGGCTGCGGCGCGCAAGCGGATCGAAGCACTATGAAGGCGTTTCGTAAGAAATTTTTCGCCTTTCTCTTACGCGCTGCTTGCGGGCAATCCGGATAGCCGAGTTTACGGGGCCTTCTTGGGCACCGCGCTGAACGTGCAAGTGTATCGATAGGTCGCATGCCCCTTCCAGTCCTTGTCGCGACCGTCCCCGGCCTCATGCCAGGTCACGTTAAATTCCGGATGCTGCTCACGGTAGGTTTCTGCAACCGGCTCGCAAAATTCCCTGTAACTGTGCCCGCCATCGACTCGCGTCGATGTGAAATTCGGCAGTTTCGGAGCTTCTTTCGGCGCTTGCGCGATCTGGCACCAGCCTACCTTCTGGCAGGTCGCATAAGCCATATCGCTTGCTCGTCCCAGAGCTCCGAAAAATGCGAGTACGGCCAATAGCAATGCAGTGGGTATGCCGATCCAGACCAGGATGCGGTTCGCGGAAGAAGGAAAATCTCGCTGTGGACCGATGATCTCGCTCATTTCCAAATCCTTGCTCTCCGACAAAGTCCCCGCGAATACAACAACTGGACATTTTGTTGGTTTCGCGGAGCATTTCGAGCGTTAGCCAAACGTAGCGCCTTGCGGACCGCGCCGCGGATGCCCTAGAGGTTGCATCGTCGCGACGCTCCAGCGATCGCGGGGGCAGGATCAATGGCTTATTTCAGAGTTCTTCCGGTCGGCAGCCGGGCGCCGATGGAAGGTGCGTCGAGAGCGTATCTCGTCGAAGACAACTGGGACGACTGGTTCAAGTACACGACGCTCTATAATCTCGTCCTTTTCGACGAGGACGGCGAGCGACATATCGTCGGCGGTGTGAAAATCGGCCAATTCGGGATGCGCGACCGGCAGAAGCGCGCGAACATCCCGCAAAATTTTGATGCGCTCGACGAGGAATTCTTCTCGCTTGGACAAGACGATAGCTACTATGACGTCTTGAATCGGCTTGGAGCGACCGTTCGAGAACGAGTGCTCTCGGGACTGAGGGATATGGCCCTCAACAATGACCTGTTCTCCCGAGCGCTGGATGAGGACGTGACCGGTACGTCCCTGTTGCGTTCAGTGTCCCGATCCACCGTCACCGGGCAGTTCAATCGGATGGCGACGGGGGGCGTGCGGCTCACGGATTATGAATTCAGCTATACCGCGAGACAGCACCGCAAGCGCGACGATCCGCTGAAGCTGTCGTTCTCCGTTAAGCATGAATCCTATCCGCCCACGAACGTGCACGTGCTCATCGGCCGAAACGGGGTCGGGAAGACGACGCTGCTGAACCACATGGCGCAAGCTATCGTAGACGAAGAAGAAAGGGATCCCGCTTCGGTCGGACTCTTCGAAGCGAACCTCGGCCGCCGCGAACGGAGGCTATTCGCTAATCTGGTCTCGGTGACCTTCAGCGCCTTCGACCCCTTCGAACCGCTTCCTACCCGACAGAACAAGTCGGAAGGCGTCCAGTACGCCTATATCGGCCTCAAACATGTCGGCCCTGGGAAGGACGGAAAGCCAAGGCCGCCGAAAAGTCCGGACGCTCTCTCCACGGATTTCGGTAGCAGCGTTCTCATATGCCGCCAGGGCGCCCGAACGGCCAGGTGGCGCCGCGCATTGGAGATGCTTCAGGCCGATCCGATATTCGCCGATGCCGAAGTGGCCAGTCTCGCTCGTCCTGGCGTCGACAGAGAAGAAATAAAGGTCGAGGCGCGTCGCCTGTTCAAGCGGCTGAGCTCCGGCCACAAGATCGTCCTGTTGACCATCACCCGCCTCGTGGAAACCGTCGAAGAGAAGACATTGGTTCTTTTGGACGAGCCCGAAGCGCACCTGCATCCGCCGCTGCTCTCCGCGTTCGTGCGGGCACTTTCCGATCTGCTCATGCACAGGAATGGCGTCGCCGTCGTTGCTACCCACTCGCCCGTCGTGCTGCAGGAGGTGCCACAAAGCTGCGTGTGGAAGATCCGCCGTTCCGGCACCACGGCGATCGCGGAACGCCCCGACGTGCAGACGTTCGGCGAAAACGTTGGGCTCCTTACCCGTGAGGTGTTCGGCCTTGAAGTCACGCAATCGGGTTTTCACAAGCTGCTGCGGGATGCGGTCGAAGAGCGCGGTATCTACGACAGCGTACTGCGCAAGTTCGGCGGCGAGCTCGGAGACGAGGCACGAGCCATCGTTCAGGGTCTTCTGGCCGCTCGCGACGAAGAGGACACCTGATGTGGAAGCTCGATCCGCCCGTCCACACGGCGCAAGAAGCATATGAGGTATCCGTCAGCCGGGTGCGGAACGCCGGCCTCTCCACGCGCCTTACCGCTGCGACCGCAAGCGTCGTCGCGGCGTCCGACCAACTGGACCTCGCCATCCAGGCAGAACAAGTCCATCTCATCCTGCCGCACGACCTCGTCAATAATGACATCACGGCCGCCGAGATGGAGAAGGTCTATACGCAGCGGATGGCCAAGACCGGGGCGCCCGGCCGCGCCATCTACGACGCGATCTTCGCTTCGCCGCCGCAAGGGCGCTGCCCGCTGTGCACGCAGCGTTCTGTGACGACACTCGATCACTACCTGCCGAAAAAGCTATTTCCCTCTCTCGCCGTGGCTCCCCTCAACCTGGTGCCGGCCTGTTCCGATTGCAATAAGTTGAAGTTGGACTCGGCTCCCACCAGTGCTTCGGACGTCCCGCTCCATCCGTACTACGACGATCTGGGCGACGAGCGATGGCTTAAGGGCACCGTGGTGGAGTGCACTCCCGCAGCCGTGAAGTTCAGCGTGGTCGCGCCCACAGGATGGGACGGCGTCCTCGCATCCCGCGTCAAGCATCACTTCAAAGAGTTAGGCCTGGCGATGCTCTTCGCTTCGGAGGCCGCCGAAGAGCTCATAAATATCCGACATCAGCTCACGCTTCTGGAAACAGTCGATCCTCAGGACGGCGTGCGTAACGAGTTGGGGCGTCGCGCGGCAAGCTGCGCCGCGACGCGCCCCAATGGCTGGCGTGCGGCGACCTATCGCGCGTGGCATGAAAGCGACTGGTTCTGCGACGGTGGATTTCGTTTGGCGTGACGATCGCTCGAAATCACGAACGACCTCTGCACCGAGAATTCGCAACGCGACTGAACCAAGATTGCACGTTGAACAAATGCAACTACTCGGTAACGTCGCGCTATCGTGCAAACGATTCGCAGACAGTGGTGAGCGATCTTCCAGCTGGCCCTCTATTTCTGATCGGCCCCCATTGAGTGGTCCGATTGGAATGTTAGTTTAGAGATTGCATTTTGACTATCTCCTTTGGTGCTGGCCAGACGAGGGCCTCGGGTGCCGGCGGTCGATATCCCAGCGATGAGTGTGGACGCACCGTGTTGTAGTGGCGTCGCCAATTCTCGATCACGATCTGGGCTTCCTTCAATGTGTAGAAGATTTCACCGTTGAGCAGCTCATCGCGCAGCTTTCCGTTGAAGCTCTCGCAATAGCCATTCTCCCACGGACTGCCCGGCTCGATATAAGCGGTCCTGGCTCCAACGGTGGCAATCCAATCCCGGAACGCCTCGGCGACGAACTCAGGGCCGTTAAGGTCCAATACATTCTTTGACCGTTTGCAGCGCAAAAAGCGATCGCACGACTTAATCGAAGTAAGCTTCCATGGCATTGGGCAAGGGACCGCCGGTGGCCCAATCAAGCAACTCGACGGTGTGAACTATCGGAATAGTTGTCGCGGCGCCGATCTGTGTCATGCATCCAAGGTTTCCGCTCGCGATGATCTGCGGCCCCGTTTTCTCGATGTTTGCCACTTTGCGTGACCGTAGCCGGTCTGCGATCTCGGGCTGCAGAACATTATAAGTTCCCGCCGAACCGCAACAGATGTGGCTTTCAGGAACGTCCTTCACGACAAATCCCATCTGCTTCAGAAGGGATTTTGGCTGATCAACGATGCGCTGACCGTGCTGCATTGAGCACGCCGAATGATACGCGACAATCTGACCTGTGGTCCGAACGGGTCCCTGAAGCCGAAGTTTATGGAGATACTCCGTGATATCCTGCGCGAGCGCAGAAATGCGCGCAGCCTTGCGAGCATATGCCTTGTCCTCGCGAAGCATGAATCCATAATCCTTGACAGTCGTTCCGCAGCCGGACGCCGTGACGATGATGGCATCAAGGCCGCCCTCATCAAGCTCCCGTGTCCAGGCATCAACGTTGCGCCGGGCCGCCTCCAGCGCCGATTCCTCGTAACCCAAATGCTGCACGAGAGCTCCGCAACACCCCTCGCCGCGGGGACTTGTCACCTCGATCCCGTGACGATTCAACAGCCGGGTCGCGGCGTCGTTGATGTTCGGATCGACGACCTGCTGGGCGCAACCTGTCAATATTGCGACCCTGCCGCGCCTGCCCTGCAAAACCGATCCCTGAGGAGCGAACCTTCGCGGCTTCAGAACCGGAGCGAGATCGACCATAGCAGCGAGTCGTGCGCCTCCCGGGAGTCGGGCGATCCATTGCCTCATCGGCCTGACCGCGACCGCCGACAACAGCGCCAATCTCAGTCGTTTCGGATATGGCAGCACCGACGCCAACATGCTCCTCAGAACACGATCGACCAAGGGGCGCTTGTAGGTCTTCGTAATGTGGGCCCGCGCATGGTCCACGAGATGCATATAGTTTACACCAGACGGACAGGTGGTCATGCATGAGAGACAGGACAGGCAGCGATCCACATGCTTGACGACCTTCTCGCTCGCCGGTTTCTCATTCTCGAGCATATCCTTGATGAGGTAGATTCGTCCGCGCGGACTGTCGAGTTCGTCTCCCAACAGCAGGTAGGTCGGGCACGTGGCAGTACAAAACCCGCAATGGACGCAGGCGCGAAGAATCTTCTCCGACTCGATCATCTGCGGATCTAGGAGCGCTGTCAGCGAGAAGTTCGTTTGCATAGAATTCCGATCTGCGCTTCAAATACCGGAGTACATTTTTCCGAAATTCAGGATACGGTCAGGGTCAAACGCAAACTTGATCCTTCGGGTCAGGTCTGCGAGCGAAGGCGGAAGCGGCTCGAATATATCGACCTTGCTCCGAACCTGCGGCGGTGCGCGCAGAAGCGTCGCGTGGCCATTGAGGCCGCGCATTGCATCCCGGATCACCTTGGACCCCGCATCTTCCGACGCGTTGACAGCGAGCCAGACCAAGCCGCCTCCCCAGTCATAGAAATGCCGCGTATCAAGTACCCGCCCAATGTGAGCAACGATACCCGATGCTTTCGAGGGAGCCAGCGAGAGTCGCCATATCGCACTATCCGCTGGATTAGCCAGCCACCGCGCATCCCGCACATCAGACCAAATATCTGCGCTCACCTCTTCCTCTAGACGATCGACCTTTCCATATGGTCCCAAAAGCTTGGCAAGCTCGCCGCAACCATACGCCACGGAAGGCGCGAACCCTTCAATACGGACGATGGTCAAGGGTTCTGACACCACGCCCTTCGGCAGATGCGCAGCAGCGGAGACGGAAAATGGAGACCCTAAAGCCGTCGTCAATGCGGCGATTGCCGTCGCATCATTCAACCCGCGCAGCGCCAGCGAAGACGCACATTCCGGTTTTGGCAGAACCTTGAAAATAACCTCGCTGAACACACCGAGCGTTCCCCACGCTCCGCAATTGAGCTTTACTAGGTCGAGACCGGTGACGTTCTTCATGACTCGTCCGCCCGATTTCACGACATCGCCGCGGCCGTTTACCAGCCGGATGCCAATCAGACTGTCACGGCAGGCTCCCGCCATGATACGCCGCGGTCCTGAAACGTTTCCTGCTGCGATTCCTCCGATCGTCGGCTCATGGCACCCGCCGAGAATCGGCCGATAGTCCATCGGCTCGAACGGCAGCATTTGATTCTGTGTTGCAAGCGTCTGATTGATCTCGGACAGTGGTGTTCCGGGAAGAGCCCCGATCACCAACTCCGTTGGCTCATAGAGCGATACTCCCTGCATACGCTGTGTCGTAACAGACATCGCATATCCATTCGGCCGACCAATACCTGACTTGCTGCCAGCGCCACTGACAATCAACGGCATTTTTGCCGCCGCTGCCATTCTGATCGATTCTGACAGGTTCTTTTCGTCGCGCGGTTTCAGATCTCCTGACATCGCCAAATTCGCCTAATGTTACGTTTGATTTCGGCAGTCAAAGGGAAACACCTTGTCCGTATTCAGCAGCCATTTTGAATCGAATGCTGCACGCAAGCGAAGCTGTTGAGAAAGATCGATCTCACTGAACTGGCAGCGCATCAGGTCGCGCTTCTCGATACCAACCCCGTGTTCGCCGGTGAGACAGCCACCGACTTCAACGCACAGCTTGAGAATGTCGTTGCCCGCCGCCTCCGCTTTCGACTGCTCCGCCGGATCGTTAGCGTTATAAAGGATGAGCGGATGCATATTTCCGTCGCCCGCATGGAAGACGTTAGCCACACGCAGTCCATAGCGTTTCACGATCTCGCCGATTTGCGACAGCACGTACGAGAGCTTGCCCGTCGGCACGGTTCCATCCATGCACAGGTAATCCGCAACGCGCCCAGTCGCACCAAAGGCGGACTTCCGTCCCTTCCAGATCGCCGCGGTCTCGATCGCGGACTTGCTCTCCCGGACCGTCTGCACGCCATTGGCTCGTGCAATGGAGATAATCCGGTCGAGCATAGCGTCCATTTCCGCTTTCGAGCCCTCCACTTCGATGATCAGAAGAGCTTCCGCATCGAGAGGATACCCGGCCTTGGAAAAGGCCTCGCATATCTCGATCGCAGCCTTGTCCATGTATTCGATTGCGACCGGAATGATTCCCGCCGCGATAATTTCTGCAACGGTGTTGCCCGCTCCATCGGATGAGGGAAATCCAAACAGAACGGGACGCGCGGCCTCGGCTGATCTCAGTATCCGGACAGTAGCTTCGGTCACGATCCCGAGCTGACCTTCAGATCCGACCACAACACCCAGCAGGTCCAGTCCACCGCTATCGAGACTGTTTCCACCTAGGTCGAGGATAGTGCCATCGATCAGGACCAATCTGACGCCGAGAATGTTGTTTGTTGTAACGCCGTATTTCAGGCAATGCGCACCGCCCGAATTATTGGCGATATTGCCGCCGATGGTACACGCGAGTTGAGATGACGGGTCTGGCGCGTAAAAGAAGCCTCTATCCGACACTGCAGAAGTTATGCTCAGGTTGGTGACGCCCGCTTCGACCCGAATGAAACGATCATCGTAGTTGATCTCAAGCACGCGGCTCATTCTTGAAAGCCCAAGAACAATAGCGTCCTCGCTTGGGATTGCCCCTCCTGCAAGGGAAGTGCCCGCGCCGCGCGGCACCACCTTCACACCATTATCATGGCAAAACCTGAGAACAGCACTTACTTCATTTGTCGATGTCGGCAATACAACGGCCAGCGGCATCCTGCGATAGGCCGCCAGCGCGTCGGTCTCGTACGCCCGGCATTCGTCTCTATCCGTGATAAGGCTATCGGGCGAAACTAGGCTTGCCAGGTGCTCCACGATTGCACCGCGACGATCGAGAATTTCTTTGTGTGGTTCGGAAAACATGGTCGCGCTCAAGCGCACCTCCTGGATCGAAACACTTCCGATGCGCGCTTCCGATCCGGTGAGCGGTTAATGTCTACGAGAATATCTCGCGCTCAAACCTTCGCGCCGAACATGTTCTTCCAGGATTCCGTGCCGGGTTTTGCTTCCCACTTTTTGGTGTCGGACATAACAGCCAGCCCCTCCTGCACAGCCGGACGAACCTTGATGGCGTCGAACCAGCGCTTGAGATTGGGATATGTCTCAAGCTCCTGCCCCTGCCATCGGTAGGGACGAATCCAGGGAAAGGTCGCAATATCCGCGATCGAGTAGTCGCCGGCGAGATATTCGCGGTCTGCTAGGCGGCGATCGATCACGCCATACAGTCTGGCGGCCTCTTTCGTGTAACGCTCCACGGCATAAGGAATCTGCTCTGGTGCGTAGCGCCGAAAGTGATGAGCTTGGCCTAGCATAGGGCCGGCACCGCCCATCTGAAACATCAGCCATTGAATGACTTCCATCCGCGCCCGCGGGTCGGATGGCAGCAGCTTGCCGGTCTTTTCAGCAAGGTACAGAAGAATGGCTCCCGACTCGAAAACCGACAGCGGCTTCCCGCCCGGACCATCGTGATCGACAATCGCCGGGATCTTGTTGTTCGGGCTGATCTTGAGGAACTCCGCGCCGAATTGATCGCCCTTGGTGATGTCAATCGGCAGAACCCGATAATGCAGGCCGAGTTCGGCCAGCATTATCGTGACTTTGTATCCATTCGGCGTGGTCCAAAAGTAGAGATCGATCATAGACGAACTTCCCGTGAAACAGCCGAATGGATAGTTGTGCGATTTAGGCCTTAGGCTTGTCGAAGAGAATGCCAGGGTTGAGCACCCAGTTCGGATCAAGCTCGCGCTTGTTGGCCTGCATCATCCGGATGAAGCCCGGATCGATTTCCTTGTCATACCAAGGACGGAAGCTGCGTCCGACGGCATGATGGTGCGTGATGGTGGCGCCGAGCTCGAGCAAGGCGTCGGAAGCGACCTTGTTCAACGCTGCGTAATGCTCGATGTTCTTCTCGTGAGAAGACGGAGCCATAATTGAGTAGTACGGCGCCGGCCCGTCTGGATAGAGGAACGAGAAGCGACGGCAGACAATGCCTCCACCGCAGATCTTCTTCTCCGCTTCGGCCACCCGCCGCATGACCTCGGTGTCGAGCGCTTCGAACTTGTCCCACGTATAGGCCGTTTCGAAAGTGAAGCTGACGATACCCATCGCCGCACGAACGTGCATGAGATAAGGCAGATAGCGGAACTGGTTGCGCCAGCTGCCCTGCGCGCCCGAGCGACTGGTTTCGAGAGCATCGGTGCCCGTGCCCGCCTTCTGCTTCACCGTGCCGCCGTAGTCCCGGCAGATTTCCAGAGAACGATCCAGCCATGCATCGACCGGATGATCGGCCGACTCATAACCGATCAGCAGCATCGATTCCGTGCCGTCGCCAGCCCCGTAGAAGAACGCGTCCTTCTCATCGAGATAGCGGCAGTTGGCGGGATAAAGACCAGCTTGGGTGATCTGCCGAACGGCCTTCGCGCCTTCGTAGAAGGTCTTGAATGAAACCGACGCGTTGGCGCGGAACTTCACCCGGCCCTGCAGACGCATCCACGCTTCGGTGATGATGCCAAGCGTACCTTCCGAACCAATGAAGGCGCGATCGGGGCTGGGACCGGCGCCAGACGCCGGCAGCCGGCGGTTTGTGATCGTGCCGGTTGGCGTGACGACGCGCAGGCTTTCCACCATGTCGTCGATATGCGTCAGATGCGTCGCATAGTGACCGGACGAACGGGTCGCGATCCACCCGCCGAGGGTCGAGAATTCCCAGGACTGCGGGATGTGGCGCAGCGTGAAACCATGCGGCTTCAACTGCTCCTCGAGCGAAGGACCGAACGTGCCGCCCTGGATTCGGGCCGCGCGCGAAGTCGGATCGACTTCCAGAACGCGATTGAGATTCTCGAGGTCGATCGTGACCACGCCCTTGTAGCTGCTATCATCCGGCGGATTGATGCCGCCCGTGACGCTCGATCCGCCACCGAAAGGCACGGCCGCGTAGCCATTTTCACCACACCAGTCGAGAACCGCGGCAATGTCCTTTTCGTCGCGAGGATAAGCCACGACGTCCGGCGGATTCGGATACTTGCGCTTGTAGATCATCGCCAGGTCGCGGAAGCTCTTGCCGTAGGTGTGAGCAACACGATCCCACTTTTCCGTCGTGCAGAAGCTTGCAAGCGACGCCGGTGGCTTGATGCGCGGGGCACGGATCTCAATCTCGTCAAGGGTTGGATCCGGGAGAACTGTGAAATCGCTCATGCCGAGACGCTTCGCAACGCGCTCGTGCATCGACTTCACTTCGGACTCAGGGATGTCCTGGCCTTCGTAACCCCAGCTCCAGAACTTCCTTCGCTGCCCTTTTGGCATATTCATGGGTGCATTCATTGCCTCGCTCCTTGCTCCTCGCTCGTGTTGAACCGGAAAGCCAGCCCGACCTGATTCATCTGTCCGAGAAAAATCTTCGGTAACATACTGGCCCTTCCAAATTGGTACGACCAATAAGCTCCCGACCATGCTCTTTGTCAAGCGTATCTTCAGGCGTTGATCGAGATTTCTCCGTGGCCGCAAGCCTTATTTGCAGCGGATGCGCCCTCCGTTCCATTGATACGGATGCAACCAAGCGACCCGCACATACGGGCTCGCAAAAGATCTTCAGAGTTTGATTTCGCCACTCTCGGGGCCAGCGATTGCCTACGTGGCTTAGCCGTTCATTTGGGTGACGAACTTGGTGTTCAAGTAGGCCTCTATCGCCTCTATTCCACCCTCGGAGCCGTAACCGGAATCCTTGATGCCTCCAAACGGAGTTTCAGGCAGCGCAAGACCATGATGGTTTATCGAGATCATTCCGCTTTCCACCCCCGTGCTGATGGCACCAATGACGGCCGCCGATTTGGTGTAGGCATAGGCGGCGAGGCCAAATGGAAGACGATTTGCCTCCGCTATAGCCTCATCAAGATCGGAGAAGGCGCTGATCGGAGCAACGGGACCAAACGGCTCCTCGTTCATGATACGCGCGTTCAGCGGGACATCCGTGAGCACGGTCGGCTCGAAGAAGAATCCCTCGTTTCCAATTCGCTTTCCGCCCGCTCTGACGCGGCCGCCGCGCGATGTGGCGTCGGCGATCAAGGCCTCCATCGCCTCAATACGGCGATGATTGGCCAGCGGACCCATCTGGCTCGCGGCGTCAAGACCGTCGCCGACAACCAGATTCTTGGCGGCCGATGTGAAGTGATCGACAAACTCCTCGTAGACGCTTTTGTGCACGATGAAACGCGTGGGCGAGACGCAGACCTGACCGGCGTTTCTGAACTTCGCGGCGGACAGCAGTTTGGCTGACTCCTTCACGTCCGCATCGCCGAACACGAGTGCCGGCGCATGCCCTCCCAGCTCCATCGTCACCCGCTTCATATGGCTTCCTGCCAAGGCGGCGAGCTGCTTGCCGACCTGGGTCGAGCCCGTGAAGGAAATCTTGCGGATGAGCGGGTGGGCGATCAGATAAGAAGATACTTCGGCGGGCACGCCGAAGACCAGATTGAGCACGCCCGATGGCAGGCCGGCATCGGCATATGCCTGAACCAGAGCGGCGCAACTCGCCGGAGTTTCCTCGGGTCCCTTGAGAATCACGGAGCAGCCGGCAGCGATTGCAGCGGAGATCTTGCGGACAGCCTGATTGACCGGAAAATTCCACGGCGTGAAAGCGGCCACCGGCCCGACCGGCTCCTTGATCACGATTTGCTGTACGGCTCCGGAACGCGAAGGAATAGCGCGGCCGTAGGATCGGCGAGCCTCCTCGGCAAACCAGTCGACGATGTCCGCGCCTAGCAGCACCTCCAGCTTCGCTTCCGCCAGGGGTTTCCCCTGCTCAAGCGTGAGAATACGAGCTATTTCACTGGCCCGCTCGCGCAGCTTTTCGGCAGCCGCCCGCATGAGCTTGTAGCGGTCGAACGCCGATATCTTACGCCATACGCCAAAGCCGCGCCACGCTGAATCCAACGCTCGATCGAGGTCATCGAAAGACGCGTGCGGAACATTCCCGATCGCAAGCCCGGTTGCGGGGTTCAGCACAACGTCTGATTTACCTTGGGACCCGTCGCACCAAGCCCCATTGATGAACATCTTGACGTCCGGATAGGGCTGTTTCTGCTTCATGGCGATGTCCATTGGCCTTCGAGGGGGACTGAACGATTTGGAATGACTAGACAGAAAGCGCCGATGCATCGGCGTACTTCTTCAAATCATGCTTTCTGATCTTACCGTTTGGTGCGACTGGCAGCTGCTGCATCACGATGATCTGCTGGGGCTTCTTGTATCGAGCCAGCTGTCCCTCGATGAACGTAAACAGGTCATTGATCTCAATGGAGCCTCCAGGAACGGGCTCCACAAAAGCGACGATTTCCTCGTTGCCCTCAACCGATCGCCCGACGACTGCAGAGTTGAGTACCGTCGGATGGGTATTGAGAACCGCTTCGATCTCGGGCGGGTACACATTGAACCCTGAACGAATGATCAATTCTTTCGATCGGCCCTGCACAATCAAGTCGCCGGCTGGGTTGCGGCTGACAATATCGCCGGTCTTCAAATAGCCCTGCCCATCGATAGCCCCCGCAGTAAGCTCCGGCTGACCATAATAGCCAAGCATGACATTTGGTCCTCGCACGATGAGCTCACCCGGCAAGCCTTCTTCAACCTCATGACCGTCCACGCCGACAATCTTGATCTCGACTCCCGGGATGGGCGGGCCAACGTTGACTTCGTCGCTGCCCATTGCGTACTGCGTCCGGCTGATCGTGGGTGACGTTTCGGTGAGACCATAGCCATTGTGGAGAACTACTCCAAGCACACGCTCGACGCCTTGACGCAACGAAAGGTCAAGTGGAGCCGTCCCCGTATAAGCATATCGGAGCTTGTTGGGTGTGAGCTTAAGGCTTGTTTGATCGACGTGAGCGACGATTCGAGACAACAACGCAGGTACGGCAGTAAAAATCGTAAGCGCCCCGTCGACAATAGCATCGATCGCCCGTGCAAGCGAGAATCTTGGCATGATTTTCAGATGCCCCCCCGCGAACAGCATGCCCTGCATAAGTGTCAACCCATACGAATGCGAAATCGGCATAACGCATAGCGAGACGTCATCCGCACGAATTGTATCGGTCCTTTTCCCACGGCACGCGACGAACGCGAGGCTGCGATGGCTGAGCATCACACCTTTTGGACGTCCCGTAGTACCCGTCGTGTAGATAACAACGGCGACCTGCCGTGAGGAATCCTCGTGAACTCTCTCTGGAACGGAATTCGCATCGAGCTTTCCGACTTTCACCTCACCTATCCCGATGAACAGCTCGATATCAGCAAGCCGGCGACATGCATGAGCATCTGCCTCAGATGAAATTGCATGAGTATAGAATACACGCCGCGGTTGACAGTCGTTCTCGATCAAGTCGAGCTCATGCTGACTGAGCCGCGCATTCGTGACGACCGCCCAGGCGTCGATTCGACTTGACGCATATAGCAGAACGATTGCCGCGATTGAATTTTCACACACGATCATGACCCGATCGCCCGGACGAATACCGAGCCGGCCCATTTCAATGGCACCAAGCTCGACCGTATCGATCAGACGGCGATAGGACCAAACGACACCATGCTCGTCGGTAAACGCAACGCGAGAGGTGTCCCCCCTCGCTCCCTCATCGAGTATCCCGTGAATGCGGGACGGCAGGTTTGATACCAAATCCAGTTTCATCGACCTATCTTCCCGATCAGGGCTGAAACTCAACAACCGGCGTCCGCGTCGCGATTATAGATCATCACAGCGGAACGCGCGTCTACCATTATTGAAGTCAGTACGCATTCTATTGGTATGACCAATTTGGTATATATCCAGCTATGGGCTGTCAAGTTGCATTTCGTCGGCCGGGCCCTGCGAGGTCCGCCTGCTGGCGCCTCGGATGACGACAGATTCTGGGCAGTCATTCCGCAGCCTCGCGGACGTAACGCTGGGTCGGCGCACGCATGGTCACGAGTTCCTCGGCCGAGGTGGGATGCAGCGCCATGGTGGCGTCGAAGTCGGCCTTAGTCGCTTTCATCTTGATCGCGATAGCGACAGCCTGAACGATCTCGGCAGCGTCCGGACCGACGATGTGGCAGCCGAGAACACGATCGGATGTTCCATCGACGATCAGCTTCATCAGAACGCGGCTTTTGCTGCCCGACAGCGTCGCCTTGATCGGCCTGAAATCGGTCTTGTAAATATCCACGTGGGTGAACTGCGCCCTTGCCTCGGCTTCGGTCAGCCCTACCGTTCCGACCTGCGGCTGTGAAAACACCGCCGTCGAGATCTCGGCATGATCGACGCGCACCGGCCGCTTGCCAAACACAGTGTCGGCGAAAGCATGCCCTTCACGTATCGCAACTGGCGTCAGATTGATGCGGTGGGTGACGTCGCCCACCGCATAGATATGCGGCACGTTGGTTTGCGAGAAGCCGTCGACGGCAATGCCACCGTTGGCCGGATTGAGCGCCACGCCTGCCTTTTCAAGCCCAAGACCCTTGACGTTGGGATGACGGCCGATGGCAAACAGCACTTGGTCTGCAGCAATGCTCGATCCCCCGGACAGATGCGCGGTGAAGCCGTCACCGTGCTTCTCGACCTTGTTCACTGTGCAACCCGTGAGAACAGTAATGCCCGCCCTCTCTACCTCGTCACGCACATGCGCGCGGACATCCTCATCAAACCCCCGCAGAATGTTATCGCCGCGATAGACCAGCGTCACGTCCGCGCCGAGACCTGCAAAGATGCAGGCGCACTCCAGTGCGATATAGCCACCGCCCTGGATCACGATGCGCTTCGGGAATGCCGACAGGTGGAAAATCTCGTCCGACGAGATGACATGCTCGATGCCGGGAATCGCCGCGCCGTGACTCGGCGTGCTTCCGGTGGCGATCAGGATGTATTTCGCCCGCACCGTTTCGCCGGTCGACAGGCGCAGCGTGTGCGCGTCCTCAAACACAGCGCGCCCCTTGACCACCCGCGCGCCGGCCTTCTCGGCATTGCCGGTATAGGCCGCCTCCAGCCGGGCGATTTCCTTGTCCTTGTTGGCGACCAGCGTCGGCCAGTCGAACGTCGCCGACGGGATGTTCCACCCGAAACCCGCAGCGTCCTTGATTTCCTCGTGGACATGCGAGGCATAGACGAACAGCTTTTTCGGCACGCAGCCGCGGATCACGCAAGTGCCGCCCATGCGGTACTCTTCGGCAAGCATGACCTTGGCGCCGTAATTGGCTGCGATCCGCGCGGCGCGAACGCCGCCCGAGCCACCGCCGATCACAAACAAGTCGACGTCGTAATCAGCCACGGCAGCTTGCGCTCTGCCGGCTTGCCCTGAGGGTTCCAAGTACTGCAAAATCATCAACCTGATACGAAAGAACTATACGCAGGATGACCGTCATCCCAGCGCCGCCCTTTTCGGTCTTACCAATTCGGTATACCAGTCTTATATGCGCGGTACATCGGAATCAAGCGAGCGGCCGCGCGAAGACCGATTTAGGGCGAGACGGTATCCCGGCGGCGGGACCGGTACCGGTGCGCAAAGCACCTGTAATATCATCGCCTGTCGAAATAGAGTGAACATCACTCAGATTCGTGGCTATTGGCATGTGCCCGGGCGCGCAACGGCTTAGCAGACGAGCTCTCCCGGAACGCAGGCTAGAAAGAGCAGACACAAATGACCGAACGAAATCGAACCGAAAAGCCTGAGCCTCCCTCGAACGCCATCGGAAAAATCCTTTCGTTCATCCGTGAGCGCCGCTATCAGCCCTCGGAACGTCTGCCCTCTGAACGAGACTTCGCGGAGAAGTTCGACACAAGTCGGGGCGCCGTCCGTGAGGCGCTGGCTGCTCTCGAAGCCATGCGCGTCATCGAGAGACGGCCCAACTCGGGCATATATCTGCGGAACTCGGACGAAAGCAGCATCGAAGCTCTCGTTCTTCACGCCGAGTCGGGTCTTCCATTCCAGGCCAACGAAATTGCCGATGTCTTCGAAGTTCGACGCATGCTCGAAGTGCAGGCCGCCCGGTTGGCCTGCACCCGCAGGACACCTGACAACATCCGCGATCTTCGCGCGATTTTGAGCGACACCGAGAAGCGCCTTGCCAAGAAGCAGACGATCGAGCGGGAAGATGAGGCATTTCATCTGGCCATCTTCGCTGCCACCAAGAATGATATCCTACTACGCGTCGTAAAATCATTCTATGAGCTGTCCAGACAGCGCCGCCGTGTCTATTTCGCTGATCACAGCCGCGGTCGCCGGTCCTATGAAGATCACTGCGAAATCCTCGACGCCATTGAAGGGCGGCGCGTCGGCCAGGCAGAACAGAAAATGAATGAACACCTGTCCCAGACCATCGAAACCTGGCAGACGCTGTTAGGAGAGCCAAAGATACCTGCAAGACGATAGACTCTCGTCGAAGATCCCATCCGAGCAAATCGTTCAAGTCGTTTCCGGCGCGGCGGCGCACAGAACTGATCTCTTGCCCGGACGGGATCTGGAACGTCCCCCTACCCTTTAAGGGCGCCTGCCGTAAGTCCTGCGACGAAGTACCGGTAGCAGAACGTAAAGATGACAAACAGCGGCAGCGCTATGAGGGATGCGCCGGCAAGGATCTCGCCCCAACGCAGATCCTGCGCTCCCAGCATTGATGCCAATGCTACAGGAAGCGTCTTGTTCTGATCGCTCATGATCAGGATGAGAGCGAACACATAGTCGGCCCAGGACAGCAGGAACGAGAAGATACCGACCGTAATCAGGCCGGGTGCGGAAAGCGGCAAGACCACCTTGATGAACGCGCCGAACTGCGAGCACCCGTCGACCATTGCCGCTTCTTCCAGGTCAAATGGCATCGACTTGAAGAAGCCCCACAAAAGCCAGACGCCTAACGGGAGCGAGATTGCGAGGTGAGCAATCAGCAGGCCCCACAGGCTGTCGGAAAGCCCGACCATGCGGAACAAGGCTGACATCGGGATAACCAGCATCAACGGCGGAAACATATAAGCAAACAACATCGAGGCAACCAATGTTGTCTTGCCGCGGAACCGCAGCCGCGTCGCGCCGTAAGCAATGAATGCCGAAAGCGTTGTGGCAACGATGATCGTGGCCATCGCCATCAGGGCGCTGTTGAAAAAGTTGGCCGTGTAGTTCGTAAGCTCCAGCAGCGATTTATAGGAAGAAAGATCTGGCGGCCAGAACACCAACGACGTGTCCAGAAACAACCGCTGCGGGGGCCGAAGACTGGATAGAATCATCCAGTAAATCGGAAAGAACGAGTAGATACAGATCACAACCACAGCCGCGTAGAGGCCGACACGCCCGGCAATTTTCTTGATCGGCTTGCTCGCAAACCCGAACAATTTTTGTTCCGATGCCGGCGTTGGCGCGTCCTGCGGCAAGCGATCGAACCGAGAGGCGCTGCGAAGGAGTCGCTCCTGCCGCGGATCGGCAACAGCAGCAACGACGGAGAGGTGCGGATTTTGTTGTGTCACTGTCATCGGCCTTGCTTTGCTTCGTCGATCGGGAAGAACCGCAGATAGATCAGGATAATGGTCGCCAGTAGCGCAAACGAGATTGTCGCCACCGCAGCCCCACCTCCGAGATCGAACTCCAGAAACGCTCTTCGATAGGCAAGGGTCGGGAGCGTCTCGGTCTGATTCAGTGGGCCTCCCTTGGTCAACAGCCAGATCACGTCGAACTTGTTGAACATCCAGATGCCTCTCAGCAGAATCACGACGATCAATACGGATCTGAGACCCGGCAGAGTGATGTGCCAGAATTGCTTCCAGGCACCGGCACCGTCGACCCGAGCTGCTTCGTAAAGCTGGACCGGAATTGTTTGCAGGCCAGCCAGCACGCACGTCACCACAAATGGAGTCCATATCCATACGCTGACGAGAACAATCGTTCCCTTCGCGGTTGCCGAGTTGGCGCCCCAATCGAACATGCTGGATCCGAACGATGCCAGGATACTTTTGATCAATCCGTAATTTGGATCGAGCATCCATTGTGCGATGAGGCACGCAACGACTGTCGGAAGAAAGTATGGGACGATCGACAGCGCACGAACGACTGTCTGTCCCAGGAACTGACGATTCAGAACGAGTGCAATGCCCACGCCGAGCGTGACCTGCAATACGATCGCGGAAATGGAAATCATTACCCCGTTTAACAGCGCGTCCCAAAAGTTACTGTCCTCCAGGACGGTGAGATAATTCCCAAACCCGACCCATCGCGGCGGAGCGATAAAGGACTCCGCCGCGTAGAATGAGAGCTTGATGGAGTACAGGAGTGGCCCGCCAACGATCGCGCCGACTATCAAAACGCCCCCGACGAACAAGCCGATGATTCGCCAATCCTGCCTCATGAGGCACCTACCTTTTCGTCAACAAAATTCAGCCAAGCTTCCGGATGCGATTGGCCGCCGCCTTCACGCAATCGGCCGATGACATGTTCCTGAGCACCTTGTTCTGCAGCATCTCGGGCATGACATTCGAATCGAAGACCTTGCACGGCCGCAGATCGATTGACGGACCGATCAAGTCGACCGACGAGAGCCTGACCTTGCTGTCCGGGTCGATGAACGACTTCATCTGCATCATCGTTGCCCAATGCTTCTGAATCATCGGGTGCTTCTTCCAGCGCGGATCCTCGTAGATGTCCAAGCGCACCGGCTGGAAGTTCATCCAGGCCGAATGCAGCCAGTCGATGTAGTGCTCATCGATAAACCATTTGAGGAACTTGAGCGTCTCCTCGCTTTGCTTGGTCTTGAATGCGACGAACCCGTCGAAGGCAAACGGCAGCGCCTTCTGTTTGCCGGCGCTGTCTGGTGCGGCAAAGATGCCATACTTGTCCGCGAGATCCGGATTTCGCGCTTCAAGCGCCTCGACCACACGACCGGAGTAAAGGGTATGCGCTACCTTCCCAGTGACGAACAGGCTCATCAGCTCGGCATAACCCACCGTATTCAGTCCCGGCGGCATAGTCTTGTAGAGTTCGCCATAAAGATCGAGGAAGCGGCCCGCCCGATCCGCATTCTCGGGAGCGTCAAGGACAACGTTCCACTTGTCATCGTAAAATTGCGGGGCCTCCGCGAACAGATTTCCGAAGCTTGCCCAGTTGGTCGCGCTGTCGCTCGCAAGCGGCATTACGCAACCGCCGCGCTCAATATTGCCGTCCTTTGAAACAGTCAGCGCCCGGCAGTTTTCGAGATATTCCGCCCATGTATTAGGGATCTTGAGGCCCTTCTCGGCGTAAAGATCCTTTCGATAATAACAGGTCACCAGATTGTAGTCGTAGGGATAGAACCAGTTTTCTCCCTGATACTTCCAAGCGCCCATCTGCCCCCAGGAATGCTGCTTCACAAGATCGGTCACCGGAAGAAGATGACCGCCGCGGGCATACTGAAGAATATGGGCGATATAGCCTTGGGTGGCGAGGTCATACGGAGTACCGGAATTGATCGCCGCCATCGTCTTTGCGTATGCGCCGCTGATCGGCGTCGAATCAACGATGATTTTGACGCCAAACTTGCTCTCATATTCGTTGCACGCGTTTCGCAACACGGTCTGGCTATCGGCCGCGGTTTCATTGTTCAGGAATCGGAGCGTCACTCCGGCTTGAGCGTTCACGTACGGAGCCGCCAGAGAGCTCGTCACTCCAACCACCGCTCCCGCCGATGTTTTGAGAAAGTCTCGTCGGTTAAAGCCGAAAGACTTACCCTTGGACTTCCATTGATTTGACGTGTGCCTGGTCATGATTTTCCCTCCCTTTGCTAATTTCGTTTATTGATTTTGATTGCCTCAACGTCCTTCCGTTCTCGCGCGAAAACATATGCAACCGCTGCGCGGGCAGAATGACGGGGACCTTGTCGCCGGCCGCGAGCACGTCGTCGCGCGCGAATACCGCGCGGAACTTCTGACCGAATATCGTCCCCAGCACATAAGTCTGCGCGCCGATTTGCTCGACAAGGCTGACGATCATCTCGATGTCGGACGCCCCTTCAGCACGAACGATATGCTCTGGTCTGATGCCGACAGTGACGCCCTTCTCCGTCTCGACAAACTCGCCGTCAGGCAATCCGAGTTGCAGATCGCCGGAACGAATCTTCAGACCACCACCGTCGCGGAGCAATTCACCCTCGACCAGGTTCATCTCGGGTGAACCGATGAAGGCCGCCACAAAGACATTCTCCGGCCGGTCGTAAAGGTCCAGCGGCCGTCCGGCTTGCTGGATCCAGCCATCACGCATGATGACAATCCGGTCACCGAGCGTCATGGCTTCGACCTGGTCGTGAGTCACAAAGATCATCGTGGCTCCGAGCCTGGCATGCAGCGTCGCGATTTCTTCACGCGTCTTCACGCGCAGCTTGGCATCGAGATTAGAAAGAGGCTCGTCGAGCAGAAAAACGTCGGGGTTGCGGACGAGCGCGCGGCCGAGCGCGACCCGCTGCATCTGGCCACCCGACAGTTGCCGCGGCTTCCGCTCGAGCAAAGGATCAAGACCGAGGCTCGATGCCGCGCTACGCACGCGACGATCAATCTCTTCTTTCGACTCTCCGCGCACACGAAGACCAAACGCCATGTTGTCGTAGACGGTCTTCTGCGGATAGAGCGCGTAGTTCTGGAACACCATCGCAATATTGCGATCTTTTGGCGGGAGTGCAGTCACATCCCGCCCGCCGATCATGATCTTGCCCGATGTCACATCATCGAGGCCGGCAAGCATGCGCAACGTGGTCGATTTCCCGCAGCCGGACGGCCCGACAAAAACGACCAGTTCACCGTCGGCAATATCCAACGAAAAATCCTGCACCGCCCATGGCCCACGATCTCCGCCAAAGGATTTCGACACATTCTGGAGAGTTACTCGCGCCATACAGCAAACCTCGCTTCGCGTTGCCTCTAGTTATTGTCACCATGCGCAGAGCTTTGACCGCATAGCTGTCTTCCAAATTGGATAGACCATTTTGGTCTTCCATACGTCTCTGCCTACTGGCTGTCAAGCAATCCGCACGGTTGGCACCAACAAAACCGCGATCGTTGAGCGGACACTTTCGCCGAAAGCCGGAGGCCGGAACTCTGTTGCAAAACCAATCCCAGCCTATATTGGTTTGACCAATTTGGCTAATCCAATTATGCTTTGAATGGAAGGCGCACGGTTTGTCGGAAACAGATCGCGCCACATAAACTAACTAAGGACGCGACATGGCTGGACCTCTGGTGGGCTACCGAGTGCTCGATCTCTCAAGAATTCTCGCAGGGCCGTGGTTGGGCCAGCTTCTTTCGGATCTCGGTGCCGAAGTCTGGAAGATCGAACGCCCCGGCACCGGCGACGACACACGACAATGGGGGCCTCCATTCCTGAAGGACAGCGAATCGAACGACACAACAGAAAGCGCCTATTTTCTTAGTGCTAACCGCGGCAAGCATTCGATCTGCGTGGACATCGCGACCGGGGAAGGCAGCGCAATCGTGCGCGCGCTGGCGCAACAAGCCGACATCGTGATCGAGAACTACAAGGTCGGCGACATGACCCGATACGGACTGGACTACGAGTCACTGCGAAAGCTGAAGCCGGACATCATTTACTGCTCGATCACCGGCTACGGCCAGACCGGCCCGATGAAGGATGTCGCGGGATATGACATGGCCATTCAGGCAACCGGCGGCCTGATGAGCATCACGGGTGAAAGCGACGATATGCCGGGCGGAGGCCCTCAGAAAGTCGGCGTTCCGATCGTCGATATTCTCACCGGGATGTACAGCGCGACGGGCGTCATTTCAGCGTTGCTGCACCGCGAGCGAACCGGCGAGGGCCAACACGTCGACATGGCTCTGCTTGATGTTCAGGTTTCGGTACTTGCCAACCAGAACATGAATTTTCTCACGACGGGAACTCCACCCAAACGCTCCGGTAATGCGCATCCGAACATCGTTCCTTATCAGGTGTTCAAGACAAAGGACGGCTCGTTTGTGCTGGCCGTCGGAAACGATCAGCAGTTCAGGAAATTCTGTGCAGCAGCGGGATTGACGGAATTGGCCGCCGACATCCGCTTTCTCACGAACACCGATCGGCTTCACAATCGCGACCAGCTTATTCCACTTCTGGATGTGCATCTGGCAAAGCAGACGACACACCACTGGATATCAGCATTTGAGCCTGTCGGAGTTCCTTGCGCGCCGATCAACCGGCTTGACCAGGTGTTTGCTCTTCCGCAGGTGATCCATCGAGAACTGCAGATCAATCTCCCTCATCCTTCCGGCGCGATCGCGCCTCTCGTCGGCAACCCGATCAAGTTTTCGAAAACGAAGATCGAGTATTCGAAGAGTCCGCCGCTGCGGGGCGAAGACACAGAACATGTCCTCAAGACCGTACTCAAATTTGATCAGGCGCAAATTCAGCGCCTGAACGAGAGCCGAATTGTCGATACTGGCACGCATCGGCGGCGCTCCTCACCAGGAAGGCTCGAATAAGCGGGTGCTCGCATCCATGAATGAGCGCGGCCGACACATATGGCGGCCGCGCTCATTACATCTGCCTGCAGATCTGGCGGCGGCGTAATTCGGTGGCAGGCGAAGCTCGGTCAAATTCGGCCGAACGCCGACCCATCTAATGACCGAGAGCCCAGACCGCCTTTTGAAATGCTGTTCTTTCTTGGAGAGACATCGTCTTATCCCGATGCTGCGACCCCTTCGGCGCCCATAGAAGAACAACAATAGCCGACGCGATAAGCGAAGCAGTCAACACACGAGTGATCATCGAAACACCTCTCTGTTGACGCCCGAACCCCGGCCACTATAATTGGACATACCAAAATGGTATTCCAAAACGACCAAAAAACAATGGCAAAAGTTCGTCACCCGTATCGGAAAGCATCCTGTTCGGCGAGCTACTTGCTTCAAGCACACCAGCCACGTTAGCCAGCCGCGGGGCGTTCCCAAGGGGATTCGAAATGAAACTATCCGGATATGACTACATCATCGTCGGCGCGGGATCGGCGGGATGCGTGCTGGCTTCGCGACTGAGCGAGGATCCAAACGTCAATGTCCTGCTGATCGAGGCCGGAGCTCCATCGGCATCCATCTTCGTTCACATGCCGGCCGGCATTCGCGTCCTCTACACAAGTCCAAAATACAACTGGCAGTTCTGGACCGAGCCCCAGACCCATCTCAACAATCGAAAGATCTACATTCCGCGTGGCCGGGTTGTGGGTGGATCGTCCTCCATCAACTCAATGATTGCGATTCGAGGCAACGCCTGGGACTACGACTCGTGGGCCGCTCAGGGCCTGCCATCATGGAGCTACGAAAACCTGCGCCCCTACCTCAGGAAAATCGAGGATGCCACCTTGGTGACACGGGAGCGCGATCAGGACCGAGGATATTCTGGTCCCATTCGGCTGTCCTATGGCACCCTGCAACATCCCATTTCAAAGGGTTTCATTGAAAGCGCGGTGTCGGCCGGCTTACCGGAGAACAATGGCTTCAACGGCCCGTCCCAGGTCGGTGCTGGTTTCTACGAACTCACCATCGCCGAAGGAAAGCGATCCGGAGCCTTCAAATATCTCGATCGCGCGAAGGGACGAAGCAATCTCACCCTCATGGCTAACTGCAGAGTTCGCCGGATAGCGATGGAGGGAACGCGAGCACGCGGCGTGGTCATCGAGAAGGGCGGCCGCGAGATCACCATCTCGGCAGAGCGCGAGGTATTGCTGACATCCGGAGCCATCGGCTCGCCGCAATTGCTGATGCTGTCGGGTATCGGACCCGCGGACCACATGCAATCGCTTGGCATCAAGCCTGTTCTCGATTCCGCCGGTGTCGGAGACAATCTGCAGGACCATCTGGATTGCGCGATTCGCCTGGAAGCCTCGCAGCCCGTTACGCTGACGCCGTATCTCGGCTTGATCAAGGGCGGCCTCGCGGGGGCGCAATACATTCTTCGGGGCACAGGCCCCGCAACGTCTCAAGGTGTCGAAGCTGGTGCCTTCTGGGGACCTGACAAAAATTCGTCGCTGCCGGAATGGCAAGCCCATCTCATCGTTGCGCTCCGAAATCCACCGCCCAACGAACGCATCGATCATGGATTCGCGATTCGCGTTTGCCAGCTTCGGCCCAAGAGCCGTGGCACGCTGCGATTGCGATCGGCCGACCCATCCGACACTCCCGCTATCGATCCCCGCTTTCTCTCTGACGAGTCCGATTTCGTCAGCATGCAGGAGGGTGTCAGGCAGCTTTGCGAAATTATCGATCAACCGGGTCTGCGTAAATTCGTGAAACGAAAAATCGATGTCGATGCATTTACCAGTGTGAACTCGCGCAAAGAATGGATACGGGCGCGCGCCGAAACGATCTATCATCCCGTCGGCACCTGCCGCATGGGCGAAGACAGCAATGCCGTTGTCGATGGTCAATTGCGGGTCAGGGGGATAGACAACCTCAGAGTCATCGATGGCTCGATCATGCCAACCGTAATCAGTGGAAATACCAATCTGCCGATCATGGCCATGGCTGAAAAAGCCGCCGAACTCATTGCGGGAAGCAATGAGACGAGACAGTCAGGCGTCGCTCCCAAAAAGCAGTCGGCTTGACGGACATTCCATATCGCTCGTCGGGTCAGAGCATTTCGGACTCGCGGAGGCACCCATTTCGTCGACGGACCAGTGCGCCTGCGGTGCGCGAGATAATTCGTCAGGGCTGCGGTAATCTGCAATTGAAATACCGTCGTTTCCCGCAATCAAGGATGAAGTCATGACCAAGCGAATCGAGCCGTATCATGTGGAGGCTTTCAACACCGCCAAACTATCCGAAAACAAGATGCACGATGATTCCGTAGCACTGAAATACGGTTTCAGAGGCGGACTGGTGCCGGGAGTCGATGTTCTCGCCTACATGATCCACGTTCCGGTCGCGAAATGGGGCCGGACGTTCCTCGATCGAGGATTGATCGAAGCGCGGTTCATCAAGCCGATCTATGACGGTGAGGCCGTACTGGTTCAAGCCGAGGAGTCCAGCGATGGGCTGGCACTGACCGTCGAGCGCGGCGAGCCAAAAGCCACGGGACGGGCCTCGCTTGCAGACACTGCGCCGGCATTCTCGCTTGCCGATTATCCCGACACCGCACCAGTTGCGACAAGGAATCCTATCGACGCTGACTCTTATTCACTCGGCAAATGGCTCGGCACCACCCCGCGCGCCTGGCAAGGCGAGGCGGGTGCCGACTATCGCGCCGAGGTGCGCGAGACAGATCCAATCTATGCGCGCGAAGGCCTCGTCCATCCTGGCGTGCTGCAGCGGATCATGAACCGGGTCCTCATGGAAAATGCTCTTCTCGGGCCATGGATTCATATCGGCAGCCGCATGCAGTTGTTGTCAGCCGCAGCCGACAGCGACGAACTGACCGCTCGCGCACGCGTCACGGGCAACTACGAGAAGAAGGGGCATTTGTTTGTAGAACTGGACGCTCTTATCGTTGCCAATGGCCGCACTCCTGTCGCCCATTGCCAGCATACCGCGATCTATCAGCCTCGCGCTCAAGCTGCATAAGGTTGGCTGTTTTCAGAAATTTCAGGCTCTTGAAATCACTCAGCTCCTCGCGAGCACACGGAAGAGTCGAACGGCTCTTTGTTTCTTGACGCTACGCTTCCCTTTGACAATCCAGTATAGCGCGCCGATGGTATTTTGGAACAAGCGAGGAAACGGTGCCTCATACTCCCGCTCTCAAGGTCCAAAAGGGTACAGGCGTCGAGCAGCGGCGATTGGATCGGTTCGATCCGCTGAACCGAAGGCGCTTCAGCGCGCCGGGCTTACGAACATTTCTGAGGATTGCCGATCATTGGGGTCTTAACGAGCAGGAGCGCCTTCTTATCCTCGGCTATCCGTATCGTTCCAGGTACATTAGCTGGTGCGAACAGGTTCAGCAGAAAAAGCAACTCACGTTGAATGTTGATGTCCTGACCCGGATATCAGCGGTACTTGGAATCTATCAGGGACTTCGTGTCCTCTTTAACGATGAGCCACACGCCGTCGATTGGCTACGGACGCCCCACAAGGCAATCATCTTCGGTGGACTTCCGCCACTCGACCTTGTGACATGCGGTACCCAGGATGGCCTACTTACGGTGCGCCGATTTCTCGACAGCGCATGTGAGGGGCGCTACATGCCTCCGGGCAAACTTGACGTTGGATTTTCGGGTTATGACGACGCTGACCTCGTCGTGAGGTTGCCGCGAGACGTCTAGAGGTGCCGGCATCGGTTACCCTAAATCGCACTGATTCCTTTTCGTGCACCGTCAAAATGGAAACGTATCCCTGCGGCTTCCAGCGCACTTTTGAGCTTAGCTAGAGTGTCGTCATACGCGACTGAGCGGCCCTGTTCGTATCGGGCAATTGAATGCTTTGACACACCTGATTTGATCGCTAGTTCGTCTTGACTCCACCCAAGCCATGCTCGCGCGGCCCGCAACTGAGATGGCGCGATGTCAGCCTCGTTAACCATAACTCACTCATTTTGAGACAAATGCGAACTTTTGTGGTAGCGTTAAGACAACATTAAATATCGCAGTGGAGTCGAATTCTCCGCCGCCTGTTGCTTCAAGAGCAGAACGCTAGAGTTTGTATCACTGAATCCTTGATAAGGATTTAGGTCGGCAGGATTTTGCCAAAAAGGTTTCCGTTCGTTTGTCAAGGACTCGAATCGAGTCCTTCGCCGCTTTATCGCGCGCATCAGTAAAGCCAGCATTGCAACAATACGGGAGCGTCTCATGCCCGCATCGGGGAATCGCGCGCCATCGTCATTGGCACCGGATATTTTACCGTTCTCTCCGCTAATTTGGTGGCGTACACGGCGGCCTAGCGCCCTTCTATGCAGAGGCATCGGCGGAATTCGCGAAGCTTTGCTCGGGACCGAAATTCCCGAAGAACCAGAGTGGTCTCGTGCAATCCTCGGCGATGCCGCCGTCGCAATACGGATTGCGGTCGGGCAAATGAAAGCGCGCAAGATCACATCTGCCGAGGTCGATCTCGCGCTATCGGCTGTTCTGGCCTGCGCACTTGAGGGCGAACCAGCATCAGCGATTGTGATTTCCTCTGCGCTACGACGCCGCTCGAAATGTGACCCCTCTTGCAAGACTCTCAGCTTGCTCTGGCTGGTTGCGAAATTCTGACCTCATCAAAATTCGTCGTCGCCGGGAGTCATAGCGGCGGTGATGGCGCAGGCCTGTTGGATGGTTTCGCACGATTAGTGACGTGGGTATGAGGTCGGGTGATGACGCATAGTGTGCAGGATTGGCGAATCGATCTGATCGTGGCTCATCCCCGCCTCTTTCACGCCCCAACCGACAGGCCGGAGGAGGCGCAGGGTTACCCCACCTGCGAGGCAGGCTGGCAGGATCTCCTGAAGACTGCCTGCGCCAGAATCGAAGCCGCACTCGTCGAAGGCGGCTCGTTCAGAGTGCTACAGATCAAGGAAAAATTCGGCACCCTCCGCTTCTATTGGCGCGGGACTATATCTGACGCCACGAGGGCAAGGGTCGAGGAGGCGATCGCTCTCTCTGAGGGCCGATCAGCTTGCACTTGCGAAATATGCGGCGGGCAAGGCCGGCTTTACAACCACGGTGGCGGACTCGCGATGGCGTGCGCCGAACATGCCAAGGGCGAACCGGTGCCGATAAAGCCGGGCCACGAAAATCTGCACATCGTCTGGAAGTTCGTCCCGGGCCAATTCCGGATCGTGTCCTGCCGCCGCTACATCCGCGACAGCGACTCCTTCGTTGACGTCGACCCCAAGTCTATCGGCATTGAGGGGTAGCTCGATGGCACGCTTCCGCTGCCGCACATGCTGCAAGGAAGGAACGTTTGTCTACGACGGGCGTCGGGACTGCCCGAACTGCGGATCCATCGACGTGCAGCTTGCGATCAGAATCGAGGAGTTACCGGATGATGACGCATTCGTCGAGGCGATGAAGCGTCTGGCTGCAGAAGACGGAAGCGAGGACTGACGTGTTGCTCTGGGTCTTGTCGGATCTACATCTAGAATCGACGCGCGGCTGGGACTTGCCGTCTGTAGAAGAGCGCCCGCGTTTCGACGTCATGATCGTAGCCGGTGACCTGATCCCCCGTATGGAGCGTGGCGTGAAGTGGCTGTTGGAACGCGTGACGGATCGCCCTGTCATCTACGTCGCAGGGAATCATGAAGCTTATGGCACGGATCTCGATCGCACGATCGAGAAAGCCCGCATCGCCGCAGCCGGAACGAATGTCCATGTTTTACAAGATGACAGCGTAACTATCGGCGGCACGATTTTTCTCGGTGCAATCGGCTGGACCGACTTCAACCTTTTCGGCGATCCGGACCGCGCAATGCGCGTCGCCGGTGAGTTGATGAACGATTACCGAAAAATTCGCATCACGAATCATTTGTACCGGTTACGCCCGGCGCACACGCTTGCGCGTCACAACGAGACACATGCATTCCTGCGGCGGGAACTGAGCCGGCCCAAAACCCTTCCACGCGTCGTCGTCACGCATATGGGCTTTCATGCTGAAGCTACCCGCCGCGGATTCGAACGTGATTTGATATCGGCTGCGTATACCAGCGACGATCCCATCGAGGGCGCAGATCTCTGGGTGTACGGGCATACGCACGAGAGCCGCGATTTTCGCGCCGGCGCTACCCGCGTTGTCAGCAACGCCAAAGGATACGGACCCTGGCGCGCGCACCAGACCTGGGAAAACCCGCACTTCGATCCAACCCTGATCATCGAGATCTAGATCCTCCTCAAACATCGCCAGGAGCCATTGTGACCCGCAAGAGCTTCGCGAAATTGCAACGCTCCCGAGCCGCGGCGACGAAACGCAACGCTGCGGGCGGCGATGCAGGCATCCCGATCCTCAAATTCCCGAGCATCGCGAGCATAATAGCGGCCGATTCTTCGCTACCTCAGCTGGTATCGGAGGTCTCTGACGATGTTGACAGCAACGACCCGCAGTCGGGAAGTAAACCCGCGACGAAGAAGCCGTCGATCTCGGCACGATGCGCGATCGTGGCGGCCGCGTTTCGCGACGCGACCAACGGCACCACACGGCGGCAGTTGAAAGGCAAGTCTCCGCTCGCGCTCATCGTCGTGGTGCCCGGGCCGAGTTGGATCGAGCCGGTCAGGACGCTCTTCCTGAGGCGGTTCGATGCACACTGGCAGACAGCGCTCGAAACGGAAACCAAGACGACGCCCAAACACAAAGCCGAACAGAACACCGAGGTCGCGGCCTACCTTACCCGTGGCCTGCCAGTGATCGGCGTTGCCGTGGACTACAATGCGCTTCCTTCGGCGCTGATAGCTGCCGCCGACCTGACCATCCGCATCGATACTCCACGCGGCGTCACTATCGGCCGTGCGATCCGAATGTTCACGGGACAACCAGCTCTGGCCGAGATCGACGACGAAATCGCATTCGGCCTCGAATTCCACGACCTTGTTGCGGCCTTCCGCGCCAACTCGTCGCCGACCGAGATTGTCGAACGCCTCCGGAAAGCCTCGCCGACAGTGCGCAGAGCCGGGACAACGGAACGCCTGCCGAAACTGGAAGACGCGATCGAGTATGGCACCGCGCGGATCTGGGGCATGGCGCTGGCGTGCGATATCGCCGACTACCGCGCCGGGCGTCTCGACTGGCAGGAGGCGGATCGGGGTGCCGTGCTATTTTCCGAGCCGGGGCTCGGCAAGTCGATGTTCGCGCGGATATTGGCGCAGGCCTGCGGGGTACCATTGGTGGCATTTTCGGTCGCGGATCTTTTCGCGAACACTGCCGGCTATCTGGATTCGGTTATCAAGGCATCCCGCGCGATGTTTGAGCGTGCCGCCGCCTTGGCGCCGTGCATCCTCTTCCTCGACGAAATCGATGCACTGCCGAACCGCGCCACGATGTCCCCACGTGGCGCGGACTGGTGGACACCTGTAGTGACCGACTTCCTGCTCAGTCTCGATAACGCGGTCGCCGGCAAGCGCGCAGGAATCGTGGTAATCGGCGCTACCAACAACATTAGCGGCGTCGACGCGGCCCTATTGCGCCCTGGCCGACTCGAACGGGCGATCGAGATCGTACGTCCCGATCATACGGGCGCGGCCAACATTCTGCGTCACCACCTCAACGGAGAGTTACCAGATGCGGATCTGGCCGATATCGCTCATCTAATGGATGGGTCGACCGGCGCCGAAATCATGATGACGGTCCGCGGTGCCCGCCGGATCGCGCGCTACGCGGGGCGCAAGCTGGAGCGCGACGACCTACTGCAATCCATCGCGCCGGTCGAGGCCATCGCGCCCGACGCGCTCAATCGTGTGTGCATTCACGAGGCTGCACACGCCGTGGCCTCGCTCGCGGTTCCTTCCGGAATTCTCAAGCGCTGCATCATCGGTACCACCGCGGCATCGGCTGGCCGGACGCTGATCCGGATGGATAAGGACGACCTATTGACGCGGGATTCAGTCGAACGGCGCGCCGTCGTCTTGCTCTGCGGTCGCGCCGCAGAGCGGCTTTTGATCGGTAATGTTGGACTCGGTGCGGGTGGGGACGATGAATCCGACCTTGCCCAAGTCACTCAGTTCGTCGCAACGCTGCACGCCTCCTCGGGCCTTGGCGACACGCTGACCTACATCACCTCGTTTAAGGAGGCGCTGGCGGCGGTGCGTGACGACCACGAACTCCGATCCAAGGTCGAACAGCATCTGCGAGCCCTACAAGGGCAGGCCGAAGAGATCGTACAAAGACACCGTGACGCCATCGTCGCCGTCGCCGACCGGCTCAGGACACACCGTCAGCTTTCGGGAGACGAAGTTCGCCGGATCTTCGACGCAACGTCTCCGAACGACCAGACCGAAGTCATAAGTCATTGATAACCGAAGGAGGGCTGCATGCTCGTTGTCACGGTCGACCTCGTTCCCGGTGGATACGAATCCCACCGTCGCACCATCGGCTCCATGCGGATCGCCAACGTCTCGAACCTGTCGGACGTGTCCAACTACGCTGTCGATGTCATAGAAGGCGCAAATCCGCTGGCTGGGACCAGGGCTCGTAACGCACGATGCACCGTCGAACGCCATGATCGGCGACAGGCTGTCTGGGCCCTCTTGGCCAAGGCTGCTGGTGAGGCCATGAGGGCGGAATTCGAGGAGCTCTAAGGTCCCCAAAAAGGGGTAATCCGCGAGTTATCCCCGCAATCCACCTTTTTTTCTTTAGGGACAGTCACCTCTCGAAACGCCGAAATCCGACTCATAGGTCGCCATAAAATTACAGCGCCGCCGAACTCCCGATTTTCATTTAAGCCGCGTCCGAGGCCTCGGGATATGGTTAATCGCCGCCCCAAACCCGTGGGCGATTTCACGATTTTTTCTATATTTTCTTCTGCGAATTCCGCAAGACGCCGAAATTTTTGCTTTTGAAGCGATTGTGCAATTTTGGTGCTCAAGCTGGATGAGATTTCCAGCGGGGTTATCCCGAGAGGACAACCACAAATGCTGCGAACCGCCTGAGGAAGGGCGGAGAGCGGAACAGGCGGGTCGTTACGAGCGGCCCGTCCGTTCCTTCACCGGTCGAAAGCAGAACGACAGATGCTGCCATGAGGCGTCTGGAGCTTTGCTCATTAGCCTGCTTCACGCAAGCGGGCTTTGCGCCGATTTCGGCGTTCGACCTCCCATTCATGAAATGCCCGACGCCGGCACTAACCGGCGAACGGCGAAGCTTGGCCGGGCGGCCGGGGACAAGATGGCGAGCAAGAAAGAGATATCTGACAACAAAAAGGGCTTCGACGCGAAAATTGTTCGCGGCAAAGGCCGAGTTCCGATCATCAAAATCCGGTGTAAGCGCAATGTCATTGGAAGAGGCCGACCAACGGCACTTCATTTGGATCTCGGAGAAGGATTTCAGAATCCACGCCTGAGAACGCGTGACCAACGTCTCAACGACATCACCGCCGAACTCGGTCGCGGTGATCCGCGGATCGTTGTTTCGGAAGACGGAGGTCCACTCCGCCTGATCATCAACGGACGTCACGTCAAGCCTACAGGTCGTTATCCCTGCTTCAAAGGGCCGGTCTCACTTCCATACGAAGCCGACCACGAAATGGCGCTGTTCGAGCACAGTGACGTGGATAAGGCCGTCGTGAGTTGCCTGAGCCAGCCTCACCGCGTGGTTATCCCCGTTGCCTGGCAGAACAAGCCGCTCATGTACTTCCCCGACCTCCGCAGAGACCTCGCCGACGGAACGGTTGAGATCATTGAAACCAAGCGCGATGACGACCGGAGGCTGCAGGAGCCTCACTACCGATACAAGTTGGACGCTGTCCGCGAGGTCTACAGGAGCGAGGGCATGAAGTTCCGAATCCTGGGACGTAGCGAAATCATGAAAAGTCAACTTTACAAAAACGCGCACGAATTCGGCGCCTGGGCATTTGCCAAGGTCTCGCCGGCGCGGAAATTCGTCGTCGAAGCCGCGATCGCGGACGCTGGAGGAACGTTGCCGTACGCGAAGGCAGCAGAACTCGCCGGTGGCACCGCGATCCTTCATGCGCTCGTTATCCGTCGGTCCATATATTTTGACCTCACGATGCCCCCCGAGGACGATCTGCCAGTCATGCTTGTCGACCACGACGCCCTGCGCCGCTCCTCGCCGCCACTGCTGTGAGGGTGCAATGACCATCACTCTTGTCGCAAAAATGATTGAGCGCGCACCGAACCATGCGCTGTACCGGCATGCGGCGACCGAGGAGAACGGCCGTATGCTCTTTCAACCTTGCGCGCCAGACCTCGGAGCTGAGTTCGCCTTCGACGAAACTGACTTCGCGCGGTTTCTCATGAACGCTCGCGTGCGCAGCTATTGCGACGTGCAGGGCGGGACCGGCGAAAGCATCTGCCTTCGCAACACCGAGGTCGAAATCGGCGACTATCCTGCACTGCTCGCTTTCTTCATGCGAGGCTCTTTCCAACTCTACGTCTGGCTACCGATCATCGGCGACCGTCCGATAGTCCCCGACAGCGGCCGCAGATGTTGGCAAAGCGCAGACCTTCGTGCGAGCGAATCATGACAATCAGCCTCGACATCAAGCTGAACGATTTTTTCGTGACCGACACGCTGCGGTACCGCTATGCGCTGGAACTTCCGCTCAACCGTATGTTGTTCGTGTCCGATCAGCCCGATGGGGGATCCGAATTCATCCTCAGCGAGGCCGAGTTTGAGAAGCGTCTCGGCAATCGGGAAATGCGCAAATATGAGGTCATCCGCGACGCCGAAGGCAACATTGTCCACGAGTCCGACTGCATGGACACTGATCCTCGCCACGAAGGCAGCAAAAAGGAAAACGATGCTCGTTCGCTCTTTTTCTACCTAAAGAAATGGCATTCGAACCCGACAAGCAAATATCATTCCGCTCTCGAGCTCTTTGTGGATCGTCACAGTAAGGAAGCCCGTGCCCTTGGCTTCAATTGGATGCCCAGCGCTGGGGCGCTTCATCGTCATCTCAACAAGTACCCCAACGTCGAGGATCTGACCGCTAGATTCCTGATCTCCCAGTCCGGGGAGTCAAAAAGGCAGCGCTGGCACCCCGCGATCGCAAAAATCCTCGAAGGCATCATCTACTTCCACTGGGAAGAGAATACGCGCAACCGCAACTTGTCTGATTCCGTCGCCGAGTTTGATCGCCGCTTCGCGGACGCTGCCAAGGCGATCGCAAACGACACGGCATTCGTCGGTCCGCTCAAAAAGCCAAGCGACGAGACCGTGCGTTCGTATATCAATTCCGCCGAGTGCTACGAGACCGTCGCCAGGAAGTTCGGAAAGGGGGAAGCAGATGCAAAGTTTTCCGGCAACTATCATCCGATTCCGGCCAAACGGCTGCTTGAGGTCGTGCTCATCGATTCGACGGTTTTGGACACTTGGTGTGTCCTCGACGATGAAACGATGCTGCCGCTGGGGCGCCCGACGCTGACGATCGCCATCGACCTTTATACGCGCATGATCTTGGCTGCCATCGTCACATATGAGCCGCCATCGCTGTTCACGGCCATGGCGTGCCTTAAGCGCGTAAACATGTCGAAAGAGGACATCAACGAACGGTGGCCCACCATCTTGCGGAAGTCGGACGGATGGGGGAAGCCGAGCATGGTCGTCGTGGATAACGAACTGGCCCAGGCCGGCAAGTCGTATCAGTCGGCGTGCGAGGACGGCAAAATCAATGTTCGCTGGGCGCCGGTGGCAAGGCCGCAATACAAGGCGGTTGTAGAGAGATTCTTTTTAACCCTGAAGATGTTGCTTCTCGATAAACTTCCGGGCGGCGTACCCTACAAACCCGATATTATGCGACAACTCGGAATCGATCCGGCTAAGGTCGCCACCATTCCTCTTCACAAGCTCAATGAACTTGTGAACATGGCCATCAACGATGTCTATCATTACGACCCGCACTCCACTCTCAGGATGCCGCCGGCTCTTGCGTGGGAGAAGTCCAAGAAACAACATAAGCGTCCATACATCGGAGACATCGAATTTCTGGACAAGGCGTTCGGCGCTTTGGAGACACGGACGCTGACGACATCTGGAATCGAATTTGAAGGCATGGTCTTCCACGACCCTGGCATCACTGGCGGCTTGCTTGACGACCTCGCAGGCCTAGCTCCGCGTCGAGCCCGGCGGAAGTCGAAGTTGTCGTCGTTAAATCCTCGGGTCATGTTCAAATATAATCCCGCGAACATCGAAGCCATCTATGTCTGGAACGGTAAGCGCAAAGAATACGTCAGGCTTCCGAACATCTCACGGGAGGCCACTAAAGGGCTTTCGATCTGGCATTGGAAGATCTTGCGCATCTGGACGAAGCAGGAGAGCGTCGCGTTCTCGACACCGGCCGAACAGGCCGCCGCTCGGCGTCGTCTTCGCGAATCCGTCGAGGAGATGATGCCTGCCGTTGCTTACGAGAGCATCAAGAAGTTGCGTCGAATTATCCATGAGCCCTCGGAACTGGTGGAGGGCAAGACGGTCCGTAAGACACAGGCACCACCTACTGTCGGAGGTATGGCCAGCGACGATGTGGAGATCGAAGTTGCTGCATTCGCGCCAGAGGGCAATCGCGTGCCACCACCTGGCGCCACGCGAGGCCGCAAGAAAGCAAAAAAGCCCGATAAACGTACGAAGGCGCGGATGAAGGAGGCGAAGTTGTCAGACAAACCGGCAGTGCAGACTGACTCAAAGATCGCCACCACCATCGCCAACATCACCCAACGCATGCAGGCCAACTCGTCGACGCCCGCATCCGACAGGTCTGCAATACACGCGTCTCTCAAAGATGTCTTCGAGAGACAGCGAGAGAAACTGTGAGGGGCTTCCTATGACACCAGAAATTTACTCGGAAACTTACGTCGCCGAGCGCATCAGAGATTTTGACAAGATTCGCCATCCCCATGCGCAACTACGCGCAATTCATCGTGCTATCAACGTCGCGCGCGCCGAGGTGCTGCAAACGCGTGCATACATTCTGGAAGAGCAAGAAAAGCACCCGCACCTCCTTATCAAGGCAAACCCGCTCCCTGTCATTTCAATCATCGGCCCTTCTGGAGCCTCCAAATCCCACGTAATCAAAACCTATCATGAAGAGTTCTCCGCAAAAGAAGAATGGCCGATCGGTAAACGCCGCGTCATCGATTTCGAACTATCTCTTGATGCGACCAAGCGGCAGTTCCAAGCGGATGCTCTAGCCGCCCTAGGGGACCCCGACGCGGAGAAAGGCACCGAACCGGTGCTGCGTCGCCGCGTTACGAAGCTTGCGCGGGCGAAGGCGACCGAGTTGGCGTTTACGGACGAAGTTCAGCATTTCATCGAAAGCGACACGGAAAAGAAGGCGAAGAGCGTCGCTGATGCAATGAAGAAAACGGTTAATTCGGGCACCTTCGCGCTCGTTCTTCTCGGCACGGAGAAAGCTTCCCAAATTTTCGATGCGAGCGAAGAACTCGCCCAAAGGGTCACCGCGCGGTTCGCACTTCGTGGTGCAAGAAACGACGTGCCGGATGATATCGATCTCTTCATCGACTTTCTGCGGACCTTCCGCACGGAAATCGAAGAGCGGAGCGTTATCAAGAGCGCCAAAACTCTGGAGGCCCCCGAGACGATAGGTCTTCTGTTGGATCAGGTTGGCGGCCGGCTGGGGACAACACAGCGCATCATGAAAGCTTCGTTGCGAGTCGCCCTGGAGCAAGGCGCCACCACTTTGCTGCCGAAGCACTTCGCTGAGGCCATCGAATTGGGAAAACTGATCTTCGGCTTCAAAGAAAACCTGTTCGCGTCTTACGCCAGTTCGATTGCAGCTTAGGAAGAATTGGCATGAAGATTTCCACCTTCACCTCGTTCTCCGCGGGACCAGTGTTGCTTGATGGCCATCAATTTTCGACTGACGGCTGGTTGGTCGAGCGGAAGAGCCCTGTCGCTCGTTCGATGACCGCGCAGGAAGAAGGATGATGAGCATTTTTCCGGTCGCAACTTTCCCTGCTTTGGATGAGAGTCTTCAGGGGTTCGTCGCCAGAGCCTGCGACGAAAATGGTCACCCGGCCGTGGCCCATGCTCTCGGGCTGGCCGGCTTTAAGACGTTTGGTGCGCGCTTTCTCTCGAATAGCGAAGCAGTTGATACTCAGAAGTTAAGTGCATTTTTCGGTTGCCGCGAAGATGAACTGCGCCATCGCTTTCATTTGCCAGTGGAAGTTGAAGGGAGTTCAAGCTCGTTTGTGGACTACTTCGGCCAACCGATTCGAAAGAATATGCGCGAACCCATTCTGAGGCGGGTCTCGCCTGCGTCATTGCGATTATCGCCTCACCATCGCGGAAGTTGGATGTTGAGACCGCTTCATTACTGCCCGGAAAGTGGTGAAAAGCTAGTTTCCTCCTGTCCCAACCCGAACTGCGGACGATCCCTAGGCTGGAACACGACTTACGGCATTCCGTTTTGCGAGTACTGCCTCGACAAAGATTGCGAACCGACGACCGACCTCCGCAACTTCTCCCAACCGATGCTCGAAGAACAGGATTTCAATATCTATGCGCCTGTCGCTCGCCTTCTGACGGACTCGTCCAGCAGGGACAAAACCGTGCCCGATTGCTTCTCGACATGGAAGGGATGGGAGATATTCGATCTCGTGGCGATGCTTGCGGTCTTCCTGTTCAGGCGTTTGGGCGACCGAACCGGGTTGCGTGGTGGTCAGATTTTTCAACTCGACGGCTGGCATGAGAATTTCATGCTGGCCGCACGCGCGGTCATGGACTGGCCGAACGGCATGGGCGCAGTTGTAGAACTGATGAGGGAAGGTGCGGGTTCGCGGGCTGGCTATTACGGCCTGCGGAAAGAACTCGGCCCGTTGGCAGACTTTGGTGTCGATTACGGCGCAACCCCGCAGGTCGTCGCGGAAGTCAACGCGGCGACTAAAAGCTTCTACGCCTCAAACGGACGAACCAAGCCTGGAACTAGCTACGAAGCCCTCGAAAATGCACACAGTCGGCTTTTGTCCTACCGCGAGGCAGTCCGAAAGCCCGGCGTCACTCCAACTTATCTGACGTCCATCGTGAAACATAACGACATTGAAGTCGTTCAGGCTGACGGCGCAAAGCACGCCCCAGTCTTTTTCAACGAAAGCGAACTGAATCAGTTATTGAAGGAGCGCAGTGAGCTACGACCGCTCGACCGACTCCCGGTCATCACCGGACTGCCAATGTTTGTGGTGCATGGGCTCGTGCAGTCGGGTCACATTTGCGTCGCGAAAGGTGCAGTCGCACGATTTCGCTCCGCAAGCGTTCGCCCTAGCGAGATCGAAAAACTCGAGGCGCGACTTCGCGCGAACGGGATCGAACTGGACGCCCACAATACCAAGCCATTATTAAAGGCGATCAGGGATACCTGCGTCGGCGGCAAGAATCTTCTCCCACTGTTCCGTCTCTGTCTCGACGGCGATTTGCAGCACTCCATGAGCGAGGGATCAGTGCCGTTGCTATCCCGCATAATGGTGCGCGAAGAAGACCTCATCGCCTCAATCAGCAGAATTTCCGACCGGTCAATCCGGGCACCGGACAAGATGTCTCGGAGGGACGTGTCGATTTATCTCGACGTTGACGTCGACGACATCATCGGCCTGGTGCAGGTCGGTTTGCTGAAAACGACCCCAGCGGAAGGCGGCGGAATGTTAGTGGGCAAGAGTGTCGACGATTTCGCCGAAAAATACACTTCGACGCACTACGTCGCACGGCGTCTCAAATTTGCCACACGCTCCGTCCGGAAAAGCTTGGCGCGCCTCTGCATCGAGCCGGCAGCAATTTTTCAATCGGCGAATCGAACGGAAGCGTACGCTTGGCGCAAAAAGGACCTCGCACGGTACTTAACCTAGGCCGCAAATCGGGCAATGCCACACAGCCCTCTTCGGAGGGCTTTTCTGTATTCCGACCAAATAGACTCAGCGCTATCCAGAAATTAGACTCAGGGCGAAAATGAAAAGCCCTATTTTATTGGGCCGAAAAGACTCACTCCTAACTTGGGCCGATAGAATGCGTGATAAATGGCGCGCCCGAAGAGATTCGAACTCCTGACCCCCAGATTCGTAGTCTGGTGCTCTATCCAGCTGAGCTACGGGCGCGCATTTCGCTAGGCTGAAGGGCCGAGGCCGGGCCGCGAAAGAGCGCCATAGCTACCGGCTCCGGCCCGGCTTTGCAAGGTCGATAAGGCACAGATTTCGGACCAAAAGGGGCGTTTTCAGGCCCGGGCCCGGGCGTCCCGCAGCCGGTGAAGCTCCACGGCCCGATCCGGAATCATGATTCGGAAGGTGGCGCCGATGGTGCCGTCCACCAGGTTCAGTTCGCCGCCATGGGCGCGGACCAGTTCAGCGGCGATGGCGAGGCCGAGGCCGGTGCCCCCGTCCCGCGAAGAGCCCTGAAAGGCCTCGAACAGATGCGCCTTGGCCTTCTCCGGAATGCCGGGGCCGGTATCGGAGATTTCCAGGATCGTCACCGCGCCCTCGCGCCGCCCGGTGAAGCGGATCTGCCGCGCAACTCCGATGTCGGACTTCTCGCTTTCCAGCGCCTGGGCGGCGTTGCGGACCAGATTGAGCAGCACCCGGAACAGTTGATCCGGGTCGGCATCGACGGTGAGGCCGCGTTCGATGGCGTCGATCCATTCAATCGACGTATCGGAGCCGACTCCCGCCGATTCGCGGACCTCCTTCACCACCGGCTCGACCTGCACCAGCCGGCGATCCGGCGGCGCTTCCTGCGCCTTGCCGTAGGACAGCGTGGACTGACAGAACGCGATGGCGCGCTCCAGCGAACGCATCAGCTTGGGCGCAAACCGCTGCACGCGCGGATCGGGCACACTGGCGAGCTGGTCGGAGAGGAGTTGCGACGACGCCAGCAGATTGCGCAGGTCATGATTGATCTTCGACACCGCGAGGCCGAGCGCCGCAAGATGGCTCTTCTGATGCAGCATCGAGACAAGATCGCGCTGCATGTCCGACAGTTCGCGCTCCGCGACGCCGATTTCGTCGGTGCGTTTCGAGGGCTCGATGATGCGCGCGGTGCTTTCCGGATTTTCGTGGAAGGCCACGAGGTTTGCGGTGACGCGCCGCATCGGCCGGACGAACAGGTGGTGCAGCGCATAATAGATCAGCCCTGCGGTGATGCTGGTCATCACCAGCGACAGCAGCAGCACGTTGCGCGAGAAGCGGAACATCGCCGCGCGCAGCGGCTTCTCGTCGGCCACCACTTCAATGAATTGCCCGCTGCCCGGCGCGGGCCCGATGATGCGCATCACCTCATCGCCGCTGTCGAGCATGACCTGGAACGCATCGACAATGGCGGCCCAGGCGTTCACATCGCGCATGTCGATGTCATGGTCGACCTTCGCCGGCATGTCGGCGGCGGCCAGAAGCCGGCGCTGCTGTCCGCTCTTGATCGCCACCGCCCGCGCGCCGATGCTGGCGAGAATCTGCCGCGCCAGCGCATCGGGCACCATGCCGCTCGGAGCGGCATCCAGCACCAGCGCGGCGGTGCTTGCCGCCGCCAGCCGGTCGTTGAGCCGGTTGACCCTGAAGTTGGCGATGGAGGGCACGTAGATCAGGATTTCGACAATCAGGATCAGCGGAATCGTCAGCAACAGCAGCTTTCCGGACAGGCCAAAGCCCATCCCCGGCTGAGGCCGGGGGTTCGTCCGGTCAGGGCTCTGGCCTGATACCGCCATTGATTGATCGCCCACCCGTTTTATTGATTTGCCGCCGCAGGATGCGCCTGCCGGCGGCCGGGGTCAAACCCCCGGAACTGTTATGGTTTAGACCCTCGGCCCGGCTCCATGAACCCGGTGCCGGAGCAAACCCCAAGATTGACGAAAACAGGCCGCTCCCGTATAAGCCGCGCCAACTGTCCTCGATGGCCCGGCTTGACCGGGCCGGTTCATTTTGGACCGGAATTGGTCCACTTCAGGGCCGCCATCGCAGGATGTCACCTTAATTATTGGCGAATGGCCTTCGGCGAACCTGCCGGACGTGCTTTTCGCAGCGGAGAACGACCGTGAAGCGGACCTATCAACCCAGCAAACTGGTGCGCAAGCGCCGTCACGGCTTCCGTGCCCGTCTCGCGACCGCCGGCGGCCGCAAGGTTCTCGCCGCCCGCCGCGCGCGCGGCCGCAAGCGTCTGAGCGCCTGAGCGGACCTCACCCGAGACCTTTTCCATGCGCCGGTTGGAACCATGGACCGGTTAAGGCAGCGCGCGGATTTCCTCGCCGCGGCCAATGGCCCGCGCATGGCCAGCCCTGCCTTTGTGGTGCAGAGCCGCCTTCGGGATGACAACGGCCCCGTCCGCGTCGGTTTTACCGTTACCAAAAAAGTCGGCACCGCCACCGAGCGCAACCGCGTCCGCCGCAGATTGCGCGAACTCGTGAAGCGACTCGATGCCGCATCCGTGCGACCACACCATGATTATGTGATCGTCGGCCGCCGCGCCGCGCTGGACCGCGGCTTTGAAACCATGTTCAACGATCTGCGCGCGGCACTCAGCCGCCTTGAGCGGCAGACGCCGAAGCCATCAATGCCAAGACCCTCAATGCCAAGACCCTCCGGCGATACCGCCGGGACCAAAGCCCCTTCACGCGCACGCGAATGACGAGACCTGAACGATGATCGAAAATCGCAACACCATCCTCGCCGTCATCCTGTCGGGCCTTGTGCTGATCGCGTGGCAGTACTTCTACAACATTCCGACCATGGAAAAGCAGCGCGCCGCGCAGCAGGCCGAACTGGCCCAGAAGCAGGCCGCCAATCCCGCCGCGACACCCGCCAACCCGTCGGCAACGCCTGCAACACCGGGCACTCAGGCCACGATCCCCGGCGGTCCGGCCGCCGCCGTTCCCGTGCAGAGCCGCGCCACCGTCATCGCGGCCTCGCCGCGCGTCAAGATCGACACGCCCAGCATCTCCGGCAGCATTTCGCTGACCGGCGCGCGCATTGATGACGTGGCGCTGGTGAAGTACCGCGATACGGTCGATCCGAAATCGCCTGCCATCGAACTGTTCTCGCCGTCGGGCACCAAGGAGCCATTCTACGCCGAGTTCGGCTTCGTGCCGTCGGCCGGCTCGACCATCAAGATGCCGACCCGCGACACGCTGTGGTCGCAGGAAGGCACCGGCGCGCTGACGCCGACCACGCCGGTGACGCTGACCTGGAACAACGGACAGGGCCTCACCTTCAAGCGCACGATCTCGATCGACGACAAGTATCTGTTCACCGTCAAGGACGACGTCGCCAATGTCGGCGATGCGCCGGTGACGATCTATCCGTTCGGCCTGATCTCCCGTCACGGCACGCCGCATGTGTCCGGCTATTATATCCTGCATGAAGGCCTGATCGGCGTGCTCGGCGACCAGGGCCTGCAGGAGTACGGCTACAAGAAGATGGACGAGACCAAGGCGGTCGAGTTCAAGGTCTCCAACGCCTGGATGGGCATCACCGACAAGTACTGGGCCGGCACGCTGCTGCCCGATCCGAAGGCGAACGTGCAGGCGCGCTTCTCCTCTAACCTTGTCGGCTCGCTGCGCACCTACCAGACTGACTACCTGCTCGATCCGATGACCATCGCGATCGGCGGCAGCGCCAGCACCACCACGAGCCTGTTCGCCGGGGCCAAGGAAAACGCGACCGTCGACGCCTATGACAAGAAGCTCGGCCTCAACAAGTTCGACCGCCTGATCGACTGGGGCTGGTTCTACTTCATCACCAAGCCGATGTTCTTCATGATCGACTGGTTCTTCCACATCGTCGGCAACTTCGGCGTCGCGATCCTGCTGGTGACCGTGCTGGTCAAGCTGGTGTTCTTCCCGCTCGCCAACAAGTCCTACGCCTCGATGGCGAAGATGAAGGCCGTGCAGCCGCAGCTTGCCGCGCTCAAGGACAAGTATCCTGACGACAAGATGAAGCAGCAGCAGGAGATGATGGAGATTTACAAGAAGGAGAAGATCAACCCGATCGCGGGCTGTCTTCCGATTCTGATCCAGATCCCGGTGTTCTTCTCGCTGTACAAGGTTCTGTTCGTCACCATCGAAATGCGGCACGCGCCGTTCTTCGGATGGATCAAGGATTTGTCGGCGCCGGACCCGACCAACCTGTTCAACCTGTTCGGCCTGTTCGCATTCGATCCGACCCAGCTTCCGGTTCTCGGCTACTACCTGCATCTCGGCATCTGGCCCATCATCATGGGCATCACGATGTGGATTCAGATGAAGCTGAACCCGACGCCGCCGGACCCGACGCAGAAGATGATCTTCGACTGGATGCCGCTGATCTTCACCTTCATGCTCGCAGGATTCCCGGCTGGTCTCGTGATTTACTGGGCCTGGAACAACCTGCTGTCGGTACTACAGCAGGGCTACATCATGAAGAAGAACGGCGCGAAGATCGAACTGTTCGATAATCTGAAATCGACCTTCGCGGGCAGCAAGAAGACGACGTAGCAACAGCTCGTTCTCCGAGCGCCGCGCTTATCTCTCCCCGTCATGCCCGGGCTCGTCCCGGGCATCCACGTCTTGTCAGGCGGTAAAGTAAGGCGTGGATGGCCGGGACAAGCCCGGCCATGACGAAATAGGATGGTCCAGCTCATTGGACAAAACTGGAAGACCTTCGCATGACCAACCCAACCGATGCGGAGCTGATCGAAGCCGGGCGAAAAATCTTCGCCGGCGACTGGCAATTCATCTGGGCCTCGCCGTCCATCGAAACACTGCCGCCGATGAAGGGGGTCGAGGTCGCCTTCGCCGGCCGTTCCAATGTCGGCAAATCGAGCCTCATCAACGCTCTGACTGGCCGCAACGGCCTCGCGCGCACCTCGCACACGCCGGGCCGCACCCAGGAGCTGATCTTCTTCGATGGCCCGACGCCGGCCGATGGCAAGGACGCCGGCCTGCGGCTGGTGGACATGCCTGGCTACGGCTATGCCTCCGCGCCGAAATCGCAGATCGCGTCATGGACCACACTGATTCACAAATTCCTCCAGGGCCGCGCCAACCTTGCGCGGGTCTATGTGCTGATCGACGCCCGGCACGGCTTCAAGGACGTCGACAAAGACGTGCTCAAGACGCTCGACAGATCCGCCGTCAGCTATCAGGCGGTACTGACCAAGGCCGATCAGGTGAAGAAGACCGAGCTTGAAAACACTATCGCGGCGACCAAGGCCGCGCTGGTGAAACATCCGGCTGCGTTTCCGGAAGTGCTGGTGACATCGTCACGCACCGGCGACGGCATGCCCGAACTGCGCGCCGCCATGATCCGCCTTTTGAGAGAACGAACCTGATGACCGAGAATGGTGTGTTGCGCCTCGCAGTTGTTCTGGCCGGCCTTATGGGCGCCGCCGGTGTGGCGCTGGCGGCGGCCTCCGCCCATCAGCCCGACGCCACGCGGCTGGCATCCGCCTCATCCATGCTGCTGTTCCACGCCAGCGCCGTGATCGGCGCGGCGCTATTGACCGGGCATGGCATCGCGCTGCGCGGACTCGGACTAACCGCCACGTTCGGTTTCGTTATGGGTGCGGCGCTGTTCGCGGGCGATCTCGTCCTGCGCCAGTATGCCGGTCATGGATTGTTCACAATGGCCGCGCCCACCGGCGGCACGCTGCTGATCCTGAGCTGGCTGGTGCTGGCCCTCGCGGCGCTCTGGCCGCGACCGGCTGCCTGATCCGCGCTGCGGGCGCTTTGCACCCCCGCGCCAATCGGCTAAACCCAGCTAGTGGAGTGGATTTGACATCCCAACAAGCAGCGAGTCCGGCGAGCGAATGTCAAATCCAAACTCCACTAGAAAATTTTACTTGCTAGTGGTCCTTCGTTTCTAGCATTCGCGAAAGGGCCTGCTGCTACGACATGCGAATGTTAGAACCGGACCACTAGCCGCCAGCCCGCGTGAACGAGAATCCCCATGATGGATCTGCCGACCAATATCAGCCCGCAGGATCAGGCCCGCATCCTGTCGGAAGCGCTGCCGCACATGCAGCAGTACGACGAGGAAACCATCGTCATCAAATACGGCGGCCATGCCATGGGCGAGGAAAATCTCGCCAGGCAGTTCGCCCGCGACATCGTCCTGCTGGAGCAGACTGCGATCAATCCCGTGGTAGTGCATGGCGGCGGCCCGCAGATTGCCTCCATGCTCTCGCGGCTCGGCATCAAGTCGGAATTCGCCGCCGGCCTGCGCGTCACCGACGCGCCGACCATGGAAATCGTCGAGATGGTGCTGGCAGGCTCGATCAACAAGTCGATCGTCAGCCACATCAACGAAGCGGGCGGCAAGGCCGTCGGCCTGTGCGGCAAGGACGGCAACATGGTGACAGCCACCAAGGCGACCCGCACCATGGTCGATCCCGGCTCCAACATCGAGAAGGTGGTCGATCTCGGCTTTGTCGGCGAGCCGGACAAGGTCGATCTCACCCTGCTCAACCAGCTCATCGGCTATGAACTGATTCCGGTTCTGGCGCCGCTGGCGTCGTCCGCCGACGGCAAGACCTACAACGTCAACGCCGACACCTTCGCAGGCGCCGTTGCCGGCGCGCTGAAGGCCAAGCGCCTCCTGCTGCTGACCGACGTGCCGGGCGTGCTCGACAAATCGAAGAAGCTCATTCCGGAATTGTCGATCAAGGATGCGCGCAAGCTGATCGCCGACGGCACCATTTCCGGCGGCATGATCCCGAAGGTCGAGACCTGCATCTATTCGCTGGAAGCCGGTGTCGAGGGCGTGGTCATCATCGACGGCAAGACGCCGCATGCGGTGCTGCTCGAACTGTTCACCAATCAGGGCACGGGCACGCTGATCCACAAGTGATGCGAAACTGCGAATGCAATATGTGATGTCGTCCCCGCGAAGGCGGGGACCCATCTTTCCTGTTATCAGGCATGGAAGACAACAGCCGCAATGAGCATGGCATAATGCGGAACCTGTGGTGCAGCATGGGTCCCCGCCTTCGCGGGGACGACATCCGAACAACATGCGTCGTCACGGCTTTGTCGCTGCTTCTTTGCTCCGCCATTCCCGCTCGCGCCGATCTGAAAATCTGCAATCGCATGAGCTATGTCGTCGAAGCTGCCATCGGCATCGAGGACAGAACCGCGACCGCGACACGCGGCTGGTTCCGGATCGACCCCGCGACATGCCGCGTCGTCGCGCAGGGCAGCATCACCGCCGACCGCATCCTGCTGCACGCGCGCTCCTTGCCGGTATATGGCGCATCGCCTGCGCCGCAGAACGGCACCGACAACCTCTGCGTCGCCCAAAAGGATTTCGTGATCGCGGGGCGGCAATGCAACGCCAGCCAGACCTCCGTGCCCTTCACCGAGATCAAGCCGAGCACGTCCGAGGACGGCCATCAGGTCGCGTATCTCGCCGAAGGCGCGGAGTATGACGACGAACAGGCGCGGCTGGCCGCGATCCAGCGCCTCCTTGTGATCGCCGGCTACGATGCCGCGCCGATCGACGGCGTCGACGGGCCAAAGACCCAGAACGCGCTCGCCGCTTTCCTGAAAGCGCGCGGCCTTGCCGCCAATGCGGCGGAAGCCCCCGGATTTTTCGACGCCATGATCGCCGCCGTGGAATCGCCGTCAGCAACCGGCCTGACATGGTGCAACGACACGCCCTATCGCGTCATGGCCTCGATCGCCACCGACGACGGCAAGACCATCACCAGCCGCGGCTGGTATCGCATCGAACCGCGCAAATGCCTGCATCCCGACATCTCGGGACAGCCGCGCCGGATTTTCAGCTTCGCCGAAGCGGTCGATCCCACCGGCCGCACCATCAAGATCAACGGCCGGCCGCTGAACTGGGGCGGCGCAACCATGCTCTGCACCCGCGAGGCGCAGTTCGAGTTCTCCGAGCAGGGCGATTGCGGCCCGCGCGGACTGAACACGAGCGGCTACGATCGCGTCGACATGACCGCAGGAACCGGCAAGACATTACGCTTCGGGATGCCATGACAAAAGACAAACGCTCGTTCGCCCATGTCGAGACCTGGGTGTTCGATCTCGACAACACGCTTTATCCGCACCACGTCAATCTGTGGCAGCAGGTGGACGTTCGGATTCGCGATTTCGTCGCGCAGTACCTGAACGTGCCGAAGGATGAGGCCTTCAGAATCCAGAAGGACTACTATCGCCGCTACGGCACCACCATGCGCGGCATGATGACCGAGCACGGCCTGCACGCCGACGACTTCCTCGATTACGTCCACAAGATCGACCACTCGCCGCTGGAGCCCAATCCCGCGATGGGCGCGGCCATCGAGAAGCTGCCCGGCCGCAAGCTGATCCTGACCAACGGCTCGCGCGCCCATGCCGGTGCGGTGCTGGAACGGCTCGGCATCGGCAGTCACTTCGAGGATGTGTTCGATATCGTCGCCGCCGAACTGGAGCCCAAGCCCGCGCGCCAGACCTATATGAAGTTTCTCAAGCTGCATGGCGTCGATCCGGCGAAAGCCGCGATGTTCGAGGATCTCGCCCGCAATCTGGTGACACCGCACGATCTCGGCATGACCACCGTTCTGGTGGTGCCGGACGGCACGAAAAACGTGGTCCGCGAGGACTGGGAGCTGGAGGGCCGCGATGCGGCGTATGTGGATCACATCACCGACGATCTGACCGGGTTTTTGGCCGCAATAAGGGCCTCAAACTGACCCGTCCAACTTGACTCGCCGCCGCCAAATCCCGACAAAAGCGGCATCCCAAAACTGCTTTTCTGCCAAGGAACACCGATGTCCCTCTCCGCGCTTGAAACCACGCTGAATGCCGCCTTCGAGGCCCGCGATACCGTCAACGCCAATACCAAGGGCGAGGTGCGCGATGCCGTGGAGCTGGCGCTCAACCTGCTCGACAAGGGCGAGGCACGCGTGGCGGAGCGGCAGGCCGACGGCAAATGGCAGGTCAATCAGTGGCTGAAGAAAGCCGTGCTGCTGTCCTTCCGCCTCAATGACATGGCGCCGATCAGCGGCGGCCCCGGCGGCGCGCAGTGGTGGGACAAGGTGCCCTCCAAGTTCGAGGACTGGGGCGAGAACCGTTTCCGCGACGCCGGCTTCCGCGCCGTGCCGGGCGCGATCGTGCGCCGTTCGGCCTATATCGCAAAGAACGTCGTGCTGATGCCGTCCTTCGTCAATCTCGGCGCCTATGTCGATGAAGCGACCATGGTGGACACATGGTCCACTGTCGGCTCCTGCGCCCAGATCGGCAAGCGCGTGCACATCTCCGGCGGCGTCGGCATCGGCGGCGTGCTCGAGCCGCTGCAGGCCGGTCCCGTCATCATCGAGGACGACTGCTTTATCGGCGCGCGCTCGGAAGTCGCCGAAGGCGTTGTCGTCCGCAAGGGCGCGGTGCTGGCGATGGGCGTATTCCTCGGCGCGTCGACCAAGATCGTCGATCGCGAAACCGGCGAGACTTTTGTCGGCGAAGTGCCGGAATATTCGGTGCTGGTGCCGGGCACGCTGCCAGGCAAGCCGCTGAAGAACGGCCAGCCCGGGCCGAACACCGCCTGCGCCGTGATCGTCAAGCGCGTCGACGAGCGTACCCGCTCGAAGACCAGCATCAACGAACTGCTGCGGGACTGATCCACGCGGATGACCGACGCCCTCTCCATCGCCCGCGATCTGCTGCGTTGTCCCTCGGTGACGCCGACAGACGCGGGCGCGCTCGGCGTGCTGGAGAAGCTGCTCGGAGATGCCGGGTTCGAGGTGCATCGCGTCACCTTCTCCGAACCCGGCGCGGCCGACATCGACAATCTCTACGCACGCATCGGTACAGAAGCGCCGCACATCACCTTTGCAGGCCATACCGATGTGGTGCCCGCAGGCGACGAAACAAAGTGGACTCACGGCGCGTTCGCGGGCGACGTCAAGGACGGCATGCTCTACGGCCGCGGCGCGGTCGATATGAAGGGCGGCATCGCCTGTTCGGTCGCGGCGGTCCTCGAATATCTCAAGGCGAACGGCGGCAAGCCCAAAGGCTCGATCTCGTTTCTGATTACCGGCGATGAGGAAGACATAGCCGTCAACGGCACCATCAAGCTGCTGCAATGGGCGGCGGCGCGCGGCGAAAAGTTCGATCACTGCGTGCTCGGCGAGCCGAGCAACGTCAACGAGATCGGCGACACCATCAAGGCCGGGCGGCGCGGTTCGCAAAGCGGGACAATCATAGTGGACGGCGTGCAGGGTCATGTCGCCTATCCGCATCGCGCCTCCAATCCGGTTCCGGATATCGCGGCGATTATCGCGGCCGTGAGCGGCGATCCGCTGGACAGCGGCACTGAACATTTTCAGCCGTCGAACCTCGAATTCACCTCGGTCGATGTCGGCAACCCGGCCTGGAATGTCATTCCTGCTCAGGCGCGGGCACGCTTCAACATCCGCTACAACGACCGCCACACACGCGAGTCGCTGCGCGCGCTGATCGAGGAGCGCGTCACCAAGGCGAGCGGCAATCGCATCAAGGCGCATGTGGTGTGGGAGCCGTCGAATTCCGATGCGTTCCTGACCCAGCCCGGCCCGTTTACCGATCTTGTCTCCGCCGCGATCAAGGACGTCACCGGCCGCACACCTGAATTGAACACCGGAGGTGGCACCTCCGACGCACGCTTCATTACGCATTATTGCCCGGTGCTGGAGTTCGGCCTTGTCGGCCAGACCATGCACCAGATCGACGAGCGCACGCCGGTCGCCGATCTTGAAAAGCTGACGAAAATCTATCGCGGCGTGCTGGATCGCTACTTCGCATGAACGACACGAACACCAGCGGCCCTATTGTCGTTCTCACCGCCATCGACAACGAACTGAAGAAGGAACGCGCGCCCGAGGGCGTCGAGGTGATCTATACCGGCGTCGGCAAGGTCAACGCCGCCCATGTCGCGGCGCTCACCGTACTCGCGCTGCAGCCGAGGCTGATTATCAACTACGGCACCGCCGGCAAGATCACGCATATCCACAACGGCCTTGTGGAAGTCGCGCATACCGTTCAGCGCGACATGGCGGCGATGCCGCTGGCGCCGCGCGGACGCACGCCGTTCGCGCCGGAGATGGACCGCATTTCGTCCGGCTTCGACGGCGTGATCTGCGGCACCGGCGACAGCTTCGTCACCGCCACCGATCCGTGGCTGGTCGAAAACAACATCGACATTGTCGACATGGAGCTGTTCGCCATCGCCCATGTCAGCCAGCGGCATGCGATTTCATGGCGCGCGTTCAAGTTCATCACCGATGCGGCGGACGAAAACGCCGCTGATCACTGGAACGAGAACGTCGCCAATGGCGAGGATCTGTTCTGGGAGGTGATGAAGGGGATCAAGGTTTAGATTGTCGTCCCCACGAAGGCGGGGACCCATACTCCCTGAATCGTATGATAGCTCGCAGAGCGACTGTCTTACTTAAAATCACAAATAGTGGTTATGGGTCCCCGCCTTCGCGGGGACGACGCACGTTATATGCGCGCCCTAATACTCCACCCGTACCAGATACAGCCCGTCCGGCGGCGCGACGGGGCCGCAGGCTGTGCGATCGCGCGCCTCGAGCGCTTCGCGCAAGTCCTGCGCCTTCCAGCGGCCGTGGCCCACCCACACCAGCGAGCCGACCATCGAGCGCACCTGGCTGTGCAGGAACGAACGCGCGGACGTCGTGATGGTTACCTCGTCGCCGTCGCGTGTCACATCGAGCGCATCGAGCGTCTTTTCCGGCGATTTGGCCTGACATTCGGTGTCGCGGAAGGTCGTGAAGTCATGCTTGCCGAGCAGCACCTGCGCGGCTTCGTGCATCGCGTCTGCGTCCAGAGGACGCGGGACGCGCCACGCTTGCCCAGCTCTGAGCGCAAGGTTCGCCCGGTGATTGACGATGCGATAGATGTAATGCCGCTTCGTCGCCGAGAAGCGTGCGTCGAATGTGTCGGGCACGATCTCCGCCGACAGCACACCGATGGGATGCGGCCGCAGATGCGCGTTGAGCGCGTCGCGCACGCGATCCGCCCGGTAGTCTTTCGTCAGGTCGATATGCGCCACCTGCCCGAGCGCATGCACGCCGGCGTCGGTTCGTCCCGCGCCATTGACCCGGACCCGCTCGCCGGTCATCGCGGCCACGGCATCTTCCAGCGCGCCCTGCACCGAGGGGCCCTTGTCCTGATACTGCCAGCCCCAGAACGGCGAACCGTCATACTCGATAATGAGCTTGTAGCGCGGCATCAGCTCGCTCGCGCCGGCGGCTTGAGCGGCGTGCCGTTGAGAAACGCGTCCGCCTTCATCGGCGGCTTTCCGGCGCGCTGCAATTCCAGAATGCGGATCGCGCCGTCTCCGCAGGCGATTGTCAGTTTCTCATCGAGCAGATCACCCGGTGCGCCGAAACCTTTGGCAAGTTCACAGCGCAACACCTTGATCCGCACCGATTCGCCATCAATTGCGATCTCGAACCAGGCGCCGGGAAACGGCGACAGGCCGTGAATGTGCCGCAGCACCTCGCGCGCAGGCTTGCTCCAGTCAATTTTCGCCTCAGCCTTGTCAATCTTGGCGGCGTAGGTGACGCCCTGCTCGCTCTGCTTCGTCAGTTGCAGGCCGCCGCGTGACAGCGCGCCCATGGCGCGCACCATCAGGTCAGCGCCGAGCGGCGCGAGCGCATCGTGCAGGTCCTGCGCGGTCACGGCATCGGTGATCGGCAGGCGCTCGGCCATCGCCACGTCGCCGGTGTCGAGACCGACATCCATCTTCATCACCATCACGCCGGATTCCGCATCGCCGGTCATCACGGCGCGATTGATCGGCGCAGCGCCGCGCCAGCGCGGCAGCAGCGATGCATGCAGATTGAAACAGCCGAGCGGCACCGCATCGAGAATGTTTTTCGGCAGGATCATGCCATAGGCCACCACAACGGCGGCATCGGCGTTGTGCGACCGGAATTCCGCTTCGGCGTCCGGCGTCTTCAGCGTCTTCGGCGTCAGCACCGGAATGCCAAGCTGGCGCGCGGTCACTTCCACCGGCGTCGCCTGCAGCTTCATGCCGCGCCCGGCGGGCTTCGGCTCGCGCGTGTAAACCGCGACGATCTCATGGCCATGATCCGCCAGCGCCAGCAGCGTTGGCACTGCGAAATCCGGCGTGCCCATGAAGATCAGACGAAGCGGCATCAGAAGCTCCGGCTATTCGTCGCGACGTCATCACCAGCGTTCCCTCCCCCCTTGCGGGGGAGGGTCAGGGAGGGGGGTGTGCCGCATGCACCGGATTCTGCGATACCCCCCTCTCCACCTCTCGCCCGCAAGGGGGGAGAGAGCAGATCGTACCTTGTTGATGTCATCATGGCGTTTTCCAAAACAAGGCGTGGAAGGAGGCATGACGAAGTGGAGATCAGACCTCGGCAAAAACTTATTTCGCCGCGAGCTTGGCGGCCTTGGTGAACTTCTTCATTACGCGATCGCGCTTGAGCTTGGAGAGATAATCCACAAACAGCACGCCGTTGAGATGGTCGATCTCATGCTGGATGCAGGTGGCGTAAAGCCCCTCCGCGTCCTCCTCGCGCATCACGCCTTCAAGGTCCATGAAGCGCACGCGCACCCGCGCGGGGCGTTCGACTTCTTCGTAGTATTCCGGGATCGAGAGACAACCTTCCTCATAGACCGACATCTCGTCGGACGATGCGAGGATTTCCGGGTTGATGAAGACACGCGGCTCCTTCTCGCCCTCCCTCTTGGAGAGGTCCATGGTGATCAGCCGCAGCGGCACGGCGACCTGGATCGCGGCGAGGCCGATGCCCGGCGCGTCGTACATGGTCTGGAACATGTCATCGACCAGCGTCCGGATCTCCGGCGTGATTTTTTCGACGGGCTTGGAGATCAGCCGCAACTGTTTGTCCGGCAGGATGATGATGTCGCGAGGATTGGCCATGCTGCGCGATGTAATGGGCGCGCTTGCCGGGGTCAAACATGTTGTCGCGCCAAGCCCTTGAGCCCTAGTTCCGCGCCGTTAACCGCCGATTAACCATCAAAATCAGGGTTTTATTAACCATAAATGTTCCCTGTTCGTTCGCATTCGCCACCGAATCGGGTTACAAGGAGGCATGAACGAGATTCTTTTTATCCTCGGCGATGTGCCGGTCCGCATGAGCGCCGCCCTGATCGCCTTCGGCGCGCTGGCGCTGCTGCTGCTTCTGATCATCGCGGTCGTCGTCGCACGCTCGGGCGCGAAGGGCGCGGAAGCCGCCGTGGCGCAGGCGGTGCGCGCCGATGAACTTGAGGAACGCCTCGCCGAGGTTCTGCGCATCCAGAATGAAGCTGCGGGCCGCGTCCACGAAATGGGACAGGCGCTAGCCGGACGGCAGGCCGACATGGCGCGCGCCGTCAACGAGCGGCTGGATTCGGTGACCCACCGCGTCGGCCAGTCGATGGAGCAGACCACCCGCAACACCATGGATTCGCTGCGCGTGCTCCACGAACGCCTCGGCATCATCGACAACGCGCACAAGAATCTCACCGACCTCACCTCGCAGGTGACGACGCTGCGCGACGTCCTCGCGAACAAGCAATCGCGCGGCGCGTTCGGGCAGGCGCGCATGGAAGCCATCGTGCAGGACGGCATGCCGAAGGAGTCCTATGCCTTCCAGCACATGCTGTCGAACCGGACCCGCCCGGATTGCGTGATTTTCCTGCCGGATCAGCGCCCGCTCTGTGTCGATGCGAAATTCCCGCTGGAAGCCTTCACCGCGCTGCGCGACGCACGCAGCGACGAGGAAAAGAAGGCCGCCACCCAGCGGCTGCGGCAGGACGTGATGAAGCACGTCAACGACATCGCCGACAAATATCTGATCCCTGGCGAGACGCAGGACACGGCCTTGATGTTCGTGCCGTCGGAATCCGTCTATGCGGAAATCCACGACGGTTTTGACGACGTGATCCAGAAGGCCTACCGCGCGCGGATCGTGCTGGTGTCGCCGTCGCTGCTGATGCTGGCTATCCAGGTGATGCAGCAGATCCTGAAGGACGCGCGGATGCGCGATGCCGCCGACCTGATCCGCACCGAGGTGATGCACATGTCGGACGATCTCGGCCGGCTGCGCGAACGCGTGCTCAAGCTGCAGAAGGATTTCGGCAACGTGAACGAGGACGTGCGCCAGATTCTGATCTCGGCGGACAAGATCGAAAAGCGCGCCGGCCGCATCGAGGAACTGGATTTCAGCAAGGGCAGCGAGCCGACTGACCCGCCGCGTGTCGTCTCCTCCGGTGACCTGTTCCCGCCACATCCCCTGCGCAAGCTGCAGGCGGGGGAGTAATTTTCTGGTAGCAGCCTCTTCCTCCCCTCTCTGGGAGAGGGCGAAATCGAGCAAAGCGAGACTGAGCCGGGTGAGGGGTTACGATCTCATCGTGGTGTCCATACCCCTCACCCGCTTCGCGGCTGCGTCGCTCAGCACCCTCTCCCACAAGGGGAGAGGGGAAGGTGCGAATCTGCTAACACCATCGCATGACAGCACCCGATAGCGCCGACACAGCCCCCGCTCCCCGCGCCTCATCGCGATCGACCTGGCGCGAGGCCTTCGCAGTCTATCTGCAGAAGCGCGTGCTGATCGTGCTATTCCTCGGCTTCTCGTCGGGGCTGCCGCTGGCGCTGTCCGGCTCGACGCTCCTGGTGTGGATGCGCGAGTCCGGCGTCGATCTTGGCACTATCGGCCTGTTCGCGCTGGTCGGCACGCCCTACACGCTGAAATTCCTCTGGGCGCCGCTGGTGGACGCGCTGCATGTTCCCCTGCTCACAAGGTGGCTTGGACGGCGGCGCGGCTGGCTGGTGTTCGCACAACTGCTGCTGATCGCCGCCATCCTGCTGCTGGCGGTGACCGATCCGGCAAAGTCGCCATTCTATGTCGCGCTCGGCGCGCTGCTGGTGGCCGCAGCTTCTTCCACGCAGGACATTGTGGTCGATGCGTTCCGCGTCGAAAGCCTGCCCGAAAGCGAGCAGGCCGCTGGCATGGCGTCCTATGTCGCGGCCTATCGCGTCGGCATGCTGATCTCGACCGCCGGCGCGCTGTTTCTGGTCAGCGGATTTGAATCAACCGGCCTCGCCAAATCCGCCGCATGGATGTGGGGCTATATCGCCATGGCGGCGATGGTGCTGATCGGGATGATCGCGGCGCTCACGGCCACCGAGCCCGAGCAGTCACGCCGCGCGGAAGAGGCAACGACCGGCGAGAGCGCTATCTCCCGCGTCATCAACGCGGCGATCGGCGCCTTCACCGAATTCCTCACCCGCAAGGATGTCTGGGCCGTGCTCGCCTTTGTCATCCTCTACAAATTCACCGACTCGTTCTCCGGCACCATGACCGCGCCGTTCGTGATCGATCTCGGCTTCACCCGCAACGACTATGCTGCCATCGTCAAGGGCGTCGGTCTTGCCGCCACGCTGATCGGCGGCTTCGCGGGCGGATTTCTGGCACGCGCATGGTCGCTGGAAGCGTGTTTGTGGACCGGCGGCGTATTGCAGGCGATTTCCAATCTCGCCTTCGCATGGCTGGCCTTTGTCGGCCACAACCAATGGGCGCTGGCGCTAGCGATCACGGTGGAGAATTTCACCGGCGCGATCGGCACCGTGATCTTCGTCGCCTATCTCTCATCGCTGTGCCAGAGCCCGCTGCACACCGCGACCCAGTATGCGCTGCTCACCGCCTTTGCCGCGATCGGCAGAACCTATCTGTCGGCGGGCGCAGGCTATGTCGCGCAGGCGACCGGCTGGCCCGCGTTCTTCGTGCTCAGTGTGGTGGTCGCGGTGCCGAGTCTGATCCTGCTCGCCTGGCTGCAGCGGCGCAGACATTTCGAATCGCTCCGGCGGCGCGAGAGCGCCAGCGTGATCTAATACGCCGCTTTCTTTCGCAGCCTTCGACACCAGCGCCGCAATCGCGCCCGATGGTCTGGCCGACCATCACCGTCAAGTGCGTCAGTGCCTGGTGACAACGCTCCACTTGGTGACGATGGCGTCGCTGAGTTGCCCCGCGGCCTGCGCGCAGGACAGTTCATTGGCCTTCAGCGCGATGCTCTTGCCGATATACGGCTTCAGCGCCGCGGCCTCGGCGTCGTTATTGGTCACGATCTGGAATGTCTCCGGGCCGGTTTCGAGATTGCACATGCCCGACGGCGGCGGCAGGCGGCGCGGCTCGCTGGTGAGCTGATAGGTGATGACCCGCTTTTTCCTCGGACCGGAACGCATCGCCGTCAGCTCACCCGACAGCACCTCACCCGTCTTCAGCGGCTTTGCCTTCTGCTGCGCAAGAGCATCGGACGAGATCAGCACGGAGAGACAACCAGCGGCGAGCATTGCGGGGGCATTCGCGAACAGACGGAGAAACATCAGGCTTCCATTTCGTGAATTTCAGATTGGTTTCTAGAACAGTGTCCGCTGCCGCATGGCGGCCGACAGTGTCCCCTCGTCGAGATAGTCAAGCTCACCGCCGACCGGCACACCGTGCGCCAGCCGCGTGACCTTGACATTGGCATCCTGCAACAGGTCGGTGATGTAATGCGCCGTGGTCTGGCCATCCACCGTCGCGTTGAGTGCAAGGATGATTTCCATGACCCGCGGGTCGAGCGCGCGCTGCACCAGAGCGTCGATGGTCAGGTCCTGCGGACCGACACCATCGAGCGGCGACAGCGTGGCGCCGAGGACGTGATAAAATCCGTTTGTGGCATGAGCGCGTTCGAGCGCCCACAAATCGGCAACATCCGCCACCACCACGATGATCGACGGATCGCGGCGCGTATCTGTGCAAACGGTGCAGGGATTCTGCGTGTCGATGTTGCCGCAGGTGTTGCAGACCTGAATCCTGTCAATCGCCACCTGCAGCGCCGCCGACAGCGGCGTCATCAATGCTTCGCGCTTCTTGATCAGATGCAGCGCGGCGCGCCGCGCCGAGCGCGGGCCGAGCCCCGGCAGACGCGCCAGCAACTGGATCAGACGTTCGATTTCAGGACCGGCGACCGAGGATGCCATTCGAGAAGGCTCTTAGAATTCCAAACTTTCAACGTCGTCATTGCGAGCGGAGCAAAGCAATCCATTCCTGAAGAGGAAGGCTGGATTGCTTCGTCGCTTACGGTTCTCGCAATGACGATTCTCAATCACGCCTCTAGCCAAGACCCAGCCCCGGCGGCAGGCCGAGTCCGCCGGTCAGGGCCTGCATCTTTTCCTGCATTGCGGCTTCAGCCTTGCGGCGCGCATCTCCATGGGCGGTGACCAGCAGGTCTTCAAGAACCTCCCGTTCCTCCGCCTTCATCAGCGACGGATCAATCTTCACCGCCTTGACCTCGCCTTTCGCTGTCATCCGGATATTGACGAGTCCGCCACCGGACAGGCCTTCGACCTCGATGGTGTCGAGTTCATCCTGCAGCGCCTTCATCCTGGACTGAAGCTGCGCCGCCTGTTTCATCATGCCGAGGAAGTCAGCCATGAATTGATCCCTTGTGGTTGATGTCCGGACAAACCATCCGGAATCCGTTTCTCGTCAGAAATTCTCGTCCTAAAGATCGTCGTCTTCTTCGGCAGCGGCGACAGGTCCGGACTCATCCATGCCCGACTCGGCGTCCGGTGCGATACGCCGCACATCAATCACCTGCGTGCCGGGAAACTTCGCCATCACCGCCTGCACGCGCGGGTCGGCGTGAATGCCATCGGTGAGTTTTTCCTTCGCCGCTTGCGCCTGTGCGCGCAGGGTCGGCTCGCCGGCCTCGTTGGAAACGATCACGGCCCAGCGCCGGCCGGTCCACTGTTCGAGTTTGCGCGACAGATCGTTGACGACCGAGCGCGCGGCGCTGCGCTCCAGCGCCACTTCCAGCCTGCCGTCTTCCATGCGCACCAGCCGCATGTCGGCTTCCAACGCGGATTTCAACTGAATGTCGCGCTTCTCGCTGGCGAGCGCCACAAGTTCGGCGAAGGTGTTCAGCCGCCGCACAGGCGCCGTCGCGGGCGCGCTCATCTGCGGGCGCGGCGACGCATCAAGCGCGGGCCGCGAACCGGACGCCACCGCGCGAACCTGAGAACCGTCCTCACCACCGGACGACAGCCGCCCTGAGGGACCGCGCGGCGCGGCATTGCCGGTGACATTGCCACCCAGCAGGGGCGAGCCGCCGCCATTGGCGTCGATCATCCTGATCGCCTCATCCGGCGTCGGCAGATCGGCCACATAGGCGATCCGCACCATCACCATTTCGGCGGCCGCCTGCGGCCGCGTCGCGGCCTGAACTTCGGCGATACCCTTGAGCAGCATCTGCCACATCCGCGACAGCACACGCATCGACAGCTTCGCCGCGAAATCGCGTCCGCGGGTACGCTCGGTCTCTCCCAGCGCCACATTGTCCGCCGTCGCGGGGACAACCTTGACCCGCGTCACGAAGTTCACGAACTCGGCGAGATCACTGAGCACCACCACCGGATCGGCGCCGGTGTCGTATTGATCGCGAAACTCCTTGAAGGCCGCGGCGATATCGCCGCTCGCCAGCGCCTCGAACAGATCAATGACGCGGGTGCGGTCGGCAAGCCCCATCATCTGCCGCACGTCTTCGGCGCTCACCACGCCTGCGGCATGGGCGATCGCCTGATCGAGCAGCGACAGCGAATCGCGCACCGATCCCTCGGCCGCCCGCGCGATCAGACCCAGCGCTTCGGGCTCGGCCTGCACCCCCTCCTTGGCGAGAATGTTCGACAGATGCGTCATCAGCACATCGGACTCGACCCGCTTGAGATCGAACCGCTGACAGCGCGACAGCACCGTCACCGGGACCTTGCGGATCTCCGTGGTCGCGAATACGAACTTGGCATGCTCCGGCGGCTCTTCCAGCGTTTTCAGGAAGGCGTTGAAGCCGGGCGTCGAGAGCATATGCACTTCGTCGATAATATAGATCTTGTAGCGCGACAGCGACGGTGCATAACGCACGCTGTCATTGATCTGTCTGACGTTATCAACGCCGGTATGTGAGGCGGCGTCAATTTCGATAACGTCGAGATGACGCCCCTCAGCGATCGCCTGACAGTGCACACCCATCTTCGGCATGTGGATGGTCGGCCCCTTCACCGAACCATCCGGCAATTCGTAGTTCAGCGCGCGAGCGAGGATGCGCGCGGTCGTGGTCTTGCCGACGCCGCGAACGCCGGTCAGAATCCAGGCCTGCGGAACACGTCCCGTCTCGAACGAATTCGAGATGGTGCGCACCATCGCCTCCTGACCGATCAGATCGTCGAAACTGGAAGGGCGGTATTTACGCGCGAGTACACGGTAACCGGCGCCCGAGGCCGGCGAGGCGGCAGGCTCCCCGCCGAGCGCGAAACCGGGCTGATCGTCCGAGGTCGCGCCGGCAATATCAGCATCGGTCATGGACTGGTCCGCGAATTATCTCGGCTAGCAAATTCAGAGAGCGCGCGGCGCACGCATCACGCCTTGTCCGCCCGGCGGAAAAGCGAGGTAGGAGACTGACGAGCGACCCGATCCGGACCTCGTTAGGGCTGCTTCCTTCCGGACCTGACCCGGTTGGCGAGTGGCTCGTCCACCGCCAATCTCCCGGTCCCTATTTGGGGCCAAAACCGGCGGAAAGCAAGCGCTCGGCGGGGCTTCACACCGCCTTGTTCCGGCTTGCGAAACCGGCCGTTTTCAGGGCCATCCGCCAGAATCGCACAAAGGCATGGAAGCTCCGCGCGCAACCGGGCATGACAGGAGTTGTTCATGGCCCCGCTCTCTGCAAAATTGCCGGAACCTTTTGGGAAACTTCATGTCCGCCTCCGCCTGGTCGCTCCACCGCACCCTCGAAAAAGACACCATCAACATCGGCGACCTGCCGCTGTCGCGGGTGCTTGTCATCAAGGACGCGAATTATCCCTGGCTGCTGCTGGTGCCGCGCCGCCCGGACACGGCCGAACTCATCGACCTGAACGAGATCGAGCAGGCGCAACTGACGACCGAGATCAATCGTGTCGCCCGCGCGCTCAAGGACATCACCAAACCGGACAAGCTGAACATCGCGGCCTTGGGCAATGTCGTTCCGCAATTGCATGTTCACATCATCGCACGCCGGACCACGGATGCGGCATGGCCGCGCCCGGTGTGGGGCGTGGTGCCGCCGCTGGCGCACGATCCGCAGGAAGTCGAAACCTTCATCGCCGCGCTCCGCCGCAAGATATGGCTGAGTTAAATTTTCCAAAGAACCGAGAATCAATGACAAAAACAGAAAACCCCTTTCCCCTCGGCCAGCCGGGCTTCGTCTCGCATCCCATCGACCGCGCGGCGCATATCCGCACCGATGCCGACAAGCTGTTCGCGCTGGAAGGCGACCGCAAGGCGCGGGCCTATGTGGTGCATCGCGACTCGCTGCTCGTCACACAGGGCGCCGACGGCGTGCGTGCGCTGCTGACCTTGGATGAGGCGCGAAAGTTCGGCGCCAATCCCGGCACCATCTTTCTCGGCCTGCACGAAGGCGCGCCGATTTTCGGCATGGGCATCCCCGCCTCGGCCGCCGAAGACCTGATGGGACGTCAGGATGTCGCCGTGGAAAACCTGCGCGCCGTGGCCGCGAGCGGCGCGGTGCCCGCGCGCGAGCTTTCCACCATCGCCATGGCGAAATCGCTGGTGAGCTGGCACCAGCGTCATGGCTTCTGCGCCAATTGCGGCGCGCGCACTTCGATGGCGGACGGCGGCTGGAAGCGCGTCTGCCCGAGCTGCAAGACGGAGCATTTCCCGCGTACCGATCCGGTCGTCATCATGCTGGTGACCGATGGCGACAGATGCCTGATGGGCCGCCAGTCGCAGTTCCCGCCAACCATGTGGTCGTGCCTTGCCGGCTTTGTCGAAGCCGCCGAAACCATCGAGCAGGCGGTCCAGCGCGAAATCCTGGAAGAGGCAGGCATCCATTGCACCGACGTGCGCTATTACATGACGCAGCCATGGCCCTATCCGTCATCGCTGATGATCGGCTGCAGCGCGCGCGCCACCACCACCGACATCACCGTCGATAGAAACGAACTTGAGGATGCGCGCTGGTTCACGCGCGACGAAGCGGTTGCGATGCTGGCGCGCAATCACGCCGAAGGCCTGACGGGACCGCATCCGGTCGCCATCGCGCATCATCTTCTCGCCAACTGGATCGCGGAAACCGCATGAACGCGTGCGGTTCCGCGCACGGAACCGCACGGCCTTTCATGGATTGTCCCGGTCACGGCAAGTCATGACCATTTCACGCGAGGCTCAGTGTCAGCGAACAGCCCCTATCAAGCGCGCACGGCATCCCCACGCATTGTCTGTATCGGTATGCCGGTGCGCGATCTCATTTTTCGCGTCCCGGAAGTGCCCGCGCGCGGCCAAAAGGAATATGCCAGCGCGTTTGTCGAAGTCGCCGGCGGCAACTCGCCCAATGCGGCGATTTCCATCTCGCGCCTCGGCGGCCGCGTTCTGCTGACCGGCCCGATTGGCGGCGCACACGTCGAGAGCAATGTCATCATCGACGATCAGTTCAGAAGCGAAGGCATCGACACCAGCGGGCTTGTGACCGTCGATGACGTGGTCACACCGATTTCCAGCGTGCTGATCGACCCGAGCGGCGAGCGCACCATCGCGACGTTCCGCGACCCGAAACTGTGGACCGTCACCCTGCCTGCGACGGAAACCCTGCTCGCCGATTGCGCCGCGGTCCTGATCGAAAGCCGCTGCGCGGAATTCGGCACCGATGTCTGCGCGGAAGCGCAACGCCGCGGCATTCCGGTGGTCATCGACGGCGACCGCATGATGTCGATGCGCGAGGGGCTGCTGCAGGTTGCGTCTCACATCGTCTTTTCGGCGGAGGCGCTGCACGCCACTGCCGGCGAAAGCGACGATGTGGCCGCGCTTCGCAAACTTGCCCAGGTCACCCCGGCCCTGCTCGGGGTCACTTCGGGTGCGCGGGGCGTAATCTGGCTCGATTCGCAGGGCGAGCCGCGCCAGATGCCGGCCTTTCCGGTCCACGTCGTGGACACGCTGGGCGCGGGCGACGCCTTCCATGGTGCGTTCACGCTTGGCATCGCCGAGGGCATGGCGCTGGAACAGGCGATGCGATTCGCCTCCGCCACCGCGGCGCTGAAATGCACCCGCTTCGGTGGCGCGTTCGGTTCGCCCCAACGCATTGAAGTTGAAGAGTTTTTAAGCACAAGCTCGGCGGACGCAGGCGGATAGAGGCTCTCTAAAAGCCGCTGATTTGAGCTTGCCTGAGAATGATTTTCTATCTATGAGGTATTTATCCCTCAATTATAGAAGAAAGTTCTTCTTATGTCTGACCTTGCCGTCGCGCCGACTGATGCTCCGCGCCGACTCGATGCCATCGACCGCAAAATTCTGACCGTGCTGCAGGACGACGCCTCGCTCTCGGTGGCCGAAATCGGCGACCGCGTCGGTCTTTCCTCCACGCCGTGCTGGAAGCGGATCCAGCGCATGGAGGCGGAAGGCATCATCCTGCGCCGCGTGGCGCTGGTCGATCAAAACAAGATCGGCCTCGGCATCACGGTGTTCGTCTCCGTGGAAAGCGGCGATCATTCCGACGCCTGGCTGAAGAAATTCGCCGATGCCGTGAGCGCCATGCCCGAGGTGATGGAGTTCTACCGCATGGCCGGCGACGTCGATTACATGCTGCGCGTGGTGGTCGCGGACATGCAGAGCTACGACATTTTCTACAAAAAGCTGATCAGCGCGGTGGCGCTGAAAAACGTGACCTCGCGCTTTGCGATGGAGAAGATCAAGTCGGTGACCGCGCTGCCGGTGCCAGCTTTGACGACGGCGTAACGTCGGCGCGTCCCTATTTTCGTCATGCCCGGCCTTGTGCCGGGCATCCACGTCTTTGTTGCATCCCAACAATGAAGACGTAGATGGCCGGGACGAGCCCGGCCATGACGAAAAACTAGACGTCAAGAATGAGGGCAGCCGCCCTCAAATCTTCTGATTGTATTCGCCGACTTCCGGATGGGTGCGCAGCACTGAGTCCATCGCCTCGAACATGTCCCGCATCCGCTTCTCGGACACCGGGCTTTCCACAACCACCACAAGCTCCGGCTTGTTGGATGAGGCGCGCACCAGACCCCAGCTACCGTCCTCGCAGGTCACGCGCACGCCGTTGACGGTGACGAGATCGCGGATCGGCTGACCGGCGACCTTGCCGCCCTTCGCCTTCACGTCCTCGAAATGCTTCACCACCTGCGCGACGATTCCGTACTTTGTCTCGTCCGCGCAATGCGGCGACATGGTCGGCGACGACCAGGTCTTCGGCAGCGCGTCCTTCAGGTCCGCCATGGTCTTGCCCGGCGCGCGGTCCAGCATCTCGCAGACCGCGATTGCCGAGACGAGACCGTCGTCATAGCCGCGCCCGATCGGCGCGTTGAAGAAGAAGTGGCCGGACTTCTCGAAGCCCGCCAGCGCCTTCAGTTCATGGGTGCGACGCTTCATGTAGGAATGGCCGGTTTTCCAGTAGGTCGCATGCGCGCCCTGGTTCTGCAGCACCGGGTCCGTCACGAAGAGACCGGTCGATTTCACGTCCACCACGAACTGCGCGTTCTTGTGAATCGCGGACATGTCGCGCGCCAGCATCACGCCGACCTTGTCGGCGAAGATTTCCTCGCCGGTGTTATCGACCACGCCGCAGCGGTCGCCGTCGCCATCGAAACCGAGGCCGACATCGGCCTTGTGCTCCAGCACGGCGTCACGAATGGCATGGAGCATTTCCATGTCTTCGGGATTGGGATTGTATTTCGGAAAGGTGTGATCGAGATCGACATCCAGCGGGATCACCTCGCAGCCGATGGCTTCCATCACCTTCGGTGCGAACGCACCCGCGGTGCCGTTACCGCACGCGACGACCACCTTCAGCTTGCGCTTCAGCTTCGGCCGATTGGTGAGGTCGGCGATATAGCGGGCCGGGAAATTCTCGTGGAACTGATAGCCGCCCGCGGGCTTCAGCTTGAAATCGGCGTTGAGCACGATCTCCTTGAGGCGATTCATCTCGTCGGGCCCGAAGGTGAGCGGACGGTTGGCGCCCATCTTCACGCCCGTCCAGCCGTTGTCGTTATGCGAGGCGGTGACCATCGCCACGCACGGCACGTCGAGATCGAACTGCGCGAAATACGCCATCGGCGTCACCGCGAGACCGATATCGTGCACCTTGCAGCCGGAGGCGAGCAGGCCCGAAATCAGCGCGTATTTGATCGACGCCGAATAGCCGCGGAAATCGTGGGCGGTGACGATCTCCTGCTTCTGGCCCATCTCGGCGATCAGGGTGCCGAGACCCATGCCCAGCGCCTGAATGCCCATCAGGTTGATTTCCTTGCCGAACAGCCAGCGCGCGTCGTATTCGCGGAAGCCGGTCGCCTTCACCATCGGCTCGGACTCGTAGGCATAGGTGTTCGGAATCAGTTCGGGCTTGGGCTTCGGAAACATTCAGGGGGCCTCATGGCAGGGCGGGCAATATCCAGCAGCTTTAGCGAATGCATGGAACTGTGGAAAGGCGGGAGCCACGCATTTAGGAGCGAATTGCGGCATATTGGCAGCCATTTCGTACAGCTTCCATTCAGATCGGACACGCATGATTGACCGCCGTCTTGAGTATCCTGCCACCGCGCGCAACCGCGACGCCATCCTCGATGTTCTGCGCGGCGTTCTCCCCGCCTCCGGGTCTGTGCTGGAAATCGCCAGCGGGTCGGGCGAGCATGTGGTGCATTTCGCGCGGGCGTTTCCAGACCTGACCTTCCAGCCGTCCGATCCCGAGGACGCGGCGCTCCAGAGCATCGCGGCGTGGACAAAGGACAGCGGCCTGAAAAACATCCGGCCGCCGGTGATGCTGGACGCGGCGTCGGGCCAATGGCCGGCCCATGCAGCGGACGCTATCCTGTGCATCAACATGATCCACATCGCGCCGTGGCGCGCGAGCGAAGGCCTGTTTCGCGGCGCAGCCAGACTGCTGCGCGCAGGCGCGCCGCTCTATCTCTACGGACCGTATCGCCGCGCGGATGTGGTCACGGCGCCGAGCAACGAGGCGTTCGATGAAAGCCTGAGGTCACGAAATCCGGAATGGGGTTTGCGCGATCTGGAAGCGGTTGCGGCGCTGGCGCAGGACAACGGATTTTCAGGACCGGCGATCACCGAAATGCCGGCGAACAATCTGAGCGTGGTGTTTCGGCGGATGTAAGTGGACGCGGCGCAATCATCCTTACTTCCGTCATGGCCGGGCATAGCGCGTCGAAGACGGGCGTGAACGCCCTTTAGTCCCGGCCATCCACGCCTTAAACTTATTTCAGTCCATAAAGACGTCGATGCCCGGAACGAGTCCGGGCATGACGAACGAGAGGTCTGAGAATTAAGCGAGTATGGGACGAGCTTACTGCTCCATCACCAGCTTGCCGTTGGCAATCTCGAACCGCCGCAGCTTCGACAGATACGACATGCCGAGCAGATTTTCCGACAGCGCTTCATCCGGCAGCACCAGCGCATCGACATCACGCACCACAAGCCCGCCGATATCGACCATCGCCAGCCGCATGCGTGCGGCCTTGATCGAACCGTTGGCGGTCGAGACATTCGCGGTGTAGTCACTTGGGCGCGGACGGACACCGATCTGCGCGGCGGAGGATTCATTCAGCGCAATCACCGACGCGCCGGTATCGACCATGAAGCCGAGGCGGCGGCCCTCGACGCGGGCGTCGGTCTGGAAGTGCCCGCGGCTGTCGCGCGAAAGAGTGACACTGCGGCGGCCGGCATTTCCGCTGGTCTGCGGCTGCACCGAGGCGAAGGCATTCATCGCCCGGGACTTGTCCACGGCCTTGGCCTGCGCCCGTTCGCTGGTCATGGTGTCCGCGACCTTGGCCATGGACGTTCCGAACACGATCAGCATGGCCGCCAGAATCAAGATGCTACGCATACGCCTACACCTGTACTCACCCGGTCCCGCGCGAACCTTACGCGAACCTCCTCACGGCGGGCCGAAGCATGATCGTCCCCGCGCCCGCAAAGACGGCTTTTTCCGAAATAAGGGTGAGGGAAGGGTTAATTCTCAGGTGCCGCGCGGCTTGACCCGGCGTGTCGGCAGCGCCGAGGCCGGGTCTTCCGGCCAGGGATGGCGCGGATAGCGCCCGCGCAGCTCGGAGCGCACGGCGGCATAGGACCCGCGCCAGAAGCCGGGCAGATCGCGTGTCACCTGAACCGGGCGATGGGCGGGCGACAGCAGTTCCAGCACCAGCGGGATTTTGCCCTTCGCAATGGAAGGATGGGTGCTGAGCCCGAACAGTTCCTGCAAGCGGACGGCAATGGTCGGCCCCTGCTCGGCCTCATAGTCGATCGGCAACGAGGTTCCGGTCGGCGCCTCGAAATGGGTCGGCGCTTCACGGTCGAGTTTGGCGCGCGCATCCCATGGCAACAAATTCATCAGCGCATCGGAGAAATCGCCCGCAGAAAAACTCGCCAGCGATGTCTTATCGAACAGCGCAGGCACCAGCCAGTCGGCGCGCGCGTCGGCCAATGCGCTGTCGGACAGATCGGGCCAGTCTTCGGGGGACGCCGCGCGCAGAAACATCACGCGGTCGCGCCATTGCCTGAGCGCCTTCGACCAGGGCAACCGCTCGATCCCCGCCGCGATCAGACCATCGGCCAGCACGCGGGCTGTCTCCGCCGAAGGCGACACCGGCAACGTCTGCTCCGAGAGCGTGATGGCATGCAGCTTTTTCCGGCGTCGGGCGCGCAGCGCCATCGCGGCGCGATCGAACGTGATCTCGTCATCGCTCTGGATGTGACCGGCGAACTGCTGCTCGATTTCGCTTTGCGTGATCGGCGCCGCCAGCAGGATACGCCCGTTCGCCGCCGTGCCGGTTAGTTCGGCGACGGCGATGTAGGGCGACTTCGCGAGCGCGGAGGTTTGCTCAATGCTCGCGCCGCGTCCGTTGGCCAGCACGAACGATCCATTGCCGCGATTGCGTGCGACACGATCCGGGAAGGCGAGCGCCAGCATGAGACCGGTAGAGAGGTTTCCCGAGGAGTGGAGCGGCTCCCCTCCCCCATAGCCCGTCGAAGACGGGCGTGAACGCCCTGATGTCGGGGAGGGGTTGGGAGTGGGGGTATTGTTTCGCGCAATCGAAGATGCGCGCCCCCCTCCCCGACCCTCCCCCGCAACGGGAGAGGGAGAAGAAGGCGCACGACTGCGAGCCAAAGCATCATTCGATGCGACCTCACTCGCTGCCACCTGCCTCGCCCAGCGCTCGGCCAGTTGCCGCGCGCTTTGCGCCCGCTGCGAGCGGTCGCGACGAAAACCATCGAGACGCGCATCGAGATCGGCACTGTCACCGCCGAGCCCGCGTTCGGTCAAAACGGCGGCGATCAGCGCGGCTTCATCGCCTGAGCCAAGCCTATGCGAATCCACGATCATGCGTGCAAGACGCGGCGGCAATGCCAGCGCGCGCAGGCTGTTGCCTTCCGGCGTGATCCGCCCTGCCTCATCGAGCGCATTCAACTCGCGCAGCAGGTTGCGCGCCTCGGTGAGCGCAGGCACCGGCGGCGGATCAAGAAAAGCCAGTGTCGATGGATCGGTCGCACCCCAATGCGCAAGATCAAGCACCAGCGACGACAGATCTGCGGAGAGAATCTCGGGCCTCGTATAGGCCTCAAGAGAAGCCGTCTGCGGCTCGTCCCACAGCCGATAGCAGACGCCGGGCTCGGTGCGGCCCGCACGGCCGCGGCGCTGATCCACCGCGGCGCGCGAGGCGCGGACAGTCTCGAGCCGCGTCAGGCCGATGTCCGGCTCGTAGCGCGGCACCCGCGCCATGCCGGAATCGACCACGATGCGCACGCCCTCGATGGTCAGCGAGGTTTCCGCAATCGAGGTCGCCAGCACCACCTTGCGCTGACCCTTGGGCGCGGGCGAAATCGCACGGTCCTGCACGCCGGCATCGAGCGCACCGAACAGCGGTACGATCTCGGTGTTCGGATCGCTCACACGTTCAGCGAGAAAATTCTGGGTGCGGCGGATTTCCGCGGCACCCGGCAGGAACGCCAGCACCGAGCCGCTATCCGCGCGCAGTGCCGCCGCGATCGCGTCCGCTATCTGGCGTTCGATCGGCACATCGGGTTTTCGGCCGAGATAGCGCGTCTCGACCGGAAAAGCGCGGCCTTCGCTCTCGATCACCGGCGCATCGCCGAGCAGCTTCGCCACCCGCGCGCCATCCAGCGTCGCGGACATCACAAGGATACGCAGGTCCTCGCGCAATCCGATTTGCGCATCACGCGCCAAGGCAAGACCGAGGTCCGCATCCAGCGAGCGCTCATGGAATTCGTCGAACAGCACGGCCGCGACGCCAATCAATTCAGGATCGTCCAGAATCTGCCGGGTGAAGATTCCTTCGGTCACGACCTCGATCCGCGTGGCCCGTGAAACCTTCGAGCCAAAACGAACGCGATAGCCAACAGTGTCGCCAACCTTTTCGCCGAGCGTTTGCGCCATACGTTCGGCGGCGGCGCGCGCCGCGATCCGGCGCGGCTCCAGCACGATGATCTTCTTTTTCGCAGTCCACTCCGCATCGAGCAGCGCCAGCGGCACGCGCGTGGTCTTGCCTGCGCCCGGCGGCGCCACTAGCACGGCGGTGCTGCTGCGCGTAAGCGCCGCTGTCAGGTCATCGAGGACCGCGTCGATGGGGAGAGGCGTGGAAAAATTCATGCTGTTTTATAGTGTGTCATGGCCGGGCTTGTCCCGGCCATCCACGTCTTGCTGAGGCATTTAGGTCAGTTATCGGCGAGAATTCTGCGTCGTCCCCGCGAAGGCGGAGACCCATAGCCACCGAACTCTCGGCAGAGTCAGGCAGCCGAAGACTTCTTCGTAAAACACACCTACAGGGAGTATGGGTCCCGGCCTTCGCCGGGACGACATCGTAACTATACCGTCCCCCGCCCGACGCTCTCATAGGTGAAGCCGAGTGCTTCCATCTCGTCGCGGCGGTAGATGTTGCGCAGGTCCACCATCACCGGATTGGCCATCTCGCGCTTGAGGCGCTTCAGGTCCAGCGCGCGGAACTGCCGCCATTCGGTGACGATCACCAGCGCGTCGGCGTCCTTCGCAACAGCATAAGGGTCTTCGCAATAGGTGATCTCGGGCAGTTCGCCTTTCGCCTGATCCATGCCTTCCGGATCGTAGGCCCGCACCTTCGCGCCGAGATCGAGCAGGCCGGTGATGAGCGGGATCGACGGCGCTTCACGCATGTCGTCGGTGTCCGGCTTGAAGGTCAGGCCGAGGATGCCGATGGTCTTGCCGCGCAGGTTGCCGCCGAGCGCGCCTGCGACCTTGCGGGCCATGGCGCGCTTGCGGTTGTCGTTCACCGCGAGCACCGCTTCGACAATGCGCAGCGGCACGTCATGATCCAGCGCGGTCTTCACCAGCGCGCGGGTGTCCTTCGGAAAGCACGAGCCGCCGAAGCCGGGCCCGGCGTTGAGAAATTTCGAGCCGATGCGGTTGTCGAGACCGATGCCGCGTGCGACCTCCTGCACGTCGGCGCCGACTTTTTCCGACAAATCGGCCATCTCGTTGATGAAGGTGATCTTGGTGGCGAGAAAGGCGTTGGCGGCATACTTGATCAGTTCCGCCGTGCGCCGCTCGGTGTACATGATCGGCGCCTGATTGAGATAGAGCGGGCGATAGACCTCGCCGAGAACTTTTCGCGCGCGCTCGTCGGAGGTGCCGACCACGATGCGGTCCGGATGTTTGAAGTCACGGATCGCCGCGCCCTCGCGCAGGAATTCCGGATTGGACGCCACCGCCACATCGGCCTGCGGATTGGTCTCGCGGATGATCCGCTCGACCTCATCGCCGGTGCCGACCGGCACCGTGGACTTGGTGACCACCACCGTGAACCCCTGCAACGCTTTTGCGATGTCGCGCGCCGCGGCATGGACATAGCTGAGATCGGCATGACCGTCGCCGCGCCGGGACGGCGTGCCGACCGCAATGAACACCGCGTCCGCCTTGCCCACGGGGCCTGCAATATCCGTGGTGAAATCAAGCCGTCCGGCGCTGACAGAAGCCTCGACCAGCCGGTCCAGGTCAGGCTCGAAAATCGGGATTTCACCGCGGTTCAGGGCGTCGATCTTGCTGGCGTCGGTATCGACGCAGGTCACGCGATGGCCGAAGTCCGCAAAACAGGCGCCGGACACAAGCCCCACATACCCCGTGCCGATCATGGCAATCCGCATATACCGCCTCGTTAACGATGTTCCGTTTCGCGGGGCTTTTAGCGCAAATCGGCGTCAAGGGGGCACAACATTTGTATGAATAAAGGAGAATGAAACCCCTGCGCCTCAGGATGACGCGCAACTGGACCGAAACGGGACACCATGAGCAGCAACGGCACATCCGGCGCACGCGCCCTGCCTGCCTCCGAACGGATCGACTGGGTCGATTATGCCAAAGGCATCTGCATTGTCATGGTCGTCATGATGCATTCGACGCTGGGCGTCGAGGCGGCGGCCGGCAAACAGGGCTTCATGCACCTGTTCGTCGAATTCGCGAAACCGTTCCGGATGCCGGATTTCTTCCTGATTTCGGGTCTTTTCCTGGCGCGGGTGATCGACCGTGACTGGCGCGTCTATCTGGACCGCAAGGTGGTCCATTTCGCCTACTTCTATGTGCTGTGGGTCACCATCCAGTTCGGCTTCAAGGCCCCCGCCTTCGCCGCGGAACAGGGCTGGGCCCATGTCGGTGTCATGTATCTGCAATCTTTCATCGAGCCGTTCGGCACGCTGTGGTTCATCTACCTGTTGCCGGTGTTCTTCGTGGTGACGAAAGCCACGCTGCGCATTCCCGCGCCGCTGATCTGGCTGGCCGCGGCCGGGCTTGAGGCCGCGCATGTCACCACCGGCTGGACCGTGATCGACGAATTCGCCGCGCGATTTGTCTATTTCTATTCCGGCTATCTGTTCGCGAACTACATCTTCGCATTGGCCGACCGGGCGCGCGAAAAGCCCGGCGCCGCGCTGCTTGGTCTCGCGGCATGGGCTGTTGCCAACGGCGTGCTGGTATTTTCAGGCTACGGCGACCGGCCAGTGATCTCGCTGATGCTCGGATTTGCCGGCGCCTGCGCTGTCGTCGTCACCGGCGCGCTGCTGGCGCGGGCCAACTGGCTCGGCTTTGTGCGCTACTGCGGCGAACATTCCATCGTGATCTATCTCGCCTTCTTCCTGCCCATGGCGATCACCCGCGTGGTGCTGCTCAAGACCGGCATTATTTCCGACATTGGCGTGGTCTCCCTGATCGACACGATCGCTGGCGTAACCGGTGCACTGCTGATGTGGTGGGGTGCCAAACGCGCCGGCCTCAATTTCCTGTTCGAGCGGCCCGCCATGTTCTGGATCGCGCCGAAGCAGAAGCGCCCGGCCTTGCAGGCGGCGGAGTAAGCCCAGTGTGATGTCGTCCCCGCGCAGGCGGGGACCCATAACCACCAAACGTCATGGCAATAGCGAGAAAGTAACTCCGGTATCCACGTCAAATCGAGAGTGCAGGGAGTATGGGTCCCCGCCTGCGCGGGGACGACGCCGATTTTCGGGAATGGCAGCAAAGAATCTCGTGCGCATCTGGCCCCCGGAGGGGTGCTATTCGCGGCCAGAATCCTTAAGTTGCGGCCATGCCAAAAAAGCCCGCAACACCTGCCAAGAAACCCGCCGCGGCCAAGGCTGAAAAGCCAGCCGCCAAAGCTCCCCTGGCAAAGGCCGCACCCGCGAAAAGTTCCGCCGGCGCGCCGCGCAGCGGCGATCACGTCTTTCTGGTGGACGGCTCGGGTTACATTTTCCGCGCCTATCACGCCCTGCCGCCGCTGAACCGCAAATCGGACGGGTTGCAGGTCAATGCCGTGCTCGGCTTCTGCAACATGCTGTGGAAGCTGATGCGCGACATGCCGCCGGACAACCGGCCGACTCACCTTGCCATCGTCTTCGACAAGTCCGAGGTCACGTTCCGCAACAAGCTCTACCCCGAATACAAGGCGCAGCGGCCACCCGCGCCGGACGACCTCATTCCGCAATTCGCGCTGATCCGCGAGGCGGTGCGCGCATTCGACCTGCCCTGCCTCGAACAGGCGGGCTTCGAGGCCGACGACCTGATCGCGACCTACGTGCGCGAGGCCTGCGAGCGCGGCGCGACAGCGACCATCGTGTCCTCCGACAAGGACCTGATGCAACTGGTGACCGATTGCGTGTCGATGTACGACACCATGAAGGACCGACGCATCGGCATTCCCGAAGTGATCGAGAAGTTCGGCGTGCCGCCCGAGAAGGTGGTGGAGGTGCAGGCGCTGGCGGGCGACTCGGTCGACAACGTGCCGGGCGTGCCCGGCATCGGCATCAAGACCGCGGCGCAGCTCATCACCGAATACGGCGATCTCGAAACGCTGCTCACTCGCGCGCCCGAAATCAAGCAACCGAAGCGGCGCGAAGCGCTGATCGAGAATGCCGAGAAGGCGCGCATCTCGAAGCAGCTCGTGCAGCTCGACGACCGTGTCGCGCTTGACGTACCGCTGGACGATCTCGCCGTCCACGAGCCGGATTCGCGCAAGCTGATCGCGTTTCTGAAGGCGATGGAATTCTCCACGCTGACACGGCGCGTGGCGGAGTATTCGCAGATCGACCCGTCGGATATCGAAGCCGACGCCGCGATGAAGAGTGCATTCGCGCCTGCCGATGTCGCCGCGAGCTCTCCCGGCACACCACCGCTCGGCGGCGCTCCGGATTTGTTCGGCCATGAAGCGTCCGCGAAAACCTCCAGCGCCGGGCAATGGACGGGATCGCAGCCAAAGCAGGCCACCGCCTCTGTCAATGGCCCGCAAACGCCGAAGGCGCTGGCCGACGCACGCGCCGAGGAAGCCCGCAGCGCGAAATTCAACCGCGCCGCCTACGCGACCATCAAAAGCATCGACGAATTGAAGCGCTGGACCACGCGCGCCTTCGATAGCGGTCAGGTCGCACTTACGATCGAAACCGCCAGCGCCGATCCGATGCAGGCCGAGATCACCGGCATCTCGCTGGCCACCGGCATCAACGAGGCCTGCTACATTCCGCTCGCGCATACCAAGCCTGGCGACGGCGCGGGCCTGTTCGCGGGCGGCCTCGCGCCGGACCAGATCAAGACCGCAGACGCGCTGGCTGTGCTCAAGCCGCTGCTTACGGATGCGGGCGTGCTCAAGATCGGCCACGATCTGAAATTCGACACCGTGGTGCTGGCGCAGCACGGCATCGCCATGGCACCGGTCGAGGACATCATCCTTATTTCCTATGTGCTGGATGCAGGCCGCGCGAAACACGATCAGGAATCGCTGGCCGAAAACTGGTTCGGCCACAAGACAATCGGCTTCGGCAATCTTGTCGGCAGCGGCAAGAACCGCATCACCTACGATCAGGTGCGGGTCGAGAAGGCCACCGAATACGCCGCGGAGCGGTCCGATGTCGCGTTCAGACTCTGGCGCGTGCTGAAGCCGCGCCTCCCGGCCTATCGCGTCAACACCGTGTACGAGACGCTGGAGCGTCCGCTGGTGCCGGTGCTGGCGCGCATGGAGCGGCGCGGCATTTCCATCGACAGACAGGTGCTGTCGCGCCTGTCCGGCGAATTCGCCCAGACCGCCGCGCGGGTCGAAGCCGACATCCAGAAAATGGCGGGTGAGCCGATCAATCCGGGCAGCCCGAAACAGCTCGGCGACATCATGTTCGGCAAGATGGGCCTGCCCGGCGGCGCGAAAACCAAGACCGGTGCGTGGTCCACCTCCGCGCAGATCCTCGACGAACTCGCCGAGGCCGGGCATGAATTCCCCGCCCGCGTGCTGGAATGGCGGCAGGTCACCAAGCTGAAATCCACCTACACGGATTCGCTGCCGGAATACGTCAATCCGCAAACCCAGCGCGTGCATACGACCTACGCCCTCGCCGCGACCACCACAGGGCGATTGTCCTCCAACGAGCCGAACCTGCAGAACATCCCGGTGCGCACCGAGGACGGCCGCAAGATCCGCAAGGCCTTCATCGCCACCAAGGGCCACAAACTGGTCTCGGCGGATTATTCTCAAATCGAACTGCGGCTGCTCGCAGAGATCGCGGACATTCCCTCGCTGAAGCAGGCGTTCCACGACAAGCTGGACATTCACGCCATGACCGCGTCGGAAATGTTCGGCGTGCCGATCAAGGACATGCCGGGCGAAGTGCGTCGCCGCGCCAAGGCGATCAACTTCGGCATCATCTACGGCATCTCGGCCTTCGGACTCGCGAACCAGCTCGGCATTCCGCGCGAGGAAGCCGGCGCGTATATCAAGAAGTATTTCGAGCGCTTCCCCGGCATCCGCGCGTATATGGATGCGACGCGCGACTTCTGCCGCGAACACGGCTATGTCGAAACCATCTTCGGCCGCAAGTGTCACTACCCGGACATCAAGGCCAGCAATCCCTCGATCCGCTCGTTCAACGAGCGCGCCGCCATCAACGCGCGGCTGCAAGGCTCCGCCGCCGATATCATCCGCCGCGCCATGATCCGGATGGAGGATACGCTCGCGGAGCACAAGCTGTCGGCGCAGATGCTGTTGCAGGTGCATGACGAACTGATCTTCGAGGTGCCGGAGGACGAGGTGGCGAAAACGCTGCCGGTGATCCAGCATGTGATGCAGGACGCGCCATTCCCGGCGGTATCGCTCTCGGTGCCGCTGCAAGTGGATGCGCGCGCGGCCAGCAACTGGGACGAGGCGCATTGATGGCTGGCGCGAGGCTGTAGCACGTGACCACCTCCCTGCTCGCCTTCGCGCTGACCTGCCTTGTGATCGAGATCACGCCGGGACCGAACATGGCCTATCTCGCGGCGCTGTCGCTCTCGCAAGGCGTACGCGCGGGTCTGGCTGCGGTCGCGGGGATCGCGCTCGGTCTTGCGGTCTATGGCGTGGCGGCTTCGCTCGGCCTCAGCGCCATTATCGACAACTCGCGCTTTCTCTATGAAGCGCTGCGCTGGGGCGGCGTCGCCTACCTGCTCTGGCTGGCATGGGAGGCATGGGCCGCCGAGCGCGAGGTGTCGCCCGACGCCGTCGATGGCGGGATCAATCCATGGACCGCCTTCCGGCGCGGGCTGATCACCAACCTCCTCAATCCGAAGGCTGCGGTGTTCTATGTCGCCGTGCTGCCGGATTTCATCCAGATCGGCAAAGGCGCGGTGGCCGCGCAGACGCTGATGCTGTCGGCGGTCTATGTCGGCATCGCCACCGCGATCCATCTCACCATCGTGCTGCTCGCCTCGCGGCTGCAGCGCGTGATCGCAACGGCCGCGCAGCGCCGCACGATTCGCCGGGTGCTTGCGGTGCTGCTGGTTGCGATTGCCGTCTGGTTTGCCCTCAGCACCAGCCGTTGAGACCTATCCCAGCTTCACCTCAAACCCGCGCTTCACGCCGGGCCGTGCCATCATCGCCTTGTACCAGCGTTTGACGTTCGGAAAATCTTCCAGCGGCACCTTGTGCCGCTCATGCCGCCACGCCCAGCCGATGATCGCGAAATCCGCCACCGAAATCCGGTCGGCGACGAATTCATGCTCCGCCAGCCGCCGGTCCAGCACGCCATAGAGCCGCCGCGTCTCCTTCATGAAACGCTCGAGGCCGTACCGGCGATCCTGCTCGTTTTCGAGTGCGATAAAGTGATGCACCTGTCCCGGCATCGGCCCGAAACCGCCCATCTGCCACATCAGCCATTCCAGCACGGGAATGCGCTCGCCCAGTTCCTTCGGGAGGAACTGTCCGGTCTTCTCGCCGAGATACAGCAGGATCGCGCCCGACTCGAAAATGTTGACCGGCTTGCCGTGCGGCCCCTCCGGATCGACGATGGCGGGAATTTTATTGTTGGGGCTGATCTTCAGGAAATCCGGCGCGAACTGCTCGTCCTTTGAAATGTTGATCGGATGCACCCTGTAGGGCAGCCCCATCTCCTCGAGTGCGACACTGATCTTGCGACCGTTCGGCGTATTCCACGCATAGAATTCGATGGTCATTTGCTCCCCTTTATTGGTCTTGCGCTGTTGACGGTGAGCGATCCGCTGTGGAATCTCCACGCCAGTCCTGCCCGACATAAGCACCCGAAACCGGTTTCCCCGCTCCGGATCATGCCGTAACATCCGTGAAATTCCCCATAGCTCGAAGAGATTGCCTTGTCCAAATCAGCCTCCCGCGCCCGCCTCGCCGACATCATCCGCAAACGCTCGTTCGGGCGCGGCGAAATCACGCTGGCATCCGGCCGCAAGAGCGATTTCTACTTCAACCTGAAGCCGACCATGCTGGACCCGGAAGGCGCCGCCCTGCTCGCCGAACTGTCGCTGGATGCGCTGAAGGACGACCAGATCGACTATATCGGCGGGCTGGAAATGGGCGCGGTGCCGATCGCAGGCGCCATCGCGCAGCTTTCGTGGCTCAAGGGCCGGCCCATCGCCGCCTTCTTCGTGCGCAAGAAGCCGAAGGAGCATGGCGCGCGGCTCGCGGTGGAAGGCCTTGCCAAGGGGGAAAGCCTGAGCGGCAAGCGCATTGTCATTGTCGAAGACGTCACCACCACCGGCGGCTCGGCGATCAAGGCCGTGGACGCCGTGAAGGATGCCGGCGGCGAGGTCGCCATGGTGTTCACCATGGTGGACCGCGACGAAGGCGCGACGGAAGCGTTTGCCGAGGCAGGCATCCCGTTCCGTTCGCTTTACAAGGCGGGCGAATTTCTCAAGGGCTGATCATGCCCGCGCGCGGCGGACCAACCCTTAGCAACGACATGAGGATCAGGATGCAGGCACTTCACATTCTCCGCCGGGGACGACACGGTTCAGCGATCTCCGGTGCAGCCGTGACATGCCTTCTTGCCTGCCTTTTCTTCCTTCTTCCCGATCCTGCCTTTGCCGCCGAAGGCCTGAACGGCGCGAAGCTCTCGATCCTCTGGGCCTTGCCGTTCGTCGGTATCCTGCTCTGCATCGCCACCGGCCCGGTGTTCTATCCCCATGTCTGGGAGCATCACTTCGGCAAGTTCACCACGCTGTGGGCGGCGCTGATTGTCGTTCCGCTGTTTCTGACCGCGGACACCCACACCGTCACGACCACGCTGGCGCATACCGCGCTGCTGGAATACATGCCCTTCATCCTGCTGCTGCTCGCGCTGTTCGTGGTCGCCGGCGGCATCTATCTTGAAGGCAACCTGCACGACAGCGCCTTCACCAACACCGTGCTGCTTGCGGTGGGCGCGGTGATGGCCAGCATCGTTGGCACCACCGGCGCGGCCATGATCCTGATCCGGCCGCTGATCCGTGCCAACGACGACCGCAAGTACAACGCGCATGTCGTGGTGTTCTTCATCTTCCTTGTGGCCAATATCGGCGGCGCGCTGTCGCCGCTCGGCGATCCGCCGCTGTTCATCGGTTTTCTGAAGGGTGTCGACTTTTTCTGGACCACGCAGCATCTCTGGTTCGAGACACTGGTGGTCGGCGGCATCGTGCTCGCCATCTTTCTCGCGATCGACGTTTTTCTGCATCACCGCGAAGGACGCTTCCGGCGCCGGAAAGACCCGACCCCGGATTCGCCGCTCAAGCTGCATGGCAAGATCAATCTTCTGCTGATCGCCGTGATCATCGGTGCGATCCTGATGAGCGCCCAGTGGAAGCCCGGCATCGCGTTCAAGGTCTTCGGCGTCGATCTCGAAATCCAGGACCTTCTCCGTGACCTGATCTTTGTGGTAGTGGTGTTCGCATCGCTGGCGTGGACGCAGAAGTCGGATCGAAAGGCCAACGGCTTTGCATGGGGGCCGATCCAGGAAGTCGCGATCCTGTTCGCGGGTATCTTCATCTGTATCGTGCCGGTGATGGCGATGCTGCAGGCCGGATCGCAGGGACCGTTCGCGCCGCTGCTCAGCCTCGTCACCAATGCCGACGGCAGCGACAATTCCGCCGCCTATTTCTGGCTGACCGGCGGCCTGTCGTCGTTCCTCGACAACGCACCGACCTATCTGGTGTTCTTCCAGCTCGCCGGCGGCGATCCGCAGGTGCTGATGGGCGCGAAGGCCGCGACGCTGGCCGCCATTTCCTCGGGCGCGGTCTATATGGGCGCCAACACCTATATCGGCAACGCGCCGAACTTCATGGTCTACGCCATCGCGCGGCAGGCCGGCGTGAAGATGCCGAGCTTCTTCGGCTACATGGTGTGGTCGGCGCTGGTGCTGATCCCGACCTTCGTGCTGGCGACATTCCTGTTCTTCCGGCCGTAAGCCGCGAACAGCCCGAGCGGAGTGATCCGATGAAAGTTGCGGTGATGGGCGCCGGCGCGGTCGGCTGCTATTTCGGCGCGATGCTCGCGCGCGCGGGCCACGGCGTCACGCTGATCGCCCGGCCGCAGCATGTCGAGGCCATCAGACACCATGGCCTGTTGCTGGAAAGCCGGACGTTTACGGGCCGCGTCCCCCTGCAGGCCACGACGGACGCATCGGGCGTCGAAGGTGCCGACGTCGTTTTGTTCTGCGTGAAGTCGCCCGATACCGAAAGCGCGGGCCGCGCCATCGCGCCATTCCTGAAAGCAGAGGCCGCGATCCTGTCCCTCCAGAACGGCGTCGACAATGCCGAACGGCTGCGGGCGGCGACGGGACTCATCGCAATTCCCGCCGTGGTCTATGTCGCTACCGAGATGGCCGGTCCGGGCCATGTCAAACACAACGGCCGCGGCGAACTGATTATCGGCCCCTCTGCGGCGAGCGCGGAGATCGCGCGGCAATTCAGCGAGGCCGCCGTCCTGACGACGGTCTCGGACAAGGTCACAAGCGAATTATGGGTGAAGCTGGTCACGAACTGCGCCTACAACGCGCTGTCCGCGGTCGCCGAACTCTCCTATGGCCCGCTGCTAAAAATCGAAGGCGTCGCCGATGTGATGCGCGCCGTGATCGGCGAGTGCGAAGCGGTCGCGCGGGCGCTGGACATCCCCCTGCCCGCGACACTGCGCGACTCGATCTTCTCACTCGCAGCGTCCATGCCGGAACAGTATTCATCGACCGCGCAGGACCTGATGCGCGGCAAGCCCACCGAGATCGACCATCTGAACGGATATGTGGTCCGCAAGGGAGCGGCACTCGGCATCCCGACACCGGCGAATCTTGCGTTGCAGGTCATGGTCAAGGCGCGCGAGGCCCGGCAGCCACCGCACTCCTAACCTCACGTTTACCATCACGCACTAAGGTCATTGACGTTGCGGTGATCGTCGCCGCAGGCGTCGGTGTTGCGTGAGTGAGACCCGTGTTGCGTAAACAGTTGCGTATTTCGCGCGTGCGGCGCCGCATGACGCTTGCTCTCGCTGTCATGCTGGCCATGTCCCCGGCTCTTGTGCCGGGCGCGGCGGCTGCCGGCATTTTCGATTTTCTGTTCGGCGGCGACAAGCCTCAGCGGCAGGAGTCTCAGCCGCAACAGCAGCCCAGTAATGCCTTCGCAGATCCGTTCGGCCTCTCGACACAAAACCCCGCGCCCGCGCCAGCGGCTGCTTCAAGCGGCGGACGCTTTACGACTTATTGCGTGCGCACCTGCGATGGCCGCTATTTCCCGTTGACGGGACGCGGCAACGGCACGCCCGCACAGATGTGCCAGGCATTTTGCCCGGCCAGCGCGACCAAGGTGTTCTCCGGCAACAGCATCGACTATGCCGTCGGCCACATGGGCGAGCGCTATGTCGATACGCCGAATGCCTTTGCCTATCGCAAGGCGCTGAAAGCGGACTGCACCTGCAATGGCCGCGATCCGGCGGGCCTCGCGCCTGTCGATCTGTCGCTCGATGCCACGCTGCGTCCCGGCGATATTGTCGCCACGTCAAACGGACTGGTCGCCTATTCCGGCACCAATGCCACAACCCAGGCCGCGCAGTTCACGCCGGTCAACAACTATCCCGGCCTGACCGCCGACCTGCGCGCACGCCTCGGCGAGATGAAGGTCGCGCCGGTTGCCGCTGAACTGCCCGAGGACACCTATTCGTCACAGGATGTGACGGGTGCATTGCCCGAGCCGAAATATGCGCAGCCGATGGCGCCCGACGCTACGCTGCCGAAGATCGCGACGCCGAAAACCAAACGCGCGCTGTGAACTTTCTAGGAAGTATGAATCGATCCCCGCCTTCGCCGGGACGACCCGGAATGACAGCCCGCCTCACCGCCCGACGATAACGCCGATGACATTCGGCGCGGCGAGATACTTTTCTTCCATCTCCATCCGCGCCCGCGCCTTGATCTCCGGCGTGAGCAGGCTGCGATGTTCGGCCAAGATCATCCAGCAATAGCCCCACCAGTCGGTGAGAATGCCGGTGTCGTCGACCAGATCGTAGCCGTGCTCGGCGGCGAAGATTCGCGCCCGCGCCTCATCCAGCGAATCGAGGAATTCGTGATCCTTCAACGAGAACAGATCGTCGCTGAAATCGTCGGTGGTGTAGCCCCACACCGACATGCAGACCGCGTTGAACTCGCGGTCGATATGGTCGTCGTCCACCTGCCGCGTCCGCGCGGCGGCATGGAGACGGGACAGCGTCCGGGCGAAATCCGCGATCCGCGTCAGCGCCGTGTTGTCGAAAGCGATATTGGACATGTAGTCCTCGAAACTCAGACAGGCCCTAGATGTGGTGGTCCACACGGACCGAATCACAATGATATATCAATGACTTGCTAAAGTGTTCTTAATTTGTTCCGAATTCACTGAATCGCACGATAGACAGCGCTGACGCGACCGTAATCTCCAAAGTCACCTGGGCGCGTTTTTAAACTCAACCGTTCGGCGTTTATGCGTCGCGGAGTTCAAAGGAGACCCGCATGAACCGCCGACAGAAAGAGCCCTCAAATCAGTTCAACCAATGGCGGCGTTGATAACTGCGCTGGCGGCACTCATCACAGCCCTCACACCTCTGATCGTGAAATTTTTCGGATGACAACCACCCGGCACATGCAAAGACATGCATGTCGGCGCATCGCACGCATCCGCGCGTTGACATCGCGCTTGCTGTCAGAGGCACAAATTCACGCGCAGCAAATGTGCATGCCCCCTTTACCTCCCACGTCATTGAATCAAACCCGATCCCGCGCAAAGTACTTCCTGCAAACGGGAGCCGTTGATGCTTGAGAAGACACCCGACACCGCCCTGCAGGACAGCGTCCATCCGTTTGACCGCGCCACGCAGGTGCGCGCCGTGGATGGCGGCTGGCGCGGGGAAGCCAGCGCGGACTATTTCGCCTTTGTCGGCCCGTTCGGCGGGGCGACCGCCGCCACCATGCTGCGCGCGATCCTGATGCAGCCCGAGCGCATCGGCGATCCGCTGTCGGTCACCGTGAATTTCTGCGCGCCTGTCGGCAATGGCAGCTTCGATCTTGCCGTGCGCCTGATCAAGGCGACGCGCTCGACCCAGCACTGGATGGTCGAACTTTTGCAGAATGGCGAGGTCGCGACCTTCATGACCGCCGTGTTCGCGGCGCGCCGTCCATCGTGGTCGCATCAGGCAGCCACCATGCCGAATGCGCCACCGTTCGATCAGGTCAGGCCGATCCCGAACAACCTCGTTGCTCCATGGGCGCAGCAATATCAATTCCGTTTCGTGGAAGGCGCGCCTTGCTACAGCGACACATTGAACGATACCCCGGCCAGCGCCTATTCGCGGATGTGGCTCAGTGACACGCAGCCCCGGCCCATCGACTTTCTGTCGCTGCTGTCGATGTCGGACTCGTTCTTCGCCCGCATCTTCCATGTGCTGGGCGCCATCGTGCCGATCGGAACGGTGTCGATGACCACGGTGTTTCATGCGGACAGCGCCGACCTTGCCGCGGAAAACACCACCGCGGTGCTGGGTGCCGCCGACGCCAACACCTTCCACAAGAGTTTCAGCGACCAGACCGGCGAATTGTGGAGTCCTTCCGGCCGTCTGCTCGCCACCACTGCGCAGGTGGTCTACTTCAAGGCGTAATCTTGACTCTTGTTCACTAGCAGACGTCACAAGAAAAGAGGGCGGCTCGATGAGCCGCCCTTTTCAATTCAGCAAGACGCCGAAGCGATCACTCCGCGGCGAGCTTGACCTCGGGTGCGGCGGCGCGGACTTCCGCGTCGACCTGCTTCTCGAACTGCTCGAAGTTCTTCTGGAACATGCCGACCAGCGCGCGCGCGGTCTTGTCGAACTCGGCCTTGTCCTTCCAGGTGTTGACGGGATCGAGGATGTCGCTCGGCACGCCTTCGAGAGCCGTCGGGACCGCGAAGCCGAAATACTTGTCGGTGCGGAACTGGGCGTTGCGCAGCGAGCCGTTCAGCGCGGCGGTGAGCAGCGCGCGGGTCACCTTGATCGGCATGCGCGAGCCTGTGCCGTACTTGCCGCCGGTCCAGCCGGTGTTGACCACCCAGCAATCGACATTGTGCTTGGCGATCAGCTCCTTCAGCAGCTTACCGTATTCGGCCGGATCGCGCGGCAGGAACGGCGAGCCGAAGCAGGCCGAGAATTCCGGCACCGGCTCGTTGCCGAGACCGCGCTCGGTGCCCGCGACCTTCGCGGTGTAGCCCGAGAGGAAGTGATACATCGCCTGCGCCGGGGTCAGCTTGGCGATCGGCGGCATCACGCCGAACGCATCGGCGGCGAGCATCACCAGATTCTTCGGATGACCGGCGCGGCCGGTGCGCGAGGCATTCGGGATCGCCTCCAACGGATAGGCCGAACGGGTGTTCTCGGTCTTCGAGCCGTCGTCGAAATCCGGCTCGCGGGTGAGCGGATCGAGCACGACGTTCTCGAGCACGGCGCCGAAGCAGATGCTGGCGTCGTAAATCGCGGGCTCGGCTTCGCGCGACAGCTTGATGGTCTTGGCGTAGCAGCCGCCTTCAAAATTGAAGATGCCGTCCGGCCCCCAGCCGGTTTCGTCGTCGCCGATCAGGGTGCGGTTCGGATCGGCGGAGAGCGTGGTCTTGCCGGTGCCGGAGAGGCCGAAGAAAATCGCGCTGTCGCCGTTCGGGCCGACATTGGCCGAGCAATGCATCGGCATCACGCCCTGCGCCGGCAGGAAGTAGTTCAGCGTAGTGAACACGGACTTCTTCATTTCGCCGGCATACTGGCTGCCCGCGATCAGAACGATCTTGCGGGTGAAGTCGATGGCGACGACGTTCTCGGACTTGCAGCCATGGCGCTTCGGGTCGGCGCGGAAGCTCGGCAGGTCGATGATGGTCAGTTCGGGCACGAAGCTGGCAAGCTCTGCCGTCTCGGGGCGGCGCAGCAGCGTGCGGATGAACAGCGAGTGCCACGCCATTTCGGTGAACACGCGCGTCTTGATCTGGAATTTCGGATCGGCGCCGCCGTAGAGATCCTGCGCGAACAGGGTCATGCCTTCGCAATGCTTGAGGAAATCCTGATACAGCGCTTCAAACTGTTCGGAGGTGATGGACTGGTTGCCGCCCCACCACATGGTCTTGTCGGTGAGCGCATCGCGCACCGTGAACTTGTCTTTCGGGGAGCGGCCGGTGAACACACCGGTTTCCGCCACCAGCGCGCCGCCGGCCGACAGCTCGGCTTCGTTGTTGCGCAGCGAGTGCTCGTAAAGCGGCGCGGTGCCGAGATTCCAGTTCACCTGTTTGAGATTTTTGAAACCGAATTTGTCGGCGCCGAAGGCACCGTTGCGCACACCCGTCTCTTGCACTTTAAGAATCTCCCACAAAGACCGCGTATCGTTTCGCGCGGCTGTCGCCAAACGCCCCTGTCGCGGATGCCGGGGATCATAGCTCCCGGGCTTCGATCCGGCGACTTATAAGTGCCCGATGGGCCGCTTGCCAAGTCGAACCGTCACAAAGCGGTAAAGAACCGCGCGCCCTGAGAAAACAGGTTTAATATCACGGACTTGGCTGCTGCCGGTTTTGGCCGGGCAGCGCCTTTTCAGGCTTTCCGCAGTGCGGCACGGCCTGCGGGCGCGGCGCGATGCCGCTGGACCGTCGCCTTGTCGAGGCTATGGCGGCCCGATGTAATCGAGGCCGGATTGCGGGCATATCGCGCGCAACCGTTTGCCGGGGGCATTCCATGCGCATGTGGTCGAGCATTGTTGTGAGCGGTTTCATTCTGGCTCTGTCAGGGCAGGTCTACGCGCAGGAAAAGAAAGTGATCTCATCTCCGGATGCGCCGCAGGCCATCGGCCCGTATTCGCAGGCCATTCGCGCAGGCAAGACGCTGTATCTCGCCGGGCAGATTTCCATCGACCCGAAGACCAAGCAGCTCAACACCGGCACAATCGAAGAGCAGACCAGGCTCGTGCTCGAAAATCTGAAAGCCGTGCTCGCCGCCGACGGCTTGACGATGGACCATGTCGTCTCGACCAGCGTCTTCCTGAAAGACCTGAACGAGTTCGCCAAGATGAACGAGGTCTACGGCACCTATTTCAAAAGCGCGCCGCCCGCGCGCGCGACTGTCGAAGTCGCGCGTCTGCCACGCGATGTGAAGGTGGAAATTTCCGCCATCGCCGTGCATCCTTGAAGCGACCGCGCGAACGCCGCTCGAAAACTACGTACGCGCCCGCGCGCGATCTGCAAGCGCCTTGAGTGCTTGCCGCAGCGTGCCGGGCGCGGCGATCCGCTCCGGGAAATCAAGGCGCAGCGTGCGCCGGTCGTCCTGCAGGTCGAGACCTTCGGGATCGCAGCCGGTGCAACGCCATTCGCCGTCCGTGCTGTTCAGAAGTTTCACCGCATAGAGATTCATTGTGTCCATATGATCGGCATTCATATGCGCCACGATGTCCGGCTCGGCCTCGAGCAGAGCTTCCGCGCCGGTGAGATCGGTCAGAAAATCCTTCGGGGCGAGATCGACGATGCGGCCGAAACCTGCCACCAGATGCACGCCGTTCGGCTTGATCCTGAAGAACGCGAAATCCTTGAAGCCGACGAACTCCTCGGCGGACGGATGCGCGGCGAGGTAGCGCCGCTTCAGCAAGTCAGTGTCATCCCCCGCCTCCTCCGCGACCCCGGCCAGCATGATGCGCGCGCCTTCCAGCGGATCGCCCGGCGCGCGCTCGTCCAGCATCAGCGAGACACGCGGATCGGCCAGGATGTTCCTGGTATGAACCGCGAGGCGCGAAATCAGCAGGATCGGCGCGCCGTCCGGCGCCGAGGCCACATTGACCAGCGAGCAATAGGGATCGCCGCTGCCCGGCATCAGGCTCGCCAGCGCGCCCTGGCGGGAGCGGGCCAGCAGCGAGCGGACCAGGCGGGCCGGTTTGACGTCAGCGGAGGGGTCCATCTGTCAGCCTGATGTCATTGGTTAACGGGCTTTTTTACGGCCAAAAGGGGTTATACCCCGGAACAATCGCCTTATATAACGGTCTGGTTCCAGTTGCGGCCTGAGAAGCTGGAACCGGTCACATTTCAGCCCAGCTTGCATTGCTCGTTGCAGAGAGGCCAACGCCTCGTTTCACGGCCTCCGGTCGGTCCGTTCAGTAGCGCCACGTTCACACACTCGATTTGGAAAGCAGGTTCATGCCCACAATCGCCCTGGTCGATGACGACCGCAACATTCTCACGTCGGTCTCGATCGCGCTGGAAGCCGAAGGCTACCGGATCATGACCTATACGGATGGCGCGTCGGCCCTCGAGGGCTTCAAGACATCACCGCCGGATCTGGCCATTCTCGATATCAAGATGCCGCGCATGGACGGCATGGAGACGCTGCGCCGCCTGCGCCAGAAATCCGACTTGCCGGTGATCTTCCTCACCTCGAAGGACGAGGAGATCGACGAACTGTTCGGCCTCAAGATGGGCGCCGACGATTTCATCCGCAAACCGTTCTCGCAGCGCCTGCTGGTCGAGCGCGTCAAGGCGGTGCTGCGCCGCGCGGTCCCGAAGGACCCCGCCGCCGCGCCAAAGGAAATGGATGCCAAGGCGCTGGAGCGCGGTTCGCTGCGCATGGACCCCGAGCGTCACACCTGCACCTGGAAGAACGAGCCGGTGACGCTGACGGTCACCGAGTTCCTGATCCTGCAGGCGCTGGCCACCCGCCCCGGCGTGGTGAAAAGCCGCAACGCGCTGATGGACGCGGCCTATGACGATCAGGTCTATGTCGATGACCGCACCATCGACAGCCACATCAAGCGCCTGCGCAAGAAGTTCAAGGCGGCCGACGACGATTTCGAGATGATCGAAACCCTGTACGGCGTCGGCTATCGCTTCAAGGAAACCTGATCGATCTCGATTGGATCGTAGCCGGATAGAGCGCAGCGCAATCCGGGCAGGATGGCGGCTATCGCCCCGGATTTCGCTTCGCTCCATCCGGGCTACAGACGCCGGTTAGTGCTATAAGGCGTCTGTCCGAAGCAAAACACGGTTCCGCCATTGCTTGATCGACCACAGTCCGAGCACGACGAAGAGGCCGACACCGGTGCGCCGCCGCTCGCGCCGGTTGCCGACGCGCCGCGGGACGAAGGCAAGCGCCGCGGCTTCAGTCCGGTCGCGCTGATCAGGCGGGCAGGCCGCTATCTCACCGCGCTGACGTTCTCGAGCCTGACGCGCCGCATTGTCGTTCTCAACCTGATCGGCCTGTTCGCGATGCTCGCGGGCATTCTCTATCTGTCGCAATTCCGCGCCGGGCTGATCGACGCTCGCGCACAGAGCTTGCTGGTGCAGGCCGAGATCATTTCCGGCGCCATCGCCGCCTCGGCCACTGTCGAAACCAACGCCATTACGGTCGATCCCGAGCGCCTGCTCGATCTCAAGCCGGGCGAGACCTACGGGCCGAGCGACGAAACCCTCAGCAACATCGACTTCCCGATCAATCCCGAGCGCGTCGCGCCGGTGCTGCGGCGGCTGATCTCGCCGACCAAGACGCGCGCGCGCATCTATGACCGCGACGGCATTCTGGTGCTGGACAGCCGCAATCTCTACGGGCGCGGCGACGTGCTGCGCTTTGAGCTGGCGCCGCCCACCGCCGAGAAGCCGGGCTTCGCGGAGCGGACCATGATCGCGATCCGCACCTGGCTCAACCGCGGCGACCTGCCGCTCTACCGCGAGCTCGGCCCGGAGAACGGCAACGGCTATCAGGAAGTCCAGCAGGCACTGGATGGCCGCAAGGCCAGCATGGTGCGTATCAACGACCGCGGCGAGGTGATCGTCTCGGTGTCGGTGCCGGTGCAGCGCTTCCGCGCGGTGCATGGCGCGCTGATGCTGTCGACGCAGGGCGACGACATCGACCAGCTCGTGACCGCCGAGCGTCTCGCCATTCTGAAAGTGTTCGGTATCGCGTCGGGCGTGATGGTCCTGCTGTCGCTGTTGCTGGCCTCGACCATCGCCGGCCCGATGCGCCGCCTTGCCGACAGTGCCGAGCGCGTCCGCCGCCGCATCAAGACCCGTGTCGAAATTCCCGACTTCACCGCGCGCGGTGACGAAATTGGCCATCTGTCGCGCGCGCTGCGCGACATGACCGACGCGCTCTATAACCGCATCGAGGGCATCGAGCGGTTCGCCGCCGACGTCGCGCACGAACTGAAAAATCCGCTGACTTCGATGCGCTCGGCGGTGGAAACGTTGCCGCTGGCGCGCTCCGATGACAGCCGCGCACGCCTGCTCGCGGTGATCGAGCACGACGTGCGCCGTCTCGACCGCCTGATCTCCGATATTTCCGACGCCAGCCGCCTCGATGCCGAACTGCAGCGGCAGGACGTGGAGCCGGTGGATATCCGCCGCCTGCTCAACACCCTGGTGTCGGTTGCGAACGAGACCCAGCACGGCACCGACGTGACGGTTGAAGTGCGGTTCGAGGGACGCCCGAACGATACGTTCTCGGTGCCCGGACACGACTCCCGGCTCGGTCAGGTGATCGCAAATCTGTTGAGCAACGCGCAGTCGTTCTCGCATCATGGCGGCAAGGTGCGGATCGTCTGCCGCCGTCTGAAATCGGACATCGAAATCGTTGTCGATGACGACGGCACCGGGATCCGGCCGGGCGCGCTGGAGAAAATCTTCGAGCGCTTCTACACCGACCGCCCGCATCAGGGCTTCGGACAGAATTCGGGATTGGGCCTGTCGATCTCCAAACAGATCGTCGAAGCCCACGGCGGACGTATCTGGGCGGAAAACCGGCCCGGCCCTATTGATGCGGACGGTGACGCCCGCATCGCCGGTGCGCGCTTCACGGTCCGGCTGCCCGCGATATGAGCGCCGCTGAAAGTCCCAGCGTCCACGCCACCGCCGTGGTGACCGGCGAACGGGGCATCCTGATTCGCGGCCCCTCGGGGTCCGGGAAATCCCGGCTGGCCCTGGAATTGATCCTTGCCGGTCAGGCCGGACAAATTCCGCCCACCCTTTTGGTTGGGGATGACCGCGTCCGCCTGACGGTTAACGGCACCAGCCTGATCGTTGCGGGCGTTCCCGAACTTGCCGGTCAAATCGAAATCCGGGGGCTGGGAATCCGGTCGATCGGTTACGCCAAACAGGCACCCGTCACGGTTGTGGTCGATCTCGATGCGGCGGACGCCGAGCGCCTGCCGGCGCCGCAGGCCCTGAAAACAACTGTTTCCGGCGTGGAAATCCCGCGAATCCCGGTGGGACGCGGATATGCCGCCCTGCCCCTCGTGCTGGGATTCCTTACCACAGTTTAAGGTTTCAAAACCGAACTCCCGACCTTCGGCGGATTGCCGGGCGCCGCCGGCTCGCCATATAAGCCGGACCCCGCCACTGACGATGGCCGGCCCCGACACTCTTTTTAAGGGGGTGCGCGGCAACATCCCCCCTTGCGCCAAGGCTCGGGATGGTCAACATGTGGCCCTTTCGTGCGGTGCATCAAAGCGCCCGCGAGGAGTTTTGGATGATTGGTCTGGTACTGGTGACCCACGGGCGTCTCGCCGACGAGTTCAAGGCTGCTCTTGAGCACGTGATGGGTCCGCAAAAACAAATCGAAGCGATCACGATCGGCGCGGAAGACGATGCCGATCTGTGCCGCAGCGATATCATCGAAGCCGTCAAGCGCGTGGACAGCGGCGATGGCGTCGCGATTCTCACCGACATGTTCGGCGGCACGCCATCGAACCTCGCGATCTCCTGCATGAGCCGCCCCAAGGTCGAAGTGCTGGCGGGCATCAACCTGCCGATGCTGGTCAAGCTCGCCAAGGTGCGCGACGACAAGCCGCTGCCCGACGCCATCGCCGCCGCGCAAGAAGCCGGCCGCAAGTATGTGACCATCGCCAGCCGGGTGCTTGCCGGAAAATGAGCACCGCGCCGGAGCAACAGTCTGACTCTGCCGGCGTCATCGTCCGAGAACTTCCCATCATCAACAAGCGCGGCCTTCATGCGCGCGCGTCCGCGAAATTCGTGCAGACCGCCGAGAAGTTCGACGCCGAACTGACCGTGACCCGCAACGGCGAAAGCGTCGGCGGCACGTCCATCATGGGACTGATGATGCTTTCCGCCGGCATCGGCACCACCATCACCGTGGCTGCCAAGGGCCGTGAGGCGCAGGCCGCGATGGATGCCATCACCGAACTGCTCGCAAACAAGTTCGGCGAAGAAGACACGGGCTGATTCCACTTAAAGCTGTCAGATGTCGTCCCCGCGAAGGCGGGGACCCACAGCCACTCAGTCCACGATTCGGAACAGGTGGCTGACATCTGTTTCAGATCGACGGCGCAGGGAGTCTGGGTCCCGCCTTCGCGGGGACGACCCGTCGAATGGATCGTGCGAAGCCTACTGATCGTCTTCCTCATCCGGCCGCTCCGGACCGACGATCCAGATTTTCCACTTCACCGCCGGACCGGCCTTGCCGTGGAAATAGCGCCGCGAGGTGAGATCGAGCCGCTCGGCGTTCGGCGCATTCTCCGCCATCCACGCCTCGCACTTGCTCAATTCCAGATCCTTGGTGTCGCAGATGCCGATGAAGCCGAGCCGCTTTGCAGCATCCAGACTGGTCAGGCCCGAGCCCCAGACCTCGCGCGGCGTCAGCGGCGCCGGATGATCAGGGCTGTAGAAGGTCAGCGGCTCACCGATCTCGGTGGTGCCCGCCACCACGGCCCAGCGCCGGTTGAAGCGCGCGCGCCAGGCCTCGGTCAGTTGCAGCGCGAATTCCGATTTCGGCGCGAACGGCACGCCGGCCTCGCCGTCGCGCCGCACCGTCTGCGCCGCGATGATCGGCGACACCAGCAGCATGAGCAGCGTGAACACGAGCCACATCAGCAGCAACCGGATCAGCGCCATCTGCGTCACACGCAGCGTTGGCAGGGCAACCAGCGCCAGCGGCACCAGGAAGAACAGCGAGATGCCCCAGTCGGTCTTCATGTAGATGCCGAACACCACGGCGGCGAGCGGCGGCACCACACCGGCGATGATCTGGATGATCCAGATATGCTGCGCCTGGGTGAGGAACACGCCGGAATTCGGCCCGCGCACCCACGGGCGTTTCGCCGAGGCGATGAACTCGCCGACGAGTCCCCGCCTGCGCAGCGACTTCCACCATTGCAGCTTCCACGCCAGCGCGATCGCGGCGAACGCAATCGGGATCAACAGCAGTCCGATGTTGTGCGCCACATAAATTCCCGCCAGCCGCAACGTGGTGAGGAACGTCCGTCCGCCATAGACATCATCCGCATAAATCAGCGGCAGGAAATCCGCCTGCTTCAGCCACCACAGATGCGGCAGCATGCCGGCAAAGGCCGCGGCGAACGCCACCCATGGCGCGGGCGAGCGCCAGAACCGCATCCGGTCCGGATGGAGCAGCGATGCGAGGCCGGCGGCGCCGATCATGGTCAGCACCCAGTATTTCGTCATCAGCGCCAGCGCGGCCGCAAGCCCGAGCCAGATGCCCGCGCGCACCGTGCACTTCTCGAAGGCGTGGAGATAGGCCAGCACGAACAGCGGCAGCGTCACGAGCTGCAACAGGTCCGGATTGTACTTGAAGCCCTTGAAGGTGAAGACCGGATAGAGCGCCAGCATCGCCACCGAGAACAGCGCCCGGCGATGATCGACCACGCGCACCGCGATCAGCCAGCAGATCACAAGGCCAATCCCCGTCACCGTCATCGCCAGCGCATAGGTGGCCCAGTCGGTGACCGGGAAAATCCGGAACCAGATGCCGGCGATCCAGCCCGACAGCGGCGGATGCTTGCCATAGCCGAGAAGAAACTTCTGTCCCCAGGCGTAGGCCTCGGCGACATCCATGTGGACATCCTGCGCGCTTTTCAGCGCGGTGAGGATGATGGTCCAGAGCAGCGTGTGGGCGATGGCGAAGCCGATCGCAAACCTGAACGAGGTTGCCGGATCGTGTGCCATGGCCGCGACCCACGCCGCCACGCGGCGGGTGACCGGCACATGGCGCAGGCGCGCATTCTGGCGGGAGCGCAAGCCGGTGCGCGGGCCGGGATTCTTGCCGGTTCGGCGTGCGATCTCGGTCGATGAAGCGTCGGACATTGCGGTCAACCTGTGTCGGAACTGGCACTTTCTGCAGCCGTCGTAGCTAGCAGCGCGGGCGGATTTCGAGCAACAGGAAAACCGCGTCATTTCGCACGAAGCCCGCACGAAATACCCCCAATTTTGTTGCCGCTTCGAGGCGCGGATGCTATCCCGCGCCCATGACAACCAGCGCCGCCGATTTGACGTTCCTGCAATCGCAGCCGCAAATCCTCTACAGGAACGTCAAATCGAAAGCGGCGCCGGAAACTAAGGAGTTGATAGTGCCCTTTTGCTTCCGAAGTTCGTTTCAGAGGTTGCCGTGATGCCGGACGAACTTCGGAAGCAGGGCACTATGCCTATTTCCAACATCCGCAACTTCTCCATCGTCGCCCATATCGACCATGGAAAATCGACCCTCGCCGACCGCCTGATCCAGACCACGGGCGGGCTGGAGGCGCGCGAGATGAAGGAGCAGGTGCTCGATTCGATGGACATCGAACGCGAGCGCGGCATCACCATCAAGGCGCAAACCGTTCGCCTCAACTACAAGGCCAAGGACGGCAACACCTACATCTTCAACCTGATGGACACGCCCGGCCACGTCGACTTCGCCTACGAGGTCTCGCGCTCGCTGGCGGCGTGCGAAGGCGCGCTGCTGGTGGTCGACGCCTCTCAGGGCGTGGAGGCGCAGACGCTGGCCAACGTCTATCACGCGCTCGACGCCAATCTTGAAATCGTCCCCGTGCTGAACAAGGTCGATCTGCCCGCCGCAGAGCCCGAGCAGGTGAAACAGCAGATCGAGGACGTGATCGGCATCGACGCGTCCGACGCCATCATGGTGTCGGCCAAGACCGGCATCGGCATTCCCGATGTGCTGGAAGCCATCGTCACCCGCCTGCCGCCGCCGAAGGGCGACCGCGACGCGACACTGAAGGCGCTGCTGGTCGATAGCTGGTACGACGTCTATCTCGGCGTGGTGGTTCTGGTCCGCGTGGTGGACGGCACCCTGAAAAAGGGCCAGCGCATCCGCATGATGGGCACCGGCGCCGCCTATGACATCGAGCGCGTCGGCTTCTTCACACCGAAGATGGTCAATGTCGATGAACTCGGCCCCGGTGAAGTGGGCTTCATCACCGCCGCGATCAAGGAAGTCGCGGACACCCGCGTCGGCGACACCATCACCGACGACCGCAATCCGGTCACAGACATGCTGCCGGGCTTCAAGCCCGCCGTGCCCGTCGTGTTCTGCGGCCTGTTTCCGGTCGATGCCGACGACTTCGAGACGCTGCGCGCGGCGATGGGCAAGCTGCGGCTGAACGACGCGAGCTTCTCATTCGAGATGGAAACCAGCGCGGCATTGGGTTTTGGCTTCCGCTGCGGCTTCCTCGGCCTGCTGCATCTCGAAATCATTCAGGAGCGCCTGTCCCGCGAGTTCAACCTCAACCTGATCGCGACGGCCCCAAGCGTCATTTACAAGATGCACCTCACCGACGGCACCGAAATGGAGATTCACAATCCCATCGACATGCCGGACGTGGTGAAGATCGCCGAGATTCACGAACCGTGGATCGAGGCCACCATCCTCACGCCGGACGAATATCTCGGCTCTGTGCTGAAACTCTGTCAGGAGCGGCGCGGCATTCAGAAAGAACTCACCTATGTCGGCGCCCGCGCCATGGTGAAATACGAGCTGCCGCTCAACGAAGTGGTGTTCGATTTCTATGACCGCCTGAAGTCCGTCTCGAAGGGCTATGCCTCGTTCGACTATCACCTCACCGACTACAAGGCCGCCGATCTGGTCAAGATGCAGATCCTGGTCAACAACGAGCCGGTGGATGCGCTCTCCATGCTGGTCCATCGGACCCGCGCCGAAGGCCGTGGCCGCGCGATGGTCGAGAAGATGAAGGAACTGATCCCGCCGCACATGTTCCAGATTCCGATTCAGGCGGCGATCGGCGGCAAGGTGATCGCGCGCGAAACCGTCCGCGCGCTGCGCAAGGACGTGACCGCGAAGTGCTACGGCGGCGACATCACGCGCAAACGCAAACTTCTGGAGAAGCAGAAGGAAGGCAAGAAGAAGATGCGGCAGTTCGGCAAGGTCGACATCCCGCAGGAAGCGTTCATTGCCGCGCTGAAGGTGGATAGCTGAGGGGTGTCGATCCCTGCGACGGGTCGTCCCCCGCGCAGGCGGGGACCCATAACCCCAAGCGCCAGCTATTCGCGCAAATCTTCCCTCATTGCATCTATTAAGCGGCGAAAAGCTGCATCTCTTTTTTCCCGCATTTGATGGGTTCAAGGCTGCGTCATGCAAATGCAGTCAGCAATCCCAAATAGGCTCTCGCTTTTCCTGATACCACCGATCATGGGTTATCGCGTTGCGATTCATGAGATAATCAGCGACGGATTTGAGCACGGAGCCGAGCCCAAGCCCGGCAACCAGTGGCACGATCCAACCCATAATGCACCGCGTAGTTATTGGGGGCAGTAATGTATTACGTCTACATTCTCGCCAGCGGAAAACACGGCACCTTATACATCGGCGTGACCAACAACATCCGACAAAGACTGGACTTGCATCGCTCCGGCCAAGGTTCGGAGTTCGTCAAGAATACGAAGTTTATCACCTCGTACATCTCGAAGAACATCAATTCCCCGAGGACGCTATCCGTCGCGAAAAGCAATTGAAGAAATGGAATCGCGACTGGAAGATTCGGCTGATCGAAAGTGAGAACCCGGATTGGAGCGACCGATCCGATTTGATTGGATAGTTTAGGGGTTATGGGTCCCCGCCTGCGCGGGGACGACATCGGTTGTCGTAATCCCTGCCTATCACGCACCCTGGCGCCTCCCGGCGCTCCATTCTCTCTTTTCGGAGAGACGAAAACCGGACTGGGTCGTCCGCGCCCTGAGATGAAGCGGATGCGGTTTCATGTCTTCGCGGCAGACGACCTAATCGTGACGTCAGCAAATCCTCGTCGCTGGTCTCGTTCTTTCGTCATTGCGAGCCAACGGACCGGCGCAAAGCGCCGTCCGATGACAGGCTCCTCCGCGAAGCAATCCATCTTTCCTGATTTTGCTACTTACTTCGATCTTTGCATCTCAGAACTGGATCGCTTCGTCGCCATAGCGCGTCGAAGACGCGCTATGGCTCCTCGCGATGACAAGGCCCGGAATATTCTGATGACAACGCGGCTTCTCATCGCGATATCGCGTTGCAATCCTTGAAAATCGTCGCGCCGGCAGATACAGCGCGGCGCATCATGACACCGCGCAAATGCGAATCGTATCGCCGTTCATTGCGTATTCATGCCGAATCTGCTGGGTGCAGCATGAAGGGAAAAGCGCGCACCGTGCTTGACTCTTTGCGCCCGCCGCTCGACGGTGGTGCGCGTTCGATATTTCAACCATCGGAGAGGGTGATGGCAGCGTCGTATAAATTTGAAATCTACAAGGACAAGTCCGGGGAATTCCGTTTTCGCTTCCGCGCGCCGAACGGCGAGAAGATGTTCGCTTCGGAAGGTTATTCCAGCAAGGCGTCCGCCAAGAGCACGATCAAGTCGGTCATCAAGAACGTCGGCAAGGCAGAGATCGATGACGTCTCCAAGGCCGTGAAGGCGCCGAAGGCCAAGCCGGCGAAGAAGAAGAAATCCAAGAAGAAGTGATGCTGGCGACCTTTCGCCGCAAAAGAAAACCCCGGCTTCGCGCCGGGGTTTTTCGTTTTGAACGTGCCACAGACACATGCCATCAGGCGACGCGCGCCTGTTCCTGCGTGGTGTCGCGCTGGGCCTGCAGCAGCGCGACAATCTCCTCGTTCGGCCGCGCGCGGCTGAACAGGAAGCCCTGGCCCTCGTGGCAGCCTTCGGCGCGCAGACAACTCAGTTCAGCCTCGGTCTCGACGCCTTCGGCGGTGATGGTGACGCCAAGACCCATGCCGAGCGAGATGATCGAGCGCATGATCGCCTGTCCGTCGTGGTTGGAATCGAGATCCTGCACGAACGAACGGTCGATCTTGATCTTGTCGAACGGGAAGCTGCGCAGATAGCTCAGTGACGAATAGCCGGTGCCGAAATCGTCCATCGAAATCCGCACGCCGAGCGCGCGCAGCGCATGCAGCGTGGCGAGCACCTGATCGCTTTTGTCGAGCAGCACGGTTTCGGTGATTTCCAGTTCAAGCCGCTTCGGCGAGAGGCCGGATGTTTTCAGCGCATCCATCACGACCGACAGGAGATTGCCGACCCGGAACTGCAGCGGCGACAGGTTGACCGCGACGCGCACATCATCGGGCCACTGCGCGGCATCCATGCAGGCGCGGCGCAGCATCAGGCCGCCGATGGCGTTGATCAGGCCGGTTTCCTCAGCGACTGGGATGAATTCCGAGGGTGGAATCATGCCGCGCTCCTGATCCGGCCAGCGCACCAGCGCCTCGAATCCGGTGATGCGGCCGGTCTTGAGATCGACCAGCGGCTGATAATAAGGCTGCAGGATGCTGCCTTCGATGGCGCCGCGCAGATCCAGCTCGATGCGCCGGCGCATCTGCGCGCGCGCATCCATTTCCGATTCAAAGAAGCTGAACGTGCCATGGCCGTCGCTCTTGGCGCGGGACAGCGCCATGTCGGCGTTCTTGAGCAGCTTCTCCGCGTCGTCGCCGTCACCGGGCGCAATCGCGATGCCGATGCAGGCGCCGCTGATGATAGTGTGGCCGTCGAACAGATAGGGTTCGCTGATGGCGTCGATCAGGCGCCGCGCCAGAAGCGCCACGTCTTCGGGGCGGTTCACGCCGGCCTGGACGATGGCGAATTCGTCGGAGCCGAGACGTGCGACGGCGTCCTCCTCCCGCAGCGACGAGCGCAGCCGCTTGGTCACGCCTTTCAGCAGCTTGTCGCCGACCGCATGGCCCAGCGTGTCGTTGATGCCCTTGAAATTGTCGAGATCGAGAAACAGCACCGCGACCTTGTCGCCGCTGCGGCGGGTATGAGCCAGCAGTTCATCCAGCCGCTGCCGCAGCAGGATGCGGTTCGGCAGTCCGGTCAGGCCGTCATGCTGCGCCATGAAGGCCAGCCGCGCCTCGGCGCGCTTGCGTTCGGTGATGTCCATCAGCGCCAGCAGCATGGCCGGCTGGCCCTCGAACACCAGCAGGCGCGAATAGATCGCGACGTCGATCAGCGCACCGTCGGCCTTGACGTGCTTCCACGTCCGCGCCGCACGCTCCTCCGTGGTCTGCTCGCCGGCCCATGGCGCGGCCTGATCGAAAGCCTGGATGTCCGAGACCTTCAGCTTCTCGAAGTCCTCGCGCGAATAGCCGTAATGGGCGATCGCCGCGTCGTTGACGCTGATGATCCGCTCGGTGTCCTGGCTGCACAGGATCATCGGCACGGGATTGCCGTCGAACAGCAGGCGGAACGACGCCTCGCGCTGTTTCAGCTCGGTGATATCGACACGCAGCCCGATCACACCGCCGTCGCCGGTGAGGCGTTCCTCGATCAGGATGCAGCGTCCGTCGGACAGGGTCTGCTCGTGGCGGTGGCCGGGATGATAGAGTTTCTCCAGCCGCTCGGCGATCCATTCGTCCTCGCGGCCGACCGCGTCCGGATAATCCCCGCGCGCGACGCCGACCTTGAGCGTGTCGCGCAGCATTGCGCCTTCTTCAAACAGATCGGCGCTCTTGTTGTAGATCTCGGCGTATTTCTTGTTCCAGAGGATGTAACGGCCTTCGGAATCGAGAAACACGATGCCTTGGGGAAGGATGTCGATGGCCTCGCGCAGCCGCGCGTTGGATCGCGCCGCGTCGGCGATCGCCGCTTCAGCCTCGGCGCGCGAGCGCACGATCTCGCTGATGTCGGATGGCTTGCGGCCCTTGCCGATCAATTTCGGAACAGGCTTCGGCCGCCGGATCGGCAGCCTTCCCCGCACATGAACTGATTTTCCGGTCCTGGTTTTTGATTTTGGCCGATTGATCGGCATCGCCCCGCATCCCTCGCATTCTGCGGGCAGCAGTCTTCCTATAAGTGTCTGAAAAAATGGTATCTCTTGGTCTTGGGGCAATCCGATGAACAGACATGCCGCACGCACTGATAACGGACTTGCTCAATTGCAAGGCTTGCGCATGGCGGGAACGGGCGCTGCATTATCCAGTTTTTCCGCTTTCATGCGTCTCCCAGGGGACAAATTGCAAGGTCCCGCTGCGCGCGGACGTATCCATGCACCGTTAGACGGCAACGCGCATTAATTTGCGTCACCCTCAGACATGGCTAACATGACGTAAAGAATCGCTCGCCGCGTCGCCGACGCGGCCTTTCACCAAGAGGCATCATGACGCGGCACCGCCTGCTCCCTGCGCTTATCTTGGTCGCCATCACGGTGGCCGCTCCGGCATCGGCGCAGGACAAAGGAAGCATCAACCCCAAGCCGCTTCCGCCGCTCGCCAATCCGAACGACCCAGCGACACCGGCCAAGGAGTTATTCGGCCGCAAGCTGCGACCGGCCGAAATGAAACCCAGTCCGATCGGTTTTTACGCGCATGGATGCATCGCGGGCGCTGTCGCTCTGCCCATCAACGGACCGGCCTGGCAAGTGATGCGGCTGTCGCGCAATCGCTATTGGGGACATCCGGATCTCGTGGCGCTGATCGAGCGGGTCGCGGTCAAGGCCCAGAAGAACGCAGGCTGGCCCGGCATTCTGGTCGGCGACATGTCGCAGCCGCGCGGCGGTCCGATGCTGACCGGCCATGCCAGCCATCAGGTTGGTCTTGATGCCGACATCTGGCTGACGCCGATGCCGAACCGGCAGTTCTCGCGGGAAGAGCGCGAGGAAACATCCGCAGTCATGATGGTGCGGAAGGATCGTCTCGACATTGATCCCAGCACCTGGACGCCGACGCATCTTCCGGTGATCCGCGCCGCCGCGCAGGAGCCGCAGGTGGAGCGCATCTTTGTCAATGCCGCGATCAAGAAGGCGCTGTGCCGGGAAGCGAAAGGCGACCGGAGCTGGCTGTCGAAGGTTCGCCCGATGTACGGGCACGATTATCATTTTCACATCCGCATGAAATGTCCGCCCGGCAGCACCGCTTGCGAATCCCAGCCGCCGCCGAATGACGGTGAAGGTTGCAGCACGGGCGATCTCGCCTACTGGTTCAGCGACGCGGTGCTGCATCCCAAGCCGCCCGCGAAACCGCCGAAGCCGAAGCCGCCCCTGACCATGGCAAACCTGCCCGCGGAATGTCGCCAGGTGCTGCAAGCGCCCTGACTGAACCTCGAATTCATGACCATGGCCGTCGCAGGGGAATGATCAGGGACTTTACCCCGCAGCCACGCCTGATATGGTCTTCCCTGAACGATGCTCCGGCCCGCTGGGCGCTGCCGGAGTTGCCGGAACGGCGCTTCCGCTTGTCGTCAGATGACATGATCAAGGCCGGGTCAGGCGTGCGTTGGCGCGCCGACCTGCCATGGAGCGCCCAATGACCCTGATGTCCCGTTGTCTCGTTATCACCGCGCTTGTCTGCGCCCCGCTGTTCGCGATGGCGCATGCGCAGGACGCCAGGCCGTCAGCCGCGGCACCCGCAGCCTTGCAAGGCAAGACCATCACTGTTTTCGCCGCGGCGTCCATGAAGAACGCGCTGGACGAAGCCAACACTGTCTTCACCGCGAAAACCGGGGTGAAGGTCACCGCCAGCTATGCCGCCAGTTCAGCGCTCGCCAAGCAGCTCGAGCAGGGCGCACCTGCCGACGCCTTTATTTCCGCCGACATCGACTGGATGGACTATTCCGCAAGGAAGAAAACAATCAACGAACCCAGCCGCGTGAATCTGCTCGGCAACAAGATCGTGCTGATCGCGCCGAAGGATTCCAAACTCGCCGATGTGAAGATCGGGCAAGGCTTCGATCTGGCCAAACTCGCGGGCGACGGCAGGATCGCCACCGGCGACGTGAAGGCCGTGCCGGTGGGCAAATACGCCAGGGCCGCACTGGAAAAGCTCGGCTCGTGGCAGGCGGCGGAGCCGAAGTTCGCCATGGCGGAAAGCGTGCGTGCCGCGCTGGCGCTGGTGTCGCGCGGCGAGGCGGTGCTCGGCATCGTCTATAAGACCGACGCCAAGGTCGATCCCGGCGTGAAGATCATCGGCGTGTTCCCGGCGGATTCGCATCCGGCGATCATCTATCCGGTCGCGGCGACGACCGCTGCGAAACCCGATACGGCTGGCTACCTCGCGTTCCTGCGCTCGGCGGCCGCCAAGGCGATCTTCGAGACATACGGCTTCACCTTCCTGATCAAACCGACGGCGTAATCGCAAACAACGTGTCCGCTATTTCACCTGAGGAATGGACTGCGATCCTGCTTTCGGTACGGGTCGCCTCTATCGCCACGCTGGTGGCCACGCCGCTCGGCATCGCCGTGGCATGGCTCCTCGCGCGTTATGATTTCTGGGGCAAGGCCGCGCTCGATGCGCTGATCTATCTGCCGCTGGTGCTGCCGCCGGTGGTGACCGGTTATCTTCTGCTGCTGACGTTCGGACGCAGGGGGTTTGTCGGCGAATGGCTCGCCGATACACTCGGCATCGTGTTCGCGTTCCGCTGGACCGGCGCGGCGCTGGCCTGCGGCGTGATGTCGTTTCCGCTGCTGGTGCGGCCGATCCGGTTGTCCATCGAAGCCGTGGACCGCAGGCTCGAGCAAGCCGCAAGTACGCTTGGCGCGGCGCCATGGCGCGTGTTTCTCACCGTGACGCTGCCGCTTGCGCTGCCCGGCATTCTCGCCGGCATGGTGCTGGGCTTTGCCAAGGCGATCGGCGAATTCGGCGCAACCATCACCTTCGTCTCCAACATTCCCGGTGAAACGCAAACGATCTCGGCGGCGATCTATTCGCTCACGCAAACCCCCGATGGCGACGCCGCCGCGCTACGGCTGGTGATCGTCTCCATCGGAATTGCCATGGCGGCGCTGATCGCATCCGAAATTCTGGCGCGGCGCGCCACGCGCCGGCTGCATGGTTACTAAGATGCTGTCCATTGCCATCGAAAAGCAGCTTGGCGCTTTCCGGATCGAAGCCTCCTTCACCAGTGATGGACTGGTGACGGGTCTGTTCGGCAACTCCGGCGCAGGCAAGACCTCGATCATCAACATGATCGCGGGCCTGACAGCGCCGGATCGCGGCCACATCGCACTCGACAACGAGGTGCTCGACGACAGCGCATCCGGTGTCCATGTCCCGCCGCACCGGCGGCGGATCGGTTACGTGTTTCAGGACGCCCGGCTGTTTCCGCATCTCAGCGTCCGGCAAAATCTTGATTACGGCCGCCGCATGAACGGTCTTGCACATGACGCAAGCGGCGAGAAACACACCGTCGGCCTGCTGGATATCGGGCATCTGATCGAGCGCCGTCCGGCCCAGTTGTCAGGTGGCGAACGTCAGCGTGTCGCACTCGGCCGCGCGCTGCTGGCGAAGCCGCGTCTTCTGTTGCTGGACGAGCCGCTGGGATCGCTGGATGACGAACGCAAGGCGGAGATTCTGCCCTATCTCATCCGGCTCCGGGATGAAGCCAGCGTGCCCATGGTTTTTGTCAGTCACGATCCCGCCGAGATGCGGCGGCTGGCGACGAATGTGGTGATGCTCAGGCGCGGCAAGGTCGTCGCCTTCGGCGGCGTCGAGGTCCTTCCAGAGCCGGTTTGAGCCAGTCGTCTATTTCAGCGCCGTGATGGCCTTCGCGAGGTAGTCCAGCCCTTCTATCAGCGGAGGACCGCCGCACAGCGTATAACGCTCGGGAAGGTCGATCCGCCGGTTCGAGCCATAGCGCGCCAGCAGCGCCGGATGGGTGATGAACAGCGCGCCCTGATCGCGCGCCTGGCGTGGCGGATCCTGCAACACCAGAACATCGGGTCCGCTGGTGAGCAGGTGTTCGAGCGAAACGAAGCCGCCCTGCTCCGCCGCCATGAAGCCACCCGCGCCCGAGGACGCGCGATCCGGCGGACGCAATCCGGCGATCGACAGCATCGCCGAGGCAAGGCTGGCGGGACCTTCGCGATAACCTTCGCGCTGGATGACCAGAGCCGTCAGCGGCGGCTTCAAGGCCGCCGCTGCAAGCCGGGCTTCCGCCTGTTCGATCTGCCGCGCCAGCGCCTCGCCGCGCGCGGGGTGACCGATCAGTTTTCCCACCTCGATGGCCTGCCGCCGCGCATCGGCAAGACTGCGGATCAGGGCAACATCGACCACGCGAATACCCATCGCGCTCAACATGGCATGGATCGGACGATGGCTCGGCCCGCCGAGCACGAGGTCCGGCGCAAGGTTCACAACCGACTCGGCGTCCCAGTCGAGGCGCGGAAACGGCGCAGCCGTGTCTGTCATCACAGACAACAGCGGATTGACCGCATAAGGCGATAGCCCCGCGATCTGCCCGGGATCGGCCAGCGCCAGCAGCAACTGATCGGCGCACAGATTGAAGGAGACGATGCGCTTTGGCGGCGTGTCCGCATGCGCGGACGGTGCCCCGACGCCCAGCGCCGTAACGATGGCCGCGAACAGGCCCGCAAAGGTGGTTTTCTTCATCATGACAGCCTGTTATGCCACGCCAATCGTTTGGCGTCAGCGGCTTGTGGCTGCGCCGACAGGCCGGACCCGAATGACCAGTGACAGCCGAAATAATTTCCAGGGCACCCTGCTGACCGTGACACTTGTGGCGCTGGTCGCGGTCCTGTTCGTGCTGTCGCTGATGACGGGACCTGCCGACTTTTCGCCGCGCACGGTCATCGCGGCGCTGTTCTCCGATCAGGATGTCGCCTCGATCATCGTGCGCGACATCCGCCTGCCACGCACCATCCTGGCGCTGCTGATCGGCGCCACCTTCGGACTGGCTGGTGCATCGCTGCAGGGCCTGCTGCGCAATCCGCTGGCGGAGCCATCGCTGTTCGGCGCGCCGCAAGCCGCCGCGGCCGCGGCCTCCGCCATCATGGCTTTCGGGTTCGCCAACGCCCTGTCGCTCGCCGTGCCGCTCGGCGGGATTGCGGGCGCGCTGCTTTCGGTCGGGGCGCTGGTCGCCATCGCGGGCCGCCGCGCATCGCTGACGGTGACGCTGCTGGCGGGTCTTGCCCTCGCAAGCCTCGCGGGCGCGGCCATCGCGCTGATCCTCAACCTCGCGCCGAACCCCTACATCGCACTCGAAATCGCGTTCTGGCTGCTCGGCTCGCTGCGGGACCGCAGCATGGAACATGTCTGGCTGGCCGCGCCTTTCATGATCGTGAGCTGGGTCGTGATGGCCTGCAACGCCAAGGCTTTTCGCGCGCTGACGTTAGGTGAAGACGCGGCGGCCTCGCTCGGCGTCAATGTCGAGCGGACCCGAGTGCTGGTGGTGATCGGCGTGGCGCTCGGTGTGGGCGCGGCGGTGTCCGTCGCGGGCGCAATCTCCTTCGTCGGTCTGGTCGCGCCGCATCTGGTGCGGCGATTTTACGGCTCCGATCCCGCGCGCGTCCTGCTGCCTGCATCGCTCGCCGGCGCGGCGCTGCTGATGGCGGCCGATATCGCCGTGCGGCTGATCCCCGCCGTGATCGAGATCAAGATCGGCGTGGTCACCGCGCTGATCGGCGTACCCTTCTTCCTCGCGATGATCTTCCATGAGCGGAGAGCTTTGGAGGACAGCACCCAATGAAGCCGAACGATGCACCGCGCCTCGTCGCCTCCGGCCTCACGGTCATTCGCGGGGATCGCCGGATCGTGGACGATGCCGGCCTCACACTCAACGCCGGCGAACTGACGATTCTCGCCGGGCCGAACGGCGCCGGCAAGACCACGCTGGCCCGCGCCATGGCCGGATTGATTTCCGCTGACGGCTCAATCGCCTTTGACGGCATCAACCTGCGCACGCTGGCACCCCGCGCCCGCGCCCGCGCCATCTCCTATCTGCCGCAGGGCCACGAATTTCACTGGCCGATGCGCGTGGACAGCATCGTGGCGCTCGGACGCGAACCCCATGCCGATCCGTTCTCGCAGACGTCCGCGAAGGACCGCATCGCAATCGAGCATGCCATGGAGGCCACCGCCGTCGGCGGCTTTGCCGCGCGACTTGTCACCACCCTGTCCGGCGGCGAGCAGGCGCGCGTCGCCATCGCCCGGGCGCTGTCGACCGAAGCCTCGGTGCTGATTGCCGACGAACCGACGGCTTCGCTCGACGAGCGGCATCAGTTGATCGTCATGAACCTCCTGCAACAGATTGCGCATCGCGGCGCGGCGGTGCTGGCCATTATTCACGACCTCGCACTGGCGATGCGGTTTGCGGATCGCGTGATGGTGATGAATGAGGGCCGCATTGTCGCCAACGACGCGCCTGTTCTCGCTCTGACACCGGAACGCATCGCTGACGTTTTCGGCATTTCGGTCAACCGGGTCGACACACCGGACGGCCCGCTGCTGCTGCCGTCCCGCGCGCTTTAGGCGCAGGTCATGGAGACTGCAATCGGCTCCAGGCACGCGCCACCCTCCGCCGGGCTGCCGCCGCGCGAGTCTGCGGCGGCGCAGGCGGCTCCTCATCTTCCGGCAGACGAAGGCCGACCACATTGACACGATTGCCGCCGATGTTGCGCGCCACCAGCACGATGCTGTCGAGCGGCAATTCCGCGCCCACGCGCGGCGCGTGATCGAGATGAATGTCGAAATAATCCGCCAGCGTCAGATGCGCGTCGCTGGGAGCGACAGTGACGCCGTATGTATCGGCCACGTCCTTGAGCGTGACATCGCCGGCCATCATGAAGTCGCCAAGCAGATGCGGATCGGGCGCGGGCACCACCGGCATGTCGACAAAGAAGCGGTCCAGCGCGTCGGCCTTTTCCGGCGGGGCCAGCAGATAGAGATAGTCACCTTTAACGACAGGCTCGGCTTCGGCGGGGGAGAGAATCTTCTCGTCGCGGATCACCAGCGTGGGTTTCGACCATGACGGGATCAATCCGCGCTTGAGGAACAGGCTGTTGGCGCGTACCGGATAGCCGACAAGTTGCTGCTCGAGCTGTCCCGGCAGATCGAGTTCGACGCGGCGAGGCCCGCGATCGGCGCGCGGCAGCGCGACGTGCAGCCACCGCGCCGCCGAGGCCAGTGTCCAGCCTTGCAGCAGCAATGAAATCAGGACGACGACGAAGGCGACATCGAAGTAGAGCTGCGCGTTCGGAAGCCCGACCAGCATCGGTATCGAGGCGAGGAAGATCGCGACCGCGCCGCGCAGGCCGACCCAGGCAATGAAGGTCCGCTCCCGCCAGTTGAACCGGAACGGCGCCAGGCAAAGAAACACCGCGATGGGCCGCGCCACCAGCATCAGCACCAGCGCCACCGCCACCGCCGGCAGTACGGTGGTCAATGTCCGCTCGGGCGAGACCAGCAGGCCGAGCAGAACGAACATCACGATCTGAGCCAGCCATGTGGCCGCATCGAGAAAGGCGACGACGGAATTGTGCGCGCGGGTCGGACGGTTGCCGATGATCATGCCGGCGAGATAGACTGCCAGGAATCCCGACGCGTGCGAGATCTGGGCCATCCCGAATATCACCAGCGCGGCCGTCGCCACAAAGGGCGCATGCAAACCCTGCGGCAAGGCGACGCGGTTCAGTGCGAACACCACAAGCCAGCCGCCGACAAATCCGAAAATCACGCCAAGGGTGGCTTCGCGCACGAGCTGAAGTCCGACATGCGCCCACGAACTCTGCCCGATCGACAGAAACTCCACCAGCATCAGAGTGAGAAAGATCGCGAACGGATCGTTGGTGCCGGATTCCACCTCGAGGGTCGCGCCGACGCGCGGGCGCAGGCGCAGGCCCTGGCTATGCACCAGAAGGAACACCGCGGCGGCGTCGGTGGAGCCAACCACCGCGCCGACCAGCAGCGCCTCCGGCCAGCCGACGTCGAGCGCATACTTGGCGACCGGGGCCGTGATCAGCGCCGTCAGCAGCACGCCGACGGTCGCCAAGGCCGCCGACGGCGCCAGCACCGCGCGGATGCTCTGGAAGCGGGTTTTCAGCCCGCCGTCGAACAGGATCAGCGCCAGCGCCACCGATCCGACCAGATAGGTCGTCTGCACGTCGTCGAAACGAAGGCCGCCGGGCCCGCTTTCACCCGCGGCAATACCGACGAAAAGGAAGACCAGCAGCAGCGGGGCGCCGAACCGCAGCGCGAGCAGGCTGGAGAGAATGCCCGCCATGACCAGAACCGAGCCGAGCAGAATGGCAATGCTGACCGAATCGAGGGATGCCATTCGCGCTGCCTGTCTCCGTCCATGCGATCCGAACTGCCTGCATTTGCATGAATATCGTCGCAGCGGCCCGACGCCAACCCATTTGTCGCGCCATCACGATTGCGCCCGATTTGCCGGTGTAAGTCCCGCGTGCCGGATTCTGATACACCGGCTGCCAATCAAGGATGGCCCCCAACCGTCAACCCGGCATTGGCCAAGAGAACAGATATTGCATGCGCTTTGGAAGCAAGCTCGTCCCCGCGACCCTGATCCGCCGCTACAAGCGCTTTCTCGCGGACGTTCAGCTTGCCGATGGCAGCCTGATCACGGCGCATGTCGCCAATCCCGGCGCGATGACCGGGCTGCAAGCGGAAGGCGCGCGGGTCTGGCTATCGAAATCGCCGAGCCTCGCGCGCAAGCTGCCTTACTCCTGGGAACTGATCGAGGTGGACTTTGGCGGCGGTGGTGAACTCACCGGCGTCAACACCCTGCATCCGAATCCCGTGGTCGCCGAGGCGCTCGCCGCCGGAACGATCCCTGAACTGACAGGCTATGCCACGATACGCCGCGAGGTGAAGTATGGCCGCGTCATCAACGGCAAGGGCTCGCGGATCGACTTCCTGCTGGAAGATCCCGCGCGGCCGCCTTGCTATGTCGAGGTCAAGAATGTGCATCTGATGCGCCGCGCCGGTATCGCAGAGTTCCCGGATTCAGTGACCGCGCGCGGCGCGAAGCACCTCGATGAATTGGCCGGGATGGCTGCCGCCGGCGCCCGCGCGGTGATGCTGTTTGTGATCCAGATCGGCTCGGCGCGGTCGTTTGCCCTTGCCCGCGATATCGACCCGGCCTATGCCCGGGCCTTCGACAAGGCCCGCAAATCCGGCGTTGAGGCGCTGGCCTGGACCTGCCGCCTGACCCGCGACGAGATCAGGCTCGACCGTTCTGTTCCCATTGAGGACTGAAATGCGAAAGACCCCGCGGGATTGCCGTGAAATTCCGTCTGACAGCCCCGCGAGACCGGTGCTTGCACTGGAGCCCGCATCCATTAAATTGAGCTGCAATTCACTCCATCATCCGATTTGAAACCAGGGACCGCATGACCTACGTCGAAGCCACAGACACCTCGCTCCGCAAAACCGGGCAGATCAAGCTGCACGGTCCGCAGGCCTTCGCCGGCATGCGCAAGGCGGGGTCGCTGGTCGCCCTGTGCCTCGATGAACTGGCAGCCATTGTGCGCCCCGGCATCTTCACCTCGCAGATCGACGATTTCGTCCGCAAGTTCGCCTTCGACCACAAGGCCTATCCCGCCACCCTGATGTATCGCGGCTATCGCTATTCGACCTGCACCTCGATCAACCATGTGGTCTGCCATGGCATGCCCGGTGACCGTCCGCTGAAGGAAGGCGACATCGTCAATGTGGACGTGACCATGATTGTCGACGGCTGGTATGGCGACTCCAGCCGCATGTATGCGGTCGGCGAAATTTCCCGCCGCGCCGAGCGGCTGATCGACGTCACCTATGAGGCGATGATGCGCGGCATTGCCGCCGTGAAGCCCGGCGCGACCACCGGCGATATCGGCCATGCGATCCAGAGCTTTGTCGAGCCGCAGCAGATGAGCGTGGTACGCGATTTCTGCGGCCACGGCCTTGGCCGCATGTTTCATGACGAGCCGAACATCATCCACATCGGACGTCCCGGCGAAGGCGTCGAGCTGAAGCCTGGCATGTTCTTCACCATCGAGCCGATGATCAATCTCGGCAAGCCGCATGTGAAGGTGCTGTCCGACGGCTGGACCGCGGTGACGCGCGACCGCTCGCTGTCGGCGCAGTTCGAGCATTCGGTCGGCGTGACGGCGGACGGCGTGGAGATTTTCACGCTCTCGCCCGGCAAGCTGGACAAGCCGCCGTATCGGACCGCCGGATAATCTGCAAACTTGCAATCGTTCGCTTGCAGACTCGCAACCGCGCATGTGAAATCTTTCGCCTGCGCGGACGGATAAACCCTGTTGCAAATACGGCGACGCACGGCGATGCTTGCGCGACATCAGAGCACGCATTGCGCCATGCCGACGACGCCCAAAGACCCACCCGATCCCGCCGGCTTTTCCGAAGCGCCCCACTACCATGGTCACCGCGAACGGCTGCGCGACCGCTTTCGCGATGCCGGCCCCGATGCACTCAGCGACTACGAATTGCTCGAGATGGTCCTGTTTCGCGCGCTGCCGAGGCGCGATGTCAAACCGCTGGCCAAGGCGCTGATTACGAAGTTCGGATCGTTCGCCGAAGTGGTCCACGCGCCCGAATTACGCCTGAAGGAAGTCAGCGGGCTTGGTGATGCGGCCATCACCGAAATCAAGCTGATCGCCGCGACCGCGAGCCGGGTCGCGAAGGGGCAGATCAACACACAAAAGACCCTGCTCTCATCATGGTCGTCCGTCAATGAATACTGCCGCGCGGCGATGGCGTTCGCCGACAAGGAGCAATTCCGGATTCTGTTTCTCGACAAGCGCAACCAGTTGATCGCGGACGAATTGCAGCAGGTCGGCACGGTTGATCACACACCGGTGTATCCGCGCGAGGTGGTGAAGCGCGCGCTCGAACTGTCGGCGACCGCGATCATTCTGGTGCACAACCATCCGTCCGGCGATCCCACGCCGTCCACCGCCGATGTCCAGATGACGAAATCCATCATGGCCATCGCAGGTCCGCTCGGCATCTCCGTGCACGATCACATCATCGTCGGCAAGAACGGCCACGCCAGCCTGAAGGGGCTGCGGCTGATGTGAGCCGCGAACTCAATTGCGAGCGAAGCAATCCATCCTGATGGATTGCTTCGCCGCTTGCGCTCCTCGCGATGACAGAACCTACTGCCGCATCAGCAGCAGCGGATCGGCACTGTCCGGAACGCGGCGCCACTGCGCGTTGTCGTCGGCCTCGAAGCGCCAAATCTCGCCGCTGGACGACTGCAATAGCAGTTCGCCACGCTCGATCCGCCACAGCTTCGGCGCGAACGCCGTCACCAGCGGATCGCACTTCGGCTTGAGAAAGACCGCAAAATTATCCGGCGCCGCTTCCGTATTGGTCAGCGTCAGGCCGCAGACGGACTTGCCGCTGCCGCGCACCATCGCCCAGTCGCCGATCAGTTGGTCGGTCGATTTCGACAACGCGCGGGCGGCTGCGAGATTCTGCAAGAGATAAATCCCTTCGCCCTGCCGGCGGCCTTCAAAGATGCCGCTCTCGACTTCGGTGAAGTCGATCACGGACTCTCCCCGTGCATCCTGCAGGCGTACAAGGTCGAGACCCTTCACACTCCACGCCGCTATCGCCTTGGCGAAGGGAAGCGTGTCGCCGCATCCCTTCTCAAGCTCAAGTTTCAACCCTTGCGGGGACGCTTCGTTCTTGAGCGTAACCACGCAGGTCTTGTCGCGCCCCGCCGTCGACAGTTCCCATTGCCCGATCATCTCGCTGGTCAGCGAGCGGGCATCCTGCGCCGCGGCGTTCCGGCTGCTCATCGCCATCATCGCGAAGGCGAGCAGGCATATCCACCCTACCGGCAGCGATCTCCAGAGTCCGGCCGCCGCGACGCGTGCCATGTCAGCGTCCCTTGACCGGCGTTTCGGCAATCGGCGTCAGCGGCGCCTTGCCCTCAAACCAGAGCTTCAGATTGTCCACAACAAGCTGATCCATGGCGTTGCGCGTGGTGATCGAGGCGGAGGCGATATGCGGCAGCAGCACAACGTTCTTCATCGCTTTCAGCGTATCGGGCACTTCCGGCTCGTTCGCGAACACATCGAGGCCGGCGGCCATGATGGTGCCGTCCTTGAGCGCGGCGATCAGCGCCTCTTCATCCGCCACCGATCCGCGCGCGACATTGATGAAAACCCCGCGCGGCCCGAGCGCCTTCAGCACCTCGGCGTTGATCATCTTCGCGGTCGAGGGGCCGCCGGGCGTGATCGCAATCAGCGTATCGACGTCCTTCGCCATCTCGATCAGGTTCGGATAGTGCTGGTAACTGACACCCTTCGCCGGATTGCGCGAGTGATAGACCACCGGCACCAGCGATGCTTCGAGACGCCGCGCGATCGCCTGCCCGATGCGTCCCATGCCGACCATGCCGACCTTGCGGTCGCGCAACGAGCCGCGGCTGAGTGGAAAGGCCTTGGTGCTCCAGTGGCCCGCGCGCAGATAACGATCCGCCTCGATGAACTCGCGCAAGGTCGCGATCAGAAGGCCAAGCGCGGTGTCCGCGACTTCCTCGGTCAGCACATCCGGCGTGTTGGTGACGATGATGTTATGCCCGGCGGCATATCTGAAATCGACATGATCGTAGCCGACGCCGAAGCTCGAGACGATCTCGGTCTTCGGAAACTTCGCCAGCATCGCACCATCGGCCTGCACCAGTCCGGTCACGGCAATACCGCGAATGCGCGCCGCCACGTCAGGCGCGATGCGGCCAAGGTCACGCTGGTTCTCGAATTTGTGCAACACGAAGTTCGCGGGAAAACCATTGTCGACCACCGGCTTTGACGGGCCATAAATCAGCACATCGACCTGTTCCCGAGACCCGTTCGCAGCCATTAGTTGTCCTTTCCAAGCGCACTTTCGTGCCAGCGTCGTAGCACAAGATACGAGGCCAGCGAGAGGCCTCCATAGATGACAATTCCGGCAAACGAGAGCAACAACAGCGCCGCGAACATTCGCGGAATGTTGAGCCGGTAACCCGCCTCGGCGATGCGGTACGCCAGTCCGGAACCTGCCCCCGCCGATCCGGCGGCGATTTCAGCGACCACCGCGCCGATCAGCGACAGGCCGCCGGCGATCCGCAGGCCGCCGAGAATATGCGGCAGCGCCGAAGGCAGTTTCAGCCGGCACAGCGTCTGCGTGCCGGACGCGCCGTAGAGCTGGAACAGTCCGATCAGGTTGCGGTCCACCGAACTGAGACCGAGCGCCGTGTTCGACAGAACAGGGAAGAACGCCACGATCCAGGCGCAGGTCACCACCGCGACATGCTGCGGCAGATAGATCAGCAGCAGCGGCGCGATGGCGATCACCGGCGTCACCTGCAGGATGACGGCGTAAGGCAGCAAGGCGTATTCCAGCCATTTCGAGCGGCTGAACAGGATGGCGAGCGCGATGCCGCCGGCGGCGGCCGCGATGAAGCCCTGCACCGTGGTCAGCAGCGTCGTCAGCAGCGAGCCCCACAACAAGGGCCAGTCCTGAGCCAGCGTGGCGAACACCAGACTCGGCGCGGGCAGCACATAGGCGGGGAGATTGTTGATGCGGACGACGGCTTCCCACACCGCAACGCCGGCGGCGAGCGCGAGCAATGGCAGCGCGATCCTGATGAAACTGCCCGGCGCTTTGCGTTGCGTCATGCCGCAGTCCCTGCTTTGCTGGCCCCTGCGAGCGCTGTGGACACCTCGCGGCAATGCGCGGCATATTCCGGCGACGTCCTGAAGTCCTCGCCGCGCGGCTCCTCCGCATGGATACGGACATCGCGCACAATGCGGCCCGGCCGCGATGACATGATGAGAACGCGCTGCGACAGATACACGGACTCGAAGACCGAATGGGTGACGAACACCACGGTCTTGCGCAGCCTGCGCCACAGTGCCAGCAGATCGTTGTTCAGTTTGAAGCGGGTGATCTCGTCGAGCGGCGCGAATGGCTCGTCCATCAGGAGAATATCCGGATCGGTGACCAACGCCCGCGCCAGCGACACCCGCATCTTCATGCCGCCTGACAGTTCGCGCGGATAGACGTCCGCGAATTCAGACAAGCCGACCTGCGCCAGCGCCTGATCGACGCGCGCGCGAGCGGCGGTGCTCGGGACATGCGCGATATCCAGCGGAAGCTGGACATTGCCGCGCACGCTCGCCCAGGGCATCAGGGTCGGCTCCTGAAACACGAAGCCGATATTGTGACGCGCGCCATCATGCGCACCGCGGCGCTTCACATCGACGCTGCCAGTCGTGGCATCGCTGAGGCCTGCGACGATCCGCAAGGCGGTGGACTTGCCGCAGCCGGATGGCCCGAGCAGCGAAACAAATTCGCCGGTTCGGATACTCAGATCGAGAGGCCCGAGCGCGACAACGCCGTTGTCGTAAATCTTGGTGATATCGCGCAGCGACACCGCCAACCCACCCGGCGGCCCGCCCTGCGCGTCATCAGCCTCGAGAACAGACATGCCGGGCAACCCGCCGCGTCAGTTTTTCGGCCGCAGGTCGAGACCCACGGCCTTGTTGACGAACCGCAGGGTATAGGCCTTGCGATAATCGACGTCGCGCCGCGTCACCCCTGCACGCACCATCTTGCCGAAAAACGCCGCCATCCGCTCGTCGCTCATCGCGCCGATCCCGTCCTTCAGCGTGTCGCCTGAATCGACGATGCCGTACTGCTTCATCTTGTCCACCGAATAGGCCAGCAGATCGTCGGTCATCTCCGGATTGGCTTTCTTGATCAGCGCATTGCCGGCAGCGTTGTCGCCGTAGATGTAATTGTACCAGCCGATGATCGAGGCATCGACGAAGCGCTGCACCAGATCGGGTTTCTCTTCCGCGAGTGCGATCCGCGTTTCGATCAGGGTCGAATAGGCATTGAAACCATAATCCGCGAGCAGGATCACGGTGGGCGTGAACTTCGCCTGCTTCTCCACCGCGAAGGGTTCGGACGTGACATAGCCCTGCATGGCGCTGTTCTTGTCTGCGAGGAACGGCTGCGCGTTGGAGGTATATGGCTTCACCTTGTCCTCGCTGAATCCGTATTCGGATTTCAGCCACTGGAAATAGGTCGGCATCCCCTCCTTGGACACGAACAGGGTCAGCGGCTTGAGGTCTTCCAGCTTGGTGACCTTCGAGGAGGGATGCGCGAGGAAAACCTGCGGGTCCTTCTGAAAGATCGCCGCGACCGCGATCACCGGAACGTTGTTGGCCACGGCGTCGAAAGACTGCAGCGAGTTCGCGCTCATGAAGAAGTCGAGCTTGCCCGCGATCAACTGAATGCGGTTGTTGACGTTGGGACCGCCGGGAACGATTTTGACGTCGAGGCCGTAACGCGCATAGGTGCCATCCGCCACCGCCTGATAGAATCCGCCATGCTCGGCCTGCGCGACCCAATTGGTGCCGAACGACACTTTGTCGAGGACACCGGACGCGGGCGTCTCCGCACGGGCCGCGCCACCCATGACCAGAGCACCGGCAATGGCGAATGCGCACAGCAACCGGCTGGGTGGCATGATTGGACTCCGTTGAGCGTTTTGCCCATGATGGGCTTCGCAAAACTACTCCGCTAATTGATTCAAAGAAACCCGTCTGCGATGACCCCGAATTCCCTGCGCGACTGGACCGCCTTTCGCTCCGCCGCGATCGGCGGGGCTGAAGCCTCCCGCTGGATCGCCGTGCTGCCGCTGGCGGCCACCGAGCAGCATGGACCCCATCTGCCGCTTGAAACCGATGTGCTGATCGCGCAGGCCTATCTCGCGCGGGTGCGGTCCATTCTGCCGGAAAACCTGCCGGTGACGTTTCTCCCCATCGAGCCGGTCGGAATCTCCACCGAGCATATTGCCTGGCCCGGCACGCAGACGCTGGCGACGGACGCCGCGCTGAAAAAATGGATGGCGCTGTGCGATGCTGTGGCACAGACAGGCGCCCGCAAGATTGTCATGGTCAGCAGTCATGGCGGCAACAGCGCCGCGATGGCGCTGATCGCACAGGATTTGCGCGCCAGGCATGACATGCTCGCAGTCTCGACAAGCTGGAGCCGCTTCGGCACGCCGGAGGGACTCTTCGCTACAGACGAGCTGCGTTTTGGGATTCACGGCGGCGCGGTCGAAACCTCGATCATGCTTGCGGCATTCCCCGACAAGGTGAAAAAGAGCCGGATCGCGAATTTTCAATCCGCCGAAAAGCAGATGACGACGGAATTTCGCTGGCTCTCCGCCGGACGCCCCGCGCCGTTTGCCTGGGCGGCGCAGGATCTCAATCCGCTCGGCGTGGTCGGCGATGCGACGCTCGCGAGCGCCGAAAAGGGCATTGCCTTGCTGGATCACGGCGCGCGCGCCTTCGTTGAACTGCTCGATGATGTCGGCAGATTCGATCTCGCCCGGCTCGCAAACCAGCCGCGCATACTCGAATGATCTGATAAGCTATTGATAATTAATAAATTTTCTCTGATCAAAAGATTCCGCGGAGACCCATCGAACCAAATTCCATGAGCTCGCCACCAATGGGCATGCGGTCCACACGGCCCGCCCCAAATCAAGGATGGAGAGTTTCATGTCGATCAAGACCAAGATTGCCGCTTTCGCTGTTGCCGCCCTGACCATGACCGGTGGCATCGCCGCCTCGACCCAGCAGGCTCATGCCGGCAAGTTTCATCATCACCATGGCGTCGGCATCGGTGTCGGCCTCGCCGCGGGCGCCTTGTTCGCCGCCGCTGCCAGCGGTGCCTATGCCAACGACTATTACGGCTATCGCCGTTGCGGCTGGGTCCGCCAGTTCGACGCCTACGGCAACTACATCGGCCGCGTCCGTAGCTGCTACTGATCGCATTCAGAGTTGAGTTCGGCGCGGCGCCTCATCCACGCCGCACCGATTCAAGGACCCGCCCGGTTGTCCCCCCGGGCGGGTCATTTTGCTGTGCGTGCAGTTTGTCTTGCAGTCTTGCGCCAGCGTCCGTAAGCCACGCCGGCCGTCGTCCAACTGTCACATAACAGTGTCATGGGTCGCTGGCGATTTTCAGCCGCCTCGCATTGGCTGCTCACAAGCCGCACAGGGCCTTGAGAACGAACCGCAAATACATCCAAATGTCAGACACGATGCTTCTGGTTCCGCAACAGCAGGTGCGATTTCGCTCGCCGACCATTTCATGACCCCGATCAAACGCCACAGACTCCTGATGAAAGGTGCAGTCGCGGGACTGGCGCTGGGAGCAGCGTTGGCCGATGTCGCGCGCGCCGCGGACGCGATCATGCCGCGCAAGGCCCCACGGGCGGCGACGGCTTTTGACTGGAGCGGCCTTTATGTCGGGGGACATGTCGGCTATGGCGGCGGCAGCTTCGGGCCGGGCACCAACCCGCTGCCGCAACAGGGAATCTTTCTTCCACACAGCATCACCGGGCTGATCGGCGGCACTCAGGCGGGCTACAATCTGCAGCTTGCGAACCGGTGGGTCCTCGGCGTCGAGACTGACGTCTCGTCTACAAGCCCGCTGGATTCTCCGAAGCTCGCGCCCGCGCCGTTCCACACCACGTTCGATTACTTCGGCACATTGCGCGGACGGGTCGGCTACGCCACCGGCGCATTCCTGCCTTATGTCACCGGCGGTCTCGCCTGGGGACGCACCCGAGTCGATCTCAACAATCCGGCCGGCGATGTCACCGGCAACAAATCGCGCATGCATCTCGGCTGGGTCGCGGGCACCGGCCTCGAAGTCGCGCTCGGCGGCAACTGGAGCAGCAAGATCGAATATAACTACCTCGATCTCGGCGCGCGGACATATGGCTTCGGCGATGTCCCCTTGCCCGACGTCGCGGTCGATCCGAAGATTCACACCGTCAAGGTCGGCCTCAACTATCGGCTCTGGGATGCGCCGCCCTGGGCGAGCGGCGCTGCGATGAGGCCGCTGGCGCTGCCGGAATCCACCGACTGGAATGTCCACGGACAAACCACGCTGATCACGCAGGGCTATCCGTCGTTTCGCGCGCCCTATCAGGGACCGAACAGCCTGCCGGGCGCAGGCCGGACGCGAGAAACATGGACCGTCGGCGCATTCCTCGGCTGGCGGTTGTGGGACGGCGGCGAATTCTACTTCAATCCCGAACTCGCGCAGGGGTTCGGCATCGGCAGCACGCTCGGCCTTGCGGGCTTCTCCAATGGCGAAGCGCAGAAGGGCGGCGCCGAATATCCGGAGTTTCGTGCACAGCGTTACTTTTTCCGCCAGACCTTCGGCCTTGGCGGCGGGCAGGAAGATGTTGCCGACGGCCCCAACCAGCTCCCGGGCAAGCGCGATATCGACCGCATCACCGTGACGGTCGGTCGCTTTGCCGTGGGCGATTACTTCGACGGCAATTCCTATGCGAAAGATCCGCGCGCCGATTTCATGAACTGGGCGATGTGGGCGTCGGCGGCCTACGACTTCCCGGCCGATCTGCCCGGCTTCACACGCGGCGCGGTGGTCGAACTCAACCGCAAGGACTGGGCAATCCGCGCCGGCCTGTTCCAGGTGCCGTCACAGCCGAACAGCGACGTTCTGACCTTCAAGTCCGGCGGCGCGGTGGTCGAGTTCGAGGAGCGCCACACCATCTTCAACCAGCCCGGCAAGCTGCGCATCGGCGTGTTCGCCAACAAGGGCAACACCGCCAACTATCGCGATGTACTCGGTATCAGCGCGGCCAATCCCGGTCTCGATATCAATGACATTGTCCCCGGCGAGCGGCGCGAGCGCTTGAAGTACGGTTTCTATATCAACGGCGAGCAGCAGGTCGCCACCGATGTCGGCATCTTTGCCCGCGCAAGCTGGAACGACGGGCAGAGCGAAATTCTTTCGTTCACCGATATCGACCGCAGCGTCTCCGGCGGCGTGTCGGTCAAGGGCAGCTACTGGGGCCGATCTGCCGATACATTCGCACTGGGCGGCGCCGTCAACGGCCTGTCCGGCGCGCATCGCGACTTCCTCGCCGCCGGCGGCAAGGGCCTGCTGATCGGGGATGGCCGGCTGAACTACAGCAACGAGCGAATCTTTGAGACGTACTATGCTCTGGCGCTCAACAAGGCTTTCACGTTCACTGCGGACTACCAGTTGATCGCGAACCCCGCCTACAACGCAGACCGTGGACCAGTCTCGATTTTCTCAGGCCGCCTGCACGGGGAGTTCTAGTGGTCCGATTCTGACATTCGCGTCCCGTCTCAGCAGGCATTCCTGCGAATGTCAGAATCATGGGACCACTAGCAAATATAGGTTTCTAGTGGAGTTTTGGATTTGACATTCGCTTTGCGGACTCGCTGCCTGCGGGTCGCGAATGTCAAATCCACTCCACTAGCAACTCACTGCGCGGCGACCGCGGCGACGACCGGTGGAGATGGCTGCGCTGCCGGAAGCGGCGCAAAGGATTCAGCCTGCGCAAAAGCCCAGGCGTGAAAGCGCGGATTGTCGATATGGCCATCCAGCAATTCGCCGGGGCGAAGCTCGGGATAGAGCCGTGCAAACGACAGTACCTCCGTTGCCGAGATACGATGCGAAAAGTGAATCGGCTTGATTTCCTGGGGATGGCTGAGGCCGGACGCGGCGATCAGTTCGGCCAGCGCATGCAGCGTCGCATGGTGATAGTTGTAGACGCGCGTGGTCTTGTCCGGCACCACCAGGGCACGATTGCGGGTCGGATCCTGTGTGGTCACCCCGGTCGGGCAGCGGTCGGTATGACAGCTCAGGGACTGGATGCAGCCGAGCGCGAACATGAAGCCGCGCGCCGAATTGCACCAGTCCGCGCCGAGCGCCATGGCGCGCGCGACATCGAAGCCGGTGGCGATCTTGCCCGCCGCGCCGATCCGGACGCGATCACGCGCGTTGATGCCGATCAGCGCGTTGTGCACGAAGTTGACACCCTCGCGCATCGGCATGCCGAGATGATCCATGAACTCCGCCGGCGCTGCGCCGGTACCGCCCTCGTTGCCGTCGACCACGATGAAATCGGGATAGATGCCGGTCTTCACCATCGCCTTGCAGATGGCGAGGAACTCCCAGCGATGGCCGATGCAGAGCTTGAAGCCGACAGGCTTTCCGCCGGACAGCCGGCGCATCTCGCCGATGAACTGCATCATCTCGAGCGGCGTCGTAAACGCGCGATGATAGGCCGGTGAAATACAGTCCTCGCCCATTGGCACGCCGCGAATGCGCGAAATCTCCTCGGAGACTTTCGCAGCCGGCAGCACGCCGCCATGGCCGGGTTTCGCGCCCTGGCTGACCTTGAGTTCGATCATCTTGATCTGATCGTCGCTCGCGATCTTCGCGAACAGATCGGGATTGAATGTGCCGTCAGGGTTGCGGCAGCCGAAATATCCTGACCCGATCTCCCAGATCAGGTCGCCGCCGTTCTCGCGGTGATAGGGGCTGACGCCACCCTCACCGGTATCGTGAGCAAAATTGCCTTTCTTCGCGCCAGCATTCAATGCGCGCACCGCATTCGGACTGAGCGCGCCAAAGCTCATCGCGGAAATATTGAAGACCGAGGCCGAATACGGCTTGCTGCAATCCGGCCCGCCGACCGTCACGCGAAAGTGCTCATCGGCCGGAGGCTTGGGTGCAACCGAGTGGTTCATCCATTCATAGCCTTCGGAATAGACATCTTCCTGCGTGCCGAACGGGCGCTTGTCGAGCACCATCTTGGCGCGCTGATAGACCACCGCGCGGGTATCGCGGCTGAACGGCTTGCCGTCCTTTTCGCTCTCGAAGAAATACTGCCGCATCTCGGGCCGGATTTCCTCCAGCAGAAAGCGAATATGCGCCGAGATCGGATAGTTGCGCAGAACGGCATGGCTCTTCTGAAGCAAGTCGTGAATGCCGAGCACCGAGAGCGAGCCAAAAATCGCGATCGGGATCGCGAACAGCACGATGTCTTCGGGATCGTAGATCGCGCCACACACCAGAAGCGCGGTGACGGCAATGCACAGCGTCAGGACGATGAAACGCGGCGAGAACATCAGTTCAAGAACCTGCATGAAAACCTCGCTGGCGACCCCGGACATCGCTCCGGAAATGTACATTGCGGCTTTTCATGACGCGGGTCCATGGCGCGTCATGAACGGCTCCGATAGCCGGAAACTATACATCAAGCTCTGACATTCATCGACATCACCCGCACCGGGTATATCCCGATGCCTGACGTGATGGCGTCATATCGCTCCCGTAAAGTTGATCCTTGCTGCAAAGCAATATCCGCCAGATGGGCTCAGGCCCTGTCCCGCGCCGGTCAGTGCTGATGCGGCTGCAGCTCGCCCGGAATACCGCTCTTTTGAAGGCCGCCGTCCGCGATCCACGCCTCGGTGCTGGTGATGGCCCGCGCGATGTGATCTTCGGTGCGGGTGAAGTCATAGGGAGAGCCGACCAGCGGACAAAGCGGGGGCACGACACAGTACTCGACGCTTGATTCGAGATATTGCAGCTCGACCGTCATCTGCCGCGCGATGAGCAGCGTCAGCGCATGCAGAGCCGTCGCCACGGCTCCCACCGGCGGCGTCTGCCCGGCGCAGGCAAACCCCGTCGGCATGATGATGAGGCGTTCCGCGCCCTTGTCGATGGCGACCCGGATCGGCGTGTTGCTGGAGATCGCACCGTCCGCCAGAAAGCGGTTGTCGTGCGGGACCGGAGCGAATGCGCTGGGAATAGCGGTGCTGGCCACGATCGCTTCTGCCGCGGAGCCTTCGGACAGAACCACGGTTTCACCGGTCACAATATCCGTGGTCACAATGTGGACCGGGACGATGGCTTCTTCGAGCGTCTTGTAGGGCAGATGATCCTCGACCAGCCTGCGCACGCCGTCATGGGAGATCAGGAAATCTCGACGCCAGAGGAACGATGCAAACGAGCGCACCGACACCGGAAACACATCCTGCCGCGTCAAGCCGCGCCAGATGTCGGCAAGTCTTTTGACGCCGTCCAGTGACGGCGCACCGGCATAATAAGCGCCGTTCATCGCACCCACGCTCGAGCCGACCACGAGATCGGCCGTCACGCCGTGCGCGGCAAGCGCCTGCATCATCCCGACCTGGATCGCGCCGAAACTTCCGCCGCCTGCGAAAACGAACGCCGTTCTCTTCCCGGTGTTGACGCTCTTGCTGTGCATCCAGCCTCAGCCGCGTTCACTTGCTGCCATGCCGCCGCATCAAGCGCGCGACGCGCGGGAATTATACCCATGCGCGGCCGAAACGGAATCAAGATTGATTGTTCAGAACAGCGCTCGTCGTCGGCTGGCGCTCAGCAGCTAGCCGGCGAGCGAACGTTTCGGATTCTTGTGCAGTGCGACCGCATCTGCTGTGGTGTCCACCGGCGGATAAAGCTCGCGCACCATCGGATCGTGACCGGGAATCACCCGGTCAGGATGACCGGCAAGGCGTTCGACCGTCCGCCAACCCTGCATCATGTCGCCGATGTTATAGACAATCGGAAACGGGTTGCCGCGATGCATGTTGCCATAATAATGCGCGGCATCGGAGGCGAGCACCACGGGGCCACGCCCGGTTTCGACGCGCACCACCTGCAAGCCATCCGAATGCCCGCCGACATGATGCAGCGTCACGCCCGGCGCGATTTCGGCATCGCCATCATGAAACACAACGCGGTCGCTGTAGACATGGCGCACCATCAGCGTGACGTCCTCGACCGAGAACGGATGCCGGAGCAGGCCGTGGCACATGCAACGACCGGTGGCGAAAGTCATCTCGCGATCCTGCAGATGAAACCGCGCGTTGGGAAAGAGATCGAGATTCCCCGCATGATCGTAGTGCAGATGGGTGATAACGACGTCGCGGATGCTGTCCGGCGCAACGCCGAACTGCTTCAATGCATCCGCCGGATTGATGGTGAGCGTGCGCGAGCGCTCCTTCGCCGCCACATCGTTGAATCCGGTATCGACCAGAATGTCACCGCCCTTGCCCCGGATCAGCCAGACGAAATAGTCAAGGTCGGTGCCTTCGTTGTGAACGTCGGGCGTCAGATAATTCTGGTGCGGCTGACGTCCCGTCATGGTGGCGTAACGGATCGCATAAATCTCGCTGTGATCGGCCAAGGCGTTCCCCGTCGGCTGTTGTTTTGCCGGCACTGTGCACATCGGCGCCCATCGGGACAAGCCGCGTGCGGGGAATGGCCGCCCTTACGCCAGCGCCGTGGTGTAGATCGTCGTGATGCCGATGGCGATGGTGATGACACCGACCGCCGCCTGAAGGGAGCGGTTGGCCCATGTCAACCATCTTGCCGAGACCGCCAGCGGCACCGCGATAATGGCGGACAGCGCGCCCATCCCCAGCATCGAGCCAATTCCGAAAAGCAGAATGTAAAGCAAGGCATGCAACGGATTCGCAAACTGCGAGGCGACCAGCACCAGCAGCGCCGCCGAGCCCGCCATGCCGTGCATCAGGCCGACCAGAAGCGAGCGCCACCGGAACCCGTGCGCGTGATCGTGGGAGCTGTCCCGATGCGGAACGGCGTCCATCCCGTGGCTGTGCAGATGAAGATGCGCCGTACCGTCGCCATGCCGGTGCTGATGGAAGTGCACGCGGTCATGCCATAGCCGCCACAGCAGGTGCGCGCCGAGCCCGACCAGCATGATGCCGACGGCGGTTTCCAGCGGCCCTGAAATATGCTCGGGGATTACATGGCCAAGAACGATGGCGATCCCGGCAAACACAAACAGCGTGATGGTGTGCCCCAGCCCCCAGGTCAGCCCATGCTTGACAATGTCGCGAACGCTGGTGCGCCGCGCGGCAATGCTGGACACCGCCGCGATATGGTCCGCCTCGAGCGCATGTTGCATACCGAGCAGAAAGCCGAGGCCTAGAATTCCGAACATGCGCCTGATGATCTCACGTGACGGGCGCGACCTTAGAGGCTATTTCAAGCGTGTTGAAGCAGACTCTTTGCATGGGTCAGAACTGCCCTGCGACAGTGAGACGGACTGCGAGCGGCTCGACCGGATGCAGCACGCGATCCATGACGCCCGTCTGGCAGACCGCCGCTGGTGGCGGAGCGCCTGACCTGCACTGCGTATACAGTGCATCCGTTTTCAGCAACGATCCGTAGGCATAGGTGATCTGGTCGGACTTGCTGTCGGTCAGATTGTAGGCATCGAGCTGGATGCGCCAGCCGTTGTCGAAACGATAACCGACCTGCCCGTTGACCAGGCCAGTACCAGGTGATCTGAAAGCGCCATCCTCCGTCAGCGGACGCGGCCCGAAATAGCTATAGCGCAGCGCGCCGAACCAGCCGGTCTTTTCGCCAACCCGGATTCCGGCCGAGGCAATCATATTGGGTGCGCCCGGAATGTAGTTGCCCGGCGCATTGCCGATCTGCGCCTCCGGATAGCCGGCCAGTTCGGCATAGGCCGCCGCCTGCGCCGAGTTGTCGCCGCGAAAGCGCGCATGGGTCATGGCGAGATCGCCGTCGATCTGCAGCCATGAGACCGGCTTGTAATGGTTGCTCCATTCGAAGCCGTAGCGGCGGCTTGGGCGGCTCGGCTCGGTGTCGCCGGCATCGCCGACGAACAGAATCTCCGACGCCGAATCCAGCACGAACAGACTGAGTGAGCTGTCGAGACCGGGAATGATCCGCGTTCGCACGCCAATCTCGGCACCGCGTGTTTTCACCAGGAACGGCGAGGCATCGACCGGCGAGCCGTCCGATGGCGATTCCCTGATGGTCACGCCGCGCGCATCGTTGCTGTGAAAACCCTCGCCCGCGTTGATGAAGAACTCGGTCTTGTTGAACGGCCCGAACACAAGGCTCATCTTCGGGCTGCCGATGGACGCATTGGCGTTGCCGGAATTGACCGGTGTCAGCAGCGAGTTGACATTGGTGTTGTAGAAATCCCCGCGATAGCCGAGCGTGGTGCGCATCCAGTTCGTCCAGTAAACCGTGTTCTGGATGTATAGCCCGACACTGGCTTCCTTCACCTTGTCGTTGCGGGTGCCGGACCAAAACTGCCGCTGATAGGTGTTCGACAACGCGACCTTGATATCGTCATAACGGCTCTGGAAACCGATCTCGGTCTGCATCGGCAGGCCAGCAAGCGTCGTATTGAATGTATGTGACGCATTTACGCCGGCCAGCACGCGATCATCGCGCTGATGAAACTGGTCGCCATATTCCACACCATTCACCGGCTCGTTCAGGAAGAATGTGAAATTGTTGTAGAGGTCGAGCGAGCTCTTGATCGCGTAGAAATTGATCTTCGACGATCCGTCCTTGTCGGTCTGCGCCCACCGGCCCGACACCGAAAAGCGATCGGACCGTCCGCCATCGGTCGGATCGAGCGCGCCGTAAAGGCCAACCTGTCCCGATGTGATCGCACGCAGCGGAATCTGGTCGGTCGAATTCCAGCGATTGGCATAGGCCATGCCGGTCAGCGAGAAGCCGTTGGCTGCCGTGCCTTCGGTATAGCGCACCACCGCATTCAGCTTGCGCAGCTTGTCGGGATTCTCCCACGGCCCGTTGTAGGTGTTGACCTCTCCGGCGACCAGCAGGTTGCCATCGCCAACCTTGGTGGATGTGATGCCGAGGCCCCGGTGATAGCCGAAGCTGCCGATGGTCGTCAGCGCCATGGTTTTCTGGATGGTGTCGATCAGCCCGATATGCACCGCGCCTACTGAGGAAAAATCGCCTTCGTCGGCGAAATACGGCCCCTTGCGGATGTTGACCGATCCGATCAGTTCCGGAATCAGAAAGTTCAGATCGGCGTAGCCTTGCCCATGGCCATGGGTGCGCATGTTGACCGGCATGCCATCGACGTTGATGGCCAGATCCGTTCCGTGATCGAGATTGAATCCGCGCAGAAAATACTGGTTGGCTTTGCCGTCGCCGCTGTGCTGCGTGATGATGAGGCCCGGTACCACTTCGAGCGCTTCGGCGGGTCGCGAAAACGGCCACGCGTTGACCTCCTCGCCGCTGACATTCTTTTCGCTGGCGGACGCGACCGGCGCCTGACCGGCGTTATCGCTCGCATCGGGGCTTGTCGTCGTGGCCGGCGCGGTCTGCGGCGCAAGCGCCCGGCGCTCCTGCCGCGCATGCCGTGTTGTCACATTGACGGGAGGTAACGCGGATTCCGCTCTCGCATCGGCGCCTTGCGATGAGGCATCCCGCGGGGTCGCAATCAGTCCGGCGAACGCAAGGCCAATGGCCAACGGCGCCTGCCAAAACCGGCGCGCGCCACGCCACTCGCGGCGACAACGCGCCGCCGCTTCACGACGTCTCAAACTCAACCGTTGAATGGAAATGCCCCGCACGTCGATCAGAACCGGCGGGGTCACGCTCGCATGCGCAGTATGATATTGTCAATTATTTATCATACCTGTATCGCATGCTGTCGCACGCGTCGCCACGACAAACCCGCAAGGGCTTCGGACATCACTCCACACAAGACAAATGGCGATCCCGGGAAGACTCGAACTTCCGACCTACGGTTTAGGAAACCGTCGCTCTATCCGGCTGAGCTACGGGACCGATCTCGATCTCCCGCCGAAGATGAACGGCAAGAGCGAATAAAACTTTCGCAATTCCATATCAGACGCCGCGCGCCGCCGCCACCCGCCTTGTAACCGTCATATCGGCACACTACTCTCCGGGAGAGGGGCGTTCGACAGGAGACGACAATGGGTTTGCTCGATATTCTCAACGGCATGCAGAACGGACCGCGCGGCCCCAGCGAGCCGAGCAAGGACAGCGGCGGCATGTCGCCGATGACCATGGCGATCCTCGCCCTTCTGGCCTACAAGGCCGTCAAGCATCTCGGCGGCGGCCACACCGGCGCAAGTCCTGCTCCGTCACCTTCCACGCCGACGCCATTGCCGGGAACGACCACCGCGAGCACCGGTGGACTTGGTGGCGGACTTGGCGACCTGATGAAGGGCCCGCTCGGTGGCGCTCTCGGCGGCCTGCTCGCAGGCGGCGCAGCGGGCAGCGTTCTCAGCGGCGGACTGAACGATCTGCTGAAACAGTTTCAGGACAATGGCCACACCGAGACCGCGAATTCATGGGTTGCCAACGGCCCCAACAAGCAGATTTCACCGGGCGATCTCGCATCGGCGCTGGGCGCCGACCAGATCAGCACGCTGTCATCGCAAACCGGCCTGTCGCGCGACGAACTGCTCTCCGGCCTTGCGCAGCAGTTGCCCGACATCATCAACCAGCTCACACCCGACGGACGCCTGCCGACGGAACACGAAGCCTCGCGCTGGATTTGACCGCGACATAGCACGACGTGGCGTGATGTCAGTCGCTCCACGTTGATCGCGAATGCTTTTTGGTTCAGTCACAAGGACACCAGACATGCTTTACATCCTTATCGTCGGACTGGTCGCTGGATTTCTCGCGCGGCTTCTGTCGCCCGGCCCGAACAATCCGACCGGCTTTATCCTGACCATGGTGCTCGGCATCGCGGGCGCATTTCTCGCAACCTTCATCGGCCAGGCCATCGGCCATTACGGACCGAACCAGGGCGCGGGCTTCATCACCGCAACCATCGGCGCGCTGCTGGTGCTGTTCATCTGGAACAGGCTGGTGGCGCGCGGGATCGTTTCCGATCCCGGCAACAAGGTCTGATCGGCGTCAGCGCTTGGGCAGGACCGCCGGCCCGAGATGCACGCCCGCATCCATCCGGACGATCTCACCGGTCATGCTGCGCGAGGCCGGCCCCGCAAGGAAGCAGACCAGTTCGGCAACATCCTCTGCCGTGGTTGCGAGCTGCAGCGGGGCCTGCTCGATCACCATCTGACGAATCTTCCCCGCGAGTTCAGGGCCGCGGCCTTTGGTGAACCACGGCGTGTCAATGTAACCCGGGCATACCGCATTGACGCGGATCAGCGGCGCGAGCGCGCGCGACAGGGACAGCGTGATGCTGTTCAGCGCGCCCTTGCTTCCGACATAGGCGACGGATGATCCGATGCCGGCGATGCCGGCAATCGACGACACGTTCACCACCGACGAACTGCGCCCGGAATGCTTCGCACCCGCCTCCAGCAGCGCACGCGTCGCGCGGACCATCTGAAACGGCCCGATGGTGTTCACCGCGTAGATGCGCTGGAAATCGTCCGCCGACAGCCCGTCGAGATCTCCGTGATCGACATGCTTGGTCATGCCCGCATTGTTGATCAGGCCATCGAGCCGCCCCCATGAGGCCGCCGCGGCCGCGATCTTTCTGCAGTCCTCGTCGCGCGAGACATCGCCCTGCACCACCACGACCTCGGCTGCGCCTGCGCCGCGGCATTGATCCGCGGTTTGCTCGGCCTCCTTCTGGCTCGACGAATAATTGATGACCAGACGCGCGCCCTGCTTCGCCAGCAGCAGCGCGGAGGCTGCGCCGAGACCCGACGCCGAGCCCGTGACAATGACATTCAATCCATCCTTGGCCATTTCGTATCCTTCTTGAGAGCTTGCTGTTGCGCGCAATCTAACGGTCCTCGCCGGTCCATGACAGTGCTTTTCAGGCCGGCTCGCGGCGGGAATGGCAGATGCGCGAGCGGCGTGTCCATCATCCCCGTCCGGCGATCAGCGCATCGACAATGGTGATGCCCGCGCCTTCCTCGTGAATCCGGACCGGGTTGATCTCGATCTCGGACACGCTGTCCTTCATATCCGCGGCCAGCCGCGACACATGCGTGATCAATGCCGCCAGGGCCGCCGTATCGGCCTTAGGCGAGCCGCGAAACCCGCGCAGGAGCGCGGCGGATTTCAGTTCGCCGATCATCGCCAAAGCCTGCGCGGCATCGACCGGCGCGGGCCGATACACTACATCCCTGAACAGTTCGGTCGCGATTCCGCCCAGGCCCACCATCACGATGGGACCGAACGTGCCGTCATTCACGGTGCCGACGATCATTTCAACGCCTGGCCGCGCCATCGGCTCGACCAGCACGCCGTCAATGCCGGCTTCCGGCTTGAAGCGGCGGGCGTGCGCGATCAATTCATCGAAGATTGCGGCAGCCTCGACCAGCTCGCCGACATTGATCCGCACACCGCCCGCCTCGCTCTTGTGCGGGATGTCGCGCGACTGAATTTTCATGGCTACAGGGAAAGTCATTTCCGACAGTGCGGCGGCGAGTGCGGAGACATCGCGCACCAACACACCCTGTGGCACCGCGATGCCTGCCTCCCGCAGCAGCAATTTGCTTTCATGCTCGGACAGCCGCGCAGGCACCGGCCCCCTGGGAAGCACCGGACCCGGCCCATCCGCAGCGGCGCTCCACCCAAGGCTGAACTCGCTTCGGCGGACAAGACGGCTGACGGCACGGCCGAACGCCGCGAGGCCCGGGAAGGCCACGATCCCGGATGCCGCGAGTTCGGTCCGCGCGAACTGCGACGGCAGGGTGTAGGTGAAGAACAGGATCGGTTTCCGCTGCGCGGCGATCAGCGGCCTGATCTCGTCCTGCTTCACCGGAATGCGCGTCTCGCTCGAGAGCGACACCACCACAACGATGACATCCACGTCAGGGGAGCGCTCAAGCAGTTCGACAATCGTCTGCAGGCCGCCGCTATGGACTGCCTGCGCCGTGATGTCGACCGGATTGCGCGGAGAGCCGTAGGACGGGATCAGCGCCCGCACCTGCGCCTGCAGCGCGTCGGGCAGTTCCGGAATCTGCAATCCCTCTGCGGCCAGCGTATCCGCCATCCATGCGCCGGCGCCGCCGGACACGGTGACGATGGCCACGCGATCCCCGCGCGGAGGCGGCGCGCTGGCGAAGGCCGCGGCGATCGCCACCGCCTCATCGAGATCGTGCGAGACGATGAAGCCATATTTCGCGAACACGGCATCATAGGCCGCCGTCCATCCCGCCATGCTGGCGGTGTGGGACGCCGCCGCGCGTTCGCCCGCACCGGAGCGGCCGACCTTGGTCACGATGACAGGCTTTCCGCTCTCGGCCGCGCGCTGCGCGGCCGCCATGAACGTCTGCGGATCGCGAATACCCTCGATGAACATCAGGATGGCGTCGGTGTCCGAGTCCTGCGCCAGGTAATCGAGGAATTCACCGGCGGCGAGATCGGATTCATTGCCGGTGCTGATGACCTTGCTGACGGCAACGCCCATCGCCTTCGCACGGTTGTAGATCGCAAAACCGATGCCGCCGCTCTGGGCGATGATGCCGACCCGGCGCGGCGTCGCCAGCAACCGCGGCGCATCCGGTTTGACATCCACGGTCGGACTGAAGGTCGCGGCAATCCGCTGCGGCTCGTTATGGAAACCTTCCGCATTCGGCCCTGAAATACGCATGCCGGTGCGTCTGGCAAGCTCGGCGATCCTCGCCTGCATGTCCGCGCTCTCGCCGCCTTCTTCCGCAAAGCCCGAAGAAATGACGATGGCATTTTTCACGCCCGCCGCCGCACATTCCTGCAGCGCGCCGAGCACCGCACGCGCCGGAATGATCACGATGGCGAGATCGACTGCCTCTCCGATCGCCGCAATTGACGGATAACAAATGAGATCGCCGATGCTGTCACAGGACGGATTGACCGGATAAATCTTTCCGGCGAATCCGTTCCGGCGCAGAAACGTGAGCAGCAGGCCGGGAATTTTCCTGTCGTCGCGTGACGCGCCGATAATCGCGATGCTGCCGGGCGAGAAGAAACTGTCCAGCGGATGGTTCGGCATCGCGCTCAGGCCGTGATGCGAAAATCGACGCCACCAAGAGCGAACGTGTCGCCCTGCACCGCATGCCCGCGCGCCTGCGCCGCGCCCAGCACCGCAGCCGGATCACGCACGCGAAACGTGAGCCCGCTCATGATCTCACTCTCGCCTTTGACGACGTGAATCAGGCAGTTTACGAGACCGACCTCCGTCCCGGTTGCCGGAACGCCGATGATACGGCCCCAGTGCTGCGCGAGTCCCTCCGGATCGGGGCTGGTGAGCGTGACCTCCGTCAGCGCCAAGGTCACATCATCGCGGATCGCCCGGTGCCAGTCCGGCCCGGCCGGCGGATAGGGACCGCGGACGTTGTCGCTGCCTGCCGTATGATTGAATTCGATAAACGCCGCACGGCAATCGCGCGGATGGAGTTGCACACCAAGATAGGGCGGGCGATCAATCACGTGCGAGGTCCGCACGCCTATCGCATCGGCGTTCTTCTGCCGCTCGCGCGGATCGGCGCAGGACAGGATCGCCATGTAGCCGCCGCGCCCGCCGGTCTTCTCGATGAAGCGTCCGGCGGCCGTGCCGCCCTGGAACGGCGCGACCACCTCCAGCAGGATGTCATCGACCGGCAGCAGCGCGTTTTCGAGCCCGTAACGCGCGACATTGGGATCGCGGTAGCAGACGTTCAGGCCCATGATCGCGGCGATGTCGCCCACCACGGGCTCAAGATGCGGCGCGACCAGACAGATTTGCCGCATGCGTGTGGTGCCGGTCATGGAGGCGCTCCCTTGTCGCTCTTGTTATTTCACGGCGAAACCGCCGGCGGCGCGTCGCACTAGTGACCCTTGAACACCGCCTTGCGCTTTTCCATGAACGCCTTCGCGGCCTCGCGATGATCCGCCGTTTCGCCGCAGCGAGTGTGATGCGCAGCTTCCGCATCGAAACAGGCTTCGAGCGACAGGTGTTCCGCATTGTTGATGTTGCGCTTGATATAGCCGAGCGTGACGCTCGGTCCCTGCGCCAGGGACATCGCAAGCTCGGTCGCAGCCTCCGCCACCTGATCGTCCGGAACCACTTTCGTGACCATGCCGAGCGCCAGCGCCTCCTGCGCGGTCAGCACGGGAGACAGCAAATAAAGCTCCCGCGCCTTGGCGCTGCCGAGCATCTGGGTCAGGAAGTAGGTGCCGCCATAGTCGCCGGAAAATCCGACCTTGGCGAAGGCGGTGGTGATCTTGGCGGACGCGCCCGCAACCCGCAGATCGCAGGACAGAGCGATCGACAGACCGGCGCCAGCCGCCGCGCCGTCGATCTGCGCCACGACGGGCTTGGGCAGTTCATGCAGCAGCCGCGAAATTTCCATGCCCTTGCGAAGATTGGCGCGCTTGGTCTCATAAGTCAGTTCGGACTTGTTTTCGGCCATCGACTTGACGTCGCCGCCGACACAGAAGGTTCCGTTGGCGCCGCGCAGCAGCACCGCGCGCACCCCGGTATCGTCCGCCGCCCTGCGCACCGCCTCGATCAGGTCCGCCGACATTTCCGCATTGATCGCGTTGCGGCGGTCAGGCCGGTTCATGGTGAGGGTCAGAAGACCGCTATCGAGGCTTTGCAGAACGGTGCCGCTCATAGGACGCTTCCTGTGCTGAATCGAAGGGCAAGCGCCGGCCGCGGCCGGCGCTTGCGATGACGTTACTTCTTGATGAGCGGGCAGCGCGACGCATCGAGCGACTGAAACGCCTGATCGCCAGGAATGGTGGCGAGCAGCTTGTAGTCGTCCCAGCGGGCCTTCGATTCCGACGGCTTCTTCACCTCGAACAGATACATGTCATGGATCATGCGCCCGTCCTCGCGAATCTTGCCGCCCTTGGCGAACATGTCGTTGATCGGGGTCGCTTTCATGATCTTCATCACAGCGGCGGAATCCGTCGTACCCGCCTCCTTCACGGCCTTCAGATAATGAAGCACCGAGGAATAGACGCCGGCCTGCGCCGAGGTCGGCACACGCTTGATCTTCTCCATGAAGCGCTTTGAGAAGGCGCGTGTGTCATCGTTCAGGTCCCAGTACCAGGCTTCCGCCAGAACAAGGCCCTGCGCGGTCTCGAGCCCGATGCTGTCGATGTCGGTCACGAAAGCCAACAGCGGCGACATCTTCTGCCCGCCCTTCATCAGGCCGAATTCCGCGCCCTGCTTGATGGCGTTGATGGTGTCACCGCCCGCATTGGCAAGGCCGATCACCTTCGCCTTTGAACTCTGCGCCTGCAGCAGGAAGGAGGAGAAATCCGAAGTGTTCAGCGGATGCTTGACGGTGCCGAGCACCTTGCCGCCCATCTTGTTCACGACGGCGGAGGTGTCCTTTTCCAGATCCTGCCCGAACGCATAGTCGGCCTGCAGGAAGAACCAGGTGTCGAGTCCCGCCTTCACGGCGGCAAGACCGGTCGAGTTCGCCTGTCCGAACGTGTCGAACACATAATGGACGGTGTAGGGTCCGCAGGCCTCGTTCGTCAGGCGAATGGAGCCGGGACCGTTGAAGATGATGATTTTGTTGCGTGCCTTGGCGATCTCGTTGGCAGCGAGCGCAGTGGCCGACGCCGCGACGTCGATAATCGCCTCCACGCCCTGATTATCGAACATGTCGCGCGCGATGTTGGACGACAGGTCCGCCTTGTTGAGATGGTCCGCCGCGATGATCTCGATCTTGCGGCCGAGCACTTCGCCGCCGAAATCCTCCACGGCCATTTTCGCGGCGGTTTCGCTGCCGGGGCCAGTGATATCGGCATAAAGGCCGGACATATCGAGAATGGCGCCGAGTTTCAGCGGCGGCTTGCCTTGCGCCAGGGCAGCGCCCGATCCGAGCACAACAACAGATGAAAGGAGGGTCGCGAGAAGTTTCTTCAATGTAGTCTCCCGTTGTCGATGCCGCGTTTCGTCGGCAGCATCTTTGATTGGCTTCATCATGGCGCAATGACGCGCCAGCGACAAGACTGCATGCACTTGACACACCATGCGGAAATTACAAGTTTGCACGTCGCCGCGCGCGGCACGGCAGCGCGCATTTCGCCAGACGGAATACCATGCGAATTGTCGTTACAGGCGCCGGCGGATTTATTGGCTCCCACCTTGTCCGCGCGCTGCTCAAGGCCGGCCGATTGGCTGACAGATCGGGAACGCCCCGCGTGATCGAGCGTGTGCTGCTGGTCGACTCCCATCTTCCAGACTGCTCCGACGACAGAATTGAGCCGGTCAAAGGCGACATCACCAGCGACGACATCTTGCGGCATATCGGGAGCTTTCGTCCGGACGCGGTGTTTCATCTCGCCGCCATGCTGACCAGCGCGGCGGAGAAAGAACCGGCGCGGGCGATGGGCGTCAATGTCGCGGCCCTGGCGCGGCTGATCGAGGTCACGGGCTCGCGCGGCGAGCCGCCAGGATTTGTATTTCCAAGTTCGATCGCCGTGTTCGGCGGCGATCTGCCTGAGATCGTCGACGACGATCTGGTCCAGCATCCGCAAACATCCTACGGCACGCACAAATCCATTGCGGAACTGATGCTCGCGGACGCAACCCGGCGCGGCGAGATCGAGGCCCGCTCGCTGCGCCTGCCCATCGTGCTGGTGCATCCCGGGCCGCCAACGGCATCCGTGTCCGATCGTGTGGCCGCAATCGTTCGCGATGCCGTGGGAGGGCGCGATGTCATCATTCCCCTGAAACCCGAGACGCGCATTCCCGTTGCATCGGTCGCAACCGTCGTCGCGGGTCTGATTGCGATGCATGGCGTCGCATCCGCCACACTGGGCGGGACAACCGCGATCAATCTCCCCGCCCTCACCGTCAGCATGGCCGACATCGTGGAGGCACTGAAGGATTATCTGGGATCAGAATTGAGCCAGATCACCTTCGTGGCCGATGCGGCGCTGGAAGCCATTGTCAATGGATGGCCAAAAGGTTTCGTCTCGCGGACCGCCTCAGCGGCTGGCGTTTTCGGCGACACCAGCTTCAGCGACATTATCCGTCACTATGCGGAAAGCCTCGGCGATGCATGACATCACGGGAGCCACTCCGGACATCTGCATCATCGGCGCAGGCTCGTCGGGGATTGCCGTTGGCAAGGCCCTGCGCGAGCGGGGACTGTCCTTCGACTGTTTCGAGAAGGGATCGAATCTCGGCGGTATGTGGCGTTACGAGAATGACAACGGCGTCTCCTGCGCCTATCGCAGCCTGCACATCGACACCAGCCGCAACAATCTCGGCTATCCGGACTTTCCGATTCCCGCCGACCAGCCGGATTTTCTGTCTCATCGCCAGTTGCTGGCCTATCTCGAATCCTATGCGGATCATTTCAATGTCCGCTCCGCGATCTCGTTCAACACCGAGGTCGCTTCCGTCACGCGAACAGACGGCGGGCGCTGGCTTGTGACAACGGCCGCCGGCCGTGCGCGCGACTACCGCGCGATCATCGTCGCCAATGGGCATCTGTGGAATCCGCGCCGCCCGTCGTTTCCCGGATCATTCGGCGGCACCGTTATTCATTCCAGCGAGTATCGCACCGCCGCGCCTTTCGACGACAGGAATGTCCTTGTGGTGGGCATCGGCAACTCCGCCGTCGATATCGCCGTCGATCTGTGCAAGCGAGCAAAAAGCGTCACGCTGTCGACGCGCACCGGCGCTTACGTGATGCCGAAATACATGATGGGGATTCCTTCCGACCGCTGGTCGGCGTTCCTCTCCCGCAAAATGAGGCTACCGACGCTGGTCACGCGGATGATCATGGCACGCCTGATCTACTTTGCCGTGGGCGATCAACGCCGGTTCGGAATTCCAAAGCCGAAGCATCCGATGTGGCGCGAACACGCGACCCTCAGTCAGGAGTTATTGCCTTACATCGGGCATGGCTGGATCGACATCAAACCGAATGTCGTGAAACTGGATGGCGACGCCGTCGAATTCGCGGACGGATCGCGCAAGCCGTTCGACGCCATCATCTATGCCACAGGCTACAAGACGACATTTCCGTTCCTTGCGCCATCGCTGTTCTCGGTCAGCGACGGCGAGATGGTCAATCTCTATCGCCGCATGACGCCGCCCGGCTTGCCGGGACTGTATTTCGCCGGCCTGGTGCAGCCGATCGGCGCGACAATTCCGCTGGTGGAGGTGCAGGCGCGGTGGATCGCGGCGGCGCTTGGCGATAGCATGACTTTACCGTCCGCCGACGATATGGCGCGCGAGATCAGGTCGCATCACGAACAGAAGCAACGGACGTGGCTGAATTCGGCGCGCTATACGCTGGAAGTGGATTTCAAAAGCTACGCCGGTGCGCTTCGCAGGGACATGAAGCGGCGGCAGGCAGGCCTCTGAGGCAACATCCATGCGCATACCCACGGCGCATACCATAACGCTGTTGCTATGACCGGATACAGGCATCGCATTGCCATGCACACCGCGATCCTCGCGGCCGCGATCGTCATGCTCTCCCCGAAAGCAGCCTTTTCCGCATGCGAATTCAGCGATCAAGGCCATGGCCGCGTCGTCGCCGTGCTCGATGGCCGAACCTTTCGCCTCGATGACGGACGGGAGGTGCGCCTTGCCGGCATCGAAATTCCGGACGATGCCGCCGAGCGCAGCAGGGGTTTACTCGTAGGACTGATCGAGGGCCGCGCCGTCACGCTGCGCGGGCATGACGACACGCCGGACCGCTATGGACGCCAGCCCGCCTTCGCGGTTCCGGACGGATCGGACGCGCCGGTCCAGTTTGACCTGCTGGCAAGGGGCGAAGCCTTCGCCTCACCCGCCGCCGGCGACCAGCCCTGTTCCCGCGCGTTGCTGGCTGCGGAGGCCCCGGCCCGTGCGGCAAGACGCGGCATCTGGGCGGGTTCGGCTGCCTTAAAAAACGCGAAAAGCGCCGACGATATTTTGGCCAGACGAGGACGCTTTACCGTCATTGAGGGAACTGTTTCGTCGGCGCGGCTTGCTGGCGCGACATTTTATGTCAATTTCGGGCGCCGATGGACACGGGACTTTGCCGTGACTATTTCAAGGCGCATGATGGCCTCGGTCGAGGCAGCCGGCATTGATCTTAGGTCTCTGAAGGGCAAAAGAATTCTGGTCCGCGGCTGGATCGAGGCGCGCAACGGGCCGAAACTGGAAGTCACCCATGCCGGCCAGATCGAGATGGTTGGCGTCATCGGGCCGAAGGACGGCCCGACCGCGACGGCAACAGTGCCGGAAGATGAGGGCAGATAGAGGCGTGGCGGCATCCGAGAGCCAGCAAGACCCGAAGCGATCCCGCCGCGTTGTCGCGGCGGCGGTCCTTTGCGTGTCCCTCTCTCTCGGCGCCTGCGGTGACCTTGGCCGGTTCCAGACCGCGTCCAATCCCGGCTTCGTGCCGGTCAAGCCGAACAAGCCCGCCGCCCAGACCGCCGCGACCGAGCGGGAGCACAGCCGCATCCTGTCATCCTATGGTGGGTCGTATGACGATCCGCGGCTGGAAGCGCTGATCAGCAAGACAGTCGACCGTCTTGTCGCGGCTTCCGAGCGGCCCGACCTCGCCTACAAGGTGACGATCCTGAATTCCGGCGCGGTCAACGCCTTCGCGCTTCCCACCGGACAGCTCTATGTCACGCGCGGGCTGATCGCGCTCGCCAGCGATACATCGGAACTGTCGTCGGTGCTCGCGCATGAAATGGCGCATGTGCTCGCCAAGCACGCCGCGATCCGCGAGGACCAGGCCAAGCAGGCTGCCGTCGTGACCCGGGTTGTCGCCGAGATGGGCAACGACACCGACATGAATGCGCTGGCGCTGGCAAAGACCAAACTGACCATGGCGAGTTTCTCGCGCGCGCAGGAGTTCGAGGCCGATGGCATCGGTGTCGGCATCGCGGCGCGCGCCAAGTTCGATCCGTTCGGCGCCTCGCGGTTTCTCACCGCGATGGAACGCAACGCCGCGCTGAAAGCCGGGCGTACGCCTGCCGATCCGCGCTCGCTGGACTTCCTGTCGTCGCATCCGGCAACCCCGGAACGGGTGCAGAACGCGCAGGCCAGCGCCCGCCAGTTCTCCTCGCCCGAAGGCGGCGAACGCGACCGCGATGCCTACCTCTCGGCGATCGACGGCCTTGTCTATGGTGAAGACCCGAGCGAAGGCTTCGTGCGGGGCCGCCGCTTCCTGCATCCGAAACTGGGCTTCACCTTCCAGGTGCCGGAAGGTTTTGTGCTTGAAAACACCGCACAGGCGGTGGTCGGTGTGCGCGAGGGCGGCACGCAGGCGATGCGCTTCGATGTGGTGCGCGTGCCGGCCGAACAGACCCTCGGCGATTATCTCAATTCCGGCTGGATGGAGAATGTCGACAAGGCGTCGACGGAAGACACCAGCATCAACGGCTTTCCATCCGCGACCGCCACGGCCGCGGGCGAGCAGTGGCAATTCCGGATTTATGCCCTGCGCTTTGGCAGCGATGTGTACCGCTTCATTTTTGCGGCGAAGAGAAAAACGCCGGAGAGCGACCGCAGCTTCCGGGACACGGTGAACTCGTTTCGCCGCCTGACCCTCGCTGAAATTCAGCAGGCCCGGCCGCTGCGCATCAAGGTCGTCACCGCGCAACACGGCGACACCGTGGAAACACTGGCGCAGCGCATGCAGGGCGTCGACCGCCAGGTGGAGCGCTTTCGGGTTCTCAACGGCTTCGATTCGCGCACGGTCATCAAGCCGCGCGAGCGCGTGAAGATCGTCGTCGACTGAACTGACGGCGCCTGAACCAAAAACAAAAAGCCCGGCGCAATGGCCGGGCTTTTCAATTCCTCGAGAACGCGACGATCAGGCCGCTTCGTCCGCGGACACCGAATCGTCGCCGTCATCCCCATCATCGGACTCGTCTTCCGCGACAGCGTCGGCACCGGCCTCGGATTCAGCCTTGGCGCCGCGGCGCGGGCTCTTGGCCAGGTTCGATTCGATTTCCTTGACCGCTTCGGTCTCGGTGACGTGCTGAACCACGGCGATCTCGCGCGACAGGCGATCGAGCGCCGCTTCATAAAGCTGCCGCTCGCTGTAGGACTGCTCGGGCTGCGATTCCGAACGGAACAGATCGCGCACCACTTCGGCAATCGCGACGATGTCGCCCGAATTGATCTTCGCTTCATATTCCTGCGCGCGGCGCGACCACATGGTGCGCTTGATGCGGGCACGGCCCTTGAGGGTTTCGAGCGCGCGCTTGACCAGCGCGGGATCCGACAGCTTGCGCATGCCGACGTTGATGACCTTCGCCGTCGGAACGCGCAGGGTCATCTTGTCCTTGGTGAAATTGATGACGAAAAGCTCGAGCCGCGCACCCGCGATCTCCTGCTCTTCGATCGCAAGAATCTGGCCGACGCCATGAGCCGGGTACACCACGAACTCGTTGGTCTTGAAACCCTGACGCTGGGTCAGCGGCTTCTTCGGCTCTTCCACGCGCGGCGCGGCAACAGCCGGCTTCACGGCGGGCTTGACCGCAGCCTTCGCAACCGGGGCCTTGGCGGCGGGAGCCTTCGCAACGGGAGCCTTTGCGGGAGTCTTGGGTGTTGCGGCCTTGGCGGCAGGCTTGGCCGCTGTCTTCGCTGCGGGCTTCGCGGTCGTCTTTGCAGGTTTCTTGCTGGGCATCGTGCTTCTTTTGTTTTTTGAGGTGGCGGATGCGCGAGCATCCTTCTTTGAAGCGCTGCGGCTCGCCGCCGACGCGCTCTTGGTGCCCTTATCCTTGGAGCCCTTGTCGTTGGTCTTGGAGTTCTTTTTATGACGCAATTTGTCTGACACAGCGCCTATGCGTGGAACCGCCACGCCCCTGTTTCAATTGTTTCGCGGGAACCCATCGGAACCCAAATCGGGGCAAAACGGGGTTCATCTCTCTGAATGTGCCCAAAATAGCACATTTCCCGCAAAAATCAATGATTTATGGGCTTCGGCACGGCTCAGACCGCCGCCGCCGACCGTATTCAACCGGTAGGGTTAAAAGTTAGCCGAGATCGGGCGCTTCTAAAGGCTGGATCAGTCGCCAGTACCGGGCTCTTTGGAAAAATACTTGTCGAACTTGCCCTCGACGCCATCGAATTCCTTGGCGTCGTCCGGCGCGTCCTTCTTCTGGGTGATATTCGGCCAGGACTTGGCGTATTCGGCATTCACCTCAAGCCATTTTTCGAGGCTTGGCTCGGTATCGGGCTTGATCGCGTCCGCAGGGCATTCCGGCTCGCACACGCCACAGTCGATGCATTCATCCGGGTGGATCACCAGCATGTTTTCACCCTCGTAGAAGCAATCCACGGGGCAAACTTCCACGCAGTCCATGTACTTGCACTTGATGCAGTTTTCGGTGACGACGTAGGTCATCCAAGGCTCCGGAAGGTCTCGATTTTTCAGGCTTGGCGTAGCGCAGGATGTGCGCCGCCGCAAGGGATGCCGTCACAGCGCTGACCGGCAATTCGTCACTCTGGGGCGGATTGCAAATCGACGTAAATCGCCCGCGCGGCGCCGGAATCGCCGCGTCGCTCGGCGAACCCGGTGATTTTCAGAATACGCACCCGGCTGTCGAGCGAGATGGTGAGCACCTCACCGGCCTTCACCGCATGGCCCGGCGAGATCTGCCGCGCGCCGTTGATCCGCACGCGCCCCTTGGCGACCAGCGCGGCGGCATCGGTGCGGGTTTTCACCACCCGCGCGTGCCACAGCCACTTGTCGAGGCGCTGCCGGTCCAAATTAATCCTTGCGGGTGCCTGCGAGTTGATCCTTCAGCGCCGCCAGTTTGGCGAATGGCGAATTCGGATCGGCCGGGCGATCACGCTCGCGCGGCGCGGCACTGGTCGCATAAGTCCGGTGCGCGGCGCCGCCGCGATCGTCCCTGCGGCCATCGCGGCCGCGCTTGTCGAACGGACCCTTGCCGCGATCCTGACGATCCTTGTTCTTGAAGTGCTCGCGCGGCGGGCGGCTGCCCTTGTCATCGCGCGGCGGACGCGCCTGCGCGGCACCCTCACCGGCATTCGCAGCCGGCGCGTCGCCATGCGGACGGCGATGCTCGTTGTGGCGATCCCGGCGATGACGGCCGTGGCGCTCGCGCTTCTCACCATCGGCGGCGGCTTCGCCCTCACCCGCGGCAGCGGATTTGTCCGGCCCCTTGTAACGGCTGCGGTCATGACGCGGACGGCGATCTTCGGACCGTCCGCCCGGACGCCAGACTTCAATCAGAACAGGCTCCGCCGGCGCGGCTTCCGCTCCGGACGCTGCACTTTCAGTGGCGGCTGTTTCGGCAGCAACAGGCTCCGCCGTGGATTCGATCGTCACCGCTTCAATGACAGGCGCGGTCACTTCCACCGGTGCGAATTCAACATCGGGCAAAGGCGTTGCTGTTGTTTCAGCAGCCACTGCCTCGGACGTGGCAACATCGTTCGTTACACCTGCAATTTCCGGCTGGGCCGCCACCTCTGCGACATCCGCATCGGCCGCAACAGGTTCTGCTCCAGCAGCGATGTCAGCCTGCGTTTCCGTCGGAGCAGGCGGCGCGGCTTCCACCGGCAGCGGAGGGCGCTTGTCCATGCGATAGCCGAGCGCGCGTAGCACCGCCGCGAAATCTTCACCGGCGGAGCCGGTCAGCGACGTCATCGCCTGCGTCACCACGAACGAGCGGCCATCGAACGCACCCGCCGGCTTTTCGCCCGGCGCACCCGGGCGCCACGAGAGCGCGGGACGAATGAGGTCTGCCAGGCGCTCCAGGATATCGACGCGCACGGCGCGATCACCAGCGAGCTTGTAGCCGAGGGTGCGATAGGTGTCCTGATTGAGCGCCTTGTCCGCCGGAAACGAGGTGCGTCCGCTCGAAGCCAGATGCTGTGCGCCGGTCAGCGCCGCCCAATCCGTATTGTCGTTCTTCAGCGCCATCAGCAGCGACGCGAGGCCGCGCGCGGCGGGCTTCAGGAGCGCGGGGAAGAAAATATGATATGCACCGAAGCGCACGCCATACTTGCGCAAGCTCGCCCGCGATGGCTGATCGAGATCCTTCATCTCGGCGGCGATCTTCGTCCGTTCCAGAACGCCGAGAGCTTCGATCAACTGGAAGGCGATTCCGCGCGCGATGCCGGTGATGTCCTCGGCCTTCGACAGCTCGAACATCGGGCCGAGAATCTTCTCGATATGCGTCTTGAGCCAGAGATCGAGACGATTCTGCACGGCCTCGCGCGACGGACCGGTCAGGCGCTCGTCGGCGATGATGCGGATGCGGGGATGCAGCACGTCGTCGGCGGCCACCAGCTTGGCGACCGCGTCGCCGGTCCAGCGCAGCGTGCCATCGGCGGTCAGTACGAACTGATCGTCGGGCGCATTCGAGAGCTTTTCGGCGCGCGCGTCGATCTCGCCGGCCAGCGCCTTGAGCGCAGCCGCCTGCAGCGCCTTGGCATCCGAGCCAGCCTCAGCCGATTCCGGCGCAAACATGAATCCGTCGAGACGGCCAATGGTGTGGCCCTCTACGATCACTTCGCCGGTCTTTCCAATCTCAGTGTTCAGCATCGTGTTTTCCCGCAAGCGCCGCATCAATACACTGGTCCGGCGATCAACGAAACGCTCAGTTAGCCGTTCATGCAGGGCATCCGACAATTTATCCTCGACGGCGCGGGCAATTCCCTGCCAGCGCTCGGGGGCCACCAGCCAGTCGGGACGATTTGCCGCGAAAGTCCAGGTCCGAATCTGGGCGATCCGGGCCGATAAAGTGTCGATATCGCCGTCGGTCCGGTCGGTTTGCGCGATCTGGGCCTCGAACCAGTTGTCCGGAATGCGGCCCTTGCGCATCAAAAACCCGTAGAGCGTGGTGACAAGCTCGGCGTGGGCGGCGGGCGAGAGCTTGCGATAGTCCGGGATCTGGCAGGCGTCCCACAGCCGTTCCACCGCGTCCGGCCCCCGCGCCATATCGCGGACATCCGCGTCCCGCGCCGCGTGGTCGAGCACGCGAATATCCTCGGCAATCGGCGCGCGTGTCAGCCCCTCATGGTTCGGCACCAGCGCGAGCGAGACCTGCAACGCGCCCAGCGAGGAGAAATCCAGCCGCGCATTCCGCCATTGCAGCATCTTCACGCTGTCGAAGGTGTGGTTTTGCAGCGCGTTGACCAGTTCCGGCTCGAACGGCGCACAGCGTCCCGTGGTTCCGAACGTGCCGTCGCGCGTGGCGCGTCCGGCACGGCCCGCGATCTGCGCGAATTCCGCAGGCGTCAGGCGGCGGAACTGATAGCCGTCATACTTGCGGTCGGAGGCGAAGGCCACATGATCGACATCGAGATTGAGGCCCATGCCCACGGCATCGGTGGCGACCAGATAGTCGACATCGCCCGACTGGAACATGTCCACCTGCGCATTGCGGGTGCGCGGCGACAGTGAGCCAAGCACCACCGCCGCGCCGCCATGCTGGCGGCGGATCAGTTCGGCGATGGCGTAAACCTCATCCGCGGAGAACGCGACAATCGCCGTGCGCCGGGGCTGCCGCGTGATCTTGCGGTCGCCCACGAATTCGAGTTGCGACAATCGTGGCCGCGTGACGATATTCACGCCGGGCAACAGGCGTTCGATGATCGGGCGCATGGTGGCGGCGCCGAGCAGCAGCGTCTCGTCGCGCCCGCGCCGGTTCAAAATCCTGTCGGTGAAGACATGGCCGCGTTCGAGATCGGCCGCGATCTGGATTTCATCCACCGCAAGGAACGACACATCGAGATCGCGCGGCATCGCCTCGACGGTCGAAACCCAATAGCGCGCGCGGGGCGGCTTGATCTTCTCTTCGCCGGTGATCAGCGCAACCGCGTCCGCTCCCGCCCGCGCGGAAATCTTGTTGTAGACCTCGCGTGCCAGAAGACGCAGCGGCAGGCCGATAATGCCCGACGAATGCGCCAGCATCCGTTCAATGGCGAGATGGGTCTTGCCGGTGTTGGTCGGACCCAGAACCGCCGTCACACCCGCGCCAGGGGCGCGCGCATTGGAAAACAGCGGGACGGAAGACGAGAGAGGCATAATCACAAGGTCCGCATGACGCACACGACGCGGACGCCGCAGCAGAAGTCTCGAAGTGTCTCACAATGCAACGCTTTTCACGTTGCAGCTTAAGATTCAGAACGGTTAAGGAACGAAAGAGGCCCGAATCGCTGACTCGCCGCTTGGCTGATTTGACGACCTCAACATGTCGCAGGATACGCCGTTCAACAATACCATATGGGGTTTGAACTTGCTCGGCGCACACCGTTCCGGAGGCTGAATTCGTTAAAACCGGAGTCGAATCAGATTGGCCAAAGAGTCAACACGATTCAAAGCCGGATTCGTTCCGAAAACGGCGGCGTACGATCCTCGGCTGAAGCGCGCCACTCGCTCAATTCGTCTTGGCGGTCTTCTGCGCCGACACGAATTCCGTGGCTTCGATCATGCCGGTGCCAAGCGGCGTCGGAATGGTGATCCTGTAGGGCGCGAGCACCCGCGTTCCGGCAATCGGCGCGAACCAGATTTCCATGTTGCGCTGGGCGGCCACATATTTGATCGCGACACGATCCGGCACAAAGCCCGCAATCGGCGTGAAATAGACCGCGCACACCACGACGGGACCGCGATAGCCCTTCTCGGTCTTCACGTTTTCCATGCGCTTGTATTCAAGGCGCAGGTCGTAACGCATCCGCCCGTCGAACACCGGCAGCGTCTTGCGGCAGGCCTCGGGGCTGACGGGGTCGCCGTTGCCCGCAACCTTGACCAGCGCGCCCGTCATCGGATCGAGCACATTGCGCCGGTGCGCATCCGTGACCGGGATGCGGCCCGGCGTTTCCGGCGGCTGCGGCTCGATGACGGAATCCTTCACATTGCCACCGCCGAGATTGATGCGGATGACTTCGGCCTTCTTTCCGTAGTTGATGGTCGAGACATAACTCAGCGGCGAGAATTGACCGGCGGCGATGCGGCCCTGCGCGGTGCCCGTGCCGTTGCCGCCGCCGATGGATTTCATCAGGCCCGTGGTCGCGCCGCTGACCGCCGCCGAATACTGATCGTCGGCGATATCGACAATCCAGGCCCCCTTGCCGATCGGCAATCCGGCCAGCGAGGCCTCATACTTCGCATCCAGGCGCCCCTGAGCGCTAGCCGGCCCTGCGGTAAGGACCGCAGCGGCGCAGATAACCAGCGAAAGCCCGAAAGCGGCCATCGCGGCCCGTCTGGAGATCAAATTGGGGAACCGGGGCATATTCACCGACAAAAGTCCTGTTAAATGACCGGCAATTCACCGGGGCCACCGGGTGCGGCATCGGCGGGAATTCGCCCGCAGAGACCGCGAAAGTCATGATCGAAAGCCTGCAACACCCTGTTTGCTCAGGGAATACGTCGATTATATGTTAGGAAATCCTTGGTTTGACGGGGAAAAATGCCCTTCCGGCAGGTTCAGGCGAGCTTGCGGCCTGCAGATAAGGGATTGAAATCGCCGCCCAACCTTGACGCTGGGCCGCCAGCCCCTTATAGCTCCGCCGTTCCTGAAATGGACGGTTTCAAACCCCCACGCGACCCCTCACGGCGGTCCGGGGCGACACAAGGATTTCTCGCCATGTCTCGGCGTTGCGAATTGACGGCCAAGGGGCCGCAGGTTGGTCACAAGGTCAGCCACTCGAACCACAAGACCAAGCGCCGGTTCCTGCCGAACCTGTGCAACGTCACCCTGATCTCGGAAACGCTGGGCCGTAACGTGCGCCTGCGCGTGTCGACCAATGCGCTGAAGTCGGTCGACCACAACGGCGGGCTCGACGCCTTCCTGCTCAAGGCCAAGGCCGGCGACCTGTCGCCGAAGGCCGTTGAGCTGAAGCGCCAGATCGAAAAGAAGAAGCTCGCCGCGGCGAGCTGATCATCCGATCCGCATTCCTGATTTTGAAAAGGCCGGGCGAAAGCCCGGCCTTTTTGTTTTGCCTCGTCGGCGTCATCCTGAGGTGCGAGCCGCGTTTGCGGCGAGCCTCGAAGGATGCGCCGCAAAATCATCTGTTGTTCGCCATCATCCTTCGAGGCTCACAAGAGTTCGCGCCTCAGGATGACGGCACTCATTCCCCCACCAGCGTGAACTGCAGCAGGAGCGTGCGCTGGATCATCGAGAAATTGTCGTCGGACACCATGGTCAGCACGGTCTCGCCGTCTCCGGTGACGTGAACGTCGATGCCTTCCATGTTGTCGATCTCGTAGCCGAGATCGACCTCGAAGATCGCCGGCCCGTCGATCACCGCGTTCGGGACTATGGACGCGACCGGAATTCGCCGGATGCGGATGCCGACGCCTTCCACGAGCGAGAACTTGCGCTCCAGCAGCAGCAGATCGCCGGACGGCAGCAGCACCGCATCGCTGACATCGAAATTATTGCTCCGTTTCACCGTGAACTGGCCTGGCGATGGGCCCCCGATCAGAAAGCTCAGGATGTTTCCCGATGGATCGAGCCCGCGCTCGGAAATCGCGATCAGTGCGCCCGCAAGCGGCTGGCCCTTCGGCACGAACACCAGCGCCTCAAGCCCCTTGTTGAATGGTAGCTTGCCGATCTCCGGCGGCAGCGGCAACGCTTCGCCGCGCGAACGGACGCCACCCTTGGCGAAATCGAAGCGCACGATCTGGTTGACCCGCTCGAAGCCGACATAAACATGGGAGCCATCAAGCGCGAGCGACTCGCTGTCGAACCACCCGCGCGACGTGACTTTCTTGCCATCGCTGTCCAGCATCGGCGCCGATGTCACATCGGCAAGACCCGCGAGACGCTTCCCGCGATAGGCGATGCGCCCGGTGAACCACTGTCCCTTGTCGCTGATCGCGATGAACTGCTCGCCCTTCCTGTCGAGACGCAATCCGGACAACCCGCCGAAGCCGCGAAAGGACGAGGTGAGAACGAGTCCGCTGCGAAATTCCAGCGCGCCGTAACGGACATGGCTCGGGTCGCGCGGATCGAAGGACTCGATCGGCCGCGCTTTCACATCCACGGTAGCCGTCTGCGCGGCGGCGGGATTTGCGCCGAACCCAGCCACGGCGACCGGCAGCGCAGCCGCAGCGCCCTGCAGAAGCCGCCGGCGGCTGATATCTGTTGTCATGATTTAGGAGTGCAACCGTCGGCGGCGAGGCGTCGGGACCTCGGTATGCGTCTCGGTGAAAAGCTCGGCCAGCTTTTCGGTGATCGCGCCGCCAAGCTCTTCCGCATCCACGATGGTCACGGCGCGCCGATAGTAGCGCGTCACGTCATGGCCGATGCCGATGGCGATCAGTTCGACCGGCGAGCGGGTCTCGATCTCTTCGATGATATGGCGCAGATGCCGTTCGAGATAATTCCCCGGATTGACCGACAACGTAGAGTCGTCCACCGGCGCACCGTCTGAAATCATCATCAGTATCTTGCGCTGTTCGGAGCGTCCGAGCAGGCGCTTGTGCGCCCAGTCGAGCGCCTCGCCGTCGATATTTTCCTTGAGCAGTCCTTCGCGCATCATCAGGCCAAGGTTCTTGCGCGCGCGCCGCCATGGCGCGTCCGCCGACTTGTAGATGATGTGGCGCAGATCGTTGAGACGGCCCGGATTGGCGGGCTTGCCCGCCGCCAGCCACGCCTCGCGCGATTGCCCGCCCTTCCAGGCGCGTGTGGTGAAGCCGAGAATCTCAACCTTGACGCCGCAGCGCTCCAGCGTGCGTGCCAGAATGTCGGCGCAGGTCGCGGCCACCGTGATAGGCCGCCCGCGCATCGAGCCGGAATTGTCGAGCAGCAGCGTCACCACCGTATCGCGGAAGGTGGCTTCCTTCTCGTGCATGAACGAGAGCGGATGGAACGGATCGGTCACCACGCGAGACAGCCGCGCCGGATCGAGAATGCCTTCCTCGAGATCGAAATCCCAGGCGCGGTTCTGCTGCGCCATCAACTTGCGCTGCAAGCGATTGGCGAGCCGCGCCACGATGTGCTGCAAGTGGGCAAGCTGCTTGTCCAGATAGCTGCGCAGGCGCTCCAGTTCGTCGTGCTCGCACAGATCTTCCGCCGACACGACCTCGTCGAATTTCGGGGCGAAGGCGTGATACTCGGGCCCGCGCGGCTCGTTGCCGCCGCGGCCCGGCGGGCGATGCGCCTCACCTGGTGACTCGTCCTCGCCCATTTCGTTGTCGTCGAAGGCGTCGCTGGCGGAGGCCTGCGCGCTTTCCATCGCATTCTCCGACATCTCCTCGGTCGACGACTGCGACTGGTCGGCGCTCATCTCCTCGGCGGCTTCGCTGTCAGGCGAGCCGTCGGCGCCGGACTGATCCTTCTCGCCTTCGCGGTTCTCGTCCTGATCGTCGTCCTGATCCTGATCGGCGTTGGTTTCGTCGCCAAGCTCGAGCGCATCCAGCAAATCGTGGACCACATCGCCGAAGCGTGACTGATCCTCGGTGAACTCTTTCAGGCGATCGAGACGCGCGCCGATCTTGTCTTCCAGAATCGGCCGCCAGAGATCGACCATCTTGCGCGCGGCCTGCGGCGGTGCGAGGCCGGTCAGGCGCTCGCGCACCATCATGGCCAACGCATCGGACAGCGGTGCATCGGCGCGGTCGGTGATCTCGTCGTATTTGCCGCGATGGAAATGATCGTCCAGCATCGCGGTGAGGTTCTTGGCGACGCCGCTCATGCGCTTGGCGCCGATCGCTTCCACGCGGGCCTGCTCGACAGCCTCGAAGACGCCGCGCGCCTGCGGATTGCCCGGCACCAGCTTGCGATGCACCTTCGGATCGTGACAGGCGATGCGCAATGCGATGGAATCGGCGTGGCCGCGCACAATGGCCGCATCCTTGCGGGTCAGCTTGCGTGCAGGCTCAGGGAGCCTTGCCTTGCCGGGCGACAGACCCGGACGCTCGGCGGCAAAGGTCACCTCGATTTCAGGCTGCTTCGCGATAGCCCGCAACGCCGAGGTCACCGCGCGCTTGAACGGCTCCGTCGGAGATTCCTTCGACCCGGTCCTGAACTTGATATTGGACGTGCTCATTGCGCCTTCAATCTCGCACTCTTTGCACCTTCTCCCCTTGTGGGAGAGGGTGGATCGCCGAAGCGAAGCGGAGGCGAGCCGGGTGAGGGGTAAGCGTCTGTCCTGAACCCCTCACCCGCCTCGCAGCCTTGGCTGCTCGGCACCCTCTCCCACAAGGGGAGAGGGGAAGTTGTTCAGCTCAGCGCGACATTCACCGACGATTCCGGCAGCTCCGCATTGAAACAGCGCTGATAGAATTCCGCCACCAGCGGACGCTCGAGTTCGTCGCACTTGTTCAGGAAGGTCACGCGGAACGCGAAGCCGATATCGCCGAAGATCTCGGCGTTCTCGGCCCAGGTGATGACGGTACGCGGGCTCATCACCGTGGAGAGATCGCCGTTGGCGAAAGCATTGCGCGTCAGGTCCGCAAGACGAACCATCTTGTTGACGATGTCGCGGCCCGCGTCGGTCTGATAGTGTTTGGCCTTGGCCAGAACAATCTCGACCTCGTTGTCATGCGGCAGATAGTTCAGCGTGGTCACGATCGACCAGCGGTCCATCTGGCCCTGGTTGATCTGCTGGGTGCCGTGATAGAGGCCCGACGTATCGCCGAGGCCGATGGTGTTGGCGGTGGCGAACAGGCGGAACGCCGGATGCGGCTTGATCACCTTGTTCTGGTCGAGCAGCGTCAGGCGGCCGGACACTTCCAGCACGCGCTGGATCACGAACATCACGTCCGGTCGGCCCGCGTCGTATTCGTCGAACACCAGCGCGACATTGTGCTGAAGCGCCCATGGCAGGATGCCGTCGCGGAATTCCGTGACCTGCTTGCCGTCCTTCACGACGATCGAGTCCTTGCCGACGAGGTCGATACGGCTGATATGGCTGTCGAGGTTGACGCGCACGCACGGCCAGTTCAGCCGCGCCGCGACCTGCTCGATATGGGTCGATTTGCCGGTGCCGTGGAAGCCCGTGACCATGACGCGGCGATTTTTCGAGAAGCCCGCAAGGATCGCAAGCGTGGTGGCGCGGTCGAAACGGTAGTCCGAATCGACATCCGGCACGTGGGGATCGCTGTTGGAGTAGGCAGGAACCTCAAGGTCGCTGTCGATACCGAAGACCTGGCGAACCGACACCTTCATGTCGGGGAGGTTCGTGACTTCCTGGGATAGAGTCGTGGCGGCGCTCATCAATCCTCCGTGGTCCCGGATGCTCCCGAAACCAGTCGTGCTTGCTGCGGGTGGGGTGCGTAGCTCAACCTAGCAGACAGATGCGAACGGCAGAAGCCCACCCCGTGATGAAAGTTCCATCGTATTTTCATTGAGATAGGCAATTTTCGCAGCTTTGGTAGGTCTGCCCTGCGATGAACGGGGAACGCGGGATTCGAGGCCATTGGCTCGCGGTTTGCGCCTGAGCCACCGCTATGCTGGATTCGGAAGCAAACGCGCCAATATCGGACGTCAGGTGGCTTCATACTTTCAGCAATTGATCGGCTTCGTCTCCCTTCATGCGGCGCTGGCCTATGCCGCGATCTTCCTTGCGGCCTTTCTTGAGGCCGTCCCTGTTCTGGGCACGCTCGTTCCGGGATCCACGATCATTCTGGCGCTGAGTGTGCTGATCCCCGGCGGAAGCCTTCATCTCGTCCCGGTGCTGGCGTCCGCCGTTGCCGGTGCCATCATCGGCGAAGCGACTGCCTACACAATCGGCCATATCAGCCAGCGACGGGTGCTGACGTCCTGGCCGCTGTCGAACTATCCGGCGGTGGTGATGCAAAGCGAGGAATTCTTCCATCGCTACGGACTCTTCGCCGTGTTCCTCGCACGTTTTGTGCCGCCGGTGCGGGCGATCGTTCCCATCGTCGCAGGCGCGCTCGGCATGCCGCCGCGGCAGTTCTATCCCGCAAGCATCGCCGCGTGCCTGCTCTGGGCGCCGGCGCATGTGCTGCCGGGCCTGCTGGCAGGCTCCGCCGCCGAACAATGGGGCATGAAGATCGAGCATTATGGATTGCCACTGGTGGGCGGCATCGTCGCCGTCGGATGTCTGGTGGTCGGCGCACAATACTGGCGTCACCGGCGCAGGGCCGCTGCAAATTCGGGCCGGTAGCCGGCAAAGCAAAAGCGACCGCGCTCAGGCCTCGCGCACGACCGTCTTGAGATAATTGTAGGCCTTGATGATCTCGATCAGGCGATCCTCAGTGGAGCGGTCGCCGCCGTTGGCATCGGGATGATGCTGCTTCACCAGCAGCTTGTATTTGGCCTTCACCGTCTCCAGCGTGGCATCGGGACCGAGCCCCATCACCAGCAACGCCTTTTTCTCGGCATTGAAAATCTTTCGCGTTTCCGCTTTCGGCTCTTCCGCTTTCGCATTGGCGCGCCAGCGGCCGCCACGGCCATTCATCTCGCTGAAGACGCTGAACGGATCGACGGCATCTTCGAGATTGACCTGACCCGACTTGCCTTTGCCCTTGGCGCCGTTCTGGCCCATCTTCCAGGTCGGGCGATGGCCGGTCTGCGCATCCTTCTGATAGGTGGCGACGGCCTCGTCGCTCATGCCCTGAAAGAAGTTGTAGCCCTGATTGTATTCGCGGACGTGATTGAGACAGAAGTGCCAGTAGTCCTTTTCATGGCCACGGCCCTTCGGCGCACGATGCGCGCCCCGGTTCTTGCAGCCCGGAGCCTCGCACATCACCGCCTCCTCGCGCGCAGCCTTCTGCTTCGCGGCGGTCTTGGTCGGCTTGACGCGGATGCTGTCAAAGAATTTCGATGAGTCGATGGCCATGGCGGATAATGATAAGCCTGAATGCGAGCTTCGATTCCGAAGCGATTTTTCAAGAGCGCGGAGTATACATCACCGCGCAGGTGAACCGCAATTGAAACGGCTCTATTGACCTTGGCGAATAACGCACGATATTGCGCGGATCATGACGGTCAGGGACACAATCACAAAGAAGTTGAGCGAGGCTTTCGCACCCGAGAGCCTCGACGTTGCGGATGAGTCCCATTTGCATGAAGGCCACGCCGGTCACCGGCCGGGCGGCGAAACGCATTTCAGAGTTTATATCGTGTCGAAAGCGTTCGAGGGGAAGACCCGGGTCGACCGCCACCGCATGATAAATACGTTACTGGCGCCGGAACTGTCCGGCCCAGTTCATGCGCTGGCGATTCACGCCCACACCCCCGGCGAGAACAGCCGCCGCCCCGCACCGGCGGAAGCCTGCAAGCACTGAGGCTTCAGAACGCCGTTCCGGCCTTCGGTTTCTTTTCCGGCAGATCGCTCTCGCGCGGCAGCGGCACGATGCGCAGCGCCGTGATGCGGTTGCGCTCGCGGCGGAGCACGCGGAAGCGAAAACCGTGGAACGTAAAGCTCTGGCCACGATCGGGGATCGAGCGCGCCTCGTGAATCACGAGACCGGCAATGGTGGTCGCTTCCTCGTCCGGCAGATGCCAGTCCATCGCACGATTGAGATCGCGGATCGGAACCGATCCATCGACCACGACCGAGCCATCCGGCTGCGCGCGCACGCCCGCCACCGCTACGTCGTGCTCGTCGGAAATGTCGCCGACGATTTCTTCCAGAATGTCTTCCAGCGTGACGAGGCCTTCGACCTCGCCATATTCGTCCACCACCAGCGCGAAGTGGGTCTTGCGGCGGCGGAAGGCCTTGAGCTGTTCCGAAAGCGGCCGCATTTCCGGAACGAACCACGGCGTCAAGGCCAGCGCCGCCACGTCGATCTTGGACAGATCGCCGTCATTGGCCCGGATCGCGCGCAGCAGATCCTTGGCGTGAAGTACGCCGATGATATTTTCCGGCTTCTCGCGCCAGAGCGGAATGCGGGTGTATTCCGAATCGAGAATCGCCTCGATGACCGCATCGCGCGGGCCATCGACATTGACGCTGACCATCTTGGTGCGATGGACCATGACATCCGATACCGCCAGATCGCCGAACCGAAACACGTTCTGGATATATTCCGCCTCGCCGCTTTCGATCTTGCCGTGCTCGGCGGACTCCTCCACCAGCCCTTCGATTTCGGAATCGGTGAGAATCTCGCTTTGCGAGGATTCCTTGACGCCGAGAAGCCGGAGAATTCCGCGCGAGGCTCCGTTCAACAGCCAGTTCAGCGGATACAGAACGAGATAGGACACATGGAGCGGATAGGCGATCCATTGCGACACCGGAATCGGCTCGCGGATCGCCAGCGTCTTCGGCACCTGCTCGCCGATCACGATGTGAAGCGAGGAGAACACCAGAAAGCCGGTGATGAAGGCGGTGAAATGCAGCGCGGAGTCGGGCAGACCCAGTGGCTCGAGCACCGGCTTGAGCAACGCCGCCACCGTCGGCTCGCCGACCCAGCCGAGACCGAGCGACGCCATGGTGATGCCGAGCTGACAGCAGGCGAGATAGGCCTCGATATTGCTCATCATCTGCAACAGGAGGCGGGCGCCGAAGCGGTTCTGTTCGGCCATCGCCTTGACGCGAAACCCGCGGCTCTTCACCAGCGCGAATTCCGCCGCCACGTAGAACGCGTTGGCGGCGAGCAGAAGAGTGGCGATCAGCAGATTGATGGCGGCCGAATTCATGTGTGTTCCTGTCCCGGCTTCATGGGCCCGGACAACTTTCCATTAACCTGACAGTTTTTCCTGAAGGAAATCGCGCACCTTCATTGGATCGACATCGTTGACGATCACGGCCTTGCCGATCGCTTCCAGCAGGATGAACGTGAGCTTGCCGCGCTTGACCTTTTTGTCCTGCCCCATCAGGGCCAGCAACCTGTCCGCATCGCCGAGACCCTCCTGCTGAAAGCCCGCAATGTCCTGCAGCCGGGTCGGCAAGCCGACCGATGCCAGATGACGCTGCACGCGCGCGGCCTCCGCCGCCGGAATCATATCGAGGCGTGCCGAGAACTCCGCGGCCAGCACCATGCCCACGGCAACGCCCTCGCCGTGGAACAGCCGATCCGAGAAACCGGTCGCGGCTTCCAGCGCATGGCCGAAGGTATGTCCGAGATTGAGCAGCGCGCGATCGCCGGTCTCACGCTCGTCGCGCGCCACAATCGCCGCCTTGGCGCGGCAGCTCATGGCAATCGCCTGTTCGCGCGCCGTTCCGCCTGCGAAAATCTCGGCGTGGTTGGCGTCCAGCCAGTTGAAGAAGTCCAGATCGCCCAGCACGCCATATTTGGCCACTTCGGCATAGCCTGCGCGGAACTGGCGCGGCGACAATGTATCGAGCACCGACGTATCAGCGATCACCAGCACCGGCTGATGAAACGCGCCCACCAGATTCTTGCCATGCGGCGAATTGATTCCGGTCTTGCCGCCGACCGATGAATCAACCTGGGCCAGCAGCGATGTCGGCACCTGCACGAAATCGACGCCGCGCCGGACAATCGACGCGGCAAAGCCCGCGAGATCGCCAATCACGCCGCCACCGAGCGCGACCACAAGATCGTTGCGCTCGATCTTCGCGGCGATCAGGCCTTCGGATACCTCCTGCAGGACGCCATAACTTTTGGATGCCTCGCCCTCGCCGACCACGATGCGCGAGGACGCAATACCGGCATCCGTCAGCGCCGCCTCGGTCTGCGCCAGCCAGTGCTGCGCGACGGTGCGGTCGGTGACGATGGCGACGCGCGCGCCGGGCCGCAGCCCGGCGATGCGCCGGCCCAGCGAGGGCAGCACATCGCGGCCGATGACGATGTCATAGGCGCGGTCGCCGAGCGCGACGCCGACAGTGACCGGATTTGCCGTCACCGGATTCGAGGTCTTCACAGAAGTGGCCATCATGTTCCGCTGGAGTGTGACGCGCCGGCAGGCAGCAAATGCGCGGAGAGCGCGTCGATGCATTCATCGACGATCTTTTCGTGCGGCACGTCACGCGACGCCACCGCCAGATCGGCGAACTGATAAAAGGGACTGCGCTCGGCAATCAGCCGCTCGATGGTCGCGGCGGGATCGGCAGTCTGCAGCAACGGCCTGTCGGCGCGGCGCCTGACGCGCTTGAGGATCACATCGCCGTCCGCCTTCAGCCAGATCGACACCGCCTTGTCGCGAATCCGGCAGCGTGTCTCCTCGCGCATGAAGGCGCCGCCGCCGGTCGCGATCACGCAGGACCCGCCCTCCAGCAGACGCGCGATCACCCGCGCCTCGCCATCGCGAAAGTATGGCTCGCCATGCTGCGCGAAGATTTCGCTCACACTCATGCCCGCATGGGCAACTTCGATCTCGTGATCAGCATCGAGAAACGGCAAGTGCAGCCGTGCGCCCAGACGCCGCCCGATAGTCGATTTACCCGACCCCATCATGCCGACAAGCACAACCGGACGGCCATGCAGGGCCGCGACAATGTCGGCCTCGCGGGTCGTGCTCTCCTGATGTCTGGCCGCGATCTCGGTCATTTCTGGCTCGGTTGGGCCGCGGAGCGGCTAAACGTCACCTATACTACTCCTGCGGTTACCGCCGCTAGAGACTCTTGCCGAACCGGCGCGAACATGTTGGTACTTTGGAACGGCAGAACCGCCGTTCCGCTGGTTAACGCGCTGCCTGACGCGCTCCCCTGAAGGTTAATTCGAGGCTTTCCGCGATGCCCAGCCTGTTTCGCTTCCTGACGGTCGTCGCCATCATCGGCGGGCTGATCTATGGCGGCATTTTCGCGCTGGCCAATTTCGTCAATCCGAAGCCGCGTGAAATGACGGTCAGCGTTCCGCCCGACAGATTCCTCAAGCGATAAACGGCGGGGGATCATGCCCTCCGAGACAGCTTCCGACACCCGCTCGATTTCACTGTTCCTCGACATGCTCGCCGCCGAGCAGGGCGCGGGCGTCAACACGCTCGACGCCTATCGCGGCGATCTTGAAGACCTGTCCCATTTTCTCGCGCGTCACAAATCATCGTTCCAGACCGCCGACACACAGATGCTGCGCGACTATCTCGACGACCTCGACACACGCGGATTCAAGTCGTCCAGCGTCGCGCGCAAGCTGTCATCGACACGGCATCTGTTCCGTTTTCTCCTCAACGAGCGCAAGCGCGGCGATGATCCGGCGGCGATCCTGTCCGGACCGAAACGCGGACGCGCTCTGCCGAAAGTCCTGTCCATCGCCGATGTCGATCGCCTGCTCACACAGGCGAAGACTTCCGCAAGCATCCCGGACCAATCGCAACTGCAGATGCTGCGCGCGCTGCGCCTCTCCTGTCTGCTTGAAATCCTGTACGCCACCGGCCTGCGCGTCTCCGAACTGGTGGCGCTGCCGCTCTCCGCCGCGCGGCGCGATGCGCGCATGATCGTGGTGCGCGGCAAGGGCAACAAGGAACGCCTCGTCCCGCTCAACGACTCCTCCAAGCAGGCGATGGCGGATTATCTCGCCGCGCTCGACGCGGCGCATAAGGACTCCAGAAAACCGGCGGCCGCCTCGAAGTGGCTGTTTCCCTCGTCAGGCGAAAGCGGCCACCTGACGCGGCAGCATTTCGCCCGCGACCTCAAGGAGCTGGCGGCGGCGGCGGGCATCGCGCCACGCCTCGTCAGCCCGCATGTGCTGCGTCACGCCTTCGCATCTCACCTGCTTCACAACGGAGCCGACCTGCGAATCGTCCAGACATTGCTCGGTCACACCGACATCTCCACGACACAGATCTACACCCATATCGTCGAGGAACGGCTGAAGAGCCTGGTGCGCGACCTGCATCCGCTGGCCGATAAATGACCCCTCAAAACCTCAACAATATCGGGCCTTTCCATCGCGGCGCTTGACTTGGGACCGCTTCTTGACTTGAAAGGCGAGCCGAATTCCGTCCCGGAAGCCCTTCGCCTGACCGGACCAATCCCTATATATTCGCGACATGCCGGACCCGATGCGCAGTTATCTCGACTTTGAAAAGCCTGTCGCCGAACTCGATTCGAAGATCGACGAACTGCGCGCACTTGCCGCAAGCGGCAGCGATATCGGCGAGGAAGTCTCGCGTATCGAGGAAAAGGCCGCACAGGCGCTCAAGGACCTCTATGCCGAACTGACGCCCTGGCAAAAGACGCAGGTCGCGCGGCATCCGATGCGTCCGCACTGTGTGGATTACATTAAGGAACTCATCACCGAATTCACGCCGCTGGCGGGCGACCGCAAGTTCGGCGACGATGAAGCGTTGGTCGGCGGCTTCGGACGTTTTCGCGGCGAAAGCATCTGCGTGATCGGCCAGGAAAAGGGCTCAACCACCGAGACCCGGCTCAAGCACAATTTCGGCATGGCCAAGCCGGAAGGCTATCGCAAGGCCGTTCGCCTGATGGAAATGGCGGATCGCTTCGGTATTCCGGTTCTCTCGCTCGTCGACACCGCAGGCGCCTATCCCGGCATCGGCGCAGAAGAACGCGGACAGGCGGAAGCCATCGCGCGCTCCACCGACGCCTGCCTCAATCTCGGCGTGCCCAATGTTGCCGTCGTCATCGGCGAGGGCGGGTCGGGCGGCGCGATTGCCATCGCCACCGCCAACCGCGTGCTGATGCTCGAACACGCCGTCTACAGCGTCATCTCGCCGGAAGGCGCGGCCTCGATACTGTGGCGGGATTCGGCCAAGGCGCAGGAAGCGGCGATCAACATGAAGATCACCGCGCAGGATTTGCTCCGCTTCGGCGTGATCGACACCATCCTGAAAGAGCCGCCAGGCGGCGCGCATCGGGATCCTGCCGAAATGATCGCGCGGACAGGCGATGCCATCGCCCAGTCCTTCAACGACCTGCGCAACCTGGATGCGGGCGCGGTGCGGAACCAGCGCCGGCAGAAGTTCCTCGATATCGGCCGCAAGCTCGGCTGATAAAGCCGCGCCGGATCGTGGCCTTTTTGGGGCAGGCCCCTTTTGGGGATCAGCCGCTTTTCACCAGTGTTTTGATTTACTTAGCGTTGACCATAACGCGGGCAAAAACCGCGGGCCGCGGCCCGTTCAGCTTGCGACCGAGGGTGGTTTAAGGATAATAATTGCTCAATTGCCGACGCATGTTTTGAGCCAAAAAGCCAAGGGCGCTTTTACGACGAAAACGCATGCGGCCTTTTAAGAAGGCAGCGTTTTCCGGCCCGCCCCTTGCGCGCCACTTTGTCGGAAGATGACTGCCGCTGGTCTTGGACCTGCTTGTCTTGGGTCTCGCCGGAAGTATGGGGATTACCGGTTTGCCGCGAAGCCTTGGCATTGGACGCCTTGCAGTGATGAAACGCCCGCCGGTTCGCGCGCTTGTCACCGCGGCTGCGCTTGCGGCCGGCGTTCTGCTGGCCGGCTGCAACGGCGAACAACTGTCCCCCAGTTCAAAAGCCAATCGCCCGATCCCCGACAAGCTGCTCGCCGAGATCGAAGCGAAGAACATGGACAAGGGCTCGCCGATGCTGGTGCGCCTGTTCAAGCAGGAAGCCGAACTCGAAGTCTGGAAACAGGACCGCAACGGCAAGTACGCGCTGCTGAAGACCTATCCGATCTGCCGCTGGTCGGGCGACCTCGGCCCGAAGGTCAAGGAAGGTGACCGGCAGGCGCCGGAAGGCTTCTACTCGATCACCCCGGCCCAGATGAATCCGAACTCGGGTTACTATCTGTCGTTCAATATGGGCTATCCCAACGCCTATGACCGCGCCTGGGGCCGCACCGGATCGCAACTGATGGTGCATGGCGACTGCTCGTCGCGCGGCTGCTACGCCATGACCGACGAACAGATTTCGGAGATATACGCGCTCGGTCGCGAATCCTTCTTCGGCGGCCAGAATGCGTTTCAGGTGCAGGCCTATCCGTTCCGCATGACGGCGCAAAACATGGCCCGCCATCGCAACAATCCGAACATGCCTTTCTGGAAGATGATCAAGGAAGGCAACGACCACTTCGAGGTCACCAAGCAGGAGCCCAAGGTCGACTTCTGCGAAAAGAAGTATGTCTTCGACGCCGAGAAGCCCGCAGGCTCGACCCGTCCGCTGGCTTTCAATGCATCGGCGCAGTGCCCGGCCTATCAGGTCTCGCCTGAAATCGCCGAAGCCGTTCAGGACAAGCAGCGCCAGGATGAACTGAAGACCGCGCAACTGATTTCGCGCGGCACCTCCACCGCGCGCTCCCGCGCCGGCATTGACGGCGGCATGCATCCGATTTTCGCGTCCAAGCTGCCGGAAGGCGAAGCGGCGATCGACCGCGACGTCACCGACTATGCGATCGCCTCCAACGGCCCCGCCCCCGGCACCGTTCCCGCCCATGCGACGATCCCGCGGGCGCCCGAAGGCGCTCCGTCGTCGTTCAGCTTCACATCGCCCGGCTCGAACAGCGAACCGATGGTCGCCGTCACCAGCACGACGATGACCCCAAGTACCGCCTCAGCGAATGCCAGCGCCAACTCGTCGGAAGGGTTCTTCAGCAAGCTGTCGCGCAGCGTCGGCCTGCGCGGTTCGGAACCCGCGCCTGCCCCGGCGCCCGCGCCGGCCACCACCGCGACGAAAGCGAAGGCAAAGTCGCCCGCACCGAGCAAGACAGCCAGGAGCGCGCCGCCGCGCGTCATCCCGCTTGAGCGCCAGCAGGCGCAGGCTCAACCGCAGCCGGCCAAACCTGCTGCCCCGGCAGCAGCCCCTGTCGCCGCAGCTCCGGCTCCTTCGCAATCGCTCGCAGGCGCGCAGCCGGCCGTTCCCGCAAACTCGTTCGACAGCCGCTGGTCGACGGTCCGCTAGCTCCGCATCAACTGCGTTTGATCCAACCTATTTTTGTTGGTGTGTCTGCGACGAATGCCAATGTGCTCCCTCTCCCGTGGGGAGAGGGTTGGGGTGAGGGCGTAGAATCTATCGTGAAAGCGTACCCCCTCACCCGCCGCGCTTCGCGCGTCGACCTCTCCCCATGGGAGAGGTGAAGAGAAAACTGCGTCCAAAGCATCAAAAGCAAAAACGCCGGTCATCTGACCGGCGTTTTGTTGAGAGAGCAGCGTCCGTTCAGACGTATGTGTCAAGCGTACCTGCCGTGGCAGTGCTTGAACTTCTTGCCGGAGCCGCACGGGCAATCCTCGTTGCGGCCAACCTTGCCCCATGTGGCAGGATTCTGCGGATCGCGCTCGGCCGGCGACACCGGCGCGAGCGAAGCCTGCGTGAAAGCCATCTCGTCCTCACCGGTGTTCGGATTGAGCTTGTGCGCCTCCATCTGCGGCAGTTCGGGCTGCTCGTCCGGCGGCACGATCTCGACGCGGACCAGTTGCGCTGTCACCGCCTCGCGCAGATGCGCGATCAGGCTTTCAAACAGGTTGAACGCCTCGGACTTGTACTCCTGCAGCGGATCGCGCTGGCCATAGCCGCGCAGGCCGATGACCTGACGCAGGTGATCGAGCATGATGAGATGTTCGCGCCACAGATGATCCAGCGTCTGCAGCAGGATTGATTTCTCGACATAGCGCATAACGTCCGGCCCGAACTGGGCCGACTTCGCCGCCATCACCTCGTCGACACGCTTCTCGATGCGCGCCAGCATCTCCTCGTCGGCGATGCCTTCTTCCTTGGCCCATTCCTCGACCGGCAGATCGAGATCGAGCACGCGCTTCAGCTCGTCCCTGAGGCCGGCGACGTCCCACTGCTCGGCATAGGCATGTTCGGGAATGTGCTTGGCGACAAGATCGTCCACCAGCGCATGACGCATGTCCGAAACCGTCTCGGCGACATTCTGGTCGCGCATCAGGTCGATGCGCTGATCGAAGATCGCCTTGCGCTGGTCGTTCTGCACGTCGTCGAACTTGAGCAGGTTCTTGCGGATATCGAAGTTGCGCGCTTCGACCTTCTGCTGCGCCTTCTCGAGCGCCTTGTTGATCCACGGATGGATGATCGCCTCGCCTTCCTTGAGGCCGAGACGCTGCAACATGGTGTCGAGACGATCCGATCCGAAGATGCGCATCAGGTCGTCTTCGAGCGACAGATAGAACTTGGTGCGGCCAGGGTCGCCCTGACGGCCGGCGCGGCCGCGGAGCTGGTTGTCGATGCGCCGCGACTCGTGCCGTTCCGAACCGATGATGTAGAGACCGCCGGGCTTGCGGACGGTCTTGGTGCCCGGCTTGTCCGGATTGAGATCGACCGTCTCCTCCGCCTTGAGCACGATCTCCTTGAACTTCTCGATGTCGGCCTTGATGCCGTCGATGATCCGCTGCTTCTCGGCCTCGTCGGTGACGCCTTCGGTCTCGATCTGGCTGCGCATTTCCAGCGAACCGCCGAGTTTGATGTCGGTGCCACGGCCGGCCATGTTTGTGGCAATCGTGATCGCGCCCGGCACGCCGGCTTCGGCGACGATATAGGCTTCCTGCTCATGGAAGCGCGCGTTCAGCACGGCGAACAGCTTGGCAGGTTTGCCCGCGCGCGCCGCCGCATAGAGCTTTTCCAGAGCCTTCGGATTGCCGAAGTCGATCTGCTTGTAGCCGTTCTTCTTGAGATACTCGCCGAGCACTTCGGACTTTTCGATCGACGCGGTGCCGACCAGCACCGGCTGCATGCGCTTGTTGGCCCGCTCGATCTCGTCCAGAATCGCGCGGTGCTTTTCGTCCGCCGTGCGATAGACTTCATCGTCCTCGTCGAGACGCGCGATCGGCACATTGGTCGGGACTTCGATGACCTCGAGCTTGTAGATGTCGAACAGTTCGTCCGCTTCGGTCGCCGCCGTGCCGGTCATGCCGGCCAGCTTGTCGTACATGCGGAAGTAATTCTGGAAGGTGATCGAGGCCAGCGTCTGGTTTTCCGGCTGGACCGGCTGATGTTCCTTCGCCTCCAGCGCCTGATGCAGGCCTTCCGAATAGCGGCGGCCCGGCATCATGCGGCCGGTGAATTCGTCGATGATCACCACCTCGCCGTCGCGGACGATATAGTCCTTGTCGCGCTGGAACAGCGAATGGGCGCGCAGCGCCTGATTGATGTGATGCACGACCGAGACATTCTCGACGTCATAAAGCGAGTCGCCCTTGAGCTGACCGGCATCCTTCAAAAGGTTCTCGATCTTCTCCATGCCCGCTTCGGTCAGCGTGACCGTGCGCTGCTTCTCGTCGACCTCGAAGTCGGCCACCTTTTCCAGCTTCGGAATGTAGGTGTCGATGGTGTTGTAGAATTCGGAACGGTCGTCGAGCGGACCGGAAATGATCAGCGGCGTGCGCGCTTCGTCGATCAGGATCGAGTCGACTTCGTCGACGATGGCAAAGAAGTGCCCGCGCTGGACCATGTCCTCGAGCCGGTACTTCATGTTGTCGCGCAGATAGTCGAAGCCGTATTCGTTGTTGGTGCCGTAGGTGATGTCGCAGGCATAGGCCGCCTGCCGCTCCGCATCGTCGAGACCATGCACAATCACGCCGGTGCTCATGCCGAGGAAAGCGTAGATCTGCCCCATCCAGCCGGCGTCACGCTTGGCGAGGTAGTCGTTCACGGTAACGACATGCACGCCCTTGCCCGCGAGAGCGTTGAGATAAACCGGCAGGGTCGCAACCAGCGTCTTGCCTTCGCCGGTTTTCATTTCCGCGATGTCGCCCTCATGCAGCACCATGCCGCCGATCAACTGCACGTCGAAATGGCGCTGGCCGAGGGTGCGCTTGGCGGCCTCGCGCACCGTCGCGAAGGCCGGCACCAGAAGATCGTCGAGCGACTTGCCTTCCGCGATCTGCTTGCGGAACTCCTCCGTGCGCGCCCTCAAGGCCTCGTCGGAGAGCACAGCGATTTCCGGCTCCAGCTTGTTGATGGCATCGACGCGGGCTTGGTATCCCTTGATCCGCCGGTCGTTGGCGGAGCCGAAAAACTTGCGGGCGAGCGCGCCGAGCATGAAACATTCCTGTCTTGCAGTTTGGCATTGCAGCCGCGATCCCAGCAGCCCAATCGTCCTGACTAAAGTTCGCAGTGTGGGCCCGATTGAGGCCCGTGTGAGGCATATCTTTCAGAATTACGTTCAGGGACAGACCCTTGGCGCAGTCCTCAAGAATTGGCGCTCAAGAAGATGAGTGCGGGAAACGACGTCCGAGGTTCACCCGCTCGGCCACGGCAAATCCGCGGCGGCCAGGCGAGCCTTGCGGGCAGAGATATGGGCCGTCCAAAGCCTTGTCAACGCGCGAACCTGTCAAGGATTTCATGATTTTGGCGGCTTTTTCACGTTGCTTCCGGACAGAGGTTGGGCGAGTGTCCGGCCTTCCGAACCGCCCGGTGCTCCGGTCTTCAAGGATTCGCGTCGTCATGACGCGGATGCCGGCTCGGTAACCAGCTTTGACCCATAAGGATTTTCCATGACCGTCTCTGAGAACCGCTTGCCCCTCCCCCGCGGACTGGGCGCGCGACTTGGACTGCTCACATCCGCCGCCGCCATTTGCCTCACGGTCGCACTCGGTGCCGGCCGCCCGGTCTACGCCCAGGACGCCAACCCGGTGATCGCCAAGGTGAACGGCGCCGAAATTCGCCAGAGCGACCTTGCGGTGGCCGAGGAGGAACTGGGTCCAAGCCTGCAGCAGATGGACCCGGCCACCCGCCGCGACAACCTGATCGCGTTCCTGATCGACATGAAGATCGTCGCCAAGGCCGCCGAGGCCAAGAAGGTCGGCGACACGCCGGACTTCAAGCAGAAGCTCGCCTTCGCGCGCGACCGCCTGCTGATGGACAGCCTGCTCGCCACCGAAGGCAAGGCTGCCGTCACCGACGACGCCATGAAGAAGGTCTACGAGGAAGCCACCAAGCAGGTGGCGGGCGAAAAGGAAGTCCACGCACGGCACATTCTCGTTCCGACCGAGGAAGAGGCCAAGGCGATCAAGGCGGACCTCGACAAGGGTGCCGACTTCGCCAAGCTCGCCAAGGAAAAATCGAAGGATCCGGGCGCGGCCGATGGCGGCGATCTCGGCTTCTTCACCAAGGAGCAGATGGTGCCGGAATTCTCGGCCGTCGCCTTCGCACTCGAGCCTGGCAAGATTTCCGACCCGGTGAAGTCGCAGTTCGGCTGGCATGTCATCAAGGTCGAGGAAAAGCGCGACCGCAAGCCGCCGAGCTTTGACCAGGTGAAGGGGCAGATCCAGGCCTTCGTGCTCCGCAAGGCGCAGGCCGACTACGTCACCAAGCTGCGCAGTGAAGCCAAGGTCGAGCGGCTCGACAAACCGGCGGAGCCCGCCGCGAAGCCCGATGCGAAGGCTGCTCCGGCGGAGCCTGCGAAGAAGTAAATCGACTCCCTTTCCTTCTCCCCGTATGCGGGGAGAAGGTGGCGAGCCCTTGCGAGCCGGATGAGGGGCCGATGTTACCGGTTTGCCCCTCACCCGACTTTCTCGCTCCGCTCGAAAGCCGACCTCTCCCCGCGCGCGGGGAGAGGTGATACAGAGCGCTTCTCCTCACCAAGGAAGTCAGCTCCTCATGTCCACCGCCGTCTCCCCGCTCGCCCCGACCAATGTCCCCGAACTGCCGCCGATCGCAGGCGTGCGCCTTGCGACGGCGGCGGCCGGCATCCGCTACAAGAATCGCACCGACGTTCTGCTGGCACTGTTCGACAAGGGCACCACCGTCGCGGGCGTTTTCACCAGATCGAAGTGCCCGAGCGCGGCGGTCGACTGGTGCCGGGACAGGCTCAAGGGCGGGGAAGCGCGCGCATTGGTGGTCAATTCGGGCAACGCCAACGCCTTCACCGGCAAGACCGGCAAGCAGGCCACCACGCTCACCGCCGCCATCGCGGCAAAGGCAGCGGAGACAACTCCGGCCCGAATCTTTCTCGCCTCCACCGGCGTAATCGGCGAACCGCTCGATGCGACGAAATTCAACGGCGTGCTCGATGACCTCGCGCGGAAGGCCGCTCCCGGCGGCTGGGATGAGGCCGCACGCGCGATCATGACCACCGACACCTTCCCGAAGGTCGCGACCGCGACCGTGAAAATCGGCAAGGCCAAGGTCACCATCAACGGCATGGCCAAGGGCGCGGGCATGATCGCGCCCGACATGGCGACGATGTTGTCCTTCATCTTCACCGATGCGCCGATTTCGGCCTCCGCGTTGCAGTCGCTGCTCAAGACCGGCGTCGACGACACCTTCAATGCCGTGACCATCGACGGTGACACATCGACCTCGGACACGCTGCTTGCCTTCGCCACCGGTGCGGCTGCGGCAAACGGCGCGCCGAAGATCACCCGCGCCTCCGACCCGCGGCTGAAGGCTTTCACGAAAGCGTTTCACGCCATTCTGGCCGATCTCGCCGAGCAGGTCGCGCGCGACGGCGAAGGCGCGCGCAAGCTGGTGGAGGTTGTGGTCGAAGGCGCAACGTCCAAGACGTCCGCCCGAAAGATCGCGATGTCGATTGCCAACTCGCCGCTGGTGAAGACCGCGATCGCTGGCGAGGACGCCAACTGGGGCCGCGTGGTGATGGCGGTCGGCAAGGCGGGTGAGCCTGCCAATCGCGACAAGCTGTCGATCGCGTTCAACGGCATCCGCGTCGCCAGCAAGGGCGCGCGCGATCCGTCCTATGACGAGAAGGAAGTGTCCGCGCTGATGAAGCAGGACAAAATCCAGATCAAGGTCGGGCTTGGCCTCGGCAAGGGCCGCGACCGCGTGCTGACTTGCGACCTCACCAAGGAATATGTCGCCATCAACGGCGACTACCGCTCGTGATCAAGCTCACTCTCGTTGTCGCCTGCGCGCTGATCGACGCGGACAACCGCGTCCTGATCGCGCAGCGGCCCGAAGGCAAGACGCTCGCGGGCCTGTGGGAATTTCCCGGCGGCAAACTCGAACCCGGCGAGCGGCCGGAGCCTGCGCTGATCCGTGAGCTTGCCGAAGAACTCGGTATCAGGGTGGAAGAGCCATGCCTCGCGCCGCTGACCTTCGCCAGCCATGGCTATGAGACCTTTCATTTGCTGATGCCGCTCTACATCTGCCGCAAGTGGGAAGGCACGGTGACGCCGCGCGAGGGGCAGCAGCTCGCATGGGTGCGCGCCAACAAGCTGCGCGACTACCCGATGCCGCCGGCGGATATTCCGCTGATCGCGCATCTGACGGATTTGCTGCTTTAAGAGTTTCAACTGTCATGGCCGGGCTTGTCCCGGCCATCCCGATTTCGCAGCGCGCCATCCGGGCCACGATCCACGCACACTGCCATCTCTCGTCACGTCATTCCGGGATGCGCCGCAGGCGCAGGCCCGGAATCCATCCTCCCTCGAATCTTGAAAGTGATTGTAGATTCCAGACTCGCGCGCCGGGACCAGACCCTTGACATTTTCTAAACTAGGAATATAGTCCGCATCGTCCTGTTCGTGAGGGGCGCTTCTCGAGGGCGCTTTGAAGCGGAGCAGGATGCGGCGCCTGCGCGCACGGTTCGCACCCGTTGCGTCCGGGAGGCTGGGGCCAGCGTCCGGGCCAACTACGTGGCTCTGCCGTTCGCGGCTGCACGAGATGGAGATGAAGGCAGAGAAATCTGCCGGATCAGGGTTCGCCCGTCCCATCCGGAAGCACGCTCCCCTCGCCCAAAATCGCCGCAATGGAGCGCCGTAAGGCGACGCGCTTTCGGATCAGCCATCGCCTCGCACGCGATGCCGGAAGCGAAACAACATATTTGCGCCTCGCGGCGCTCCATGCCCCTCATTGTTCAAGGGGGCGCAACGACAACTCACCTCGCGCGATGCGTGGGAACAAGTGCGCGTGGCTGTTTGAAAATTGAATCGAAAGCGCACCTCATCGCCTGCAGGCGATCACGGTTTTGTCTCGCCGGCCCTCTTCACCGCGTCCGCCAGCGACATTTTTGCCGAGCCCGGCTTCAGCGGCTTCTGCTGGCTCTCATCCGGCGCCCATCCCGACATCCAGACAATGTCGAAAGTGGCGCGGATGCGTCCGTCCGGATCGGAGAAACGCTCCGCATAAATCTGCGCCATCTTCAGGAACGTCGCGCGGCGTGACGGCGTGCGGCGGCGCTCGTTCAGAATGTTGGTCGCGCCCATCCGCCGCAGATCCTGCATCAGCGCAAATGCATTGTTGTAACGCACCACAATGCGATCCACATCCGTCACCGGCAGCGCAAAGCCTGCCCGCTGCAACAGGGCGCCGAGATCACGCAGGTCCACGAACGGCGCGACACGCGGCGAGAGACCGCCTTCCACTTCGGCTTCCGCAGCCGCAAAGGATTGCCGCAACTCGGTGAGCGTATCGCCGCCGATCATCGCCGCGAGGAACAAACCATCGGGTTTCAGCGCGCGGCGGATTTGCGCCAGCACCCCCGGCAAGTCGTTGACGAACTGCAGCGCAAGCGCGGAGACCACGAGATCGAAGGAGGCAGACGGCAACGCCAGAGGCTCGGTATCTGACACCGGCAACGCCGCCGCGCGCAACTGCTTGACTCGACGGGCCAGTAGGTTGCGCACGTGGTCACCGGGCGTGCCGAGATCGGCGCCTTCGGAAAACTCGCGCAGCACCGCCTGCTGCCGCTCCGCCATATCCTCCACGACACGCTCGAGCAGGAACCGCGCAGCGCCCTGACGCAAGGCGCGGTCTTGCCGGTCGCGGAGCAGGGCGCGATCGAACAGGCGCGGCGACAGATCGGTCGGGGATGAACTCATGGGCGGTAGGTACGCCTTTGGCAGCTAGTGGTCCAATTCTAACATTCGCACCTCGTTTCAGCGGGCACTCCTGCGAATGTTAGAATTAAAGGACCACTAGCAAATATTAAGGTTCTAGTGGAGTTTTGGATTTGACATTCGCATTGAGAACTCGCTGCCAGCGGGGCGCGAATGTCAAATCCACTCCACTGGTCTGGCAATTCCCCTAACTTCGCTTGTTTCGTTCAGACGCCGGAATTACGCTTCGAGCGCAGGGAAGATCATGTCCGAACTGGATCAGGCATCGTCGCATCCTTCAGGCCGGTGGCGTGGACGATTCCGCGGCGCGCTGAACGCCTGCGGCGTGGCGCTCGCCGCGCTTCCGCGCGCGGCGCTCGACATCGCGCTCCCCACACTCTGCGTCGCCTGCCATGAGCCCGTCGCGGGCGACGGCGTCTGCGCGGCGTGCTGGGGCAAACTCTCGTTCATAGCGCCACCGTTCTGCGCACGGCTCGGCATTCCCTTTGTCTACGATCCGGGACCTGGCCTGCTGTCGATGCAGGCGATCGCCGATCCGCCGGCCTATCAGCGCGCCCGCGCCGCGGTCCGCTACGATGAGGTGGCGCGCACCATGGTCCATGCGCTCAAGTATCAGGATCGCACCGATCTCGCGCCGGCCATGGGCCGCTGGATGGCCCGCGCCGGTCAGGAACTTCTCGCTGACGCCGATGCCCTTGTTCCGGTGCCACTGCACTGGCGGCGCGGCTGGAGCCGCCGCTACAACCAGTCGGGCGCACTGGCAGGGGTGATCGGCAAGTCGGCGCGGCTGCCGGTGATCGGAAATGTCCTGCGGCGCGTCCGCCCGACGCTGCAACAGGTCGGTCTTTCCAAGGCGGACCGTGCACTCAACGTGCAGGGCGCGTTCAAGGTGCCGCTGGAGCAAAAATCTTCCGTGCAGGGCCGCCGGATCGTGCTGGTTGACGATGTTTTGACCTCCGGCGCCACCGTCGACGCCTGCGCACGCGCGCTGCTGCGGGCCAGGGCTGCGTCCGTGGACGTGCTGGTGTTCGCCCGGGTTGTGGACACCGTTCAGACCCCCATATAATTTAGGGTCTTCCCCTTTTCGCAAAGGCAAACCATGGCCGCCCTCGTCGAAATCTACACGCGCCCCGGATGCGGCTATTGCAGCGCGGCCAAATCCCTGCTGACGCGCAAAAACGCAGCTTTCACCGAGTTCGATGTCGCGGTCGATCCCAACTGGCGCGCCGAAATGGTCCAGCGCGCCAATGGCGGCGCCACCTTTCCGCAGATCTTCATCGACAAGCAGCATGTCGGCGGTTGCGACGATCTCTATGCGCTTGACCGCGAAGGCAGGCTCGATGGCCTGCTCGCCGGTCAGAAGGTGGCGTCATGACCGCGAGCATTGAAGCCGGCGCACCTTTTACCGCGGCGATGGTGCAGATGCGCACCGCGCTGCTGCCCGAGACAAGCCTCGAGCAGGGCATCGCGCTGATCCGCGAGGCCAAAGACAAAGGCGCGGATTATGTCCAGACGCCCGAGGTCACCAACATCATTCAACAGAACCGCAAGGCGCTGTTTGAATTGCTGGCGAACGAGGAAGACGACCGTTCGCTCAAGACCTATCGCGAGCTGGCGCGCGAGCTGAAAATCCATCTGCATATCGGCTCGATTGCGGTGCGCGCTACGCCGGAGCGCGCGGCCAACCGTTCGTTCCTGATCGGACCGGACGGCGGCATCCTCGCGAGCTACGACAAGATCCACATGTTCGACATCGAACTCGACGGCGGCGAGAGCTACCGCGAGTCCGCGAACTATCAGCCGGGCGAAACCGCCGTCATTTCCGACCTGCCCTGGGGCCGGATTGGACTGACCATCTGCTACGACGTGCGCTTTCCGGCGCTTTACCGCGCCCTCGCGGAAGCCGGCGCGTCTTTCATCGCCGTGCCGTCCGCCTTCACGGTGCGGACCGGCGAAGCGCACTGGAGCACGCTGCTGCGGGCCCGCGCCATCGAGAACGGCTGCTTCATCTTCGCCGCCGCGCAGGCCGGCAAGCATGAGAGCGGGCGCGAGACCTATGGTCATTCCTTGATCGTCGATCCGTGGGGTGAAATCCTTGCGGAAGGCAACAGCACCGACACCGGTGTCGTGCTGGCGAAGATCGACCCGGCGAAGGTTCAGGCGGTGCGCAAGAGCATTCCGTCGCTGCAGCATGGCCGCCGTTTCGGCCTCAAGGACCCGAAAGGCGGTCCGGATTATCTGCATCTGGTGCGAGGATCGGCATGATCCGCTATTCGCTGCGCTGTGAGCGCGGCCACCACTTCGAGAGCTGGTTTCAAAGTTCCTCGGCCTACGACAGCCAGCACAAGCGCGGGCTGGTCGCCTGCCCGATGTGCGAGTCCACCAAGGTCGAGAAAGCGATCATGGCGCCGCGCATCGCGCGCAAGGGCAAGTCGAAATCGATACCGGCACCCGTGGCCACCGCGCCGGTTGAAGATACCGCTTCGACATCGCTGGTGATGGCACCGGAGGAGCGCGAGCTTGTTGCGAAGCTGCGGGAGCTGCGCGACCACGTCCTCAAGAACGCGGATGACGTCGGCAAGAAGTTTCCCGAGGAAGCCCGCAAGATGCATTACGGCGACATCGAACAGCGCGCGATCTATGGCGAAGCGACCGCCGACGAAGCCCGTTCGCTGGTCGATGAAGGCATCGAAGTCGCAGCCCTTCCCGTGCTGCCGGGCGACAGGAACTAGCCCGACACCAGCATCGCCACGCCGATCAGGATCAGCGCGATGCCGGAAATTTCCCGCAGCGATATTTTCTGCTTCATCGAGTAATAGGCGACGGCCTGCGCGAACAGGACCTCGACCAGCGCCAGCGTGCGCACATTGGCGGCCGCCGTCAGCGCGAAAGCCAGAAACCAGAACAGCGACGCGAACGAGCCCATGAAGCCCGCGAACATCGACGGCTTCCAGAGCCGGAAGATTGCCGTCATCGTGCCCGGCGAACGTACGATCAGCCATCCTGACAGGACGATGGACTGCATCAGCAGCGTCGCCACCAGCGTGACGCTGGCGGCGGTGACGAAGCTGACGCCGGTCACATTGAGAATGGCGCCGCGATAGCCAACCGCCGACAGCGCGAAGAACGCCGCCGCGACAAGGCCGAGCACCGTGGGTTTGAGATCGCCGAACCCCTTCATGCCGTCCGGCCGCAGCGCCGTAATCACCACGCCAATCGTGGCGATGACAATGGCCGCCACTTTCAAGGCTGTGAGATGGTCCGACAGGAACACGAAGCCGAAGATCGCGGCCTGGATCGCCTCGGTCTTGAGATAGGCCGTGGTCACGACGAAGGAGCGTTCGTTCATAGCCATCAGCATCAGGGCTGTCGCCAGAATCTGCGCCATGCCGCCCACCACCAGCCACGCCCAGAAACCGGGTTCGGGCCATGTCAGCCGGTCGCCGTTCACGGCGAGGATCAGCCCGAGAAAAATCAGCGAGAACGGAAAGCCGAACAGAAAGCGGATATGGGTCGCGCCCAGCGTGCCGAGCTGCGCGGTCAGCCCGCGCTGCATGGCGTTGCGCACGACCTGCCCCGCCGCGGCGAGCAGTGTGAAGGGAATCCAGAGCCAGACGAACTGGGTCATCGTAAGCGCGGCTGGGGTTGCTTACCTCTCCCCGAGGGGGAGAGGTCGGATTGCGTAGCAATCCGGGTGAGGGGGTTCGAATTTCAACTTTGACATCTATCGCCCCTCACCCCACCCCTCTCCCCAATGGGGAGAGGGAGCAGTTCACGCAAGCATGAACATGAATTACATAATGGCCTTGCATCATTAGATCGCCGCTTCCGCGACCAACATATAGTTCACGTCCATATCGGACGAGATGATCCAGCGATCCGCCAGCGGATTGTAGACCACGCCGGCCTGATCGCTGATGGCGAGCTTGTTGCGCTCAAGATGATGCGTCAGTTCGGCTGGCGTGACGAACTTGTCCCACTGATGCGTGCCGCGCGGCAGCCAGCGCAACACATATTCAGCGCCGACAATCGCCAGCGCAAAGCTCTTCCAGTTGCGGTTGATGGTCGACGCCACCAGCATGCTCGACGGCTTGAGCAACGCCGCGCAGCGGTCGAGGAACATGCCTACATTGACGACATGTTCGACCACTTCCATGGCGAGCACAATGTCGAAGCGCTCGCGCGGGTCCATCTCTTCGATGGTCGTGCAGCGATAGTCGATGGAAAGATGCCCGCGCTCGGCATGCAGCTTTGCCACCGAGATATTCGTCGCCGACGGATCGACACCGATCACCTGTGCGCCGAGGCGCGTCAGCGGCTCGCAGAGCAATCCGGCTCCGCAGCCAATGTCGAGAATGCGCAGGCCCGACAGGCAATTCAGGCTCTTCGGATTCCGGTCGAACTTCCGGCACGCCGCATCGCGGATATAGGTCAACCGCAGCGGATTGATCTTGTGCAGCGGGGCCATCTTGCCTTTGGGGTCCCACCACTGCTCGGACAACTCCGAGAACCGCGCGACTTCGCCGGGATCGACCGTGGACGCAGAGGGAGAATTCGTGGTCATGCCGATGGTCTTGTCCGCTTGGCGCTACCGATCATCAGGCGCCTGATCATTTTTAACCTGTGCGTATTCTGATCGCAAAACCGGTACCCCCTTTTGCGGAATACGCACTAGCGCGCCGTGATGTGGTTGCGAAATTCGATCGGCGCGCCGATCATCTTTATCGTCTTGGTGCCTTCGCCGACACCATTAACGGTGACATCTCCCCACCCAAAAATCCGCCCGGCGATGCTCTGGCTGACGTCGACACTTTCGATTTTATCCAAACTCATCTCGAATGTCTGGCGCTTGATAAACCCTTCCTTGTGAACCACCCGCAGGGACGTCACGTCGGTTTCCGTGGTCCAGCGCTGGAACCAGGCCCGGAACAGCAGAAAACCCCCGACCAGCGCCAGGAGAGCGCTGAGCGCCAGAAGCGGCAGGATCACCCCGCCCCCGGAGGCCGCCAGGCAGGCCGCCGAAGCCGCCAGACAGGCCAGCCCCGGCACGTAAATGACCCCGTGGATCGTGGTCGAATACAAAACCTTTTCACCCGGCTGAAGGATATCGTCGATATAGCGGCCCATTCCCGTCCCGTGTTGCTTGCCCCGGACCCGATGGGTATGTATAGCCGCCTTTTCGGGGTCATGCTGCCGTTTTGCGCGGCGCGGCCGTGATTGCAACCAATTCAACCGGGACAGCGCCATTCGTCGCGAAAAGAGAGCATGGGCCGCCTAGTCATGAAATTCGGCGGCACGTCCGTCGCCAACATCGAGCGCATTCGCAACGTCGCACAGCATGTGAAACGTGAAGTCGATGCGGGCCATGACGTCGCCGTGGTGGTGTCGGCCATGTCCGGCAAGACCAATGAGCTTGTGGCCTGGGCCACCGAGACCTCGCCGCTGCATGATGCGCGCGAGTACGATGCCATCGTGGCATCAGGCGAACAGGTGACGTCCGGTTTGCTGGCGATCGCCCTGCAGGCGCTCGGCATCCAGGCCCGCTCATGGCAGGGCTGGCAGATTCCGATTCAGACCAGCGATGCGCATGCTTCCGCGCGCATCACCGGCATCGACGGCACCGAACTGATCAAGCGCTTCAAGGAGCGCAAGGAAGTCGCGGTCATCGCCGGCTTCCAGGGCATCCACGAAGGCACCGGCCGCATTACCACGCTGGGGCGCGGCGGCTCCGATACGTCCGCCGTTGCCATCGCGGCCGCGATTCATGCCGACCGCTGCGACATCTACACCGATGTCGACGGCGTCTACACCACAGACCCGCGCGTAGTGCCGAAGGCGAAGCGGCTGGAGAAGGTCGCCTTCGAGGAAATGCTGGAAATGGCGTCGCTCGGCGCCAAGGTGCTTCAGGTCCGCTCGGTGGAACTGGGCATGGTTCACAACGTCCCTGTGTTCGTGCGCTCGAGCTTCGACAAGCCGGAAGATATTGATCCCCACGGCACGCCGCCGGGAACGCTGATTTGCAGCGAGGAGGAAATCATGGAAAGCCAGGTCGTCACCGGTATCGCCTTCTCGAAGGACGAAGCGCAGATTTCCGTGCGCCACATCGAGGACAAGCCGGGCATCGCGGCTGCGATCTTCGGGCCGCTGGCGGACGCCAGCATCAATGTCGACATGATCGTGCAGAACGTGTCCGAGGACGGCAAATACACCGACCTCACCTTCACGGTGCCTGCCTCCGAATATACCCGCGCCAAGGACACCATCACCAAGGCCAAGGACAGGATCGGCTACAAGGCGATGGATTCGGCGACCGACGTCTCCAAGGTCTCGGTGATCGGGATCGGCATGCGCAGCCATGCCGGCGTCGCCGCGCAGGCCTTCAAGGCGCTGTCCGAGCGCAACATCAACATCCGCGCCATCACCACGTCCGAGATCAAGTTCTCGCTGCTGATCGATGCCGCCTACACCGAACTGGCGGTCCGGACGCTGCACACGCTTTACGGGCTGGATCAGGCCTGAGGCCGATTCTGTCCTTACCTGGCCGTGGTGTTTTGCCGGGGTCATTTTGCCGGGCTGACTCGCACCTTTTGCGAGGATTTTTTGGCAAGTGTTTTGCTTGGCAAAACGCGCCTCAATTCGATATAGCCTCAGGACAGGGCACCCGCGCCCGCGCCTTCCGGTTGTGGACCGTCTGCTACGTCCAAAAGCCGGCCTCACGGTCCCGCGGATCCTGAAAAGTCGTTATTTTACTGCTAGTTAACGCTATCGCAGCCGGTTGCGGGCCGTGCTGGAATTGCGGGTAAGGATGTCAACGGATGCGGAGCGCGCTGGGAGGCCCCCGCGTCTTGTTGAGACGGCTCCGCGAGGTGATGGCCGAACAGGTCAGCGCTCAGGAACGGCTCGACAAGATCGTGGTGCTGATCGCCGCCAATATGGTGGCGGAGGTCTGTTCGACCTACGTGCTGCGCGTTGACAACACCCTTGAGCTTTACGCCACCGAAGGTCTGAACCGCGACGCCGTCCACCAGACGGTGCTGAACGCCCATGAGGGCCTTGTCGGCCTCGTGGCGTCCGAAGCCACGCCGCTGAACCTGTCGAACGCGCAGTCGCATCCGGCGTTCTCGTATCGCCCGGAAACCGGCGAAGAAATCTATCACTCGTTCCTCGGCGTGCCGATCCTGCGCTCCGGCAACACGCTCGGCGTGCTGGTGGTGCAGAATCGCGCCCACCGCACTTACGTCGAGGAAGAAGTCGAGGCGCTGCAGACCACCGCCATGGTGGTGGCGGAAATGATCGCCTCGGGCGAACTGTCGTCCATCGCTCGCCCCGGCGCGGAACCAGCCGCGCGCCATTCGCTGCACAAGAGCGGCGCGATCCTCTCCGACGGCATCGCGCTCGGCCATGTGGTGCTGCACGAGCCGCGCGTCGTCATCACCAACTACATCGCCGAAGACCTGCCGAAAGAACTCAAGCGGCTGGATACCGCGATCCTGAAGCTGCGCGCAGACCTCGACCGCATGCTGGAGCGCGGCGATGTCGCCGAGGGCGGCGAGCACCGCGACGTGCTCGAAGCCTACCGGATGTTCGCCAACGATCAGGGCTGGCAGCACAAACTGCATGAAGCCGTTGCGACGGGCCTCACCGCCGAAGCGGCCGTCGAACGCGTGCAGTCGGATACACGCGCGCGCATGCTGCGCTCCACCGATCCCTATCTGCGCGACCGCCTGCACGATCTTGAAGATCTCGGCCATCGCCTGATGCGGCAACTGGTCGGACAGGATCACGCGCCGTCACGGGAACAGTTGCCTGACAATGCCATTCTGATCGCGCGCTCGATGGGGCCCGCGGCGCTGCTCGATTACGATCGCAATCGGCTGCGCGGTCTTGTGCTGGAAGAGGGCACCGCCAACTCGCACGTGTCCATCGTGGCGCGGGCGCTGGGCATTCCCGCTGTCGGCGAAGTGCCGAACGCCGCCGGCATCGCCGATCCCGGCGATGCGATCATCGTCGATGGCACCTCGGGCGCGATCTACATCCGCCCGTCGCATGAAATCCAGTCCGCCTATGCCGAGCGCGTGCGCTTCCGCGCCCGGCGTCAGGAGCAGTATCGCGAATTGCGCGACAAGCCCTGCGTGACAAAGGACGGCCAGCCGGTCGACCTGATGATCAACGCCGGCCTTGTGATCGACCTGCCGCATATCGACGACACCGGCTCCTCAGGCATCGGGCTGTTCCGCACCGAACTGCAGTTCATGGTCGGCCAAAGTCTGCCGCGTACCAGCGAGCAGCTTGCGCTCTATCGCGCGGTGCTGGATGCCGCCGGCGACAAGCCGGTGACATTCCGGACCCTTGATATCGGGGGCGACAAGGCGCTGCCCTATATGGACACCATCGTCGAGGAAAACCCGGCGCTCGGCTGGCGCGCGATCCGCCTCGGTCTAGACCGGCCCGGCTTGCTGCGCGGACAGATTCGCGCGTTGCTGCGTGCGGCCTCGGGCAGATATTTGCGTGTCATGTTCCCGATGATCTCGCAGGTCGATGAATTCGATCAGGCCAAGCTCGTGATCGAGCGCGAACTGACCTATCTGCGCCAGCACGGGCACACCCTGCCCGAGCGCGTCGATGTCGGCACCATGGTCGAGGTTCCGGCGCTGCTCTATCAGATGGACGAACTGCTCAAGCGGGTCGATTTCATCTCGGTCGGCTCGAATGACCTGTTCCAGTTCCTCTTCGCCGTGGACCGTGGCAATTCGCGGGTCAGCGAGCGCTTCGACACGCTGTCCGCGCCGATCCTGCGCGCCCTGAGGGACATCGCGCGAAAAGCGAACGCAGCGGGCAAGTCGGTTTCACTATGCGGGGAAATGGCGTCGCAGACGCTCGGCGCGCTGGTGCTGATCGCGCTGGGCTACCGCTCGCTGTCGCTGTCGGCAACCGCGCACGGCCCTGTCAAGGCGCTGATCCTCGATCTCGACGCGAAGAAGGCCGAAGCGATGATCATGCCGCTGCTGGATGCGCCGGCTGGCAGCGTGTCGATCCGCAGCAAACTGATGGAATTCGCCGAAGCCGAAGGGCTTTCGTTGTAGCGACGCTCAAAACGCCCTGACGTCCGCTTTTGAATCCCCTTTTGCCGAACAAAGCCCAGAATCCATATCATGACCGGACTGCCCGAATCCAAACTCGATACCCTGCTGGCGCGTTACGCCGCGCTGGAGGCCGAACTGCTTGGCCAGGTGAATTCGGAAACCTATGTCCGTATCACCCGCGAGTTGAGCGAGCTGACGCCTGTGGTGGATGCCGTGAAGGCCTATCGCTCGGCGGTGGACGAAATCGGCGGCATTGACGCATTGATTGCGGACACTACGACGGACCCCGAGATGCGATCCATGGCGGAAAGCGAACGGCCGGAGCTGGAAGCGCGCCGTGACGAACTCGCTCAGGATATCCGCATCGCGTTACTGCCCAAGGATGCGATGGACGAGCGCAACGTGGTGCTGGAAATCCGCGCCGGCACCGGCGGCGACGAGGCGTCGCTGTTTGCCGGCGACCTGTTCCGCATGTACGAGCGTTTTGCATCGCTGCAGGGCTGGAAGGTCGATCTGATTTCAGCCTCCGAGGGCACCATGGGCGGCTATAAGGAAATCATCGCCGAGGTGCAGGGACGCGGCGCGTTCGCCAGACTGAAGTTTGAATCCGGCGTGCATCGCGTTCAGCGCGTGCCTGACACCGAAACACAAGGCCGCATTCACACGTCGGCGGCGACGGTCGCGGTGCTGCCGGAAGCAGAAGAGGTCGATGTCGCGATCAAGGACACCGATCTGCGGATCGAAACCATGCGCGCGCAGGGCGCAGGCGGACAACACGTCAACAAGACCGAGTCCGCGATCCGCATCACCCATATTCCCACCGGCATCGTGGTGATGATGCAGGACAGCCGCTCGCAGCACAAGAACCGCGCCAGCGCTATGAACATCCTGCGCTCGCGCATCTACGACGCCGAGCGGCAGCGGGTGGATGCCGAACGCTCCGCCGAGCGCAAGGGTCAGGTCGGCTCCGGCGACCGCTCCGAACGCATCCGCACCTACAATTTCCCGCAGGGCCGCGTGACCGATCACCGCATCAATCTCACGCTCTACAAGCTGCCACAGGTGATCGCCGGCGATGCGCTTGGCGAACTGGTCGATGCGCTGACCACCGAGCATCAGGCCAAGCTGCTTGCCGAACAGGGCGGCGCGTCGTGAGCAGCAACGCCCCGCTCGCCGGATTGACCGTCGAGGCAGCGCGGCGAGCACTGGCAACGCAGTTCAAGGCCGGCGGCATCGACTCGCCCGAACTCGACGCGCGCCTCCTGATCGGCGCAGCACTCGCTCTCGATCACACCGGTCTTGCGGTTCAGGCGGCGCGACCGGTCACCGCCGACGAGGCGGATATCATTGCTTCGTTCGCGCAACGACGTCTTGCGCACGAGCCGGTTGCGCGCATTCTCGGCCATAAGGAATTTTGGGGACTCGATCTGCGGCTGTCTGACACGACACTTGTTCCCCGTCCCGATACCGAAACCATCGTCGCCGCCGCGCTTGAGATGATCAGAGCGGATTCTGCTGCGGCGAAACCGCTGCGCATCGCCGACATCGGCACCGGGTCCGGCGCCATCCTGCTGGCGCTGCTCTCCGAACTGCCTGCCGCAACGGGAATCGGCACCGACATCAGCGAGAGCGCGCTGGCCACCGCCCGTCTCAACGCCCGGCGGTTGGGGCTCGCCGACCGGACCTCATTCCTTCAATGCGACTATGCCGCAGCGCTGACCGGCCCGTTCGATCTGATCGTGTCGAACCCGCCCTACATCCGCTCCGCGGAGATCGCAGAACTCGCCCGCGACGTGCGCGATTATGATCCGCGTCTGGCGCTCGACGGCGGCGCCGATGGCCTCGATGCCTATCGCGCGATTACGCCGCAGGCGGCTTCCCTGCTCACCCCTCAAGGCGTTCTCGTCTTCGAGGTGGGACACGGCCAGAGCGCCGATGTGAGTGCCCTGATACGGCAGGCGGGATTAACCCTTTCGCATCCACCCAAGGCCGATTTCGGCGGTATTCACCGGGCGGTCATGGGGCGAAAAGCGGCCATTTAAAGGGGGCGTGGGCCAGAAAAAACCTCTTGGAATATCGGCCCGGAGCGACTACGTTCCGGCCACAACATCGGTTCAGGGCATTGGCCCCCGTTCAGAAATGACGGGTGGAAGCCGGAAATCCCGCGAGGGAGCCCACCGGGTGAAAGGTTCCAAAAAGGCTGGTCATGGCGAGCGCGAAGGCTGAAAGAGCTGCGCTGCTCGGGACCGCGAAGCGAACGAAAGCCTGATATTGCGCTTGTACACTCAACTGCAGAACATCGCGCCTGTTGGCTCAGGCTGATCCGGCCCAATGGCTCATTGCCTTCGGGCATTTGGAGAACGCGTCCTTGTTGAACGCGACTTACGGCACTCACGGACTGATTTTTGACGGTATCGCCACGCGCGCGACTGCTTCGCGCCGTGTCCGTACTTCCTTCACCTCGATTCAGAATCGGTAAAAGGCACCACATGAGAAACGGCCCGAACAACAACAAGCGCATGCGCAGCCGGAACAACAACAATAATAACAATAACAACAACCGGCGCGGCCAGAACCCGATGACCCGGGTGTTCGAGTCGAACGGACCGGATATCAAGATTCGCGGAACCGCATCCCACATCGCGGAAAAGTACCTGCAGCTTGCGCGCGACGCGCGTTCGTCGGGCGATCCGGTCGCCGCCGAGAACTACTATCAGCATGCCGAGCACTATTTCCGCCTGATCGCCGCCGCGCAGGAACAGTTCCGCCAGAGCCAGCCGCAACAACAGCAGCCGATGCAGCGCCCCGAGGGCGATTCGCTCGACGACAACGGCGACGATGCCGACGGCTATTCGAGCTTCGGTGCCGAGCCCGGCTTTGTGCCTCAGCAGCAGCCGCAGTTTCAACCACGCGAGCAGCAGCCCTATCCGCGCGAGCAGCAGCAGCCGCGCGAACAGAACTTCCGCGACCGCGACAACCGGCAGCCGCCGCAGCCATCGGCACAGCCTGCGGAGAACGATCACGTCGATCGCCTGCCATCATTCATCACCGGCGGCGCACAGCCGCAGCCGAACGGCACCAGCGGAGAGGAAGGCAGCCCTCGCGGCGAGCGCTTCGGTCATCGCCGCCGCCGCCGTCCGCCCGGTCCGCGCCCCGAGGGTGCAGCGCCGTCTCCGGCGGAAACCGCAGGCGAGTAAGCCGCATCAATAGACATCAAAAAGGCCCGCCCCGAATCATTCTCCGGCGGGCCTTTTTATTTGAAGCCCGAAGTCAACGGGTCATCGGATGATCGTCGCGCCGCGTCGGCGTCGGCACAAAGACGGGCGGCATTGATGGAATCAGCCGCGTGCGCTCGCGATGCGCCGGAATTGCGCGATAGACCTGCTTCGACGCCTCGACGATGTGCACACCGGCGAACGGCGATGACACCGCCGCGCTCATCCGCTCCCAGGCCATCGCCGAGCGCAGAACCCATCCATTCTGGAATGGCGGCACGAACAGCGCTTCGCCCCATGCGGTCGGCGTGAACCATGTCTGCCGCAGCAACTGCGTGATCTGCGAGCGTGAATAAGGCCGGCCATGACCGAATGGCGTGCTGTCGGTGCGCGTCCAGACGCCGCGTCGATTTGGAATGATCGCCATCATCCGCCCCGATGGCGCCAGCACACGCCATACCTCGCGCAGCAGCCCTTCGGGGTCGTCACATATTTCCAGCGCATGAACCAGCAGAATGCGATCGACCGCCGCATCCGCCAGCGGCAGTGAAAACTGATCCACCAAGGTGGACAGCGTGGGCCGCGCCGTCGGCCATTTCAGCACGCCCTGTGCAGCGGGCATCAGCGCGATGCAGCGCTCGGCATCCTCGCGAAACAGGCCGAGATAGGGCGTCGGGTAGCCGAGCCCCGCCACGCGCAGACCGTCCGCATGAGGCCAGTGTTGCTTGATGCCGCGATTGATCAGCCGCCGCGCCACCGTCCCGAGGCGCTGCGAATAGAAGTTGCGGAGGTCAATGACATCGATGGTCATGGCTTCAATCTAGCACGAACGAGCAGCAGCGTGCAGCAGTTGCAAGGCCATTCCGCGCCAGCGTTAACGCATTTCACTCGTCATCGCAGGCGTGTTACCGTGAGCCGCCCTCGATGAATGGAGATGTCATGGCTGCCGAGATTCGCGTGTTCCCCTGTCTGTCCGATAATTTCGGCTATCTCATTCACGATGCGGCCACTGGCGCCACTGCTTCAATCGACGCGCCCGAAGCCGCCCCGATCATCGCCGCCCTTGAGCGCGAAGGCTGGACCTTGACCGACATTCTGGTGACGCATCACCATGCCGACCATGTTGGCGGCATCGCCGAACTGAAGAAAAAGTATGGTTGCCGCGTTGTCGCTCCCTTCGACAAGAAGGTGGCGATTCATGATGTCGACGTGCGTGTGAAGGAAGGCGATACCATCAAGGTCGGCAGCCTGACTGCCCGCGTGCTGGACACGCCCGGCCACACCCTCGATCACATCAGCTATATGTTCGACGCCGACCGCGCGCTGTTCTGCGCCGATACGCTGTTCTCGATCGGCTGCGGCCGGGTGTTCGAGGGCACCTATCCGATGATGTGGGAATCGTTGCTCAAGCTGCGCGCGCTGCCCAACGATACGCGCATCTATTGCGGCCACGAATACACCGCATCCAACGTCAAGTTTGCTCTTGGCATCGAGCCGGACAATCCTGCGCTGAAGGCGCGCGCCGACGAAGTGGCCAAGCTGCGCGCGGCGAACCAGCCGACGATCCCGACCCTGATGCGCGACGAAAAGGAAGCCAATACCTTCCTGCGCGCCGACGTGCCGTCGGTCGCGGCCGCACTCGGCATGACCGGCAAGAGTCCGGCCGAAGTGTTCGGCGAAATCCGTGAACGCAAAAACAAATCGTAATGAACAGCGTCTCCGGTCTCACTGCCAGCGAGATCATCGCGCGCCTCGGGCTGCAGCCGCATCCCGAGGGCGGGCACTATCGCGAGACCTTTCGCGACGCGCGCACCGTTGACGGCGAACGCGCCGCCTCGACCGCGATCTACTTTCTGCTCGCACGCGGCGAGACATCGCACTGGCACCGCGTCGACGCGGTGGAGATCTGGCATTATCACGCAGGCGATGCGCTCGATCTGAAGATTGCGGACGGCGGCGGCGAGCAAATCATCCGGCTCGGCGCACATCTGGCAGCGGGCGAACAGCCGCAAGCCGTCGTCCCCGCGCATGCATGGCAAGCCGCCGCCAGCACCGGCGACTGGACGCTGGTCAGTTGCACTGTCGCGCCCGCATTCGATTTCAGGACCTTCGAGCTTGCGCCGCCCGGCTGGTCGCCGACCCAATTCTCGCCCAAGCGCTGATCAGGATTTTCGTCCGGCGATCATGTCCTTTGCCGCGATCAGTCCGCCACCTGCGATCAATGCGGCGGCAATCGCGAGCGTCGCGGTCGGCCTGGCAAAGCCTGCAAGGATGAGAAACGCGGTGGAGAGCACCGGCGTCGCGTAAGAGGCTGCGCCCAGCACGCGGATATCGCCGCGCTTCATGCCGATGTCCCAGACAAAGAATGCGGTGCCGACCGGGCCGATCCCGAGCGCGAGAATGGCGAGCCATTGCACCGTGGTCTCCGGCCAGATTGTCGCCTCCAGCGCGACGTGGCAGATCGCCGCGAGCGCCGCCGTCGCGAGGCAGAATCCGGCGACCGCGTCGGTCGGCACCGCTGCGAGCTTGCGCGACATCACCGAATAGCCCGCCCAGACAAAGGCGGCGACAAAGGCGGCGATGAACCCGGGAATATGCGCCGGATCGGGCGCGGCGCTGCCATTGCCAACAAACAGCAAAATCGTGCCCGCGAAGCCGAGCACCGCGCCGACAATGTGATGCGGCGCCAGCCGCTCGCCCGGCAGGAACGACGACAGCAAGACGATGAGAAGCGGCCAGAGATAGTTGAGCAGTCCCGCTTCAGCCGGTGGCGCAAGGCGCAGCGCCAGAAAATACAGCGCATGATAGCCGAACAGGCCACCGATCCCGACTAGCCACACCAGTACGGGTTGCCGCAGGGCGCGCATGGCGGACGGCCGCCACAGCCATGTCAGCGGGCCGACGCAGGCGCCGATCGCGAAAGTCATTGCAAGCAATTGAAACGGCGGAACGCGGCCCGTCGCGACGGTGAGCGCGGCGAGCAGCGACCACATCACAATGGCGGTGAGGCCGACAAGCGTAGCGGTGGAGGTCGTCATCGCGGATCAATGCCATTCAATCCGCGACGACGCTATAGTATTTGGCGAATTTCCGCTGCCGCCGGATCGCCCCTTATTGCAGGTATTGTCCGCCGTTGATGGTCAGTGTCGAACCTGTGACAAAGCCGGCATCGTCGGACGCAAGAAACACCACGCCGCGTGCGATTTCCTCAGGCTCGCCGAGGCGATTAGCCGGAATTTGCGGGATCACATTCTTTTCGAGGACGTCCTTCGGCACCGCCTGCACCATTTCGGTGTTGATGTAACCCGGACAGATTGCATTCACGGTGATGCCGCCTCGCGCGTTCTCGAGCGCAAGCGCCTTGGTGAAACCGATGTCACCTGCCTTCGCGGCCGAATAGTTGACCTGGCCGAACTGCCCCTTCTGGCCGTTGATCGAGGAGATGTTGATGATGCGCCCGAACTTGCGGCCGCGCATGCCCTCGATCACCTGACGGGTCATGTTGAACAGGGAGCCGAGATTGGTGTTCATCACCGCATTCCACTGGTCGAGCGACATCTTGTGGAATGGCACGTCCCGGGTGATGCCGGCGTTGTTGACCAGCACGTCGATCGGCCCGACCTCGGCCTCGACCTTCTTTACGCCCTCCGCGCAGGCGTCGAACGACGCGACGTCCCATTTGTAGACGGGAATGCCTGTCTCGGCCTTGAACTTCGCCGCGGCGTCGTCGTTGCCGGCATAACTTGCCGCAACCTTGTAGCCCGCAGCCTTCAAAGCCTTGCTGATCGCAGCTCCGATGCCGCGCGTTCCGCCTGTAACCAATGCCACGCGTGCCATATCAGGTATTCCCTCCGAACTTCAGTGATGTGTTTTTGGAGGGCAAGTATTCAGGCCATTTGCGATAACAGCAAGAAAAAATGCCCGGCAAACTGCCGGGCATTTTGTTTTTGTATTGTGCAGTGCGTTCAGACGGTTCTAGCGCTCAACGCAGAGTGCAATGCCCATGCCGCCGCCGATGCACAGCGTGGCGAGGCCCTTCTTGGAATCGCGCTTCTGCATTTCATGCAGCAGTGTCACCAGCACGCGCGCGCCGGACGCACCGATCGGATGACCGATCGCGATCGCGCCGCCGTTGACGTTGACCTTGGCGGGATCCCAGCCGATTTCCTTGTTCACAGCGGAGGCCTGCGCGGCGAAGGCTTCATTAGCCTCGATCAGATCGAGATCGCTGGCTTTCCAGCCGGCCTTTTTGAGCGCCGCACGGGATGCCGGGATCGGTCCGGTGCCCATGATCGACGGATCGACGCCCGCCTGCGCCCACGAGACGATGCGCGCGAGCGGTGTCTTGCCTTCCTTGGCCGCCTGCTTTGCGGTCATCAGCACCAGCGCCGCGGCACCGTCATTGATGCCCGACGCGTTACCGGCGGTCACCGAACCGTCTTTCTCAAAGGCTGGCTTGAGCTTGGCCATCGCATCCATCGATGCGCCATGGCGCGGACCTTCATCCGCTTCCACGACGATGTCGCCCTTGCGGGTCTTCACGGTGAACGGGACGATCTCATCCTTGAACTTCCCAGCCTTCTGTGCGGCCTCGGCCTTGTTCTGCGAGCCGACGGCAAACTCATCCTGCTGCTGCCGGGTGATCTGGAATTGCCGCGCGACGTTTTCGGCGGTGTTGCCCATATGGTAGCCGTTGAAAGCGTCCCACAGGCCGTCCTTGATCATGGTGTCAACGAAATCGAGAGCACCCATTTTCACGCCAGCGCGCAAATGCTGTGCATGGGGCGACATGCTCATGGATTCCTGGCCGCCGGCGACCACGATCTCGGAATCTCCGTTCATCAGCGCCTGATAGCCCAGCGCCACCGTGCGCAATCCCGAGCCGCAAAGCATATTGACGCCCCAGGACGGGCTTTCCACCGGAATGCCGGCCTTCATGGCGGCCTGCCGAGCGGGGTTCTGCCCCTGAGCTGCGGTCAGGATTTGGCCCATGATGACTTCGGAAACGCGCGCCGGCTCAATACCGGCCCGCTCGAGCGCAGCCTTGATCGCGACTGCGCCAAGCTCATGGGCTGGGATATTGGCGAACGCGCCGTTGAACGTGCCGACCGGGGTGCGGGCAGCGCTGACGATGACGACATCGTCTGACATGGACATCTCCTGATTTTAGAAGTCGAGGGGACCTTATGAGGCCGCGGGGAAGCCGCCGGACGCCCGGCTGGCCTTGGGCGTATCCTGTTAACCTAGCCCCGCCCTGTCAATCGGCCAAAGGGCATTCTGGCCGTCCGATGGGCAGTTCCGCCACCCGGTCCTGCCCCGACATTAACCGTCCTGCACAAAACGGTAGCCGTACCCGCCTGAAAGTGCTTAGTTTATTGCGATGCATTGTTTGCACTGCCCCCGGCGCCGTCCGCTGGCTTCCCTCATCCAGGTAATGAGTCCATGGCAAAATCCGACCAGCCGATTACGATCAAGAAGTACGCCAACCGGCGCCTCTACAACACCGGCACCAGCACCTACGTCACACTCGAGGATCTGGCCGCCATGGTGAAGGATGGCGAAGACTTCCTTGTCTATGATGCGAAGACCGGTGACGACATCACCCGTTCGGTGCTGGCCCAAATTATTTTCGAGCAGGAGAACAAGGCAGGCCAGAACCTGCTGCCCACCACGTTCCTGCGCCAGTTGATCCGCTTCTACGGCGACAGCATGCAGATGGTGGTGCCGAAGTATCTCGAACAATCCATCGAGACGTTGACGCGCGAACAGGAAAAGTTCCGCAAGCAGATGACGAACACGTTCAGCAACACGCCGTTCGCGCCGCTGGAAGAACATGTCCGCCGCAACATGGAAATGTTCGAGCGCACTTTCGCGATGTTCAAGCCGTTCGGCGCGCCGCTGCGCAAGGACACACCGTCATCCGACTCGCCCCCGACGGCGAACGAACCGGCCGAAGCCGACATCGACGATCTCAAGCGTCAGATGAAGGAGATGCAGGATCGTCTCGAGCGGATGTCGCGCGAAACCGAAAGCAAGGGCTAGGCCTAAAGGCCGGTCGCGCTCTGAGGATCTTTTTTGCGGCGGCAGATTTGCCGCCGCATTTTATTTAAGGGTTGTTCAGTCGCCCGCCGCTGCCGCCACCGGCTTCGCGCTCTGCAGCGGCGTGCTTGCACCGGCCGCCCATGGCTTGGTCAGAGACGCAAGTCCTGTCAGCCGGCCCTGGATGTAATCGCATCCCCAGCCCCGCAGCAGCGCGGCGGATTCTTCATCCTGCACCCATTCGGCCACGGTCTTGATGCCAAGCCGGTGCGCAAGGTCGATCAGCGTCTGCACGAAGGCACGGTCATCCGCCGAGCGCGCGATGTTCTGCACAAAGGCGCCGTCGATCTTCACAATATCAACGCCGAGTTTCCGCAGATTGCGGAATGATGTATAGCCCGCGCCGAAATCGTCGATGGCGATGCGGCTGCCGAAATTCTTCAGCCGCGTGACAAAGCCGCGAACATCGTCCAGATCCTGAATGGCGACCGTCTCGGTGATTTCCACAATCAGCCGTTCGGCGACCCCGGGATGAGTCCGCATCAGGGATTCGATGCTGGCCCACCAGTCCGGATCCATGGTCGTGTCGGGCGAGATGTTGAGGCTGAGTTGCGCCTGCGGCGCCTCCGCAAGTTCCGCAACCACAAGCTCGAGCACACGGTGATCCACCAGCCGGATCAGACCGAGCTTTTCCGCCACCGGAACGATGTCGGGCGACAGCGAGTACTCGCCGTCTTCCTGCCGCATCCGCACCAGGCATTCATGGAACGCAGGCTGGCGCGAGACCGTGGACACGACCGGCTCATAGGCCATCACGATCCGGCGCTCGTTCAGGGCGGTGACGATCTCGTCGGTGACACGGATGTTGACGCGGCGCTGCGCTTCGCGTTCGACATTAGGCCGCCACACCATCAGCGTGCCGCGCCGCCGCGCCTTGGCAAGATCCAGCGCCTCCTGAGTCCGGCTCATCGCCTCTTCCGCCGTGCTGGCGTGGCGCAGCGCGTTGATCGCGCCGATCGAAGCGGTCAGCGCCACCGGGCCCGAACGCGTTGGCACAACCTCATCGCGGATACCCGCGAGAAACCGTTCCGCGGCGACGTGCATATCGTCAACCGAACAGTTCTTCAGGATCAGCCCGAACTTGTTGCCCGAGAAGCGGCCGATCACATCTCCCCCGCGCAGCCGCGCACGAATGCGCGTCGCGACTTCGAGAATGACCTGATCGGCGACCTCGTATCCGAATGCGTCATTGATCTGGGCGAGATGGTCGATTCCGACCAGCATGAATGCGAAGGACGAGCGGAAACGGCTGGCTTCCTCGATCGCCTCGGCGAGCGCGGCAATGAGGCGCGTACGGTTAAGCGTGCCGGTGAGCGGATCGTCCTGCGACAGTTTCAGCAGTTGTTCGTCGCGGGCATGGCGCTCGTTGTTGATGCGGACGATGCCGCGTACCAGCGCCGGCTTTCCATCCGCGCCGGCGAACCAGCGGCCGCACTCGTCGATCCAGAGCACCGGCGCGGACGTACTCGCGCGGACCCCGTATTCAATCTGGTAGGGCACGCCCTCGCCGCTGTCGGCAGCGGTCGCGTTCAGCACCGCATCGTTCCGGATACTGCGCGAGGGCTCGATCAGCTTGGAGAACTCGCCCGCGTTCGCCAGAGCCGGTGCCGGAATGTCCCGGAGAACGGCGGCGACATTATCGCTCCAGCGCAACGCGTCGCTGGCGATGTCCCATGAAAAGCTCGCCTGACCGAGGGTGGCCAGAAGATCGTTCTCGGCAGGATTCATACCAAGGGAGACCGGGCGGCTGGATGCGACAGAGCCGGGCAATGACGAGGCCGGGACAGGTGCGATTGTCAAAGGTGCCTCGTTCTGAGACGGCGTGAATGATTCGCTGGACCCAGAGTAGTGGTCCGGCGCCGCATCAGCCTAGGCCCATTTCCTGAACAATCCGCCAAAGCGCTTTGTTTCCAATGTCCGTAAACTGGTAACGTGTTGCCAACGATGTCCGGCACGGCCTTTGCGAGGTCTTGTGAGGAAGACGCGTAGCGTCCCAAAATGAGACATGCGAGGCGCCCGCAATGATCGTGTCCAGCATCACGTCCCCGGCAGGGATCGGCCAGACAACGCGACCCGGCGCGGATATCGCTGCGCAGGCAGAGGCATTGATCCCCAGCCGTGCGCTGGTTCCGCTGGAAAATCCTCACCGGGCCACTGAGCGCTATTCGTCCCGGCCGAGCGCACCGTTCGTGGCGCATCTGATCGCGATGGCGGAGCAGGCTCCGCAGACGCGGCCGCTGCGGCGGGAAATACCCGCGGTCGCCCATGACGTCTATGGCCGCGCCACAGCGAAAGGCGTCCCGTCATTCGGCAAAGTAGTGTCGCAGAGCGTGTAAGCGGCTCAGGGCTTCGGCTGCGGCCCGGCTGCGTTATCGGGCGCGTGATCCGACACAAGATCGTTGACGGTCCAGTCGGAGAGCTTCCGCTCCGGCGCAGGCGTCATGCTGTCGGACGAACGAACCACCGCAAGCGTCGGAACCGGCTTCGGCGCGATCTCGGGCGCTGACTGCGGCGGGGAAAAGACCGGCTCGACCGGCTTCGCATCCTGCGGCATGTGATCGAACACCGGCTCGGCGGGCGCAGGACTGACCGGCGCGGTCGTCACCGGAGCCGGACCGACCGGCGCGGGAACGGGCACATGCTCTGCATCGGCCTGCGCCGGCGCACGGCGGTGACGGTTGCGGAATCCGATCGAGACGCCGGCCAGAAACTCCACCGCCATCAGCACGGCCAGCAGGAAGAACGTCGATGTGCCGAACTGCGGCAGCAGCAGGAATTCAGCGACCGCCGCGCCCGAGGCCAATAGTGACAACAGATGATCGGTCAGGTAACGCGCGCCGGGACGCGCGGCCTTGATGACCTCGAACATCAACAGCGCAGCCGTCAACGCAAGCAGCGCATCCCCGAATGTCGGCGTCCACTGCACACCCGACATCAACGGCACGGTCGTGACCGGCGCGGTGAACGCCACGCCCGGCATCAGAAAGACGAAGATGTTGTAGATCGCGAACGGAATCAGAAGCAGCGGAAAACCGATCATTGTCGGCAGGCTCTCTCTGAGAAGTATCCTGTGATGCGCTCGTCATCACATGCGTCTGTGGCGTTCTTGTGAAGGCGCGCAACCGCGCGCTTGCCACATCGCGACAACAGCGGCGCTGCCGGACCGGCAGCGCGCTGAAATCAGGACTTAGTCCTTCTTGACCTTGAGGACCTGGCGGCCCTTGTACATGCCGGTCTTGAGATCGAGGTGATGCGGACGGCGCAGTTCGCCCGAATCCTTGTCCTCGACATAAGTCGGCTTCTTGAGCGCGTCCGCCGAGCGGCGCATGCCGCGGCGAGACGGCGAGGTTTTCCTGCGTGGAACGGCCATGGGATCGTCGTCCTATAAAAGGCTCACCCGCCGGGCGGGGGCTCTCCAAAAATCCGGATTGAGGCCGCGCTTATAGAGCAAGGCTGCCGTGAAATCCAGACCGGAAGCGGCTCCGGAATGGGTTAAAATGGCCAAAAATCAGCGATTTCGCTCCCAGCAGTCGGAGATTTCGGCGGATCGGGCCCGGACCACATAGGTTCCTGCCATGCGCCGCACCCCCGGCCCCGGATTCCGGGCGCTCCGGGTGACCGGGTTGGGCAGGATCGAGGCCAACAACGCCGCTTCGCGAGGCGACAGGGCCGAGGCCGGACGGCCAAAGGCGTAATGCGACCCAGCCTCCGCACCGAACTGGCCGCCCGGGCCCAGCTCGGCGACATTCAGATAAAGCTCCAGGATGCGCTTTTTCGGCAGCACGAGGTCGATCCACATCGCCAGCGGAAATTCGAGCGCCTTCCGGATCACGCTGCGGCCCGGCCAGAGGAACAGGTTCTTGGCCACCTGTTGGGTGATGGTCGATCCACCCCGCGCAACTTCGCCATCCTGCGCATCCTCGATAACGTCGCGAACCGAATCCCAGTCGATGCCGTGATGAAAGCAGAATTTCGCGTCTTCCGCGGCAATCACGGAGCGCGGCAGGGCCTCGGACATGTCGTCAAGATCGACCCATGTGCGGGTCACCGGTTCACCTGTGAGATAGCGCCCGATCATCAAGGTGGAGACGGGGTGGCCCATGCTGTAAAGCGGCGTCAGCGCATAGGGCAGCAACACCAGCCCCAGCACAATCAGCACCACCGTACGGATCAATCGCCGCATTCAAGCTACAGCCCTTCGACACTGACGAGCCGGGCCGAACTGCATTCATCCCGAATATGCTTGAGGCTCTGATAAAGCGGGCCATGGTAAAAGGCCTCGAACGCCTCCACCGACGGAAACTCCAGGATAACAATGCGGCGCGGAGTCCAGTCGCCTTCGTAAACCTTGTGCGCACCACCACGGGCGAGATACCGCCCTCCGGCCTCTTCGAGCGCCGGCTTCACCTGACTCATGAAACTCTGGTATCGCTCGCCATCGCGAACTTCGACATCGAAAATGACATAGGCAGGCATGGGGGCTCCTGTTGGGAGATCGGCCAGACATCCGAGCCCTGCCTAGCTAGCAGAAATCCGCCGCACCCGCCCTAGCCAAATCCCGGTCAGAACCGGCCTTTGCGGAATTGACGCGGGCGATGTCATGACCGATTGTCCGCCGAAATTTGCGTTCTTTTGGAGCTATTGATGACCACCGGCACGTCCCCACAGGATTTCATGAAACGGCTCGACGCCACCGCGGCGGACACCGAGGCGCTGCTGACGCGGCTTCTGTCGGATGTTCCGCTGGCCGGCGAGATTCTGCGGCCGCACCGCCTGATGGAAGCGATGCGATACTCGAGCCTCAATGGCGGCAAGCGGCTGCGGCCGTTCCTGGTTGTTGAAAGCGCCGCCGTGTTCGACGTGCCGCGCGAGAGCGCGCTAATGGTCGGCGCCGCGCTCGAATGCATTCATTGCTATTCGCTGATTCACGACGACCTGCCCTCGATGGACAACAGCGACCTGCGCCGCGGCCGGCCGACCTCGCACAAGAAATTCGACGACGCGACCGCGATCCTCGCGGGCGACGGTCTGCTCACGCTGGCATTCGACATCGTCACCCGCGACGAGGTGCATAAGGACCCGACGGTGCGCCTGCTGCTGACCCGTGCGCTGGCGCGCGCCGCCGGCGTCGGCGGCATGGTCGGCGGACAGATCATGGATCTGGCCGGCGAAGGCCGCTTCGGCGATCCCGAACCGCCGGATGTCGCCAAGCTGCAGCAGATGAAAACCGGCGCGCTCCTGAAATACGGCTGCATCGCCGGCGCACTGCTCGGGCAGGCCTCGAAAGAGCATTACGACGCGCTCGATACCTATGGTCACGCGCTCGGCGAAGCGTTCCAGATCGCCGACGACCTCCTGGACGTCGAAGGCGATGCAGCCGCGCTCGGCAAACCGGCCGGACAGGACGCCGCCGCGGGCAAGACCACATTCGTCACGCTTCTCGGCATCGACGGCGCCAAGGCGCGCGTCCGCGATCTGCTCAAGCAAGCGGATGCCGCGCTCGCACCGTTCGGCGCGAAGGGCGACGTTCTGCGCGCCGCCTCACGCTTCGTCGCCGAACGGCAGAATTGACGAGGCCGCCGAAACATCCGGAAAGCCAATGGCTGGCAAGAGCGATCTTGATCTCTACCTGCACCGCTTCAAAGCGAAGCCGAAACTGGTTCGCATCGTTCTTGCCCGGCCACGGCTGTTGATCTCCCTTGCCATCGGCGTCGTTTCCTTTCTGGTCTTGCCGATATCGCACGGCCTGACCACGCGGCTGCTGATCGCATGGAGATCGGCATGACCGCGCAGGTGTCGGATGTTGGGATCACCGACCGGATCATCCGCCGGATGGCGGTGGCGTATGGGGTCGCCTCGTTCATCTTCAACACCGCCCTGCTGGCCCTGATGGTCAACATCGCGGCCAGCGCCATATGACCTCGTCATGATCGCGACTTTCCTCACTTTCCTTCTCGTGCTCACCGCGCTGGGCGTTTGCGCGGTTCTTGCCAAGCGGCTTTCGGTTGCGCCCGCCATTGTCTTCCTGATCGCCGGAATCGTGCTGGCATTCCTGCCGGGATTCCCCCGCATCGAAATGAAGCCTGAAGGCGTGCTGCTGCTGGTGCTGCCGCCGCTGATCTATTCATCCGGCGTCGCCATGAGCTGGCGCGAGTTCAAGGCCAACCTGCGCCCGATCGGCCTGCTCGCCATCGGCTGCGTGATCTTTACGACGGTGCTGGTCGCGGCCGCGGCGCACTATGCGCTCGGATTCCCCTGGAGCGTCGGGTTCGTGCTGGGCGCAATCGTGTCGCCACCGGATGTCGTCGCGCCGCTTGCCATCGCGCGGCGCCTGAAACTGCCGCATCGCATTCTGGTGATTCTCGAAGGCGAAGGCCTCGCCAACGACGCGACCGCGCTGATCCTGTACCGGTTCGCGGTGCTCGCCGTCTCCACCGGAGCGTTCTCGCTCGCGCCTGCCGCCGAGACCTTTGTTGCGATCATCGCCGGCGAGATCGTGTTCGGCATCGCGGTCGGCTGGCTCAGTTTGCGGCTGCGGCAATGGGCACGCGATCCCCGCGTGGAAATTTCGCTGTCGCTGCTGACACCCTATCTCGCCTTCTGGGTGCCGGAGCATTTCCATGGCTCCGGCGTGATCGCCACCGTCGTGACCGGCCTCTATGTGAGCTGGAACGGCCCGTTGCTGATCTCGTCCAAGACGCGCTTGCAAGGCATCTTCTTCTGGGATTTCGTGATCTGGCTGATCGAGGGCGTGCTGTTCCTGATGATCGGCTTCCAGTTGCGGCTGCTGATGGAAAAATCCAAGGCGCTGCCGGTGCCCGAAATCCTCACCGCCATCGCGATCATCTCCGCCATTGTCGTCATCGCACGCTTCCTGTGGGTATTCCCGGGCACTTATCTCCCGCGCGTCGTCAGCAAACGATTTGCGGAACGCGACGCCAAACCGCCGTGGCAATACATCGTCGTGATCGGCTTCACCGGCATCCGCGGCGTCGTATCGCTCGCGGTCGCGCTGGCGTTGCCGCTGACGCTGCCGAACGGGCAGGATTTCCCGCACCGCGACCTGATCCTGCTGATCACCTTCGGTGTCATTGCTTTCACCCTGGTCGGAATCGGGTTGACGCTTCCGATACTCGTCAAGGCTCTCGGCCTGCCCGCGCACGGGCAGCGCGAAGCGGTCCATGAACGCGAAGCGGAGATCGCCGCACGGCGGGAAATCCTGGAATCCGCGCGCGGCTCGCTCGACAAGATCATCAAGGAACGCGATCTGCCCGAAGGGCTCGCCCGGTTTCTCGAGGCCCGTCACGAGACGCGCATGCGTGCGCTGCCTGAACCGCCACGGGAGGAAGGCCAGTTCACACCCGCGACGCAAGGCGCCTCTCTGGTCCGCGAAATCATCACAATCGAGCGGCTTTGCCTGCACCGGCTGTTGCAAGAGGGAAAAATTACCGACGAAACCCGCCGCCGCATCGAACGCGATCTCGATCTGGAAGAAGCCGTGATCGACAACCGCGAAAAAAATGGCCCGCTGTGACAGCGGGCCATTCTTCCTGAGATTCTTGCGGAACTATTCCGCCGCCGTCACGGCCGGCGCCTTGGCTCCGGTCCCGCCATAACGCTGCTCGATATAGTCGATCACCAATGCCTTGAAATCGGCCGCGATGGTCGGGCCGCGCAGGGTGCGGAATTTCTCGCCGTCGACGAACACCGGGGCCGCCGGAGTTTCGCCGGTGCCGGGCAGCGATATGCCGATATCGGCATGTTTGGATTCACCGGGACCGTTGACGATGCAGCCCATCACCGCGACGTTGAGTTGCTCGACGCCGGGATAACGCGTCTTCCAGCTCGGCATTTCGTCGTTGATGAACGACTGGATGTCGCGCGCCAGTTCCTGGAACACGGTCGAGGTGGTGCGGCCACAACCGGGGCAGGCCGCGACCAGCGGCACGAAGGTGCGGAAACCCATGGTCTGGAGAATTTCCTGGGCGACCTTCACTTCCAGCGTGCGGTCACCGCCCGGCTCGGGCGTCAGCGAGACGCGGATGGTGTCGCCGATGCCGTCCTGCAGGAGAATGCCAAGCGCGGCACTTGAGGCGACGATGCCCTTTGATCCCATGCCGGCTTCGGTGAGGCCGAGATGGATGGCGTAGTCGGATCGCGCAGCAAGCTCGCGATAGACCGCGATCAGATCCTGCACGTTGGACACCTTGGCCGACAGGATCATCTTGTTCTTGGGCAGGCCGATTTCCTCGGCGCGCGCCGCGGACAGCAGCGCCGACTGCACCATGGCTTCCCGGGTGACCGCGCGCGCGTCGATCGGATCGGGCGACTTCGCGTTCTCTTCCATCAGCTTGGTGAGGAGTTCCTGATCGAGCGAACCCCAGTTGGCGCCGATGCGGATCGCCTTGTTGTTCTTGATCGCGATCTCGACAATATCGGTGAACTGGCTGTCGCGCTTGTTCTTGAAGCCGACATTGCCCGGATTGATGCGGTACTTCGCCAGCGCCGCGGCGCAGTCCGGATATTCGGCGAGCAGTTTGTGGCCGATGTAGTGGAAGTCGCCGATCAGCGGCACGTCCACGCCCATCTTGTCGAGCTTCTCGCGGATGTGCGGAACGGCGGCGGCGGCTTCCTCGCGGTCCACCGTGATGCGGACCATTTCGGAGCCCTGACGCGCCAGTGCGGCGACCTGCTTGACGGTGCCGTCGATGTCCGCCGTGTCGGTGTTGGTCATGGACTGCACCACGATCGGCGCGCCGCCCCCGACCTTGACGTTTCCGACCGTCACCTGAACCGTCCGATGGCGCCCCTTTGGGCCGGCCTGGATTTCCTTGGTCCGCTCTTTCAGATCGCTCACGTCAAATCTCTTTGGGCTCAGGTGTCGTTTTCGGTGGCTGGAAGCAATGGGTTCCCCGCCGGTTCGCCGGGGCGGTTTACCAGATATAGGCCCGCCATGACCAGAAGGGCAGCCCCCGCAAAGGCCAATGTCAGGGTGTCATGCATGACGAAATAGCCGCCAATGACGCCAAACAGGGGCGTCATGAAGGTAAATGACGACAATTTGCTCGCCGAATAGGTTTTCACGAGAAAGACCCAGATCAGGAATGTGGTCCCAACGATCCAGACCGTCTGGTAGGCCATCAGGCCAATGGCGAGCGGCCCGGGCATGTGGGTGATGCTTTCCCCGGAAATCGCGGCTCCCAGCGTCAGGATCGGGACCGAGATTGCGACCTGATAGGCCAGCGTCTTCTCGGCGGGCGCGTGCAAAAGCGGGGTCGCTTTCACAACCAGGGTGGTCACGGCCCACAGAATGCCGCCGCCCATGACCAGCACGTCCCCGAGAATGACTTTGGCATCCACCGACGGCTGCGGCACGCCGATGGCCAGCGCAACACCCGCGAAGGACAGCGCAAGGCCGCCCCATTGCAGTTTGCTCAAGGACTCGCCGAGAAACCGCTTGGAGCCGAGTGCCACGACGAACGGTGCGATGTAGAGAAACACCACCGCGCGCGAGGCGGTGGTGTAGACCAATCCGCGATAGATCAGGATGAATTCGACGCCGAAAAAAATTCCGGCGAGCAGGCCTGCCTTCAGCGTTCCGTCACGCCGGAACAGCGGCACGCCGCGAAACCATGCGACCATGAGAATGATGACAAGGCCGCCTGTGGAACGGATCGCCGCCTGCATCAGCGGCGGAATATCAGGAAGCGCGAGCTTGACCGTGATCTGATTGAAGCCCCAACTCAGGCACAGCATCACCATGAGAGCAACGGCGGTCGCGTTCAACGGACGCCCTGCCAGCGAGTTCTTCGGATCGTCCGATGACATTTGCCCCCGTATCCGGCTTGCCGCCGTGTTCTTTTTGGTTACGCCGCACGCTGGCAATGCGCGCAGACGCCGGTGATTTCCACCACCGACAGTTTTGGCGCGAAGCCCGTTCCGCGTGCCGCCTCGCTGAAACTTTTCGCCAGCGGCGCGGCCGGAATTTCGCCGACCGATCCGCAGCTCTCGCAAATCAGAAACGCCACCGCCGAGGTCTCGTCGTGATGATGGGCGCAGGCGAGAAATGCGTTGCGACTCTCGATGCGATGAACCAGCCCGTTGTCCATCAGAAAATCCAGCGCACGATAGACCGTGATCGGCGCCGGGCGCGGCATGGTCTTGGCCAGTTCGTCGATCACTTCATAGGCACCGAGCGGCCGATGACTTGACAGCAGCGCGCTAAGAACCTGCCGGCGGATCGGCGTGAATTTCTGACCGCGGCCGACACAGACCTTCTCGGCATGCGAAAACGCATCCTCGGCACAGCGTCCGTGGTCATGATCAGGATCGGGAAATGCAGGCTTCGCGGAAGTCATCGCTTCAATATGTAGTGCGGATGTGGTGATTCCGCTCATAATTTCATCGGAACGGGACGTCTGAATTTTATCGCATTGCAGCAATTTCTATTGCGACGCATCATAAAAGCCCTAAATGACGTGTCTACAAGGGGCTGATGGATACCGAAGCAAAGCGTCACATCCGTTCGGAGAGAAAGAAGCTCATGGCGACCGCTCTCAAGACTTATCTCGACACCCTCGCACCCTGGAACTTTGGCGGTCTGCGCAAACAAAGCGGCGCCAGGAAGATCAATCTTGCGCTTCAGGGCGGCGGCTCGCATGGCGCGTTCACCTGGGGGGTGCTCGACCATTTCCTTGCGGACGGGCGCTTGGAGATCACCGGCATTTCGGGCGCATCGGCCGGCGCCATGAACGCCGTGATGCTCGCAGATGGCCTGACCCGCGGCGGGCCGGAAGAAGCGCGCAAGCGGCTCGCGGAATTCTGGCGCGCCACCAGCACCGGCGGAGAACTGCCGCCGATTCAGCGCGCGATGACCGACCGGATGATTTCGCTGATGCCGTTCGCGGCGACACCGATGCAGAACTGGTTCGAGGCGATGTCGCGCTACTTCTCGCCCTATGAACTCAATCCGCTCAACATCAATCCGTTGAGCCAGCTTGTGGAGCGCCTGGTCGACTTCGATGCCTTGCGCGCCAACACCGAGCTCGCGCTCTACATTTCAGCGACCAATGTCCACACCGGGCGCTTGCGCGTTTTCGCGAACGAGAAAATCACCGCCGACGTGGTGATGGCCTCGGCAGCGCTGCCGTTCATGTTTCGCGCGGTTGAAATCGACGGCGTGCCGTACTGGGACGGCGGCTACATGGGCAACCCCGCGATCTTTCCCTTCCTGCACGCGACCGAAGCCGAAGATGTTGTGGTGGTGCAGATCAATCCGGTGTCGCGCGACACCACGCCGAAAACGTCCGGCGAGATCATCAATCGCCTGAATGAAATCACCTTCAACTCGGCGCTGATTTCCGAATTGCGCACCATGGATTTCGTCAATCAATTGATCGACGATGGCCGGCTGCCGCGCGGCACCGGTAAGGACCAATATCGCAGGCTGAACATTCACCGCATCGACCTCGGAATCCTCGGCACCCGTCTTGCCGCCTCCAGCAAGATGAAGACCGATTACGAGTTTTTTGAACTGCTGCACCGGGCCGGCAAACGCGCCGCCAAGAAGTTCCTCGACGCCCATTTTGACGATATCGGCCATCGCAGCACCATCGATCTCGCCGCCGAATCCGGCGTGGAATGGGCGTGAGCGCGATGATGATCGGCTCGACCCAGGCCGCGCTGCGAAAGCAGACGCAAGGCGCAGACCATGCTGCCGTGATGGACTAACGGCGGAAACAAAAACCTCATGGTGAGGAGGCGCGCTCGCGCCGTCTCGAACCATGAGGTTCTTTAACGCCCCATCCTTCGAGACGCGACCAATCGACCGCTCCTCAGGATGAGGACGACGCGATGAAATCAGTTGACCTTTTCAATCGCCGCCGCAGCGCCCTGACCGACGCCGACGCACATGGTCGCCAGCGCATACTTGCCGCCGCGCTTCTCAAGGCCATGCACCGCCGTGAGAACGAGGCGGGCGCCGCTCATGCCGAGCGGGTGGCCGAGCGCAATGGCGCCGCCATGCGGATTGACGAAATCGGAATCTTCCTTGACGCCGAGCTGACGCAGCACTGCAAGGCCCTGTGAGGCGAACGCTTCATTGAGTTCGATCAGGTCGATGTCGCTGATCTTGAGGCCGAGCTTCTCGAGCAGCTTGCGCACCGCAGGCACCGGGCCCATGCCCATCACACGCGGCGCGACGCCGGCCGAGGCATGCGCGAGCAGCTTCGCGCGCGGGGTCAGGCCGTGCTTCTTCACCGCGTCTTCGGACGCGAGAATGAGCGCAGCCGCGCCATCGTTCACGCCCGAGGCGTTGCCGGCGGTCACCGTGCCATCGGGGCGGGTCACGGGCTTCAGTCTGGCAAGCTGCTCCAGTGTGGTTTCGGGACGCGGATGCTCGTCCTTGTCGACGGTCACCGGACCGGCCTTGCCGCCCGGAACCGTGACCGGGACGATTTCCTCGGCGAAGTAACCCGCCGCGATCGCCTTGCCCGCGCGCTGCTGCGAGCGGATCGCGAAGGCGTCCTGGTCCTCACGCGAAATCTGGTAATCGGTGGCGACATTCTCGCCGGTCTCCGGCATCGAATCGACGCCGTACATCTTTTTCATCAGCGGATTGACGAAGCGCCAGCCGATCGTGGTGTCATAGGTTTCAACCGCACGCTGATAGGCCTCATTGGCCTTGCCGGTGACGAATGGCGCGCGGGTCATGGACTCCACGCCGCCCGCGATGGCGAAGTCGATTTCACCCGCGCGGATCGCCCGGGCGATGCCGCCGACCGCATCGAGGCCCGACGCACAGAGGCGATTGACCGTCATGCCGGGGACGGTCTCGGGCAAGCCCGCCAGCAGCAGCGCCATGCGCGCGACATTGCGGTTGTCTTCGCCGGCCTGATTGGCGCAGCCATAGGACACTTCGTCCAGCGCACCCCAGTCGGCCTTCGCATTGCGCTCCATCAGCGCCTTGATCGGCGCCGCGGCAAGATCGTCCGCGCGGACCTTGGCCAGCGATCCGCCGAACCGTCCGATAGGCGTCCGCACCGCATCACAGATGTAAACATCACGCATGGTCACTCTCCCTGAAAATCCTGCGGGCGTTGATGCGTCCGCTTCCGGCTAGTGTCCCGGCTCTGACATTCGTATCATATCGTAGCGGTACTTTTACGAATGTCAGAGCCGCAAGGACACTAGCAACTCCATAATTCCAGTGTGGCTTTGACTCTGACGCTCCTTTGAGGGACTCGCGGCACAACTGAAAGGAGCGTCAGAGTCGCCACACTGGCGAGAGTTTTAGGAAGCGGTCCCCACCGCGTCAAATGATGGATGGCCAGATGGGCCTCGCTGGCCGGCAGGGCGGCCATGCACAAGCTGTTGCAAGGCGTGGAAAACGCTGCCTGCAATTCCACCATGCGGAAGAACTTTGCTAATGTTCGCTCCATGACCATCCATTCCACGCCGCCCGCATCGCCGACTCCCGAAACCGCAGCCTCCGAAGCCGCGGGGCGGGTCACGCCGATGATGGAACAATACCTGGAGATCAAGGCCGCGAATCCGGGCCTGCTGCTGTTCTACAGGATGGGTGACTTCTACGAGCTGTTCTTCGAGGATGCTGAAATCGCCTCGCGCGCGCTCGGCATCACGCTGACCAAGCGCGGCAAACACATGGGCGAAGACATCCCGATGTGCGGCGTGCCGGTGGAGCGTTCGGACGATTACCTGCACAGGCTGATCGCGCTCGGCCATCGCGTCGCGGTTTGCGAGCAGACCGAGAATCCTGCCGAAGCCAGGAAGCGCGGCAACAAGAGCATCGTTCGCCGCGACGTGGTCCGGCTGGTGACGCCCGGCACACTGACCGAAGACACGCTGCTGGACGCGAAGGCCAACAATTATCTGCTCGCCATTGCGCGCGCACGCGGGTCATCGGCGGCGGGCGACCGCATCGGCCTCGCATGGATTGATATTTCGACCGCGGAATTCAGCGTCACCGAATGCAGCGCCAGCGAACTCGGCGCGACGCTGGCGCGGATCAACCCGAATGAAGTGATCGGCACGGACGCGCTCTATTCCGATCCCGAACTGTCGGCGCTGTTCCGCACGCTCGCCGCCGTCACGCCGGTGACCCGCGACATTTTCGACGCCGCCACCGCCGAGCGGCGGCTGTGCGATTACTTCGCCGTCGCCACCATGGACGGCTTCGGCGCGATGTCGCGGCTGGAAGCCACCGCCGCGGCGGCCGCCGTGACCTATGTCGACCGTACCCAGGTCGGCCAGCACCTGCCGCTCTCGCCACCGGCCCGTGAAGCCGCCGGCACCACCATGGCGATTGATCCGGCCACCCGCGCCAATCTCGAACTGACGCGGACGCTGGCGGGCGAGCGGCGCGGCTCGCTGCTCGATGCTATCGACTGCACGGTCACTGCCGCCGGATCGCGGCTGCTGGCGCAACGCCTTGCCGCGCCTTTGACCGACAGCGCTGCTATTTCGCACCGGCTCGATGCGGCGGCGATATTCGCAGATGACAGCGCCGCACGGGACGATCTGCGCGGCATCCTGCGCGCGGCACCGGATATCTCTCGCGCACTGGCGCGGCTTTCCGTGGGGCGCGGTGGCCCGCGAGATCTTGCGGCGCTGCGCGACGGCATTCTCGCCGCCGACAGGATTCTCGACCGGCTTGCGAAGATCGAGAAACTGCCGCGCGACATTTCGCTGGCGATCGAAGCGCTTCGCCGTCCCTCGCGCGATCTTGCGCAGGAGTTTGCACGCGCCCTCGCCGACGACCTGCCGCTGTTCAAGCGCGACGGCGGCTTTGTCCGCACCGGCTATGAATCCGCACTGGACGAAACCCGTAACCTGCGCGACGCCTCGCGTCTTGTGGTGGCCGCCATGCAGGCGCGCTACGCCGACGACACCGGCATCAAGGGTCTCAAGATCCGGCACAACAACGTGCTCGGCTATTTCGTCGAGGTCACGGCGCAGCACGGCGACAAGCTGATGGCCGCGCCATTGAATGCGACCTTCATCCATCGCCAGACGCTGGCTGGACAGGTGCGCTTCACCACGACAGAACTCGGCGAGATCGAAGCCAAGATTGCAAACGCCGGCGACCGCGCGCTCGGCCTTGAACTCGAAATCTTCGACCGGCTGTGCGCGCAAGCGGTCACTGCCGGCGATGACCTGCGCGCCGCGGCGCATGCCTTCGCACTGCTCGATGTGACCTCGGCGCTGGCGAAACTCGCCGTCGACGAGAATTACACGCGGCCTGTGGTCGACAACTCGTTGAAATTCTCCATCGAAGGCGGGCGTCATCCGGTGGTCGAACAATCACTGAAACGCGACGGCCAGCCGTTCATCGCCAATGCCTGCGACCTGTCGCCGGGGCCGGCACAGTCCTCGGGGCAAATCTGGCTGCTCACCGGCCCGAACATGGCCGGAAAATCGACCTTCCTGCGGCAGAACGCGCTGATCGCGCTGATGGCGCAGATCGGCAGCTTCGTGCCTGCGAAGCTGGCGCATATCGGCATCGTGGACCGGCTGTTCTCCCGCGTTGGCGCGGCGGACGATCTGGCGCGCGGTCGCTCGACTTTCATGGTCGAAATGGTGGAGACGGCGGCGATCCTCAATCAGGCCGGCGAGCGGGCGCTGGTGATCCTCGACGAGATCGGGCGCGGGACGTCAACCTTCGACGGGCTGTCGATTGCATGGGCTTCGATCGAACACCTGCATGAATCGAACAGATGCCGCGCGTTGTTCGCCACACACTATCACGAACTCACCGCGCTCTCGGCCAACCTGCCGCGCCTGTTCAATGCGACTGTTCGCGTCAAGGAATGGCAGGGCGACGTCGTGTTCCTGCACGAGGTGCTGCCGGGTTCGGCAGATCGCTCTTACGGCATTCAGGTCGCAAAGCTCGCAGGTCTCCCCGCCGCTGTCGTCGCGCGCGCAAAGTCCGTGCTTGCGAAGCTCGAGGCGCAGGATCGCAACACCACGGCCCGCGCGCTGGCCGATGACCTGCCGCTGTTCGCCGTGCCGTCGCGCGCCGCACCCGAGCCGCAGCCGCCGAGCATCGCCGACCAGATCGCCGAAGCGCTTGGCGCGCTGCATCCCGACGACATGTCGCCGCGCGAAGCGCTCGATGCATTGTATGCGCTGAAAGCGAAGCTGCCGAAGCAGTAATCAGACGCGGTTGATCGACACGCTGGTCTTCGGGCCGTTCTTGATGGTCTGATAGACCACGCAATAACGCTCGGTGAGCTTCAAGAGCTGATCGAGCTTGTCCTGCGGCGCATCGGTGTCGACATCGAAACGCAAGCGGATTTCGGCAAAGCCGACCGGCGCCTCCTTGTCGATGCCAAGCGTGCCGCGGAAATCGAGATCGCCCTCGGCCGTGACATTGCCGGATTTCAGCGGCGCGTCGATCGCGGTGGCCACGGATTTCAGGGTCACGCCGGCGCAAGCCACCAGCGCTTCCAGCAGCATGTCGCCGGAACACAGTTCAAGACCGGAGCCGCCCGTCCCAGGATGCAAACCGGCAACCGCGGCCGCGGCCCTGCCGGTTTCGACCTTGCAGGACAGGCCCTCGCTGTCGAGCGAACCCTTGGCCTTCAGCGTGATCAGGGCTGCCTTGGGATCGGCCTTGTAGCGATCCTTGATCGGCGCCTGCATGGCGCGCAGTTCGGTCGAATCCATGGTCCTGTTCTCCCTTTCCAGCCGGATCAACATCGCCGCAGGGGGCTTATTCCGCATTATGTGCTCTCGCCTGCGGCGCGCAAATTCGCGCGCTCACCGCGTGGCGCATCGCAGCCCTTCTCGTCCGAGAAATACTTGATATATTTCAATGCATTAAAGGCTGATCCAGCGACGTGAGACTGCGGACATGCAAGTGATCACCAAGTTTGCCCGTGCCGACGGGCGAGAAAACAGTACAGACCCCGTGCTCCGCCGCAATCCGCTGATGACACCGCTGTTGCCGTCCGTTATCCGGAGAGGATGGACAGCGTGACGGCCTCGATTCCCCCAGCCCCCGAAGTGCAGTTCGATACGGCACGCATCACCGCCGAGGTGGATGCGCTGGCCGACAGGCACGCTGGCAAGGACGATCAGTTCCGCGCCGCCATCACCCAACTGCTGAAGGGTGAACTGGCGCGCGCGCGCGACGCGGCGCAGGCGCAGCTTCTGAAAGATCGCCACGGCCGGCGCTGCGCCGAGCGGCTCTGCGACGTTCAGGACGAGATCATCCGCATCCTGTTCAACGCCGCGACCCGGCATCTCTATCACTCGCCGACGCCGTCGGATTCCGAGCGCATGGCGGTGATCGCCACCGGCGGCTATGGACGCGGCCTGATGGCGCCTGAGTCCGACATCGACCTGCTGTTCATCCTGCCCTACAAGCAGACCGCATGGGGCGAACAGGTTGCCGAAGCGATTCTGTATTGCCTCTGGGACATGGGCCTGAAAGTCGGTCACGCCACCCGCTCGATCGACGAGTCCATCCGTCAGGCGCGCGCCGACATGACCATCCGCACCTCGGTGCTGGAAACCCGTTTCCTCACCGGCGACCAGGCGCTTTACGATGAACTGGTGACGCGCTTCGACAAGGAAGTGGTGCAAGGCACCGCCGCCGAATTCGTCGCCGCGAAGCTGGCGGAGCGCGAGGAACGTCACCGCCGCGCGGGACAGTCGCGTTATCTGGTCGAACCCAACGTCAAGGACGGCAAGGGCGGCCTGCGCGATCTGCACACGCTGTTCTGGATCGCGAAATACGTCTACCGCGTTCATGACGCCGCCGATCTCGTCCAGCAGGGCGTGTTCGATCCGCAGGAATACCGCACCTTCCGCCGCTGCGAGGATTTCCTGTGGTCGGTCCGTTGCAACATGCATTTCTACACCGGCCGGCCCGAAGAGCGGCTGTCGTTTGAAATGCAGCGCGAGATCGCGCAGCGGCTCGGCTATACCTCGCATCCCGGCATGCAGGATGTCGAACGCTTCATGAAGCACTACTTCCTGATCGCGAAGGACGTCGGCGACCTCACCGCGATCCTGTGCGCCAAGCTGGAAGATCAGGAGACCAAGCCCGCCCCGGTCCTGAGCCGCATGATGGCGCGGCTGCGGCCCGGGCGTAAACGCGGCCGCGTTCCCGGCAGCGATGATTTCGTGATCGACAACAACCGCATCAATCTCGCCGCGCCCGACGTGTTCAAGACCGATCCGGTCAACCTGATCCGCGTCTTCCGTCTCGCGCAGAAGAACAATCTCGCATTCCATCCGGACGCCATGCGCGCGGCCACGCGCTCGCTCGGCCTGATCACGCCGAAGCTGCGCGAGAATCCGGACGCCAACAAGCTGTTCATGGAGATCCTGACATCGAACGACGCGGAGACCGTGCTGCGGCGGATGAACGAGGCCGGCGTGCTTGGCCGCTTCATCCGCGCGTTCGGACGGATCGTGTCGATGATGCAGTTCAACATGTATCATCACTACACCGTGGACGAGCACCTGCTGCGCTGCATCGGCATCCTTCAAGACATCGAGCGCGGCGGGAATGAGGAATTCGCCGTTGCCAGCGACCTGATGCGGAAAATCCAGCCCGAGCATCGCGCCGTGATCTACATGGCGGTGTTCCTGCACGACATTGCCAAGGGCCGCCCGGAGGACCACTCCATCGCGGGCGCCAAGGTCGCGCGGCGGCTGTGCCCCCGCTTCGGTTTCAATGCCGCGGACACCGAACTGATCGCCTGGCTGATCGAAGAGCATCTGACCATGTCCACGGTGGCGCAGTCGCGCGACCTGTCGGACCGCAAGACCATCGAGAATTTCGCCGCCGTGGTGCAATCGGTCGAGCAGATGAAGCTGCTGACCATCCTGACCACCGCGGACATTCGCGGCGTCGGTCCCGGCGTCTGGAACGGCTGGAAGGCGCAGCTCATCCGCACGCTGTATTATGAAACCGAACCGGTGCTGACCGGCGGCTTCTCCGAGGTCAACCGCGCCCAGCGCATTGAAGTGGCGCAGGCGGAATTCCGCGCCAACTTCAAGGAATGGCCGGAAGCCGAGCTTGAAGCCTATATCTCACGGCACTATCCGGCCTACTGGCTGAAGGTCGAGCTGGCGCGCAAAATCCGCCACGCGCGCTTTGTGAAGGCGAGCGAAGCGGGCGGCCACAAGCTCGCGGTCAATGTCGGCTTCGATGAAGGGCGCGGCGTCACCGAACTCACCATCATGGCGCCGGATCATCCCTGGCTGCTGTCGATCATCGCGGGCGCCTGCGCGTCGGCCGGCGCGAACATTGTCGACGCGCAGATCTACACCACCACCGACGGCATCGCGCTCGACACCATCGCCATCACCCGCGAATACGACCGCGACGACGACGAGGGCCGCCGCGCCACCCGCATCGGCGACACCATCGAGCAGGTGCTGGAAGGCAAGCTGCGGCTGCCGGATGTCATGGCGCGCCGCACGGCCTCGAAAACACGGCTGAAGCCGTTCATTGTGGAGCCGGAAGTAACCATCAACAACCAGTGGTCCGACCGCTACACCGTGATTGAGGTCTCGGGCCTCGACCGGCCCGGCTTGCTGTTTCAGCTCACCACCGCAATCTCCAAGCTCAATCTCAACATCGCCTCCGCGCATGTCGCCACCTTCGGCGAGCGCGCCCGTGACGTGTTCTATGTGACCGACCTGCTCGGCGCGCAGATCACCGCGCCGACCCGGCAGGCCGCCATCAAGCGCGCGCTGATCCATCTGCTCGCCAACGGCGATGCGTCGGAAAAACCCGCGGCCTGATTTATCTTTCCGCGCGCCTGCTTCACCTGCACTTTGGATCATGGCCATTTGCCGCAGGCGCAATCGCGGCTGTGCCATGCGTGACTGCGGGCCGGAGCGATTATCAATATCGCGATTGCATGCTATAGCTTGCGGACTGGACATACCGGAGGTCCGCGATGTTCGAGGGTTTCGACGCCATCACACTGGCGCGCTGGCAATTTTCGTTCACGATGAGCTTTCACATCGTGTTTCCGGCTTTCTCCATCGGCCTTGCCAGTTATCTCGCTGTCCTTGAAGCGCTGTGGCTATGGACCGGGCGCGAGGTCTTCATCAACCTGTTCAACTATTGGCTGAAGATTTTCGCCGTCGCCTTCGGCATGGGCGTCGTCTCCGGCATCGTGATGTCGTACCAGTTCGGCACCAACTGGGCGGTATTCTCGGACAAGACAGGTCCGGTCATCGGCCCGCTCATGGCTTATGAAGTGCTGACCGCCTTCTTCCTGGAAGCCGGCTTCCTTGGCGTCATGCTGTTCGGTCTGAAGCGCGTCGGCCACAAGCTGCACTTCTTCGCCACGATGATGGTTGCGATCGGCACGCTGATTTCGGCATTCTGGATTTTGTCCGCGAATTCCTGGATGCAGACCCCGGCCGGCTTTGCCATGAACTCGCAGGGACAGTTCGTCGCCGCCGACTGGTGGAAGGTGATCTTCAATCCCTCCTTCCCCTATCGCCTCGTGCACATGGTGCTGGCGGCCTATCTCACCACCGCCTTCGTGGTGGGCGCGGTCGGAGCCTATCACCTTCTGAAGAACACACGGCTGGAAGGTGCGCGCGTGATGTTCTCGATGGCGATGTGGATGGCCGCGCTGGTCGCGCCGATCCAGATCTTCGCCGGCGATCAGCATGGCCTCAACACGCTGGAGCATCAGCCGGTAAAGGTGATGGCGATGGAAGGCCACTTCCAGAGCCATCCGAACGGCGCGCCGCTGATCCTGTTCGGCATTCCCGATCAGGACGAAGCCAAGGTGAAGTATGCCATCGAAATTCCGAAGGCCTCCTCGCTGATCCTCAAGCATTCGCTCGATGCGCCGCTGAAAGGCCTTGATACCGTCCCGCGCGAGAACTGGCCGAAGGTCGGACTGGTGTTCTGGTCGTTCCGCATCATGGTCGGCATCGGCTTCCTGATGCTTGGCATCGGCTTATTCAGTCTGTTCATGCGCTGGCGCGGCCAGCTCTATGAGTCAAAACTGCTGCATACCTGGGCCCTGGCGATGGGACCGGCGGGATTCATCGCCGTTCTCGCTGGATGGGTGACCACAGAGGCCGGCCGCCAGCCCTTTACCGTCTACGGCCTGCTCCGCACGGTGGATTCGGCATCGCCGCTCGATGCACCCGCGGTCGCGACATCGCTGCTCGCCTTCATCGTGGTCTATTTCATCGTGTTCGGAATGGGCGTGTTCTACATCCTGCGGCTGATGAAGGCGCCGCCGCATCACGGCGAGGAAGGTCCGCGCACCGACATGCCGGCCCGCGCCGCCGGCATTACGCCAGCCCAAGGCGTTCCCGCCACGCAGGGACAGGGGTGACCGCCATGGCCGAATTCACGTTCGACATCGCAACGCTCTGGGCCTTCATCATCGCTTTCGCGGTGTTCATGTACATTGTGATGGACGGCTTCGATCTCGGTCTCGGAATGCTGTTTCCGATGTTTCCGAAGAAGGAAGACCGCGATGTGATGATGAACACCGTTGCGCCGGTCTGGGATGGCAACGAGACATGGCTGGTGCTGGGCGGCGGCGGCCTGATGGCGGCATTTCCGCTGGCCTATGCGATCCTGATGCCCGCGCTCTATACGCCGATCATCGCTATGCTGATCGGCCTCATTTTCCGTGGCGTCGCGTTTGAATTCCGCTGGCGCACCAAGAGCGAGCGCAACCGGTGGGATATCGCCTTTGCGGGCGGCTCGCTGATCGCAGCCATGGCGCAGGGCATCGCGCTCGGCGCCATCCTGCAGGGCGTCCATGTGGAAGGACGCCACTATGCGGGCGGCTGGTGGGACTGGCTGACCCCGTTCAGCATTCTGACCGGCTGCGCGGTGGTCGCCGGTTATGGTCTGCTCGGCGCGACATGGCTGGTGATGAAAACCACCGGCGAATTGCGCGAGCATGCCTATCGTCTGAGCTGGTGGCTGCTGGTCGCCACCCTGATCGCCATTGTCGCTGTCAGCCTTGCCACGCCATTCCTGCAGGCCGACTACTGGCGGCGCTGGTTCGAGTGGCCGAATATTCTGTTCACCGCACCAATTCCGATCGCGGTGGCGGCGATCACGCTGCTTTTGCTGAAGAGTCTTGCGAACAAGCAGGACTACCGGCCATTCATCCTTTCACTGGTCCTGTTCGCGATCACCTATGCCGGCCTCGGCGTCAGCATGTATCCCTATATCGTGCCGCAGAGTGTCACCATCTGGCAGGCGGCAGCCCCCGCCAACAGCCTCAACTTCATGATCTTCGGCGTGGCGGTGCTGGTGCCGATCATCCTGATCTACACCGGATGGGCGTACTGGGTGTTTCGCGGCAAGGTCGACGCCTCAAGCGGATACCACTGATGTCCGCGCCGCGCGACACGCAGCGTCCCTTGGGACGGCGGCTCTTGTGGTTCGCGGCGCTCTGGCTGCTCGGGACCGGCACCGTCGCCTCCGTCGCCTGGCTGCTGCGGCTCTGGATCGCGCCGCACTGATGGTTTGGCCAATAAAATTCAGAGATATTTTAATGATTTACGACAGATGGTGCTCTACCCTCGAGCCGGTGTCACTTGCCAGCCGGACACGGCTCGGGTTTGATGCAGACGGGGCACCACATAACGCGGGATTCTCGACATGAACCTTCTCCGCTCGCTTGCTTTGGCAGCAGTTGCAGCCGGCATGCTGTTTTCGGCACCTCATGCGTTCGCGCAGGGCCGCGAGATGAACATCGGCGATCAGCCCGGCTATATCCCGAATGAAGCCGAGGAGGAACTGCCGCCGGAATTCAAGCGGACCGCGGTTTTCTATCGCACCTCCGAACCGCCGGGCACGATCATCATCAGCACATCCGAGCGCTTCCTTTATCTGATCCAGGGCAACGGCCGCGCGCTTCGTTACGGCATCGGCGTCGGCCGGGAAGGATTCCAGTGGCAGGGCCTGCAGAAGATTTCCCGCAAGCAGGAATGGCCGGACTGGACGCCGCCGCCGGAAATGATCGCCCGCCAGCCTTACCTCCCGCGCTTCATGGCCGGCGGCCCGGGCAATCCGATGGGCGCGCGCGCGCTCTATCTCGGCGCCACGGTCTACCGCATTCACGGCACCAACCAGCCGCAGACCATCGGCAGCGCCGTCTCATCCGGATGCTTCCGCCTGGTCAATGCCGACGTGGCTGATCTTTACGAGCGCGTTCCCGTCGGCACCAAGGTCATCATCCGCCAGCGTCCCGAAATCTAGTTTTCCGGCAGACCCGTTTTCCTTGCACGCATCCTTCAGAAGCGAGATTGTTTCATGGCCATTTTTTCGCGCACTTTCGGGACCGGTCTGACGATCGGCGCGTTGATTGCTGTCGCGGTCGCAGCCGCCGCGATCACCTATGAGCGCTACGATACCCGCACCCTCAAGCGCACCGTGAAACGCGACGCCGTGCTCTGCGGCGTGAACACCGGCCTGCCCGGCTTCTCGATCCCGGACGACAAGGGCAACTGGTCCGGGTTCGATGTCGATATCTGCCGCGCCGTGGCCGCCGCGATCTTCAACGATCCGACCAAGGTGAAGTTCATTCCGCTCGACGCCAGCGAACGCTTCAAGGAGTTGCGCAACCGCAAGGTCGATATCCTGTCGCGCAATTCGACATGGAGCATGTCGCGCGAAACCGAATACGGGCTGAACTTTGCCGCCGTCGCCTATTACGACGGCGAAGGTTTCATGGTGCGCCAGTCCCGTAAGATCGACTCGGCGCTCGAACTGGACGGCAGCAAGGTCTGCGTTCAGGCCGGCACCACGACACAGCTCAATCTCGCGGATTATTTCCGCGCCAACAACATCAAGTATCAGGAACTGAATTTCCCGAAGCTCGACGGGGTGTTGCAGGCCTATGACTCGGGCCAGTGCGATGTCCTCACCACCGACGTGTCGCAGCTCTACGCGCTGCGGCTGCGGCTGACCAAGCCGGCGGAACACGTGATCCTGCCCGACGTCATCTCGAAGGAGCCGCTTGCACCGGTGGTCCGCCAGCGCGACGACGAGTGGCTGCTGATCGTGAAGTGGACGATCTACGCCATGCTGAACGCCGAAGAACTCGGCGTCACCTCCAAGAATATCGACGAGGCGCTGAAGTCGAAGAAGCCGGACATCATGCGGCTGCTCGGCACCGAAGGCGCCTATGGCGAGGAGATAGATCTGACACGGGACTGGGCCGCGCGCATCATCCGCCATGTCGGCAACTACGGCGAAGTGTACGACCGCAATGTCGGCGAGGGATCGAAGCTCAAGATTCCGCGCGGGCTGAACCAGCTCTGGAATGCCGGCGGCATCCAGTACGCGCCGCCGATCCGCTAAAAGATCATTACGATAAAAAATGGCCGGGATGTCCCGGCCATTTTGTTTTTGCGGCGGGATTCTTCAGTAGCCCTTCAGCCGCGCCAACTGGTCGGCATGATAGGCGGTGTCGCCGAACAGTTCCTGACAGACCCGCGCCCGCTTCATGAAGAAGCCGATGTCGAAGGCATCGGTCATGCCGACGCCGCCATGCATCTGCACTGCTTCCTGCACGGCGAGCGTGGCGGTCGCGCCCGCCTTCGCCTTGGCCACGGCAACCGCCGCACCGGCGTTGTCGAAATCGAAATCCAGCGTTTGCAGCGCCTTCATCACAGCGGCCTTGGTGATCTCGATCTCTGTATAAAGGTGCGCGGCACGGTGCTGCAGCGCCTGGAATTCGCCAATCAGCTTGCCGAACTGCTTGCGCTCCTTCAGATAAGTTACCGTGCGCGAAAAGGCTTCCTCACTGAGGCCACTCATCTCGGCGGCGGCGGCCGCGCGGCCGACATTGAGAATGCCGTCGAGCAGGGCACCACCCTGATCGACCTCGCCGAGCACGCTGTCTGCGGTAACTTCGGCATCGTTGAACACGATCCGGGCGGCATTGTGCGCGTCCACCATCGCGGTGCGCTCGACCTCGATCCCCTTTGTCTTCGGATCGACCAGAAACAGTGTCAGCCCGTCGCGCTCGCCGGGCTTGCCCGAGCTGCGGGCCACGACGATCAGAAGATCGGCGACATGGCCGTCCACCACAAACGCCTTGGCGCCTTTCAGCTTGAAGCCGTTGCCCGAGCGCACCGCCTGCAGCGCGGTTTTCAACGGACGATGTTTGGCGCCTTCATCCACCGCCAGCGCGGCGATCAGGTCGCCCTTAGCAATCTTCGTCAGATATTCCGATTTTTGCGCGGCATTGCCGCCACGCACCAGTGCGCTTACGGCAATCACGCCGGTCGACAGAAACGGCGACGGCATCAGCGTGCGGCCGATCTCTTCCATCAGCACGCCGGATTCGACAGCGCCCAGTCCGCTGCCTCCGAAATCCTCGGGAATCAGCAGGCCGGCAAAGCCCATCTCCGCAAAGGTCTTCCAAAGATCGCGCGAGAAGCCGGTCGCGTCCTTGTCGTCGCGCAGCTTGCGCAGGTGCGCCACCGGGGCCTTGTCGCTGATGAGGCCGCGCGCGCTGTCGCGCAGCATTGACTGTTCTTCGTTGAGGACCAAAGCCATCGTTTAAATCCAGGACTAGTGTGAATGAGATGCGGAAGCGATCAGGCGCCCGGCAGATCGAGAATGCGCTTGGCGACAATGCCGAGCATCACCTCGCTGGTGCCGCCCTCGATCGAATTGGCCTTGGTGCGCAGCCAGGTTCGAGCGGCAAGGCCTTGTTGCGAACGCGGGCTCTCCCATTCCAGCACATCAATGCCGCCGGCCGACATCAGGATCTCGTTCCGGCGCTTGTTCAATTCGGTACCGTAGTATTTCAGTGCCGATGAATAGGCCGGATGGCCCTGCCCGGCCTTCGCCAGATCGACCGCGCGCTCCGCAGCGCAAGCCATCGCAGCTTCATCGACGTCGAAGGCGGCAATTTGCCCGCGCAGAATTGGATCATCAAGTTGACCGTTTTGATCCACACCGACCGAGTTCGCAGCAACCTGACCGAGAGGACGCGCTCCGCGCCGCTCTCCAACTTCGCTGATCATCGATCGTTCGTGCTGCAGCAGATACTTGGCGACATCCCAGCCGCGGTTGACGGTGCCGACCACATGGGAGCGTGGCACGCGCACATTGTCGAAGAAGGTTTCGCAGAACGGCGACTTGCCGGAGATCAGCAAAATCGGCTTGGTCGACACGCCCTTCGAGGCCATGTCGAACAGGATGAAGCTGATGCCGTCATGTTTCTTGGCGCTGAAATCCGTCCGCACCAGACAGAAAATCCAGTCCGCGAAATTCGCCATCGAGGTCCAGATTTTCTGGCCGTTGATAATGTAGTCGTCGCCGTCCACATCGGCGCGGGTCTGCAGCGAGGCCAGGTCCGAACCCGCATTCGGCTCCGAATAGCCCTGACACCAGCGGATCAGGCCCGCGGCAATCTTCGGCAGATGCTCACGCTTCTGCTCCTCGCTGCCGTATTTCAACAGTGCCGGCCCGAGCATCCAGATGCCGAAGCTCGACAGCGGCAACCGCGCCGAAATCGCAGCCATTTCCTGCCGAAGAATTTTCGTTTCTTCGAGGTTGAGGCCGCCGCCGCCATATTCCTTCGGCCAGTCGGGAACGGTCCACCCCTTGTCGCGCATGCGCTCGAACCAGAGCCGCTGCGGTTCGGACGAGAACTTGGTGTTGCGGCCGCCCCAGAACACATCGTTTTCATCGGCGACGGGCTTGCGCATTTCCGGCGGACAGTTGGCTTCAAGCCAGGCCCGCGTCTCGCTGCGGAATTTTTCCAGATCGCTCATTCGGCATTCCCTCGGCTGAGACCGCTGCGCGACGCGCGCGGCCATGCTGATTTTCCGGGCCGGACTGTACTGCCCGCTTGGCGGATTTCAATATCTCGCTGGCGCGAAATGCCCCGCAAGCTGCGATATGGTAGCCATGCAGACACGATCGCGGCGGCCATGACCGCGTTTAAAACAGGGGGAACCAGCATGCGCCTGAGAGAACTTTCGCCTGGCGAAATGAGCGACGATCAAAGGAGCATCTATGCCGAATCCGTTGCAGGCAAACGCGGCACCGTCGTGCCGCCGCTCAAGGCTTGGATCCATGCGCCCGACATGGCGCGGCATGCCAGCCGGCTTGGCGCGTTCCTCCGCTACGACACGACGCTCGGCCCGCGGCTGTCCGAACTCGCCATTCTGGTGACGGCGCGGCACTGGAGCGCGCGCTTCGAGTGGTATGCACACAAGAAAATGGCGCTGGCGGCAGGTCTCGATCCGGCGATCATCGACGCCATCAATCATCGTCATGTGCCGGACTTCGACGATCCGAAAGCGCAACTGGTTTACGAATTCAGCGAGGCGCTGCACGAGAACCACAACGTGCCACCGCTGCTTTATGAAAAAGCGATCCAGTTGCTCGGCGAAACCGGCACGGTCGAACTGGTCGGCCTGCTCGGCTACTATTCGCTGGTGTCGATGACGCTCAACACCTTCGACGTCGGAATTCCGGACGGCGAGACCTGCGACCTTGTGCCCTGACCGTCGGGTTCATACCTCGGAAGGCGCACGTCGAGACTCGGAGAAGCCGGTATGTCCGGAGAAACCACCGCAAGTTCTTTCAAGCCCGTCATTGCCGGAACGCGCATCGGCCACGTTCATCTCAAGGTCGCCGATCTCGATCGTGCCCTCGGCTTCTATCAGGGCGTGCTCGGCTTCGAGCTGATGCAGCGCCACGGCGATCAGGCGGCTTTCATTTCCGCGGGCGGCTATCATCACCATATCGGCCTCAACACATGGCACAGCAAAGGCGGCAAGCCGCCACCGGAGGGCACGACAGGCCTGTTTCACACCGCGATCCTGTATCCGACCCGCGCGGCGCTGGCCGATGCGCTGCACCGGGTGATATCCGCCGGCATTCCGCTCGATGGCGCGAGCGACCACGGCGTCAGCGAGGCACTTTATCTGCGCGACCCGGATGAAAATGGCGTCGAACTATATCGGGACCGTCCCGAGTCCGAATGGCCGCGCCATCCGGACGGCACCCTGGCGATGTTCACCCGCCGTCTCGATGTGGAGGCGCTGCTGCGCGAGCGAGAATCCTGATCAGACCGGCTGCTGCGCCGTGCCTTTCACCAGCACAACGGCCGCCGCAATCAATTCGGCGGCGGCACAGGCATAAAACGGCACGCTGTAGCTTCCGGAGATATCGCGCAGCAGGCCGATGATGCCCGGGCCGAACGCATAGGTGAACTGGCAGATCGCCGTCACCAGACTGACCAGCACGCCGAACGCCGCCGTGCTGAACTCCCGCTGCACGATCAGCGTCGGCAGCGTGATCATGTTGCCGACCGAGAATCCGAACACCGCGCTGGCGGTGAACAGCACCACCTCGTTTTGCGTATTGACCATGACAATCAGGGCCGCTGCCTGAGTGACCGCGGAGATCGCCGCCGCCTTGCGCTGGTCCATCCGGTCGATCACAAAGCCGAACAGGACACGCCCGATCACCGCCATCGCCGTCATCAGCGCCACCGCGATGCTGGCACGCTCGCGGCCCATGACCGGATCGAAGAAGGAAATCTGGTGCACGATGAAGCCGACCTGCGCGACCAGCAGCAGCGCGAATGGAATCGCGATGGTCCAGAACGACAGGCTGCTGAACGCCGCTTTCCGGATGGATGCGGCGGAGCGGGTGACAGAACCGGCCGCTGTTCCGACCGGATGCTGCGCCATTCGCCTCGGCGGCGCCCCGACCCATATCAGGATGGCGGGCACGGCAAGCGCCAAGATCACCAACGCCGTGCCGATCAGTGTCGCGGAGAATCCGAACCTGCCGATGGCCGCCACCAGCAGCGGCACGCCGAACACGCCGCCGCAACTGGCCCCGTTCAGCGCCAGACTGATCGCCATGCCGCGCCGCTTGTCGAACCAGTACCCCAAGGTGTTGTTGATGGCCGCGATGCTGGTGCCCGCCCAGCCGAAAGCGATCAGCACATAGGCGCCGTACAATTGCCAGGGTGACGTCACCTGCCCGACCAGCGCCGTGCCCGCCGCAATGGCGAGAATTCCTCCGATCAGCAGCCGGCGGGGCCCCATCACGCGGATCGCTTCGCTGACAAACACGACCAGAACAGCGCTGAAGAGATAATAGGCCGTCGTCGCGGTGGAAATCAGCGAGGCCGGCCAGCCGTGCAGCCGCTGCAACTCGGCCAGATAAACACCCTGACCGTAAAACCCCGCACCCCATGCAAAGGTGGCGACCAGAAAGCAGACCCCGACAATCGGCCAGCCCTCGTAGCGGAACGATGTTTCGTCGGCGGCTTTCTCATGCGCGGCGGGAGCCGCCTGAGGCGCATTCATGGTCTGGCGTTTCCTGAAAGAGTCTGACGCTCTTCTTGTTTGCCGCCTTTGGCGGCAGTCGTGTCATCTGTCAGGATGACAATCATCCCGTCAAGCGAGGGATTTTCACGCCGCGCATGACACCCGCTCATACGGCAGGAATGATACCGTCATCCCTTCGCGGCGTTGTAAAAGAAACGCTCGCGGACAATCCGATCCCCGCGCCATTGCTGCATGGCAATTTCATCCACATGCAGCGTCTTGCCGTCGAGGCCGACAAGATCGAAGTTCCAGTGAATCATGACGTGATCGCCTTCGACCACCGAGACCAGCGCCTTTGACCGGACCTCTTTCATGCGGGCGAGGATGCCCCGCTCATGCGCCACCAGAAGATCGCGCCCCACGCGCGGCGGCGAGGTGTTCTCTTGCATGCTGGCGTCTTCGGTGTAGTAGCGCTCGATGGCACCTGCGTGATCGCCGCTCTCGACCACCGTAATGAATTCGTCAACGCGCGCGCGTGTCGGCATGTTCGCTCCCCGGTCTTGTCAATCGGAGAGCACATAAGCATGCGGCGGCTGAACCACCACCGGCCTGCGGTGCAATCTCTTGCAGTTTTGCCGGCGTTAAACCAGTGGCTCGGACAGACAGACTACTTGTATAGATAGCCGACCGGCTTGCCCTCGGTGCGCAGGGGGCGGACATCCTTGTGGGTGATGATCTGACCGGCCAGACCGTCGATCTCGTCACGCTGCGTTGGCGTCCAGCCCTTCAGGCTCTCGATGCCCTTGAGCAGGCCGAGCCGGAGGATCTGCGTGTTCTCTCCGACGCCTTCGAGACTGATCGAGGTCTTGCCCGCCGTCACGACATCGCCGGTCACAAGCTCGAAGGTCTTGCCCGCACTGTCCCTGAATTCGGCGGAGCCGCGAATGATCCGATAGATCACGACCTCGCCCGTTGCGAGACATGACGAGTCGGCCGCGCCCTGCGCTCTCTTCGGCAGCAGCGAATGGCCGGGTGGATCGGTCGCGATGATGTGGCCGGTGACGAGATGACCGCTCGGCACCTCGATGCCGATATCGCGTACATAGACCGGCGTCGAGGATTTGACCGATGCATCCGCAAGCGGCTTGTAAAGCGCATCGAGTTCGAGCGGGTCCTGCAACCAGAAACCCGCATCGGCCGGGCGATCATGCAGCGGATGGCTCCAGGCCACGCGCGGGGTTTCGGCCTCGTTGATCTGGTCAGGACCCACAATCGTCGGATTGGGAAATGTGGTCGGATCGGTGATGAAGGCTTCGAGGAATTTTCCCGAGTAACCCATCGAGATCGCATCCGGCACCACCGTCTGCGGCGTTTTCAGGTTCTCCTCGGTCGACAAGCCCGACCATGTGTAGAACAACTGGCGGTGCACGATCGCGCTCTGCAGCATCACTGATCCCGGACCGACGTAATACAGCCGCCCGTCGTAATCGAAGGTGAACATGCCGGACGTGACCAGCACGAGCTGGAAGCCGCCCGGCGGCAGATGCAAGTGGAAATCGGTCGGGCCGGTGTCCTGCCGATAGATCGGCAGATTCGTCGCCACCTCATGCAGCAGGAAAGTTTCGTTGTTGGCGTGAAAGCCTTCATCGGCCCGGCTGTAGAGCGCCTGCGGACGATAGGTCGCCTCGTAGGTCGTATCTTTGTGGCGGTCGATCGCCACGAAATCCTGATTGTTCAGGCGGAGCGGTGCGCCGTCGGGGCGCGTCAGGCCTGAGTATTTTGAATCGACCACAGCATGCACGTTCATCGCATCCTCCCATCGGGGCTCGCCCCGGCGCAGTTGCTTCTGCGATGCATCATGCGAATCCCGCGCCAGCGGCCGCATCGAAAGCGAGCTTCGGTGCGGAAGTTTTGCGCAGGACAAAATGTGCCTGTGTCCGTGGAGGATTCGACGCGACGGCGGGGACGGCGCGAGAACGGCCGCCCACTGAGGCGTCATGTTATCGCCCGCCGTCCCGAAAATGAGGCAACACGGGCTAGCCCCGCGAGCCACGGCCGGCCCAGCGATCAGGCAAGTGCGCGCAACCGCTGCCTAATATTCCACCTCAAGCTCTTCGATTTCCGCCGGCTCCTGCCGCGCGGCCTCGATCCACTCCTGCATTTCCGGAAGGGCTATGATGCGTTTGGAGTAGGCCGCCAGCGTCGGCCCGAGTTGCACGTCGTAGGTCAGAAAGCGCGTCACCACCGGCGCATACATCGCATCGGCCATGGACCGGTGCCCGAACAGGAACGGTCCGCCGGACTTTTCCAGACAATCGCTCCAGATCGCGCAGACCCGGTCGATATCCGCCTGCGCGCGGGACCAGATTTTGAAGCCCGGAAAGTGCCCCTTGATGTTCACCGGCAGCGACGAGCGCAGGGTGGCGAAACCGGAATGGATTTCCCCGCAGATCGAGCGGCAATGCGCCCGCGGAATGCGCTCGGACGGCAGCAAACCCGCATCCGGCATGAGATCGTTGAGATATTCGCCGATCGCCAGGGTGTCCCAGACCGTCGCGCCGTCGTGGCGCAGGCACGGCACCAGAATGGAGGACGACAGCAGCAGGATTTCGGCGCGCGCCGAGGGATCGTCCGGCGCGATGACGATCTCGTCAAACTCCAACCCCGAGAATTTGGTCAGCAGCCAGCCGCGCAGCGACCATGATGAATAATTCTTGCTGCTGATGGTCAAAGTGGCCTTGGCCATGGTCAGTCTCCTGAACGCCTGCACATCAAAGAGGCGGGCCGAGTCCCGCCAGTTCCGCCGCGCTGCTCGGTGTTTAAGCGCTTGCTCCTTTTGCACACAGCAAACGACATGCCAGTCCGGGTGGGCCGGCTGACCGGCTTTGGCTTCAAGTTTGCATGGCAGAAGGCAAAGGAATGTGCCGGATGTCGCCAATGATGTACCAGACCTATCAGAACACCATGGACATGACCGCCCCGTGGCGGAGCGGGGCCGCGACCGCGCTGTCCTATCTGAAGATGTTTCCCGGAGGCTTTTCCGACAAGGTCTTCGGGCGCGTCGCCGCCGCGCTTGAACTGGTGTCGCGCAGCACCCTGACCTACAAGCGGCCGGACTACGGCATCAAGCCGGTCGCGGTCGGCAACCGCGAGTGGCCGGTGATCGAGGAAGTCCCGTTTGCCACGCCGTTCGGCTCGCTGCTGCATTTCAGGAAGGAAGGCGCGCCTGAGCAACCGAAGCTGCTGCTGGTCGCGCCGATGTCAGGCCACTTCGCGACGCTGCTGCGCGGCACGGTGCAGACGCTGCTGCAGGATCACGACGTCTACATCACCGACTGGCACAATCCGCGCGACATTCCGCTGGATCAGGGCAAGTTCGGCCTCGACGAATACACCGAGCATCTCATCACCTTCATGGATCAGCTCGGCCCGAAGTCGCACATGGTCGCGGTGTGCCAGCCGTCCGTGTCGGCGCTGGCCGCTTGCGCCATCATGTCGGAAGACAATCACCGCGCGCGGCCTGCGAGCCTCACGCTGATGGCGGGGCCGATCGACACCCGCATCCAGCCCACCAAGGTCAACGAGTTTGCGACATCAAAACCGCTGACGTGGTTCGAGGACAATCTCATCAATTACGTTCCGATGCAGTGCAAGGGCGCGTTTCGGAAGGTCTATCCCGGATTCATCCAGGTCACGGCGTTCATGTCGATGAATCTCGAACGTCACGTCAAGTCCCACACCGATCTGCTTGAGCATCTGGCGAAAGGCGAGGTGGAGAAGGCCGACACCATCAAGACCTTCTACGACGAGTATTTCGCGGTGATGGATCTGCCGGCGGATTTCTACATCGACACCATCCGCGATGTGTTTCAGGAGCATCTGTTGCCCAAGGGGCAACTCACCTACAAGGGCCGCACTGTGAATCCCGGCTCCATCAAGAAGATGGGCCTGATGACGGTGGAAGGCGAAAAGGACGACATCTGCTCGATCGGTCAGACCCTCGCGGCACAGGATCTCTGCACCGGCGTTCGTGCCTATCGCAAGGTGCATCACATGCAGGCCGGGGTCGGCCACTATGGGGTCTTCAGCGGACGCAAGTGGAATAACGAAATCTATCCGCTGCTGCGGGATTTCATTCACGTTAATTCGTGATTGTTTTCGCGCTGCCAGCAGCCAACAGCGAGGGAATGCTCGCACGAGCTCTCTACGTCATGCCCGCACGCGTTGCGGGCATCCACGTCTTTGCTCCCGATACCAAAGCAAGATGCGGATGGCCGGGACAAGCCCGGTCATGACATAAGATCCAGGCATCAGCCCAGCCGCTGATCACGCCGCCAGCGCCTTCATTTCCCTGTAGAGATCGGCCTTGCCTTCAAAGCCGATACCCGGCAGGTCCGGCATGGTGATATGGCCGCTCTCGACCCGCACGCCGTCCGGAAATCCACCGTAAGGCTGGAACAGGTCCGGATAGCTTTCATTGCCGCCGAGGCCGAGACCAGCCGCGATGTTCAGCGACATCTGGTGACCGCCATGGGGAATGCAGCGTGACGGCGACCAGCCATGGGTCTTCAGCACATCCAGCGTGCGCAGATATTCGCACAGCCCATAGGACAGCGCGCAGTCGAACTGCAGCCAGTCGCGGTCCGGCCGCATGCCGCCGTAGCGAATGAGGTTGCGCGCATCGTGATGACTGAACAGGTTTTCGCCGGTCGCCATCGGCCCGGGATAGAATTCGGCGAGCGAGGCCTGCAGATGATAGTCGAGCGGATCGCCCGCTTCCTCGTACCAGAACAGCGGATAGTCGCGCAGCATCTTCGCATAGGCGATGGCGGTTTCCAGATCGAAGCGGCCGTTGGCGTCCACCGCCAACTGCGCCTGATTGCCGATCTCCTTCAGAACGGCTTCGATGCGTTCGCAGTCTTCTGCGAGCGATGCGCCGCCAATCTTCATCTTCACCACGTTGTAGCCGCGGTCGAGATAGCCGCGCATCTCCGCGCGCAACGCCGAATTGTCCTTGCCGGGATAGTAGTAGCCGCCCGCCGCATAGACGAACACACGCGGATCGGCCATGCGGTTGTGACGCTCCGCCAGCAGGCGAAACAGCGGCTTGCCCGCGATCTTCGCCACCGCGTCCCAGATCGCCATGTCGATCGTGCCAACCGCGACCGAGCGCTCGCCATGGCCGCCCGGTTTCTCGTTCGACATCAGCGCCGCCCAGGCCTTGTCGGGGTCGATGTTGTCGCCGGATTCGTCCAGCAGCGTTTTCGGATCGGCCTCCAGAAGGCGCGATGCGAAGCGCTCGCGGATCAGCCCGCCCTGTCCGTAGCGGCCGTTGGAATTGAAGCCGTAGCCGACCACGCGCCTGCCGTCGCGCACCGCATCGGTCACCACCGCCACGAGGCTGGTCGTCATTTTCGTGAAGTCGATATAGGCGTTGCGGATCGGGGACGAGATCGGCTTGGTGATTTCGCGAATATCGACAATGCGGACGGACATGATGACGGATCTCGTTTGCTGGTGTGCCTCAGGCGCGCGATGTCTACGCCACGCCTGAAAAAGTTCAAGCAAAACAGCGATTTTTTGCCACAGTCCGGGCCTTTTCGGGAGTTCCGCGCCTGTGATAGACAACGCGCCGAAGCCCGGAGGATATCGTGCGCACCTATCTGCGTTCCCTGCTGATCCTGTTCGCGTTGCTGACTGCGGCGCAGTTCTCCGCGGGCGCTGCGCTGGCCGACAAGCGCGTTGCGCTGGTGCTCGGCATTTCGGCCTATCAGCATGTGGCCAAGCTGCCGAACCCGTCGAATGACGCCAGCGCGATGGCGGACCTGTTCCGCAAATCCGGATTCGATGTTGTTGAGGTCAAGCGCGACGTCGGCATAGCCGATCTGCGCCGCGCCGTCGGCGATTTCTCGGACAGGGCGCAGGACGCCGATGTCGCCGTGGTGTTCTTCGCCGGCCACGGCATCGAGGTCGACGGCACCAACTATCTGGTGCCCGCCGATGCGAAGCTCGCGCGCGATTTCGACATCGAGGACGAGGCGCTCTCGCTCGACCGGCTGCTGAAGGCGATCGAGCCGGCGAAGCGCCTGCGTCTGGTGATGTTAGATGCCTGCCGCGACAATCCCTTCGCCAAGACCATGAAGCGCACCGTGGCGTCGCGTTCGGTCGGGCGCGGGCTTGCCAAGATCGAGCCGACGGTGTCGGACACGCTGATCGCGTTCGCCGCCAAAGCGGGCTCCGTCGCGCTCGACGGCGACACCAGCAACAGCCCGTTCACGACGGCGCTGCTTCAACATATCGCCACGCCGGGCGTCGATCTGCGAATCGCTTTCGGACGGGTGCGGGATGCGGTGCTGTCCTCCACCGGCCGCAAGCAAGAGCCTTATGTCTATGGCTCGCTCGGCGGCAACACGGTCGCGATTGTCGACGCCAACGCCGTAACCGCCAAAGCGGCACATGTTGCTTCGTCCAATCTGGACAGCGCGCCGTCGCCGCGCGCGCCTGCCGCGTCCGCAGCCTCACCGGGCGAGATCGCCGAGGCGTGGCGCGCGGTATCCACAACGACAAGCCCCGCCGTGCTTGAAGCCTTCGTGCGCCGCTTCGGCGACAGCATCTATGGCGACCTCGCCCGCGCGCGCTTGCATGACATGAAGACGCAGGACACGAAAGTTGCCGCCGTAAAACCGGATGAGCGCTCGCTGCATCCCGCACAGAGTGCGACCGCTCCTGCTGCGTCACCGTCCGCGCCGACATCCTCCGCCGCAACTACGGCAGCCGCAAATTACATTGGCTGTTTCAAGGATCAGGGAAAGCGTGATCTCGACGGTCACACCTTCTACGACGGCAAGATGACGTCGCAACTGTGTGTGTCCACTTGCCGCGACAAGGGCTTCAGCTATGCCGCGACTCAATACGCGGGCCATTGTTTCTGCGGCAACAAATATGGTGCATCCGGCCCTGCAACAAACTGCGACACCAAATGCACGGGCAACCGCGATGAAATCTGCGGCGGCACCTGGGCCAATTCGGTTTACAAGGCGAAGTGAGCTGCAGGGCTGACGCCATCAGAGGCCGCGCGGCTACTCGCAGAACCGCTTGCCATTCGTATAAAAGCAGAACGGCGAGCTGTCCGTCGGCGGCGAGATTTCCCGCGCGATGTTGCGGCGATTCCAGATCGCCGCCCGCTGATATTTGTTGAGGCGCGGCGCAGGCGTAGTGCAGCGGCTGCTGAGCTTTTCGTCGGTCACCGTCACCCACACAGCCTTGCCATTATCCACCGTGCAGGTCTGCATCGCGGCCTTCTGCACACAGACGCTTGCACCCTCACTGTAGTTCTTGCTGTTGTAGACGCAGACGACCGGCGTGACCTTTGTCTCGGCTGAACTCTTCTGTTCGACAGGCGACTTCTGCTCCGCTGGAGTTTGCGCAACGGCAGGTAAGCAGGACAGCAAAAGAAGGCACGAGGTGAGGATGCGGATCATGGCCTGATCCTAGTGCAGCGCTGTCCATTCAAAAAGATGGCGGCGCTGAAAATACTTAAGAAGAACGATTTCAAGTCAGATCAATTGCAGGAACATTGAGGATATCCGGCCCGGCAGATGCCGGACCGGATGCAGAGCGTCTGTTACTTGGTCAGCGGACAGCCGCTGTCCTTCGCAGTCGGGAATGCCTTGTCCCCCGGCACCACCGCGAGTTGCTTGTAGTAATCCCAGGGCTTCTTCGATTCCGATGGCTTCTTGACCTCGAACAGGTAAAGGTCGTGCACCATGCGGCCGTTTTCGAGCACCTTGCCGTTCTGGGCAAAGTCGTCGTCCACCGGAAGTTCCTTCAGCTTCTTGGCCACGGCTTCGGTATCCTTGGTCCCGGCGGCCTTGACAGCCTTCAGGTACTGCAAGGTCGCCGAATAGGTGCCGGCCTGGATCATGTTCGGCATCCGGCCGGTGCGCTTGAAGAAGCGCTCGCCAAGATTGCGCGACCTGTCGTTGACATCCCAATAATAGCCTTCGGTGAGCACGAGACCCTGCGCAGCTTCAAGACCGAGGCCGTGAACTTCCGCAGCCGTCAGCAGCAGACCAGCCAGCTTCTGGCCGCCCTTGACGATACCAAACTCCGCCGCCTGCTTGATCGAGTTGGTGGTGTCGAGACCGGCATTGGCAAGGCCGATGATCTTCGCCTTCGAGCTTTGCGCCTGCAGCAGGAATGACGAGAAGTCCGCGGTGTTCAGCGGAATGCGAACCGCACCGAGCACCTTGCCGCCCTGCTCCTTGACGAAATCCCCTGTGTCTTTCTCGAGCGCATGACCGAACGCGTAGTCCGCTGTCATGAAAAACCATGAATCGCCGCCGGCCTTCACCAAGGCACCGCCGGTGCCATAAGCAAGCGCGCGGGTGTCATAGGCCCAGTGGAAACCATAAGGCTGACAGGCATCACCGCTCAGGCGCGAGGTCGCCGCACCAACCACGATGTCAATCTTCTTCATCTGCCTGGACAGATCATGCACCGCGAGCGCGACTGACGATGTCGTCAGCTCGGTGATCATGTCGACGCCTTCGACTTCATACCAGCGGCGCGCAATACTGACGCCGAGGTCCGGCTTGTTCTGATGGTCCGCGGAAACCACTTCGATCTTCTGGCCGAGAACCTCGCCGCCGAAATCCTCGACCGCCATCTTGGCGGCCTCGAAGGACCACTTGCCGCCGTAGTCTGCATAGACGCCCGACTGGTCGTTGAGAATGCCGATCTTGACGCCTTGCGCCGCAGCCGGCAGGGCCGCCGTCAGACTGAGTGCGGCGACGGTTGCGGTGAGAAACCTCGATGTCATAAGTGCGCTCCCGATTATCCTTGTTTCGAACGCCTGTTATAGCGGGAGCGCATTTGCACGAGGCATTGAACTTTCGCAGCAGCCCCGTGCAATTTCCGCAAACGTATTGCGGCGCACAAGGAATATCCCCGCGTGCTCCGGGGTCAATGCCCGGGCCTGTACCGCCCGGCCGACAGCCTGCGAAACCGCACACCCTTGCCGTCCGCAAGGCGGGTCGCCTCGTAGCCACCATCACGAATGGCGTCACGTTGCGGCCGTGCATTCTCCGGATTGCGCTCCTTCTCCCACCACGACGCGCGCTGTGACGCGCGCGGCAAGGCGAAGCCGAGAATGTCCTCGATCTCCTCGAAGGTCAGGACCAGTTCCACCCTGGTCTGTTGCGCAAGATAGTCGCGAAGCGGATCGAAGTCGCCCAAGCCGGCTCCCCACATTGTCAACGGGTTTCCACTCCACTAGGTACGTGGCATCGGTTCGGTTGAACAGGGCTTTTCGTGAATCTGTTTGTCTTCGGCCTCGGCTATAGCGCCGGATATTTTGCGCAGCGGCGCCTTGCCTGTCATGACCGGGTCAGCGGAACGGTGCGCACGCCTGAAAAGGCCGCGGCCCTGTCCGCCGCCGGGCTCGCCGCGCGTGTGTTCGGCCCGGATACGCGCGACGGCGCCATTGATGCATCTCTTGCGGACGCCGATGCGCTGCTCATCTCCATCCCGCCAGGCCCGAGCGGCGATCCCGTGCTCGCCGCCTGTGCGGAGCACATCGCGCGCGCGCCAAAGCTGCGCTGGATCGGTTATCTCTCGACCATCGGAGTCTATGGCGATCATCAAGGGGCATGGGTCGACGAACAGACCCCGGCGACGCCAACCAATGCACGCTCGGTTGAGCGCGCTCAGGCCGAACAGGCATGGCTTGCCTTCGGAGCGGAGGCCAACAAGGCTGTCCACATTTTCCGGCTCGCCGGAATTTACGGTCCTGGCCAAAGCCAGCTTGTGCAACTGGCACGCGGCACCGCGAAGCGCATCATCAAGCCGGGACAAGTGTTCAACCGCATTCATGTCGAGGACATCGCGCGCACGCTGGACGCCTCGCTCGCGCAGCCGCGCGCCGGCGCGATCTACAACGTGACCGACAACGAACCGGCACCGCCGCAAGATGTGGTGACGTTTGCCGCATCGCTTTGCGACGTTACGCCACCGCCGGAAATCAGCCTCGGCGATGCCGGCCTCACCGACATGGGCCGCTCGTTCTATGCCGAAAGCAAGCGTGTGAAGAATGATCTCATGCGCGGGGAACTCGGCGTGACACTGGCCTATCCGACCTATCGCGAAGGCTTGCGCGCCCTGCGCGCGGCCGGCGAAGGGCCGCGCTAGAGCAGCTTTGGCAAATATGTCAGCGCATCCGCGGTGCGCTCTCTTCCCCGTGGGGTGAGGGGATCTAATCTATCGAGAGATTCTACGCCCTCACCCGCCCGTCTTCGCTCGCTGCGCGAGCTTCGCCGGACGACCTCTCCCCACGGGAGAGGTGGGCTGAACGATAACCCCTACCTCACGCCGCCTTCGTGGCTTTCGCCTGCTGGATCGCATCCCAGATTTTCACCGGCGTCAGCGGCGTCTGCAGCGAGGTGATGCCAAACTCGCTCAACGCATCCATCACGCCATTCACGACGCAAGGCGGCCCGCCAATCGCACCGGATTCGCCGCAGCCCTTGGCGCCGAGCGGATTGGTCTTGCACGGCGCGGAATCGTCGAGCGTGACGTCGATATGCGGCATGTCGCTGGCGCGCGGGATGCAGTAATCCTGATAGCTCGCGGTGAGCAATTGCCCCGACGGATCGTAGACCACGCCTTCGTACAGCGCCTGCCCGATGCCCTGCGCGACACCGCCGTGAACCTGTCCGGTGACCAGCATCGGATTGATCGCGATGCCGACATCATCCACCGTGGTATAACGCACCACGCGCGTGATGCCGGTCTCCGGATCAATTTCGACTTCGCAGATATGCGTGCCGTTCGGCCATGTCGGTCCATCGACATCGCCCTGACTATTGACGGTAAGACGCGCGTCCTTCTCGTCCTTCGCCAGATCGAACAGGCTGATACGGCGGTCGGTGCCGACCACGGTCAGCATCCCGTCGCCATATTCGATATCGCCGACGGAGGCTTCAAGCACATGCGAGGCCTTCTCGCGCGCCTTTTCGATCAGATCGCCCGCCGAGACGACGGCCGCGGTGCCGCCCACGAACAGCGAACGCGAGCCGACGCTGCCGCCGCCGGTCGCCTTGTCGGTGTCGCCCTGAATCACGTCAATGCGATCCAGCGGAATGCCGAGCACCCCGGCGACCATCTGCGAATAACTGGTCTGCAATCCCTGCCCCATTGCCTGCGTGCCCGACTGCAGGATGACGCGCCCTTCCGCCGTCGCATGCAGCGTCACCTTCTCGGTGTGAACGCGCCCTCCGGTCCACTCGATGTAGCTGGTCAAGCCGCGGCCATAGAGCAGGCCCTTTTTCTTCGCGGCCTTCTTGCGCGCATTGAACCCGTCCCAGTCGGCGAGTTTTGCGGCGCGCTCCAGCATATGCGCGAACGCGCCGCTGTCATAGGTTTCGCCGACCGCATTCTTGTAGGGCAGTTGCGACGGCTTGATATAGTTCACCTTGCGGATCTGGCGCGGGTCCATGCCGATCTGGCGGGCAGCCGCGTCCATCAGCCGCTCGACAATGAACACCGCTTCCGGCCGTCCGGCGCCGCGATAGGGGCCGGTGGGCGCAGTGTGAGTCAGCACCGCCTTGATGTCGAAGTGAATCAGCGGCAGGTCGTAAACACCCGTCGCCACGAACGGCCCGAGCACCAGCGGGATGATGACGCCCGCGCCGGTGAGGTAGGCGCCGACACCGCCCAGCGAGCGGACACGGAACGCCAGCACCCGGCCCTTTTCATCGAGCGCGAACTCGCCGGTCGAGGTGAGATCGCGGCCATGATGGCCGCCGACGAAATCGTCAAGGCGGTCGCCGCGCCAGCGCACCGTGCGCTTCAGCTTTTGTGCCGCATAGGCAACGATGCCGTCTTCCGGATAAAGATTGACCTTGTGGCCGAAACCGCCGCCGATGTCGCCGACCAGCACATGAACGCTGTCCTTCGGACGCTTGAGCACGACATCGGCCAGAATGTCGCGCGTGGCGGTCGGAGTCTGGCTCTGAACGTGCAGCGTGAGACGGCCAGTCTTCCTGTCGATCTCCGCCATGGTGCTGCGCGGCTCCAGCGCGGACGGCACCAGACGCTGGCTGGTCAGGTCGAGCGAGACGACGTGCTTGGCTTTCGCGAAGGCGGCTTCGGTCGCGGTTGCATCGCCGTAGCTCATGGAGGCCGCGATGTTGTCCGGCGCATCGGGCCAGACCACCGGCGCGCCCGGCGCGAGTGCATCGGCGGGCGCGATCACCGCAGGCAGAATCTCATAGTCGATGGCAATGGCCTCAGCCGCGGTCTGCGCATCGGCGCGCGATGCCGCAAGGACAGCCGCGACCGGTTCGCCCGCGAAGCGAACAATCTCATGCGCCAGCAGCCGGCGCGGGGGCGCCTGCATCGGCGAGCCGTCCGGCCGCTTGAAAATCGGCAGGGTCGGAATGGTGCCGATATTGTCGGCCACCAGATCGGCGCCGGTATAGACCGCCGCGACGCCTTCCATCGCCGATGCGGCGCTGGTGTCGATGGTCTTGATTCTCGCATGGGCGTGCGGCGAACGCAGGACATAAAGCCACAGCGCGCCGTCCTGCCGCTTGTCGTCGACGAAATGTCCCTGCCCGGTGAGAAGCCGCTGGTCTTCAAGACGCTTGACGGATTGTCCCGCGCCGAAGCGCAGATTGGCGGGCAGAATGTTCATGGAGCTTCCTTCAAGATGGGCAGGCCGACACCGGTCCGGCACGCTGATGCAGATCGGGGACCCGTTCCGCATAGCACAATCGTGCCGCCGGAGTTGAGTCCGCGAATTGGTTTTCCGCCATGCGCGGGAATCGGGGCTTTCCTGTCCTGAAAGCCGTGCCGCAGCCTTGCATGCCGCTCCACGCCCACTAAGGTCGTGTCATGAACCAGATGCTGCGTCCAAAATCCTCGCCGCCAAAATCTGTGCCTCAACGGGTCGCCGCCACCGCCTGTCCGCACGATTGTCCGTCGACCTGCGCGCTGGAAGTGGATGTGCTGGACGAGCGAACCATCGGGCGGGTACGCGGGGCGCGGGACAACAGCTATACCGCGGGCGTGATCTGCGCCAAGGTCGCGCGCTATGCCGAGCGGATCCATCACCCCGACCGCCTGACCAGACCGCTGATCCGCACCGGCCCGAAAGGCTCCGGCACGTTCGCGCCGATTTCATGGGACGAGGCGCTCGATCTGACCGCAGAGAAGTTTCGCGTGGCCGAGGCGCGTTACGGTTCCGAGACGGTGTGGCCGTACCAGTATGCCGGCACCATGGGCCTTGTGATGCGCGACGGCATCCACCGCCTGCGCCATGCCAAGAAGTATTCCGGCTTTCACTCCACCATCTGCGTCAATCCGGCATGGACCGGATTTGTTGCGGGCACCGGCCTGCTCGCCGGTCCCGATCCGCGCGAGATGGCGAAGTCCGATTGCGTGGTGATCTGGGGCACCAACGCGGTCAGCACCCAGGTCAACGTGATGACCCACGCAACCCGCGCACGCAAGGAGCGCGGGGCGAAGATCGTCGCGGTCGACGTCTACATGAACGGCACCATGGAGCAGGCCGACCTCGCCGTGCTGGTGCGGCCCGGTACCGATGGCGCGCTGGCCTGCGCGGTGATGCATTGCCTGTTTCGCGACGGCAAGGCCGATCGTGATTTCCTCGCGCAACATACCGACGCGCCGGATGAACTCGAGCAGCATCTGCGCAGCCGTGGCCCCGAATGGGCCTCGCAAATCACCGGCTGCCCGGTCGAGATCATCGAGGAATTCGCGGCGCTGGTCGGCAACACGCCGCGAACCTACTTCCGGCTGGGCTATGGTTTCGCGCGGTCGCGCAACGGCGCGGCGAACATGCATGCAGCAAGCTGCATCGCGGCGGTGAGCGGCGCATGGCGTCATGAAGGCGGCGGCGCATTCCACAACAACGGCGCGATCTTTCACTGGGACCGCAGCCTGATCGAGGGAACCGATATGGTCGATCCCTCGATCCGCATGCTGGACCAGTCGCAAATTGGCGCGATCCTGTGCGGCGACAAGGATGCGCTGTTCAACGGCCCGCCGGTGACGGCGATGCTGATCCAGAACACCAATCCGGTGACGGTGGCGCCGGACCAGACCCGCGTGAAACAGGGCTTCGCGCGCGACGACCTGTTCGTCTGCGTGCATGAGCAGTTCATGACCGAGACGGCGAAGGCCGCCGATCTCGTGCTGCCAGCGACGATGTTCATGGAGCACGACGATATCTATCAGGGCGGCGGGCAGCAGCACATCCTGCTCGGGCCGAAGCTGATTGAAGCTCCCGGCGAGTGCCGCTCCAACCATGATGTCATCGTCGGTCTTGCGAAACGGCTCGGCGCGCAGCATCGCGGCTTTGACATGACGCCGCGCGACATCATCGACTGGACGCTGCAAAAATCCGGCTGGGGCACGCTGGAAAATCTGGAGCGTGAGCGCTGGATCGACTGCCAGCCGGATTTCGACACCGCGCACTACACCAAGGGCTTTGCGTGGCCCGACAAGAAATTCCGCTTCAAGCCGGACTGGCCGACGGTGCCATTCCGCAGCCCGGGGCTTTCAGGTCCGGTGGACGATCTTCCGGCGCTGCCGGATCACTGGACGGTGATCGAGGAAGCCGACGAGCGCCACGCCTTCCGGCTCGCCACGTCTCCGGCGCGCAACTTCCTCAACACGACCTTCAACGAAACGCCGACGTCGCTCGGTCGCGAACAGCGGCCGACGGTGATGATCCACCCCGATGATGCCGCCATCCTTTCGATTGCGGACGGCGACAAGGTGATCCTCGGCAACCCGCGCGGCGAAGTGCGCCTGCATGCAAAGATTTTCGAGGGCGTGCGCCGCGGCGTGCTGATCGCGGAATCCATCTGGCCGAACAGCGCTTTTGAGGATGGGCGCGGCATCAACACCCTCACCGGCGCGGATCCTGTGGCGCCCTATGGCGGCGCGGCCTTCCACGACAACCGGGTGTGGATCAAGCCGGCGGCGTGATCACATCACGCCGCGGGCCAGCATGTAGATCGCCACAACGGTAATGACGCCCACGAAAATGTCGTTAAGCAAGGCCCGCCGGTCGGCGAGCAAATGCACCGATTTCACGCCGAGATAGCCGCCGGCCAGTCCCCCGCCGATAAAGACCGCCGTCAGCGGCCAGTTCACAAGGCCGGAGACCGCGTAGCTTGCCGCGGTGGTCAAACCGAAAGCCAGCACCGCCACCAGCGATGAACTGACCGCGTAAACCAGCGGCATGTCGGTGGCGAACACCAAGGCCGGCACAATCAGGAATCCACCGCCGATTCCGAAGAAGCCCGACAGAATTCCGGTCACCAGCCCAAGGCCGGCCAGCACCGGCGCGTTGGCCTTGCTGAGTTGCACCGACTTGTCGCCGCCATGATCGCGGCGGCGGCGCATCAGAAAGGCGACCACCAGCATCAGCAGCGCGAACATCATCAGCAGGCGCTGACCGTCCACCATCTTGCCGATAACGGAGCCGAGCGCCGCGCCGGCTACCCCGGCGGCGGCCAGCACCGCCGCACAGCCCCATTTCACCATGCCGGTGCGCGCATGGATCATCAGGCTGAACGCCGCGCTCGCCGCCACCGCCAGCGAACTGGTGCCGATCGCCAGATGCGCACTCGGGACGCCGACCAGATAGACCATCAGCGGCACCGCGAGAATTGATCCGCCGCCGCCCACAAGGCCAAGCGAGAAGCCGACAAGCGAGCCTGACGCCGCTCCGAGCAACCCTTGCGTCAGGGACATCATGGTTTCATTCTCACTTGCAACGGGAAAGCGTTCGCGCGATCAGGCCGGACCCAGTATGCCGCGATTCCACGGCGCGAACTTCAGGAGCCTGGCCATTCCACAGGTTCCGGTCAGTCCCGCGAACAACAGGCCCGCGCCGATGAATCCGGGCACCGCATAGAATGCCGGCGAGACGAACGCGCCGAGCAGCACGCCGCCAAGACCCAGTGAGCCGGCCACGATCTGCACCTGCCGCTGCATTTCGATCGGCTGACGGCGATCCGTCACCACCGGCAATCCGGCCTTGCGCCAGGCATCGAGACCACCTTCCACAACGAAAGCCTCGCAACCTTCGCCTGCGCGCGCCTGCAGCCGGGCCGCGTTCATCTGTGTCCGCTGGCCGGAGCGGCAATGGAAGATCACGGGCTTTCCGCGATGAAGCGCGAAATCTGCCTGATCCAGCGTGGAGAGCGGCAGGCTCCGGGCGGCGGCGATGCGCTCGCGCGCATGCTCGTCCGCCTCGCGGATATCGAGCAGAATCGCGCCCTCGTTCAGCATCTCGCGAGCCTTTTCGGGAGTCACGGTTCGCAGCGTCATGATGTTTCTCCAATCGTGAGGTTCAGCGCCGGGTCCGGCGCGCGGGTGGCGGACAGAACAGGCCTTGAAGCGTCGCCAGAAGCTGTTCGATGCGCGGATCGGCGATCCGATACCAGAGCACTTGTGACTCCCGCCGGAAGGTCACGAGCTTCTCGTCCCGCATCCTCGCCAGATGTTGCGACAGTGCCGACTGGCTCAATCCAACGGCCTCCGCCAGTGCGGAGACGTTCGCCTCGCCCCATTCCACCAGCTTGCAAAGGATCATCAGCCGCCGCTCGTTGCCGAGTTCGCGCAGGATCGCCGCGACTTCGGCGGCTTGCGCCTCGAACGCGGCAAGATCGGAAAACCGGACGCTCATCGCCATTCCTTATATTAGCTATTGCTTATTTAGCACTATCTAATATAATAAGTCAACTCCCGACTGACCGACATTGAAAGGCGCGCACCATGACTGTCACACCGGACATCCAGGCGTTCTTCGACGAACCCACCAACACCATCAGCTATCTGGTCTCCGACCCTTCGACGGGACAAAGCGCGGTGATCGACCCTGTGCTCGATTACGATCCGAAATCGGGCGAGGTGGACACTCGTTCCGTGGAGACGATTCTCAAGGCCGCCGCCGACCGCAAGCTGACCATCGTGTGGGCGCTGGAAACCCATGCCCATGCCGATCACCTCTCGGGCGCGCCCTACATCAAGGCGAAGACCGGCGCGAAGGTCGGCATCGGCGAGCACATCAAGGATGTGCAGCGGATTTTCCGACCGATCTTCAACGCAACCGACATGAAGCCCGAAGGCGGCGATTTCGATCACCTGTTCAAGGACGGCGAAGTTTTCAAGATCGGCAATCTCGCGGTGGAATGCATCTATACGCCCGGCCATACACCCGCCGACCTCAGCTACAGGATCGGCGACACCGTGTTTGTCGGCGACACGATGTTCATGCCGGACTACGGCACCGCGCGCGCGGACTTTCCCGGTGGCGACGCGCACCAGTTGTATCGCTCGATCTGGAAGCTGCTGTCATTGCCGCCGGAGACGCGCCTGTTCATGTGTCACGACTACAAGGCGCCGGGCCGCGATACCTACGCATGGGAAACCACCGTGCGCGAGCAACGCGAGCGGAATGTCCATATCGGCGGCGGCAAGACCGAGGATGAATTCGTGGCCGCGCGCGTGAAGCGCGACGCAACGTTATCGGCTCCGACGCTGCTGCTGCCGTCGATTCAGGTCAACATCCGCGCCGGGGCGTTTCCCCCGGCGGAAGATAACGGCGTGCATTACCTGCGAATTCCGGTCACGTTCAAGGCATCGGCGGCGCGATAGTGCGCCGCTTACGTCCTCGCGGCATTTTCCCAGTACGGATCGCGCAGCTTGCGCTTGAAAATCTTGCCGCTGGCCTCGCGCGGCAATTCGTCGAGGAACCTGATGTCCTTCGGCACCTTGAAGTTCGCCAGCCGCTTGCGGAGATAATCCTGCACGGCAGCGGGCGTCAGTGATACGCCGGCGTCCTGCTCGATGCAGGCCATCAGCCGTTCGCCATATTCGTCATCGGGAATGCCAAACACCGCGCAGTCGCGCACGCCGTCCATGCCGATCAGCGTGTTCTCGATTTCGGCGGGATAGATGTTGACGCCGCCCGAAATCACCATGTCGCGCTTGCGGTCGCACAGGAACAGGTAGCCGTCGTCATCGAGATAGCCGACATCGCCGACACTGATCAGTCCTTCCCGACCCGCTTCCTCGCGCGCGCCGGCCTTGCGGTGATAGTCGAAATCCGGGATCGCGGTCTGCCGCATGAAAATCTCGCCGATCTCGTTGGCCTTGCGTGGCTCACCGTTCGGGCCGAAAATTTTCACGATACCGCCTTCGATGGCGCGGCCAACGGTGCCGGGCTTCGCCAGCGCTTCTTGCGCAGAGTGCCAGACCGGAATTCCGGTTTCGGTCGAGCCGAAGTATTCGTGAACCACCGGCCCCCACCAGTCGATCATCGCCCGCTTCACAGGCACCGGGCACGACGCCGCGCCATGCACGACAAAGCGCAGCGACGACAGATCGTAGCGGGATTTCACCTCATCCGGCAGCCGCAGCAGGCGCACGAACATGGTCGGCACCATGTGCATGTGCGTGACCTTGTGCCGTTCAATGAGCTGCAGCAGATCTTCCGGATCGAAGCGCGGCTCGAGCACGATAGTGCAGCCGTGACGGAACGCCAGCATGCCGTAGGAATTCGGCGCCGAGTGATACATCGGCCCGTTCATCAGAATGATCTGGTCCTCGTTTGGCTTCACACCATAGGTGATGCCACTGACGCGCTCTGCGGCAGTCATCAGCTCCGGCGGCATCGGCATACGACGCACGCCTTTCGGACGGCCCGTGGTGCCGGAGGTATAGAACATCGGCGAGGCGCGGCCCGGCGCTTCGCGCGACGGCGCGTGACCATCGCGCCAGGTGTCCCAGTTGACATAGCCATCGGGCACGCGCGCGAGTTCGGGCGAAACGTCGAACGCGCCGGCGATTTCCGGCGGGGTTTCCACCACCAGCAGCGGCAACCGCTTCGGCAGACCATCCTTGATCTGCGGCAGCAGGTCCGCGTGACAAACCAGCGCCTGCGCGCCGCTGTCCGCGAGAATGTAGGCGACCTCCTCGGCCTTTAGGTGCCAGTTGATCGGCACCACCGGCGAGCCGAGCATTGCTGCGGCCGACGAAGCCTCGAAGAACGCGAAATCGTTTCGCAGCATCAGCCCCACAGGCGCGCCATCGCGAACGCCGAGCGCCTTGAACCCGCTGGCGGCCCGCGCAACGCGTTCCTGGATGTCGGGATAACTGATCCGGCGTTCACCGCTGATAATCATCACATCGCTCCGGCTCAAAGAAAACGAAACAGGCACGTCCGGGAGTCCGAACGTGCCTGCCGCTGACACATCTGCTCTACTGGTCGTCGAGCACCTTGCCGAAACCGACCCAGCTCTTGCCGTCGAAGCGGCGGAGCAGAAGCTGCTGGAACGGCAGATAATCGTCCGGCCCCGTATTGACCGTGATCCCGGGCAGCAACAGCGGCAGGTGCACGTCCTTGAGCGACGCGGCCTGACGCCTGATGTTCTCGGCGCTGAAATCGTCCTTGCAGGCCTTGAGCACCGCAACCATCAACTGCGCATAGTGATAGCCGGCGGAATAGTTGGAGTTGTTCAGGTCGGCGTTCGGCATGTACTGCTTCATGAACGCGAAGAACTCTTTCACGCCGGGATCGTTCGCCCATTGCACATCGTTGACGTCCTTCTGGTTGCTGGACGAAATCATGCCGACGGCATTTTCCAGTCCGGCCGGCGCGAGGAAGGAGATCGACGCCGCCGAAGTCGGCAGGAACGTCATGTCCGGCTTCCAGCCCAGTTCGGCGATGCCCTTGATGAGCTGCGACGTGAACTTCCCGAGCACCACGCCGAACAGCACGTCGGCGCCGGATGCCTTCAGTGTCGCAAGCTGCGAGTTGATGGTGGGCGCAGTCACTTCATAGCTCGCCTCGGCCACGATCATGGTTGCGGCCTTGTCGCCGAGCGCACGCTTGAAGCCGCTGACATAATCACGGCCAAAATCATCGTTTTGTGCCAGAATGGCGATCTTCGCATTCGGTTTCGTCGCCAGGATGTGCTTGGCGTAAATCACGCCTTCGGACGCGTAGGCAGCCATGCCCGGCATCGTATAGGGAAATCCCTTCGGATCGGCCCATTTGGTCGCACCGCTGAGAACGAACAGTTGCGGGATTTTCTTGCCGTTGAGATAGCGATGCACGGCGTTGTTGGTCGCGGTGCCGAGCGAGGCGAACATCACCTGCACCTCGTCCTGTTCGACCAGCTTGCGGGTGTGCTCGACGGTTTTCGGCGGCGAGTAGGCGTCATCCATGCTGATGAACTTGATCTTGCGCCCGTTGATGCCGCCTTCGGCATTGATCTTCTCGAAATACGCCTCCTGCACCCTGCCGATCATGCCGAAGCCCGACAGCGGCCCGCTGTAAGGCAAGGTCTGGCCGATGCGGATCTCCCCCTTTGTATCCGCCTGCACCTGTGTGATTCCGAACGCCGCGAGCGTCAGGACCGCAAGCGTCCGTATTGATCCAGCTTTCATCATGCTCTTTCCTCCCGGTTGGTTATTGTTGTGAGGCCGCGCTTTTGCGCGTGCCCTTGGCGCCGATCAGGCGCTGATGCGCTTTGCAAAATCTCCCGTGGCGTCGTTGAACTCGATCTTCAGGCGCGCGACCAGTTCCGCCACCGACGGCACGTCGGTGATCTGGCCGATGCCCTGTCCGCAGCCCCAGATGTCGCGCCAGGCCTTGGCCTTCATGTTGCCGCCGGAGCCGAAATTCATTTTGGTCTTGTCCGCCACCGGCAGGTTGGCGGGATCGAGACCTGCGGCCGCGATCGAGGGGCCGAGATAGTTGCCGTGAACGCCGGTGAACAGGTTGGTGTAGACCGTGTCATGCGCGGCGTATTCGGTCAGCGCCTTCTTGTAGGCTTCATCGGCATTGGCCTCGACGGTCGCGATAAAGCGCGTGCCCATATAGGCCATGTCGGCACCGAGCGCGAGCGCGGACGCGATGCCCCAGCCATCGGAAATCGCGCCCGACAGCAGGATCGTGCCCTTGAACCATTGCTTCACTTCACGAACCAGCGCGAAGGGCGACAGCGTCCCCGCATGACCACCGGCGCCGGCGCAAACCAGGATCAGGCCATCGACGCCCTGCTCCGCCGCCTTGCGGGCGTGCTTTACGTTGATGACATCGTGGAACACCACGCCGCCGTAGGAGTGCGCCGCCTCGACGATTTCGGACGGCGGCCGCAGCGAGGTGATGATGACCGGAACCTTGTGCTTCACGCAGGTTTCCATGTCCTTCATGAGGCGATCGTTGGAGGCGTGGCAGATCTGGTTGACCGCATAGGGCGCAACCTTCTTGTCCGGATTGTTCGCCTGATACTCGCCGAGTTCATCCTCGATCTGGGTCAGCCATTCGCCGAGTTTCTCCGCAGGCCGCGCGTTGAGCGCCGGGAACGAGCCGACGACACCCGCCTTGCACTGGGCAATGACGAGTTCAGGACCCGAGACAATAAACAGCGGCGACCCGAGAACGGGCAGTTCAAGTTTACCGGCGAGCGAGGCTGGAAGCGGCATCGGAGGGTTCCTGTTTTGAATGTAAGCAACAATAACATCTTGACCGCAGCCTCTGGATGTCCAATCTTGAACAATTGAGACATCAAGATTGAACAGCATGGATTGGGATCTCTGCAAAACATTCCTCGCCGTCGCCGACTCCGGCAGCTACCTCGCCGCAGGCCGGCGGCTGCGCTCGAGTCATCCGACCGTCAGCCGTGAAATCGCTGCGCTGGAAGCCCAACTCGGAACCAAACTGTTCGTCCGGTCCAACGAAGGGCTGTCTCTCACCGCGCAGGGCCGTCGCTTCCGCGAACATACGACAGCGATGGAGGCGGCGGCGCTGCGCGCCGAGGCCGCGGTGTCGGCGAAAGGCAGCAAGGCGCGCGGGCTGGTGAAATTCTCCATCGGCCCGACGCTGGCGGCCTACTGGCTGATGCCGCACATGGCATCCTTCATCGCGGACCATCCCGACGTTCAGATCGAGTTCGTCACCCATCCGTTTCCGGTCAGCGTACGCAAACGCGAGGCCGATATCGTGCTGCGCATCTATCAGAGCGGTGACGAAAATCTTGTCGGCCGCAAGATCGCGCGGCTGGGCGTCGGATTCTATGCCTCACGCGACTACGCGGCGCGTCGTCCCCTGCCCGCGAACCGCGACGACTGGAAACACCACAGCGTCATCGGCTTCGCGGACCGTGCCTCCAATGCCGAACTCGGACGCTGGAGCGATCACGTCGCGCGGCAGGCTTCCGTCGTGATGCGCTGCTCATCGCAGGCCGACATGCTGGCCGCCGTGCGTGCCGGCGTCGGCATCTGTGCCATGTCCTGCATCGTGGCCGATGCGCATGACGATCTGATCCGCGTCTCGCCGCAGAAGCTCGCCGGCATTTCCGATATCTGGCTGCTGGCGCATCCCGATCTGATTGATCTTCCTCCGGTGCGCGCGGTGATCAATTTCGTCACCCAGCGCTCGCGCATCGACCGCGAGATTCTCAGCGGCCACGCGAAGGTTTAGCGCGGCACCGCGCATCGTTGACTTCGCGAAGCGCGGCAGGTCAACCGCTATATATTCCTTCTGCCTCATTGCCTGCGCGCTTGAATCCGGCGCAAAGTGTGCGCCGCCGCCCGACGTCGGCATCTGTTTCAAACAAAGCGTCACCTGCTACGGGAGAACATCCATGGGTTTCGAGGGACTTGAACTGCGCTCCTTGATCAAGAAGAGCGGCGAACTTGAACTGTCGCTGGCCAAGGTCAAGATTCCCGAACCCGCCGCCGACGAAGTGGTGGTCCGGGTCGAAGGATCGCCCATCAACCCGTCGGATCTCGGGCTTCTTTTCGGTGCCGCCGACATGACGACCGCAAAATCCTCCGGCTCCGGCGACAGCATTGTCGTAACGGCAACTGTGCCGCAGCCGCTGATGCGCGCCATGGCGGGACGGCTCGATGAGTCCATGCCGGTCGGGAATGAAGGCGCGGGCGTCGTGGTCGCCGCCGGAAGCTCCAGCCGCGCGCAATCCATGATGGGCAAGATGGTCGCGATGATCGGCGGCGCGATGTACGCGCAGTATCGCTGCATCAAGGCCGCCGACTGCATGGTCCTTCCCGACGGCACCACCGCCGCCGAGGGCGCGTCGTGCTTTGTCAATCCGCTCACCTCGCTCGGCATGACCGAGACCATGCGCCGCGAGGGACACACGGCGCTGGTTCACACCGCGGCCGCCTCGAACCTCGGCCAGATGCTCAACAAGATCTGCATCAAGGACGGCATCGGCCTCGTGAACATCGTGCGCAGCGCCGAGCAGGCGGAGATCCTGCGTAAACTCGGCGCAACGCATATCTGCGATTCCACCAGCGCGACCTTCATGGACGACCTGACACAGGCACTGATCGCCACCGGCGCGACACTGGCTTTCGACGCGATCGGCGGCGGCAAGCTGGCAGGTCAGATCCTCACCTGCATGGAAATCGCCGCCAACAAGACTGCGAAGGTCTACAGCCGCTATGGCTCGACCGTGCACAAGCAGGTCTATATCTACGGCGGCCTCGATACCCGCCCGACCGAACTCAACCGGAATTTCGGCATGACATGGGGCCTCGGCGGCTGGCTGCTGTTTCCGTTCCTGCAGAAGATCGGCCCGGCGGAGGCGCAGAAGCTGCGTGAGCGTGTCGCCGCCGAACTCAAGACCACATTCGCCAGCCACTACACGCAGGTCGTGTCGCTGCAGGAAGCGCTGCAGTTGTCCCACATCGCAGCCTACGCCAAGCGCGCGACCGGCGAGAAATTCCTGATCAACCCGAACAAGGGCTAAGGCCCGGCTTGGCGCGCACAATGCGCGCCAAAATAAAAGGCCCCGGGAAACCGGGGCCTTTTGTTGTCTTTCGACGAACTCAGTACTTATCACTCAGTACTTGGCGACGACCGGGCCACCCCAGTTGAAGCGGTAGTTCAGGCCAACCTTCACGGTGTGGAGGTCGTCCTTGTAGGACAGGGCCTGAGGACCGGTGGTCGCACCGGTGTAAGCGACGTTGGTGGTGTCGAAGT